>Ga0272441_10003905_pt1 | contig 27726 bp, 21 predicted proteins | sample SSMProp6N_FD_193582 | JGI IMG/M metagenome (GOLD analysis project Ga0272441, IMG submission 193582) | Marine sediment archaeal communities from Little Sippewissett salt marsh, Falmouth, MA, United States - SSM-Prop-6N | ecosystem: Environmental > Aquatic > Marine > Wetlands > Sediment ... | reverse complement strand
TTACCGATGGTAATCATACAGCTTCCTTGCTTATAGGTTATTGTTTGCACAACACTTATCGGCAAAAGAAGCTGTTTTTGTTTGATAATCATTACCATTAAATATCCTCTAATCGGTCAGTTTGAGTTATTTAATTCTTTGGCAACATCAACTTTTTTCTAATCAAGAGATATGCAACAAAAAGACAAAAAATCAACACTATAAGTGCCGCAATATCGATTGTCAGGCGCGTGGTCAGCGATTTCATCTGTGCAACTATCTGTTCCGTCCGCGCCGGAAGTTCTTCACTGGCCAGCTTAATCTCGTTCGCGGCCTCTCTTACAGCCTGAGCGGTTTCTTTCAAATCCGTTTTAGGAGCCGGCTCGGCACTAATTTGACTGGTCTGCGGTCTAATTCGCCTCATGGCTTCATCGGTCGCTCTTGCCGCTTCGGTCCAACTGGTAAGAGCCAGGTTCACGTCACGGGCGGTTTGCGAGAACACCGTCGCCGTCTGCTGAACTGCGGCAAAAAGCTCCCGCAACCGGGCGGCGGTTTCGTTAACCTGCTGTAGAGTTTGGCGAATTTGCTCCTGATTTTGGTCCGAATCTTCAAGTGCGGATGAAAATTGTTCGGTCGTGGTGGCAAGTCTGGCACTGCTGTCGGAGATTTCCCGCAGGCTGCTCAGAAATGACTTGGCCATTTCGGTTTCTTCCAGATCGTATAACAACAGCAAAAGCTGCCAGCGGGAAGATTCGGGCAGCTCCTGCACAACATCGGTCAGCCGCCGGGTCGTGGTGGAAAAGTCATAGATTGCTTCCGGTGTACGGTCAACTCCTTCAAGAGCACGGACCGGCGAAAGCGGAATGCTAAAGACGGATTCGAACAAACCCGGCTGGTCTTTTTTAACCTGTGTCGAATACATCAAAATTTTGCTGAAGCCGCTCTGGATCGGATTGGACAGGGCAAGGGTACGTAAACCGGCAGCAGTTTGGTTAAAAAGCTCTTCCGACAATACATTCCTTGCGATATACTGAATCTGAGCCTCAAGTTCTTTTGCCGTAACCAGAGCCACAGGCTGGAAGTTCCCGAAGATATTGGCGGCTTCTCCGGTCTCGATATAATTAGTCAATCGTATGCAAAGCACCCAGCTATCGACTAAAACTGCCATGGGCTGTGGTTGTTCAAGGATATTATGTAATGCCGGTATTGCACGACTCCGCCATAAAAGCGTCATTTTCATTACTTTCGGATCGCCCGACAAACGGTCGATTTCTGCCGCGGCGGCTTTTGTCCTGCTGGTAAACATCTCCTCGAACTCGTCAAGCTGGCTTTGTAGCGCATCAACCGAAACATTTGACCGGGGCAATGGCTTGGTACCACGAAAAAGCGTTGATTTCCGGCTGCTGCAACTGCACAGTGAAATCATCAACAGACATATCGGCAGTATTACCACAAAATTTGTCGCAGATTTGATATATTCCGATTGCCGGTTCATTAAGTTATTAAATTGATTATGCACGGCAAACTACCTTTCAACAAACAGGACTTTCCATACTTGCCTTCATACATCTCTCTCGCTCTCCCTATTCTTCCCATCCTGCCCCACTTCGTACTAGAGCTGGATTAAAACATTTTTACAAATAATCGACGTAAACTCAACAATTACAATTTTAGAATTCATCTGAGAATCGGTAAAACACAATATACGGAAATGTAAAATTTTTCAAGTGCCAATCGCCTTTTCAAAAATATGATTCTTTCCGGAGTGCGAAAGCAGTCAATTCACGTGCAGAGTAAAAAACCGGCATATAAAGTCTCGAAATGTCCTGAAATGAAGTCGATACTCATGCGTCGTGGAACGGTAATAATGCGAAATTCAATCCACCCTTATACCCTGCTGTTCCAGCCAGTGCTTCAATTCCCCCATCTCATTGTTGAAAATCTCGTTGTCGTAATCCTCTTCGAGTTTGCTGATATTGTTAGCCAATTCCGGCTGCTCCAGTACGGCCTCGCTCAACTTCCTCTCGAATTCATCGCTGATGACCTGCAGGTCTTCAAGTTGCACATCCACATCAAGCATCCCGACCAGCCGCCTCGTGACCGCCGTGATACACTTGGGATTATTGCCCTGAACGTAAACCGGGACCTGTGCCACAAGAGATACCATATTCAAATTCCGGCGTGCGGAGCGCGCGGTCAGATGAGTGACAATACTCGCCGGGCCCTCATAATTGGAAAAACCAACACCGTAATGACGGAATGTTTCCTTGAGTCCCGGGCTCGAAACCGAACAGAAAAGTCTCGGCTCGCGCGTATGGGGCACAAGACCGGCTACGCTGCCGATGAAATATATCATCTTCACACCGAACTCGCTGCATAGTGCAAAGATACAGTCGGAATATTCCTCCCATCTCAAATTCGGCTCTTTTCCCGAAAACAGTATAAGGTTGTCTTGCTTGCTATAGTAAAAAGTATTTGCCGGAGTATCGTAAGCAAAAATTTCACCGTCTTTGATCTTTGCATGCGGGCGAAACAGAGATGTTATTTCCATGGAGCCGGGAAAACTGTAGATATAAAAGCCGTTCGGATCAATTTCCGCGAGTTTCTCGGCTTCAAGCTTCTCGACAAGACACTGAATCGTCCCGGTCGAAACATCGCCTCCGTCCATCCAGCCGGAGAAGCCCATCAAGAGTCGAGGTTTGTTTAGAACTGGTCTCTTGTAGATTTTCAGCTTTTCTGACGCCATAGATACTCCTCATATTCACAACAGAGTACACCTTTTACTACATATCGGCCGACAAATCCAGATATGTTTTGCCTTTCTCCTGAAAAAATCGGGCTTTTTTCGATTGGCTTCGTTTTGCATTTTTTCTTCTGTATTCTGTCTCCTGTTTTCTGACTTCTGTCGTTTCAATTGGGTTCGTTTTTTAGTCGACAAAAAGCCTTAAATCCATCAATATTCTCGTATTCCTTTTATTTCAAAGGACTTACGCTATTTTACCCAAATTAACATTGGGTTCGTTTTGCATTTTTTTCTAAGAGTATCAGCGAATCGGTGGATTAGTTAATTAGCCGTCTTGAATTTTTAATTTCTAATCTCTTGTTAACTGATTCGCTGGTCAACTTGGTTAATTTGATTTGCTTTCCCCCATTTTTGATACGATATTCGATATTCATAATTCTATTCGTTACGTATTGTACCCAAAAACCGCCCTATCGCTACTAAAATCCCCATTTAATCCGTGAAATCCGTGGTTTTAAGCGAAAAATGTCCTTTAGAAGGAACTGTCTTTGCGAGGAGAAACACGACGCGACAAACTTCTATAAATAAAAAAAATGAATATTTTTCAATTTTTTTAGAGAAAACAATCAATATTCACACAGTGAGATACGCCTTATTTATGTAGATGGTGGCTACATTCGACCCGAGCTCATGGTCGAGGATTGCCCCACCGAGTTTTTAGTCGTTCGTTGTTCACAAAATTAAACTGTTAGCCCGCAAACTTGTCCCATCGGCAAGCTCTGAGCGAATACCGAACGGATTAATCTTGCGGATTCTTAAAGGAAAGATATAATCTCAACCAGCAACTATGAGCGAGCTATACGAGAAAGTTTTTGTGGATTGAGAGAAATGATAAACGACAATATTGTCTAAATCTTGAAATTAAAACGGGATCTATACCTATTAACACCCAATAAACTCAAAATAAATTGGTATGGTGTCCCCAGATTTCAGGATTTCAGAAAGGATAAAGCGATGTTAACGAAAAAAAGAATTCTTTGTAGGGATGTTATATTTCTAATGTTCTTATCTATATTCCTTTGTTCGTTGCCTATAAATGCTTCCACAATGACAGAAGAGCAACTTCTGAAATCTAATATAGGTAACTTTAGAATGTATCTTGAACCAATATTAAATAAGGACATTCTGGAGGAAATAACAGCGGAAGACAGCAAGAACAGGCTCTACAAATTAGAGAATTGGCCAAATACATCTAACTACTTAACTTTTGTAGTGGAATATTCTGATGCCAGCGCTATCAATAGGAAAATTCGCATACGCTACGAGGATGATTTTATCATAATCTGGTATCATAACTCTGTCTCTTTAGTGGACAGTAAAAACACTCCTATAGATGTAGCTCGAAACGCCGTGAATAATGTTCTCGGTAAAGAATTTGTCATCGGACAGGATAATACACTGGCTGTTGCAGGTACTGGTTTTATAACAACAGAAACTGAATTAGTAATGTCAACTTGGCCGAATGAGATATCGGAAGTTAATGCTGTAACTTGTGATTATTACGCATCCCGAGATAAAAGAGATTGGGGCCATCTTTTTTGTTGTGCATCAGTTTTAATAAAAGATAAAGATGCCATAGTTGTTATGGAAAAAGCCAAGGTAAGAAGGCTTGCGGGAAAGCAGGTCTTTATTCCACCATATATTTATGAAGGATTACTTGCGGCTAAAGTTCGCTTGAGCGAGAAAAATGCCGAAGCTGTTAAAAATAAACCTGTTTTAGCTCGAAATGTTATATTTGAGGAAGATGTTGATACAAGTGGCATCTCAGACAGGTTGTTGAACGGTTGTATGTGGCCTATTGATGACAAAATCGCAGTTGGTATGAAAGACGTAGGCTCAGCCAGCCAACTACGTCCCGAACCTAAATACGGAAAGGAAAAGGGAGAAGAAGCATGAAACCAAAACGAGTATTTTCGAAATACAAAATAGTCTTGGTCGGTTTTTCAGTTATGTTTATTATGATGATAATCCGGGAACACCTTAGTCATTTCTGCATTTAATAGAAGTAATATCAAGTCTCGCACTGTGTTTTCCTACAGATGCTTCAGGTCGCTTTATTTGGTTTCCGTGAGGTATAGAGTATCATTTTTTAGTCTGTTTGCAACAGATTTTCCGGGCTATTATCCGCCGGTGCAAAAATTGCAAACCGGGTCGATTTCTCTGCCAAGATGACAGGAATTTTGTACCTTCGGGGCGGCCTTTATAGAAGCCCTCGAAAACGTATATCTCAGTAAATAAAAAACTTAGAATTACCGGGACAAGGCTGCATAAAACTGGTATAAAAATTGCTTTCAAAAAACAAGATAATAGTCTCATTAATCTCTTGGATTTGACGATGATTTTTCTTACAAAACGCGAACAATATTGAGGTGAAAATCGTAAAACTAATTTCAACGGCCTGATATTGTAAGAATATTGGCAAAAAATAACAGCTTAACGCTAACAGTTCTTATGTAATTGAAATTCAAAAGGAGAATTTCGTTATGGCTACAGATGTGAAGCAGATCAGCAATTTAGTCCAGGAAAAAAGCGAATTCGTACGTGCCCTCTTCGGCGAAATCGATAAAGTCATCGTCGGCCAGCGTTATATGCTCGAGCGAATGCTGATAGGATTACTGGCCAACGGTCACATCCTGCTCGAAGGAGTGCCCGGCCTGGCCAAGACGATGGCGGTGACAATCCTCTCGCGTGCAATTGATGCGGAATTCAAGAGAATACAATTTACGCCGGACCTGCTGCCGGCCGATTTGATCGGAACCCAGATATATCGACAGTCGGACGGCCAATTTTACACACGTAAAGGCCCTGTTTTTGCCAATATTATTTTAGCCGACGAGATAAACCGCGCACCGGCAAAAGTCCAGAGTGCCCTGTTGGAGGCTATGCAGGAAAGACAGGTCTCCATCGGCGATGAGACATTTTCACTACCCGCCCCTTTTCTGGTCCTTGCTACGCAAAATCCCATCGAGCAGGAAGGGACATACCCGCTGCCGGAGGCCCAGCTCGACAGGTTCATGCTCAAGCTCAAAATCGATTATCCGAACAAAAAAGAGGAACGGGAAATTCTCGACAGGATGGCCGCCACCGACAAGAAATTCGATATTCGTCCGGTCATCAAGCCTGAAAACATCTCGGAAGTCAGGGCCGTTGTGGATGAGATTTACATCGACGAGAAGATTAAAGACTACATCGTTGACGTTGTTTGTGCCACAAGGGAGCCGGCCAAATACGGCATAGAAATGGGCAACTTCATCAGCTACGGAGCCTCGCCGAGAGCGACAATATATCTCGCGATTGCTGCAAAAGCCCACGCGTTCATCCAGCAAAGGGGGTATGTCACCCCGCAGGACGTAAAGAGTATCGGCCCCGACGTTCTGCGGCACAGGGTCATCGTCAGCTACGAAGCTGAAGCGGAAGACAAAACGAGTGAGGATATCATCAAGACGATTTTCGACAATATCGAAGTACCTTAAAAAGTGACTCGGGTCTCCTGGCTCGCATTTCGAGTGACGAGTCACGAGCGACCGGCGACGAAACATGATACCAAAGGAATTAATAGACAAAATCAGGCAGATTCAAATTTACACGTCCCGGGCGGTTAACGCCAGCTTCGCCGGACAGTATGAGAGTGTCTTCAAGGGACGCGGCATGCAGTTCGACGAAGTTCGGGAATACATGCCCGGCGACGATATCCGGACAATCGATTGGAATGTCACCGCCCGAACAGGCAAGGCGTATATCAAGCGTTTCGTCGAAGAGCGCGAGTTGACGGTATTATTCGCCGTGGATTTGAGCGCTTCCGGCGACTTCGGTACGGTCAACAAGGCCAAGAACGAGCTTGCCGCGGAGTTTTGTGCGGTCCTGGCTTTTGCAGCAGCCAAGAATAACGACAAAGTCGGATTACTAATTTTCACGGACCAGGTGGAATTGTACATCCCGGCAAAAAAGGGGATAAGTCACATGCTCCGGCTGGTTCGCGAGCTGCTGTATTTCAAGATGCCGAAAAGAAAAACGGACATCGGCCAAGCGACGGATTATCTCGGCAGGGTCGTCAGGAAAAGAGCGACTGTGTTTCTGGTTTCCGATTTCATTGAAACAGATTTCAAGAAATCTCTGAGCTTGCTCAATAAAAGGCACGATGTCATTGCGGTTTCGGTTCGCGACCGGGCGGAAATCGCCCTGCCGGGTGTCGGTTTGATCGAATTCGTCGATGCGGAGACAGGAGAAATTATTCTCGTCGATACATCAAGCAGGCAGTTCAGGAACAAATACGGCGAAACCTGCGCCCGGCGGTTCGATGAATTAAAAAATATGCTCCGGACAATCAACGTCGATTGCATCAGCATCAATACGGATAAACCATACATACAGGACCTTGTGGGATTTTTCCACATGCGGCATCGGCGGCGTTAATTCCATGGAACACGTATTCCGGATAAAAATTGTGAGGTGAAGTAATGGAAGAAAAACTGGATTTTTCATTACCGGCAAAAAAACAAAAGAAATCTATTTTGCCGATAGTCACTGTCGTTTTGCTAATCGTATTAATCGGTCTGTCAATATATAATATTTCGCCCCAATCACAAAGCGGGAATAATTCGACCAGGAATGACTCGGCCCTGTCGTCCGAGCAGGTCAGGCAGCTTGCCGCCCAGCTTGCCGGTCGAAATTTATACACCAGGGCGGCCGAAGTATGGCAGGATTATTTATCCGGCGCCACCCTTCCCGGTACCGAACGGGCCAAAACTCTTTTTGAGATAGGGACATTACATGAAAAAGCCGGCGAATATGCCAAGGCTATCGAATATTTCTACCGCAGCGAGATTACAGAGAAACTCGACGAGCTGGAACCTCAGATTAATAACCATATAAAGAATTGTTTTGAAAAGCTCGGCATGTTTTCGGCACTGCGATACGAGCTGATGGACAGAACGACTCTTAAAAAGACAGAGCCGGCGGGAGGAAAAATCGTCGCCGAGATCGGCCCCGAAAAAATCACCGCCGCTGACCTCGACGCCCTGATCGAGGAAGCGATTGACAATCAGCTTGCCCCCATGGCGGCATTTATGACGGCCGAACAGCGAAACGAGCAGAAAAAGAAGATGCTGGAGCAGTATAAGGCACCGGCGGCAAAAACCCAATTTTTACAATCGTGGCTTGCTCAGGAGGTTTTATACCGCGACGCTCTCGAACAGGAGCTGACCGAGCGGCCGGAAGTCAAAAAAGTTCTCGAAGACGTCACCCGTGGAGTTTTGAGCCGGCAGCTTATGAATAAAGAGTTAGCGGATAAAATTAACGTCACCGAGACCGACATCCGGACATATTATCAGGCAAACAAGGATAAGTACATAGAACCGGCGAACGAAGAAGACCCGAATTCGGTTGAGCGGCAAAAAAGCTTCGACGAGGTCAGGGAGCAGGTCATGACCGAGCTTGTGAGCAAAAAAAGTCGGGATGTTCAAAGCGATTTGATCGAGCAAATGATGAACAAGTATAATGTTATTATCCATACGTCCGTGCTCGGCGGAACCGAAGAGAAAACTTCCGAAGACAAGGAACAATAGTGATATTTAGATAAATGGCAGAGAAATCGTATAAAATTCGGTTTGTCTTTTATGTTCTGCTAAGCTGCGGCATAATTTTCGCGTTCGCAGGCTGCCGGAAAGGTCCGGCCGAGAAAAGCGATAAAACAGAATTCGAAATAAACAAAGAATATCCGCGAGGACCTTTGACGGCACACGTCCGTATTGACAAAGAAAAAATAAACATCGCCCAGACTTTGACTCTACAGCTCGAGGCTGTAATTGATCCGGGTTACGAGCTTGAGATGCCGACGGTGGAAAAAGTCCTGGAGAACTTCGGGATTGTCGATTGGGGCAATTTGGGTGACAAGCTCGATGAAAATAATAACGTTGTGAAAAGATACCGGTATCGTCTCGAACCGTTTTTATCCGGCACATATCCGATCCCGGCTTTTACCTTCGAGTTTTACGATGTTAACAGTCCCGAAGATAAAAAATACGAGCTGACAACGGAACCTATCGATATTGAGGTCGCCTCTCTTTTGGGCGAGCAAAAGGCGGAATTGAAAATCGCCGATATCGAAGGCGTTGTGGAAATGCCCGCAAAAGTATCTTATTGGTGGGTCTGGGCGTTGTGTGCCGTCGTTATCGTCTCGGCCGTAGTGGTGACACTGCTTTTATTACGCCGGAAAAAAACCAAAGAAATTATCAGGATTTTCAAGCCGGCCCACGAGATCGCATATAGCCGCCTGCGTGCTTTAGTCGGACAGAAGCTGGTCGAAGCCGGTAAAATAAAGGAATTTTACGAGCAGATCAGCGATATTCTCAGGCACTATATCGAGCATCGCTTTAACCTGCATGCCCCGGAAAGAACGACGGAGGAATTTTTGGCCGAGCTTCCCGCGACAAATGTGCTTTCCGAGGCCGAACAGGAACGTTTGGCGGAATTCCTGAGGCACTGCGACCTGGTGAAATTCGCCAGATACAGCCCGAGTGCCGAGCAAATACAAAAAACATTCGATCTGGTCAAAGATTTCATAGAAACAACCAAATCACAAGAAAAGAAGATTGATGTCACAGAGTCAGACTTTGAAAACGCAGAATTGAGGAGTGCATAAATGCAGCTATATTCGCCGTGGGTATTACTGTTGCTTTTAGTATTGCCGGTTCTGGCGTATTTGAGTTTGCGTAAAAAACGTCGTGCGGCGGTGAAATTCCCATCACTGACGAATATTAGAAACTGCCCGGTCTCGCTGCGTCTGCGGCTCAGGCCCATATTGACAATTGCAAGATTAATCTGCATAGCACTTTTAATATTAGCTCTTGCCCGGCCGCGGAAAGGAACGGTGCTGTCCGAGATTTCAACCGAAGGCGTGGCAATAGAGGTTGTGGCGGACCGCTCGGGCAGCATGCAAACGGAAATGGATTATTACGGCGAAACGCTAAACCGTTTCGAAGTGGTTAAAAGAGTTTTTTCCGATTTTATCAGCGGAGATAAAAAAGGCCTGGCCGGAAGAACCAGTGACCTTGTCGGCATGGTGACTTTTGCACGATACGCGGACACAACAAGCCCGCTGGTATTGAGTCATAATGTTTTACTGGAGTTCCTGAAAAAAACGGAAATCGTCAGGCTCCGCAGCGAGGATGGCACCGCAATCGGTGACGCAATCGCCCTGGCGGCCGCCCGATTGAAAACAGCAGAGGAAGAAATACAACAAAGAAAGGCAAGACTAATCCAGGACGGTGAGGAAATCCCGGACCAAAACGAAGGCGGATTCAAGATTAAAAGTAAAATTATTATCCTTTTAACCGACGGCATGAATAACGCCGGTGAATACGACCCACTCCAGGCCGCCGAATTAGCAAAGGAATGGGATATTAAAATATACTCAATCGGCATCGGCTCGGGCCAGGCCTACACGACGATTCAAACTCCGCTCGGGACGTACAAGATGCCGACCGGACAGAGCCTTGACGAAAATCTGCTCAGGAGAATCGCCGAAACAACCGGGGGATTTTATGGCCGGGCCGACGATGCGGAAACGCTCCACGAGATCGTTAAAAAAATCGATGAAATGGAAAAAACGGAAGTCAAATCCATTCAATATACCCAGTATGCGGAACTTTTCGGCCCGTGGACAAAGGCGGCGTTATTTATCCTTGTTTTGGAGATGTTAGCAAGCTGCACGATATTTCGTAAGATACCGTAGAGACTTTTATGAACTTAGGCAATTATAATGCGTTATGGCTGTTATTCGTCGTGCCGGTGTTATTAATACCGGCATATATCTGGTGCTTCTGGAAGAAATCAAAAGCATTGCGAATACTGGCAAGCAGTGACATGCTCAAAAAGATTAATATAACAGTTAGTTTGAGAAAGCAAATATTCAAGGCCGTTTTATTGATAACGGCTTTTATATTCATCGTCATCGCCCTGACCGAACCGAAGTGGAATCCACGGGCACAAAAAATACAGCGCCGCGGCCGGGATATCTGCATATTGCTCGATACTTCCCGCTCGATGCTGGCCGAAGATATCAAACCAAGCAGACTCGAACGCTCGAAAATTGCGATACGGGACCTTCTCGAAACATTACAGGGCGACCGGGTCGCAATCGTTACATTTGCAGGCAATAGCACGGTCAAATGTCCCCTGACGCAGGACTACGCCTTCGTGCGAATGGTTCTGGCCGATATTACCACCGAAAGCACCACTAGGGGCGGCACGATGATAGGAGATGCCATCCGCAAGGCGACCGAAGATGTCTTCGACAGGCAGAGCCGTGAATACAAGGACATTATATTGATTACCGACGGCGAAGACCACGACAGCTTTCCCGAACAGGCTGCGGAAAAAGCCGCCGCGGAAGGTATAAGGATCATTGCAATCGGACTCGGAGACGAGAACCAGGGCTCGCGAATCCCGATTACAGGGTCGAACGGCGAAATGTCATTTCTGAAATATAACGGGCAGGAAGTCTGGTCCAGGCTCGATGCCGACACCCTGCGAAAAGTCGTGTATGCCACCGAAGGGGGAAAATATCTGTCTGTCCTGCCGGGAACGACTTTGGACCTGGGACAGATCTACGATGAGCTAATCGCTTCGGCACAAAAACGCGAGCTTGAATCGACAACAATGATTAGATATGATGAAAGATTCCAGATATTTTTGGCTCTGGGACTGATATTGATTGTATGGGAGTTTCTGGCCGGTGAATGCAAAAAAAGCTAAGTTAATATTATTATTGGTCTTACTAACCATGCAGACAATATGGGCGGATTCTGCACCGACTTCTGTCCAACAAGGCAATATTCTATATAATAAGGGGAATTTCAACGACGCAATCAAGCAATACGACGAGGCCCTTATCGACCAGCCGCAGGTGCTGGAACCGAAATTTAACAAGGCAAACTGCTATTACCGGCTTGACGACCTGGCTCAGGCGATAGATTTATACAACGAAGCTGCCGCCGAGAGCAAAGACATGGAATTAGTTGCCAGGGCCAAGTATAATCTCGGGAACTGTTATTTCCAAAGAGGCTACAAGCAAAAAGATTCCGACCTGCAAAAAGCACTCGAAGATTTGCAGACCAGTATCGTTCAATGGCGGCAGGCACTGGATGTCGAGCCTGAAAACGAGAATGCCGCGAAAAATATCGAAGTCGCCCGGTTGATTATCAAGGACATATTAGACCAGATTAATAAACAGCAACAAGAACAACAGAAACAGGCGGAAAAACAAAAGCAAATGCAGGAAAAACTCAAAGAGCTTTTAGAGAGGCAAAAAGCCCTTTCCCAACAAACAGAGCAGACAAAAGACCAGGCCGATAAAGGGCAGCTCGACCAGCAGCAGGCAACGGAGAATTACAACAAACAGGCCCAGGAGCAATCGCAATTGAAATCGGAAACGCAGCAGACAGCGCAGCAGATGCAGCAGCAACAAGACCCCAATGCCCCGCAACCGCCCCAGATGCAGGAAGCCGCCGAAGAACTTAAACAATCGGCAGATAACCAGGAAAATGCCCGGGAGCAATTGAAAAATTCAGACGGCGACGCAGCAAAGCAATCCCAGGACAAAGCGGCGGAACATCTTGAAAATGCTCTCAAAAAATTGTCCGGGGAAAATTCCCAGGAACAACAGCAGGAGCAGCCTCAAGAGAAGCAGGAACAAAATCAATCCGAACAGCAGCAGCAGAACCAGCAGGAACAACAGGCAGCAGCTGCACCGGATACTACGGCGCAGGATATTCTCGACAAGGAGCAGCGTCAGAAAGAACAGAGACAGATGCTGCAAAGAGCTCCTTATCAGAAAGTGGAAAAGGACTGGTAAGATGCGAATCGGCTTAACATATATTTTTATATTTATATCGCTTCTTACTGGCATAGTCTCCGCCCAGGTCAGGGTCTCTGCCCAGGTAGAAAACAAGGACATCTATGTCGGGGAAAATTTTTCTTACTATATAATTATTGATGGTATAAATAAACCTGGGCAAGTCGATCTGGCACCTTTGGCAGAATTCAATCCTCGAAATCCAGCCGTACGAGACATTTCACAATCTTCAACAATAACTATTCAAGGTAAAACAACTCGGAATATAATAAAGCGATTCGTTATGAGTTATGTACTGAGTTGTGCCCAAGCTGGTCAGAAACAAATTCCATCGGTAACAGTAACTATCGACGGGAAAAGTTACCAGACCAATCCTGTTCAGGTGAATATCCTAAAGCCCGGAACCACCGAGCAGCTCGACCTGGAAGTAACCTTGTCGGAGAAACAATGCTATGTCGGTCAGCCGGTGATTATGACAATAAAATTTTATATCTCCGCCAATATAGGAGACTTTCAATTTAACATACCGGCATTTGACGGTGACGATTTTTATATCGAAGAGCCGGACATATCAAATCCGCAGGCCAGAGAGTACAACCTCGGCAACGGCACAACAGTTCGAGTAACTCAAATCAGAACAACTCATAAAGGGAAAGAATCAATTTTATTGTCTTTCAGTAAAGTTTTAATTCCGAAGCAATCCGGCGAAATTGAAATCCAGCCAACTTCGGTTTCCGCCGATGTTGCCGTCGGCAGAGTAAGGTCAAGGGATAGTTTATTCGATGGTTTTTTTGGTTCCCAAAACCAGTATAAACGATTTATGGTCAGCTCGGAGCCTCTGAGGCTGACCGTACTGCCGTTACCCGAAGAAAACAAACCTGCCGGTTTCTACGGCCTGGTCGGACGATATACAATCTCGGCATCCGCCGCACCGACAAAGGTCAGCGTAGGTGATCCCATCACACTTACCATTAAAATCGGCGGCAGCAGGTATTTGAAACCGGTCCGGTGGCCCGCCCTGGAAAATATCCCCGAATTAGCGGAAAATTTCAAAATTCCCGCCGAGCAGGCATCCCCGACAATTGAAAACGGCTACAAGTTTTTCACACAGACAATACGCGCCAATAACGACAAACTTGCCGCGATACCACAAATCCCCCTGGCCTTTTTCGATGCTGAAAAAGGCCAATACTCCGTGGCAAAAACCGAGCCTATAGAACTTGAGGTCTCACCGTCCAAGATACTGACCGGCGCCGATCTGGAGGGTAGAGATTTCGCACCAGCAAACAAAGAAGTCGAGGCAATAAAGAAAGGCCTCTCGGCCAATTACGAAGGTCTCGACGCCCTGGAAAACCAAAATTTCTCACCCGTGGCAGCTTTAATCCACCCCGGTTATTTAGTTATTTGGGCCGGGCCTTTAGGTATCCTTATCCTGAGTGCCGTAGCGAAACTTATTACACAAAAAAGTCCCGAAAAAATTGCCCGCAAACGCCGGAAAACGGCGGCAGGCAAAGCCATAGGCCAGCTCAGGAAAATCGCATCTTCGGCCGGGGGACAGCACGAGCAATTAGCTTCGATTATAAAACAATATATCGGCGAACGTTTCGACAAATCGGCGGGAGCTTTGACTTCTAACGATTGTTTCGAAATCATCGCCGAGGCGACAAAAGATACGCAATCCGCCGACAGGTACAAGGAAATAATAGCCGATTGCGAGACCGCCCGGTACGCATCGGCTCAAAGCAGTATCGGACAAACTCAAATCGAAGAGGTCATAAATCTCATTAGAACCGTCGAAAAGAAATCAGGAAAATGATTCTCGAGAAAAAAATATTATCGTTTTGTTTGTTCTTTGTAACTATAACAGCCACGGTACGGGCTGATTTGCCGAAAGAGCAGATATATTCTCTTTTCAATCAGGCAAATCAAAATTTCAGAGAGGGAAATTCCACCGGCGATTCCGAACAGGCCGACAAATTCTACGAACAGGCGATTCTGAGCTTCGAGAGGATTATCGACGAAGGCGGTATTCAAAACGCCAAATTATATTACAATCTTGCCAACGCATATTTCCTCCAGGGCCGGTTAGGCAAAGCCATCCTGAACTACCGCCGGGCGGCCGATCTCGCAAATGATAGTGACATTCAGAAAAATCTCAATTTCGCGCGCAGTCAAAGAAAAGACCAGGTGGCGATAAAAACCGAAAGGCGCGTCCTGCATACCCTGTTTTTCTGGCATTATGACTTCGCACAAAAGACCAAATTTCTATTGATGTGCATCCTCTTTGGAATTGTTTGCGTCAGTGTCACGGTGATGATATGGCTTCAACGAAGTGCCCCACTGATCGTAACGGCGATAATGTGCGGCCTGTTGACAATATCTTTACTGGGCTCCACAGTCGTGGAGGCCGGGAGGGATACCAACAAAACCGGGGGCGTTATTACTGTTGACGAGGTCGTTGCCTATCAGGGTGACGGCCGGAATTATCCGACAAGCTTCAAAGAGCCCCTGCACGAAGGGACTGAATTCGACTTGATCGAGAAGCGTTCCGGATGGCTTCATATCAAACTGTTCGACGGCAGCGAGGGCTGGATTACCGACGACAGCGCGGAATTGATTTAATTTTACTGCTGCATTCCACTTCAACGAGGAAATCCCCAAGTGAATACAAAATAAATATGGGTATTGATATAAACCTTCGGGGGATTTAGCTTGACCGCTGTTATAATTACGATGATAATCCGGTAAAGAAGCAGACTTTTTAGAAATTGTCGCTTCGATTATGACTAAATCTGAAGGATTATAAGATGGAGATAGAAGCGTTTTTACTATGCGATTGTGCAACCGTCTCCGGCGGGAAGCTGAATGTTCTGGGAGCTTTCGATATCATCTGGGCCAGGCAGATGCCCGCCGTTCATCCGACATGTGCGGTAGTGGCACGAGCGAGATTTTCAAAGATCGAAGAAGGCACGCATGATGTAAGGATCACGATAATAGATGAAGACGGCAATATAGTCGGTCCCGACCTCAAGGAATCTATCTCCATCAAAATACCGCCCAACGAAGATTCGATCAGCCGCAATCTTATCCTGAATATCCACGGCCTGAGATTCCATAAAACCGGACAATACAGGATCGATTTATCCATAAATAACCAGCAGGTAGCTTCACTGCCCGTAAAGGTGCGTGAAGTGTCGAAGCCTCCGCAATCACCGGAAAACAATTAACAGCAAATCCGGCAAAGTACGATCATGCTTTTACATTTTTGACAACAGACGGCATCGAACTCCCTAAATTTCTTTTACCAGCGTGTCTTCCACACGAAATAAAACACCCGGATCGAGTTAAACTATATTCGACCCGGGCGATGATTTATCGGCCGATTTACTGACGTCCGGACGAACGCTGAGCCTGGATTTGCATATTCCTGTCGTATTCCATAGTGTAGCTGTATTTTACAACAAACGCATCCCGGTTAATCGAATTAGGCGGAAGTTTCAAATCCCATCGTAATATCCCTTTTTTCGATACGGTTCGCAGATATTCGCCGTCTTTACTCAGCGCCGGCTCGGTCTCTCCAAGCTCGATTTTGATCGATGAATTCTCCGAATGAGGCAGACGATCCAGTAACTGCAGCTCGACAGCGGTATTTTTATAATTATTTAAAGTTACACGGTAATTATAAGTATCGATACGATTTCCGCCCTGTATTCTTGTCGTTTTGTCTTCAAGCTCCTGGACAACCTTAATCTGCGAATCGATACCAAATCCGGCGGTGAAAGTCTCACCGATGGTGACCTGCGGCAATTGACTTCTACCGACAAATTCACCGTTACGGAATATGCTGGCTTGTCCCGGCAGAAGAACCGTATCGCTGTCGTTAAGCAAATCGGCCTGCAGATAGACATAGTCGGTCAGCAGAGGCGTAGCAATAAGCGTAAAGTCGGCTTTGGCCTTAATCGATGCGATGGTAACGAGCTGCTGGTCGCTCCGGCTGGGAAGTGTCAGTGAGCCGGCAAGCTTATAAGTGACGCTGATCCCTTCGGTGCGCGAAATCTCCGCCACTTGTTCGTTAAATCTCTGTATTTCTCTCCGGCTGGCATTGAGAAAGAACCACTGATTCCTTATCGCCAAATCGTTCAACTCTGAATTTGCTGCCAAACCTTTCTTAACATTATCCTTGCGAGACTGTTGATACTGCCGGGCATTATCGGCTGCGGAGAATGCTTGCTGCTGAAGCTGTTCGACCTGCTGAATTTGATTCCGGGCCGGATTCAAAAGAGAGATGAGCATAGGTTCGATAATCGGCGGCGCGGCGACCATCGTCGGTTCGGCGGTCGAAAGGCTCAACGTCACGCCGTTCCAGTTCTCGCCGCTGGTCTGGTTTATTACGGCGTTGTATTCTATTAAGACAGAGGATTTCTGTGGCTCCGCCCGCAGGTTATACTGCTGCTGCCAGTTAGCGCCATTGACTAAATAATTTAATTCGATGGTGATTTTCCTTGCATTATTCCTGCTTAGAAATAAAACCGCCTGGCGCTCCGTGCGGGAACGACCGGCCATTAAATGCTGATGCCTGCGTTTAAGCAGCTCAAGGTTCTTCTTAAGCTCGCTTATCTGCTCTTCGTAAGCGAGAGTCTGGTCGATATATTCCTGCCCTTTGCTCTGGATGAACTCTGCTAATTTGCTTATTGGCTCGAAGGCCAAAAGCCCCCTGTTAATGTCTTCATTTTTCGCCGCTACAACAAATTCCCGAAGCTTGATGAACATCGACCACTGATTGTCAAGATGCTCTTTTTTTCTTGTTGTCTGATAAATCTGCTTATCGATGCTTTCGATTTCCGCGTCAAGCTTTTTGACTTCCTCCCGAGTATCTTCCATGACCGCCTTCTCCCGGTAACGCACGCTGAGTACCTTAATATCGCCTGAAGCAATGGCGTAGAGGCTTTCGGGCACTATTTTTGTCGGAAGATTCTCGACAATCAGCTCGGAAGTGTTCGCGGGAAGCTCTATATTGATATTTCGCGTCACCAGGGCCTGGCCGCGATATACCGTGACTTTTGAAATTGTGCCTGTGGTTGTTGCCGAAGCGGCAAATGCACCCGATGCCATTATGGCAATTAACACCCCCGTCGATAAAATGAATCTCGTTCTTACATTCATTACATTCACCTTTCAAAAATTTGTGATGACGAAATTTTTTTATTCCAACAAATCATTTTGTTCTTTGCTGGCTATAGTTTTTGAATTGATGTTCACGCATTATTTTTCGCTGCCTTGTCCAATTTGCTTTGTCCATATTATTTCTGTCCTCTCTCTGCTGCTCAGCGTATGTTTTGAGCTTCTGAGAATCGTACAGAGCTCCATTGCGTTCGAGATACGCTCCATTCGTAGTCAACAGTTCACGAGCCTGCTTTACTTTCCCCTCATCCCTAAGTTTTAATGCCAGTTCGTTGCGTTCAGTGGCGATAAGCTCAACTACATCGGCCATCACATCACGATTGGTTTTTCTTTCGATTAGTCCTTCTGAATTTGAAAAATCCACCTCTACCTGACTACTTAGCTTCTCTGTCATATGAGTTTTAAGATTCGAGTAGCTGACATTAACTGCAGCTATTTTTCGCTTGTGCTCACTGGCGGTTCCAGGCACTTCGACTTCCAGCATAACGAACTTCTCGTGTTCGCCGTAAAGATGATTGATGAAAACCTCGACATTTTGTCCCTCGACTCGGCCTTGCCTTCCCAGGAGCCGGACAGGCCTTATACCTCGTGCACATCTGATTTTAATTTGAATCTCCTGGGCTACTACAGAAAGCGCCCGGCCAAATTCGCTGTCAAAAACTTCGGAAAGCTCACAAGCATTTTCAGCAAAGTAATGGCCGCCATCACTTTTATAAGCCAATTGAGTCATTAAATCTTCATTATAACCCAGTCCCAGGCCAATAGTTGTTACCGAGATACCATCCTCAATCAAAGAAGCTCCGAGCCGGCCCAATTCTGTTGGACTTTGCGGACCGACATTTGCCAGGCCGTCCGACAATAAAACCAGCCGGTTTACTCGATTGTCGGATATGAACTTTTTAAGTTCTTTTGCTCCCTTGCTGACGCCGTCATATAAAGCCGTCCTTCCGTCGGCTCTGATGTCTCTTATCCTGCGGAATATCATTTCCTTGTCCGCAACTTTAGTGGCCGGAACCAAAACATTTACCCTTGAGTCATAAGTAACAATAGAAATAATGTCATTGCAATTGAGACGGTCGATAGCCATGATTGCGGCATCCTTTGCCTTGGCAATTTTTTCGCCGCTCATCGAGCCGGATTTATCGATTACAATTGCAATGTTTACCGGTGCACGATCCTGCCGGATTGGTAATTTAAAACCTGTGAGTCCTATTCGAAGATAAGCCACCTGCTTTTTATGAGCTAACATGACAGGCTGACCCATTGCGGCATCAAGCCTTAACTGACTGACAGGTGAAATATCGGCAAAAACCAGATTTGCCTGCAGCACCAAAAAGCTTAACAGAATTGTTTGTATTAACTTTTTCATTTTCAGTTCCTTTCAAAAAAGGTTATTGAATTGTTTGCGTCACTATATAAATAATACGACACGAACGCTTGATAGAGCAGTAAAATGGGTGTAAAATCGCTCGGTTAGTTTTTTACAAAGTATTTACAAACCTCCGGCCACGATATAGTCTATAATATAAATAGAGATTTGTCCTTCGTAGTGCCGCAGGAATGTCTTACGGCACTACTGATAATGGAAAGGCATTGACATGGAACCGAAAGCATCCATCCTGGTCGTCGAAGACGAAAAAAATATCCGCACGGCATTGACGGATTTTCTGGAATATCACGACTTTGCCGCCGTGGTCGCCGAGGACGGTCTGGAGGCCGAACGCATTGTCGGCGAGCGGCAGTTCGATTTGATTCTGCTCGATTTGATGCTCCCGAAAATAAGCGGCGAGCAGCTCTGTGCCAAATGGCGGCAGGAAGGTTTGCAAACACCAATCCTGATGCTGACGGCTAAGGGACAGGAAAAGGAAAAAATCGCCGGTTTGAACCTGGGTGCCGACGACTATATCACCAAGCCGTTTTCGCTCGAAGAGCTTCTGGCGCGAATCAAGGCGGTGCTTCGCCGAATAGACCCGGCGCGAGCCGTCGGGCAAACATTTAAGTTTGCCAATCTGGATGTTGACATTGCCGGCTTGAAAGTCAGATGCAATAACGATGAAATCGAAATCACTAAACGCGAAGCGGCAATAATTCAATACTTCGCCGCCAATCCGAACCGCGTCATCGGACGGGAAGAACTTTATAAAGAGGTCTGGAACGATACATTGACGGATCTCGGTACTCGAACGATGGACATGCACATCGCCAAACTAAGGAGTAAAATCGAGCGAGATTCTGCCAATCCTGAAATTATCAAAACCGTCCGCGGCGCAGGTTATAAATATGAAAACATTTAATATAATTTTCTCGTATAATAATTAAAGAAATGTACAAGTGGCTTACAATTTTAACATTGATTATTCTTGCCGCCGTTGGCGGGATGGGGTGGCTGGGATACCATTCCATACGGATATGGGCACGAGGGCTTGAAGGCATGCGTATCGGCGAATTCGCCGAGGTGGCCGAGCAAATCAGGCAGGACGTCAAAGGCAAGCTCGATGCGTTCATGGAAAAAGAACAAAAAAGACCATACACGGACTACCAGTATTTTTATTTCCCCGATAGTGCGGTGGCAAGAGAGCAGCAGCAGACAGCAATAGAGCGATCTCCCCTGGCCGACCAACTGGAGCACGGGCTGGCTTATTACAATTTCCAAATTCAATCGGACGGCAGGATTACAACACCCAATGTTTTTCTACAGCAGCAACAAGCTCAGATTGTAACCAATCGCGAAGAGGATCTTTATGCCGAAGCGATTCTAAATACAAAAAATGTCGAGGACAATCTTCTGCCGATACTCAATAAGGTTGACTCGGATCCATATAAGCTTGATTATAAATTCAATGCAGAATCGTCTCAGAAAGCTCCGACAACAAAGCTCAAGGAAAGAGAAGATGTTGGAAAGGAACTGAAAAAAAGTGAATTTGCCAAAGGCGGTAAATCCCAAAACGAGCGAACACAGAGCTATCCCATCGAGAGTCTGAAAAATCTCGATGAACAGACCCAGGTCATAAGACAGTCACGTGATTTTATCGCCTCCAATGAGGCACAAAGCCGGGAAATTTTCGAGCCGCAGAGTACTTCAACATCAGGTTCACTCGGGAGGCGGCAACAAGCCGATCTGCAGGAAGGCGCTGACATCTCAGCAGAAACCATGCAGCAGGAACCACAGAGAGGTCTTACTCAAAACCAGCCGGTGCAAAGACCGAATCAACAACGTGCCGTGTCCCAGCCGCAAAGACCTCAAGCAGCACAAAGATCAGAGGTGCAATCCGGATTGCAATCTTTATCCGAAGATAATCGCTCCGATATGGTCGAGATACATATTGAGCCGTTCGTACCGGTAGTTGTCCCCGGCCAAAACATCGAGCAATCCATTTTTCGCGGGCAGGTCTTTATGATGCGGCGGGTGCAAATCGAAGATAAATCCTTCCTGCAGGGCTTCCAGCTCAACGAGAAAAAACTCTTGGAAGAGGTCGAAGATTCGGCTAAAAAATTCATCCGGGATGATATGAATTTCGAACTGGCTATGACTCAAAGTGAGCCATCTACATATACGGCCATACTGGACTTTGCCGGTCTCGGCCATTTGATGCTCAACCTTACAGAAACCGATCCCGCCTGGATCGGCAGGCAAATTCATCATCTGCGAACGTGGTATCTCGGCATAATGTCGTTTGTTTTTCTGGCGGCGACACTGGCATTAGGCAGTCTATGGCTCAGTGCACGGGCACAACTTAAGCTGGCACAGAAAAAAGACGATTTTATTTCCGCCGTCTCGCACGAATTGAGAACGCCCCTGACATCGATACGCATGCATGCAGAGATGCTGGAAAAAAACTGGATCAAATCGGAGGATAAACTTACCGAATATTACAAAAATATGCGGGCCGAAAGCGAGCGTCTGAGCCGACTGATAGAAAATGTACTGGATTTTTCACGCATACAAAGGAAACGAAAGAAATATCTCTTTAAAGCAGGCGATATCAATAAATATGTCGAGGACGTCGTTGAAATGATGGCGCCCTATGCGGCTCAGAAGGATTTCTCGATAGAAACAGAGCTAAGCCAAATCGGAGAAATAACTTTTGACGGAGACGCCGTCACGCAAATTGTCGTCAACCTCCTTGATAACGCCATTAAATACGCACGGAATGCGACGGATAAAACCATAACAGTCCGGACAAAAAGCAAAAATCAATATATAATAATCGAGGTCGAGGATCACGGCCCCGGCATCGACCACAGTCAGCGCCAAAAAATATTCCAGGAGTTTTATCGTATCGGAGCCGAGGCGACACGAGAAACCACCGGCAGCGGCCTCGGTCTTGCATTAGTGAAAAAATTCGTTCAGGCACACAACGGATTCGTGGAAATTAGCAACGCCAAGCCGACTGGAGCGATATTCCGAGTGGCATTAGCGGCACAAACGTAACCTTACGGGAAATGAAGACAGAGTTTGAAAAGATATCAGGTCAGCTCCTCGACCTGGTCGTCTTTCAAATCTTTCCGAGCAGGTTTAGCGGATATGCTTTTGATAGAGCTCGGTTTTAAAGCTACATCCCCTGTCAGATCGGCCTGATGTGACGAGTTGTTTTTTTCGCCCTTTGTTTTGCCGATAATTGCAAAGCTCTCCACTATCGCCAATAAGCTTATCAAAAAGCTAAGTGTACTTTCAGCCCCCTGATTAATATTTACACCGTCGCGCATAAGGCCGTCATTACACCCTTTCGTCCGAAAATCGTAGAGGGGTATGTGCAAATCGTTTCTGCCGAGAAACCACTCAAAAGCTTTTCTTTGCAGGGCTAAATACCTGTCACTCTTGGTAGAATCGTAAGCGGCTCTTAGCATCATAACGGTACCGGCGGCCTCTATAGGCTGCTGGTCGAAAGAAGCTCTAACGCCTCCACGCTCATACCATCCGTTGCATCCAACAAAGCTGAAATGCTTGCTGTGAAAAATATTCGCCAGGAGAAATTCACAGGTCTTTTCCGCAACGGCGAGATATTTTTTATTGTCACAGGTCAGGCCCGCAACATACATAGCGTGCGGCAGGACGGCATTGTCATAAGTGAGGGCATCCTCGAACCACTGCCAATCCGAATAATGACTTTCTTCATACTGGATCAAAAGACCTTCTGCCGCCAATTCCAACTGACGTTTTATATCACTTGCTCCGGGGAATTGTTTAAGATAATCGCACATACCGAGAATCGAATACGCCATTCCTTTCGGCAACTGTCTCTGGATATGCTCGACTGATCTATCGAAATAGTCTTTGATAACCGACAAATAAGCCGGTGCCGGCGGTTGCGCCATAACGGTCCCGAATGCCCAGAGAACTCTGCCGAAAGCATCGCTCATAGCCTCTTTTTTAAACCAGGTCCTGTCGAAATTCATCAGGTTTCTGACAGTTCCATCACTGTTCTGTGAATACATAATAAAAGACAAGTACGTATCGAGAAGCTTAAGAGCTTTCGGCTCGGGATACTGTGCATAATACCGGGTCATAGCAATTACACCTCTGGCGTTATCATCCGTACAATAACCATATTCGCGATTCGGTATTGTGAACTTGGCATGCTGGTACAGGCCGGTATCGTCGGTAAGCTTTATCAAGTGATCCAGGGACGGTTCGGGCACTTCGATATTCGATATAGTTTCAGCGGCCGAAAGAGTGCTTTTGGCGGGCATACGCATCGGCATTCGTTTGGTACTGAATAATTTCCAATAGGTCTGGCCAATTTTGGGCCAGGTCCTTGAGCGACCGTACTCGTATGCCTTTCTTCGCATCGAATAAAACAGCGATTCGTTCCGAAGTATTTCAATTATCGCTTTTGCGATTTTATTCGAATCTCCGAACGGCACAAGTTTACCCCTTCCGTCGTCAAGAAGCTCCTCGGCCGCCCAATAAGGAGTCGAGACAACAGCTTTACCTGTGCCCACCGCAAAAGATAATGTACCGCTGGTTAATTGTTTTACATTTTTATACGGAGTAACATAAACATCCGCCGCACACAAAAAATTGTGCAGTTCCCGATCATTAACAAATCTGTTGTGAAAGATTACATGTTCTTCCAGTCCCAAATCTTTAACCATCTGCTGGAGACTGAACCGATACGATTCTCCTTCATGTTTAAGCACATTCGGATGCGTCATACCGAGAACGATATACATAACCGACGGGTCCGTCTTGATTATTTCAGGCATCGCCTGTAGCATTACGTCTATACCTTTGTTCTTACTAAGAAGGCCAAAGGTTAGAATGGTTTTTCGGTCTTCCAGGCCGAATTTATGTTTATAATAATTGCTGTCAACAAACGGCAAATCCGGAATACCGTGCGCTATCAATTTAATTTTTCTGCCGGTAATATTATAAATATCCTGCAGCATAGTGACGCCCCGTTCGTTCATAGTGACGATTTTATGAGAGGCGTTGCATACATCAATTAGCGACTTGCGATAAGCCGGTTCCGGATCGTCCAGAACCGTGTGCAGGGTCGTTATAACAGGGGCTTTAAGTCTATTGAGTAATAAACTAAGATACGACCCTCCTTCGCCGCCGAAAAGCCCGAATTCATGCTGGACACTGATCAGATCAACATGGCTGAAATTGATATAATCGGCGGCACAAATATAGTCGCTTTTGATATCCTGGTGGATTTCGAATTTCACGGGGTCGTCATATTTCTGGTCCCCCGAACGCATAGCCACCACCAACGGCTCAAACTCGCCCTTGGCCGATGCTGCAATGCTTTCTATAAGGTCAGATGTGAATGTCGCTATCCCGCATCTTCTCGGAAGGTATGAAGAAATAAACACCACTCTTTTCGGGGTACTTTTTGGCATCCGCAAAGTCCTATGTAACACAGCTACAGATTTATATATAATATTGTAGAGACAAAAATGTAAATCGTCAAGTGTAATTGACCTGTAAAGGGAATAAATTCCATCCCTGTAAATCAGGATAGTCTAATTATAACTTGAGGGAAGATTTAAAATAGGCAATTTCCCCTATCCCTTTTATGTTAATTCAAGGGCGTTTATTACGTATCTGGGCGTCTCAAAGCGGGAACTTGTGGCCAAGCATAATTAATACCCTGCTAAAAAACATGTATTTCCTGAAGGAAATTTGATATTTAACTCAGATTTAAGCCGGTGATTCGAACGACAAAAGCATAAGCACAGAGCTGCTCGACAGGCATGATGGCTTTTAAACCTTCTGCATCCTGTGTGAATTTCCGTTTTTTACCAAACCATTCGCTGCCGGATAAGGTATATCCTGATAGAAAAACAATATTAAAATTGCAGTTGCAGGACGGCCCGGAAGTTATATAATTCAGGCAGCAACTTGGCCGGCGGAATAGACGACTGTGAAGACGTTTTAATTGAATGATGACAACTAATCGAAGACCTGTTGTTAAGGGAGACAAACAATGGGCAAAGTAAAAACAGACGAAGAGATCCTTGAATTCGCGATATTTCGTGAAATGGAGGCTCACAATTTTTTCCTGGCATTGGCGGACCGGGTAAAAGACCCGCAAATGCGCGAATTTTTTGAAGATTTGGCCGCTGAAGAACTGGAACATAAAGCCAAGTTAGAATTGGAGATTATGAAAACCGGCAAGACGGTTTCGATAGAAGAGCAGCCGCCCCGGCCGGCGAGTGAATATATTATTTCCGACGATCCCTCGAAATTGGATATCGATTATAAAGATGCCCTTTTACTCGGCATGGAAAAAGAGGAAGCATCGTTCAGGACCTATGTTAATCTCATCCCGAACGTTCACAACGAGCAATCGCGAGAGGTGTTATTAGCCCTGGCACAGGAGGAAGTCAAGCATAAGCTCCGATTCGAAACCGAGTACAACATGATGCTAAAAAAATCCTGAAAGACAATATCGTATCTTACAAAAATAGCTCTTTTACATACATAGCAAACGGCTTAAATCCCAATGGGCATCGATCACTCAAGACGTCTATATCAACACTACTTGAAATTCTTGCATACATTTCTCTCTTAGGTATTTGAGTCGGACTTTCTTTAAGCAACTCCGCACACACTTGCTTGGGATCACGAATTGTTTCTGGATCAGATTGCCTATTAATACGATAACCAAGAACTTGGGTTAATGCTTTCTCATCTGCAAGCATCCAAGCATCAAACATCCTTATTGCAACACCCATAGCGCGCGGAAGTTGTGATAGCAAATAATCCTGTGCCGACCGGATTTGTTCAATTCTCTCACTTTCTCCATCTTCATCAATCAGTAATACCAGCGCATTAACGCCCCTTGTTTCCGCCTCTTTTAACCAACGAACAGCCCTTTTGAAATAGCCCGGTCCTTTTCCATGAAAAGCGCGGATTGTCTTGTTGGATACTCGGTCGAACTCAAAGGAAGCACTTGTGCCACCGAGCTTTTTCAGGAGATTATCCAAGGCGCCTGAAAGTTCATGTTTTCCCTCCGCTACAACCAATACCCTCATTTCGAATGCCCCTTAATGTCCTTCTCAGATTGTGCGATTTTGATATCACCCTCAGAAGTCCAGATTTCACCAAGGGTGAAAACATTAAGTTGTTTCAAAACAATCGAGCTATCAGATAATCTTGTAGTCTTTATCTCCCCATTATCTAATTTTGTGCAGAGAGTTACTTCTTCAGACTCGAATAAGTCAAGTGCGTACGGCGAATGTGTAGTGAGAACGACCTGTGTATGCGATTGTTCATGAACCAATTTACGTAGAATTTCGAGAATATCACGTAATCGCATCGGATGAATGCCATTTTCCGGCTCTTCAAAAAGAAGTAATCGCGGAGGTTCAGGAAGATATAGAATAGATAAATACGCCAGCACCAAGAGCGTTCCATCGGACGCCTGAGAAGCCGGTATTAATTGACCGCTTTCTTTCATCTGAAAATATAATCCTTTGCCGTCTGCCTTATTTAGTATTGTCACCTGGTTGGGATTGTCAACCGGAGCACGGAAAGCCTCTTCCTGTATTAGCTTAATTGATTTGATATGAGGAAATAACTTTGTAAATCGTCTCTCCAATTGAACGAATCGCTCACGGTCGAAACTCAATATTTCGTCTAAGAGTAAAGACAATCCAAAACCATTGGATTCCATTCTGAAACGTCTATTCGAATCAGGCGCCACCGGCAATGCCAAAAACGATGGATTCAAACGGTAGTAATGCACATCTTCCAGCAATTTTCGTACACGTTTCAGTTTATCACTATGAGGAGAAGACCACTCAGGATGTGTCAATTGATGTAGTACCCATGTACGACTTACAAACTCGTCTAACTTTATAGTCGATTCTTTTTCTTTGAAGAATTCACTTTGAATGGCTACTTTTCTTTCGCGTGTACCGAAAATTACTGTAATACCATAACCTGTAACTTTTACATCATCGAAATCCGCTTCAATAGTCACAGGTAATTGCGAGTTTCCTGCCCAGACAAGCTCTGTACCTTTCCATGATCCTAAAAATGCTTGACTTAACTTATGATCTACACTTCGACACAATGCAGCAAGAACGTCCAGAATACTGGTCTTTCCTGAATCATTTGGGCCGATCAAAACATGAATCGGCGTGAGCTCTATCTCAATATCGCGAAGTGCCTTAAAGTTCTTAACTCGTAATTTCTTAATCATCTCTTTTGCTCTCTGCAAAAAATATACATGCATCTATACATGCTATATCGCTTCTTCTCGCTACAATCTTAAAGTATATTTCTCTGAATTCTTATTATTACTGATATTACCTATATTGTCAAACGATATAACCAAAATTGTTCATATCAACCAACTAATACGTATTACGAATAATTAATGCGCTTAGCATGTAAACACCGATATAGTTCATAGTAGTCAATTGAAACTATTTTTAAGCACGGAGGCTATTATGA
>Ga0272441_10003904_pt1 | contig 27733 bp, 26 predicted proteins | sample SSMProp6N_FD_193582 | JGI IMG/M metagenome (GOLD analysis project Ga0272441, IMG submission 193582) | Marine sediment archaeal communities from Little Sippewissett salt marsh, Falmouth, MA, United States - SSM-Prop-6N | ecosystem: Environmental > Aquatic > Marine > Wetlands > Sediment ... | reverse complement strand
CAGCAAGCAGAGTCTCTAAACGCCCAATAAAGTTTTCCCGGTCCCGGTCATCCCCGAATATCTCCCGGCGCTCTATTCCCCTGATTATGACATGATGCAGTACCCCAGGCGCATCTATTCTTGCTTGCCTCGGCATACCTCTTATTTACATATTACCGGTAGGCTGTCAACTTATTTACTTATTTAAGGACGTCCCCGTTCCTCCCCCTCGAAATTGTAGACCAAGTATACACCGCATAGCATATAAACCCGTATCATGGCCTCCAATGATGACTACTGGGTATCTAATTGGAATTTATTCCTCTTACGATAATATTCTAGCACGGCAGCTAAAGACCGTGCCGCCCTTTCAGGGTCATTGTATACCGGCACCCCGTTTTCCAGGAAAATCCTGGGCATCTGTTCCTGCAGGCTGCGGTAGGTAAAACCAATAATCGGCTTCCCATATTTTTTCTTGAGGCTGACTAAGGCCTCGCTGCTGTGAGCGATTACTTCGCGGGTTTTTTCTTCAGCCTCATCAGGGGACATACCCGAGCGTTCCATCATGGGTCGGATAAACATATGCGGCGAGAGAAAATATACTAAGAGGTTTTCGGTATTATCATCCTGCAGCAGAGCCTCCGGGATCTGGGAGTAGTCATACAGGAAATCTTTACTGAAGGTTATGTCTACCGGATTGTTGAAACTGGCTGTATTGGGAATCAATGGATTGAGTTTTTCTATTGTACCTGCAGACAGCCCGGGAAGTTCAAGCCCGGCCCGGCCGCAGGAATCCGCCGCGGTTGCCCCCGGGCCGCCGGAGTGGGTCTGGATAACCACCTTTTTCCCCTTTGGTTCAGACAGATGCCCGAGAGCAAGGCAATAATCAAACAGTTCTGTGACCGTCCAGGCCCGAATCACGCCACACTGGCGAAACACCCCTTCATAAAGTTTGTCCGGGCCGGCAATGGCACCAGTATGAGAACGACCCGCCCGCTTGCCCTCTTCAGACCCGCCGACATAAAGTGCCACGATGGGTTTATGGGGAACAATTTCTCGCGCGGTCTCCATAAAGGCCCTGCCCCGCTTGATACCCTCGATATACAGGGCGATCACTTTTGTATGCGGGCAGGCCCCGAGGTATTCCATGCAATCGACAATATCGATATTGGCCTCATTGCCGACACTGAAGGCCGTGGAAAAGCCCAGGCCGATACGGTAGAGATAGTTATGCATCTGGGTGATGAAACTTCCGCTCTGTGAGGCCAGACCGACGAATCCCGGGGGACCCTCCACCTGGATGGGGGTTGGATTCAGTTTGAGATACGGATTGGCCACTCCGAGACAGTTCGGCCCGACAAAGCGTATCCCGTATCTCTCTGTGATGGCCGACAATTCTCTTTGCAGTTCAATACCGTCACCTCCGAGCTCTTCGAATCCGGCCGAAACAATGATGGCATGTTTGATACCCTTGCGGCCGCAATCTTCCATAGTCTGAGAGACTATTCCGGTCGGCAAAACGATCAGGGCCAGATCAGGTATACAGGGAATGTCCATAACGCTCGCATACGCCTTGATGCCAAGCACACTATCTTCGCTGGTATGAACCGGGTAGATCTCACCGCCATAGCCCAGATCGAGCGTGGTCCTCAGCAGAACACTACCCATTCGAAAGGCATTGTTGGATGCCCCGAAAACGGCAATACTGCGTGGATTGGCAATCGGGTAAAGCGGGCTTTCTTCAAATGATTTAATCATGTATCTCTCCTGTCATTGAAATCTGATTGAATATCCTTCCCCCACCCCCACATTCCAGGGCTTTTATTTCGTATGCAAAATTAATTACAACAATTAATGCTGCAGGTCCCTCAGCATTCTTTTTAACAGTAATTTTTCTTCCAAACCAAAGTTCAACAGAACTTCCTCATTGGCATCTTCCATTTGCTGAATCAGTTTCCTCAGCAATTTCTTTGCGTTAGACGTTAAATATATCAAGCGCTGACGTTTGTCGTCCCTGGAAAACTCCTTGATGATCCACCCTCCTTCGGCCATCCGGTCAAGCACACCCGAGAGTGTAGCGTTGTCAAACATCAAACGTCGCCCCAGCTCTCCGGCGGAAACACCTTGTTCCTTCTCAAGTGCTACCAAAACTAAAAGTTGGACAGGAGTCAATCCATAGGGCTGCAAACGCTTTTTAAAACTCGCATAGACCTTCTGGTGAGCCTTGGCCAGCAGATACAAAATGCAGTTTTCATACTTGTACATAATAATGATCCATTTATTTTGTATACTAAATATTCTTTCATACTTTCCCCGACCAAACAAGTTAAATTATCTCAATTACATCAAGTAAAAAAACGTATTGAAAAGTTCTGTTGTAGTGAACTGGGTTTTATGGGAAGAAAATGTAATAAAAGCCATATAGATGGACTTTTGTTTGTGACAACTTTGTGGGGGAAAGGATGCAACTGCAACGCAAGCTGGGGCTTATCGGGGTTATAAGCATTGCCAGCGGGTCGATGTTATCCGGATTATTCATTCTGCCCGGTTTGGGCTATGCAATAAGCGGTCCCGGGTTGCTGGTTTCATTCATACTGGCCGGGTTTCTGGCGGTAACCGGAATGCTCAGCCAGGCCGAGCTTGCCTCAGCTATGCCCAAAGCCGGTGGAGCATATTTCTTTGTCTCCCGCAGCATGGGTCCTTCGGTGGGCACGGTATACGGATTGATCACCTGGCTTGCGCTTTGTCTGAAAAGCGCTGTTGAACTGGTTGCCGTGGCAATATTTGCATCCTTTTTCTTCAACATAAACCAGAACCTCATTGCCATCTGTATCTGTATCTCTTTCCTCGGCATTAATCTGGTGGGTGTGCGAGAGGCCGGCAGAGTTCAGGCTGTTCTGGTCCTGCTAATCCTTGCATCCCTCAGCATCTATGTCATTGGCGGTATTCGATCCGTATGGGTAGAAAACTTCGTGCCGTTTGCAAATAACGGTATGCACGGGATAGTCGCCGGAGCCGGATTCATTTTCGTCTCATTCGGAGGACTATTAAAAATTGCCAGTATTGCCGAAGATGTTCAGAACCCGGGTAAAATTTTACCAAAGGGAATGATCCTGTCTTTGATTCTGATGATCGTGGTTTATGTTGCCGTATTGTTCATTACCATCGGGGCTGTTTCACATGCTGATCTTACTCTATCCAAAACACCGATTTCGCTCGGTGCGCTGGCGTTTATGGGCAGTCCCGGACAATCACTTTTCCACCTTGTGGCAATTGCATCTATTATAACAGCAGCCAACGCCGGTATTATGTCGGCTTCACGCTATCCATTGGCACTTAGCCGCGACGGACTGCTGCCCGAAATCTTTGCAACCACAAACAATCGGTTCAACACCCCGCATTTATCCATCCTGGTGACAGGCCTGCTGATTATCGTAGCCCTGTTTTTCCGTTTGAACCTGATTGTAAAGGCTGCCTCGAGCGTGCTGATTCTAACCTATGCGTTTTCCTGCATATCGATAATCATCATGCGCGAAAGCCGCCTGCAGAATTACCAGCCCCATTTCTCCTGTCCGTTTTATCCTTGGGTACAGATCATCGGCATCCTGGGATTCGGCTTTCTGCTGTTTCAGATCAGCGTCATGGGTGTCTCGATTACCTTGTGCATCATGGCAATCGGTGGCCTTATTCACTGGTACTACGGAAAAACAGGAGTAAACAAAGAATTTGCACTGCTACACCTTATCGAAAGGATAACCGAACGGGAGTATACCGAGCATGCGCTGGAAACCGAACTGAAACATATCATCCACGAACGCGACAATATCACCAAGGATGCGTTTGATCACATGATCGAAGACTGCACTATTATGGACATCGACCATGCCGCAACCAAGGAAGATCTTTTCGAGATAATCGCGGATTCAATGGCACAAAAACTTGGCATAAGAAAATCCCGCCTGTACAGAAAACTTCTGGAACGTGAAGCGGAAAGCTCTACCGCTTTGAGCCCTTTTCTCGCAATTCCACATGTTATCACCCGCGAGAAACACATATTTGAAATCCTGATTGTCAGGAATAAGCAGGGCATCAAGTTTTCAGAAATCTTTCCGCAAGTTCATGCGGTCTTCGTCCTGATCGGCTCCCGCGATACAAGGCACATGCATCTGCAGGCCCTGGCCGCCATCGCACAGATCTTTCAGCGCAGTGATTTTGAACATAAGTGGCTCGAAGCAAAAAATATTAATTCGCTCAGGGATATGATTCTGCTTTCCAAACGAAAACGCCAGACCTACCAGTGCCAGATCGACCCAAACTAACGTATTTGGGCACCATGGAAAAAAATATGCGTCACGACGTTGACTTGCGAAAATCCTCTTGCTTTTCTGATAAAACTTATCCATAAGACATCCGTTTCATTACTTCATCTAAAAACAGGAGTAATGCTTGAAAAGGTATAATCCATGTCTGACCTGCGGTGCCTGTTGCGCCTTCTACCGTGCATCGTTTTACTGGGCCGAAGCCGACGATGCAACACACGGAGGCGTGCCTGCTAATCTGACCGAAAAACTGAATGACTTCCGCCGGGTGATGATCGGTACCAATTGCCGAGACCCCCGCTGTATTGCCCTTGAGGGTACGATTGGTGAGAGCGTCCATTGTTCTATTTACCCCCAGCGCGCTTCTGTCTGTCGTGATTTCGAAGCTTCGTGGGTCAACGGAAAGCCGAACGAACGCTGCGACAAGGCCAAAGCGGCCTGGAATCTTCCGCCGCTTGAGCCTGATGCCTGGTTCTCGCCCGAGGATTTTCCGAAGGCTGCTTGAACCTGAATCGCATTACTGCTTGGTATAATAAACATTGTCCGCCACAAAACGAGTAAAATCTGTTCTTCTCCACCTAACTACCTCAAAAAACTGGATCGTAGCCATAGTATATGTTATATGCTGCCTAACTGCTTTCTTGGGAGGAATGCTATCCAGGATAAATTATAGATCCCTATCACAAATCTCCTCACAGCAGGACATTCACCTATTAGAAGGAGTTTGGCATGCAGCAGTTTTTAGGTACCATCAACGGTATTGTCTGGGGGCCTGTCACCATTATTCTTCTGGTCGGAACAGGTATTCTGCTCGCCATTGTAGTCAAGTCAATTCAGGTCAGAAAATTCGTATACGCCTGGAAGCTCATCTCCGGTAAATTTGACAATCCTGAGGACGATGGAGAGATCACCCATTTTCAGGCCCTGAGTGCGGCACTCTCAGCCACAATCGGTACCGGTAATATAGCCGGAGTCGGAACAGCGGTGGCGCTTGGAGGGCCAGGGGCGATTTTCTGGATGTGGGTTACAGCTGTGTTCGGCATGGGTCTTAAATACGCCGAATGTCTCCTTTCCCTGAAATTCAGAACAATTCATGATGACGGCACGGTAGGTGCCGGACCGATGTATTACCTGGAAAAGGGGCTCGGCCAAAAGTGGCTGGCAATACTCTTCGCACTGTTTGCTGCAATCGCATCCTTCGGAATCGGCAACATGGTCCAGGCCAATTCCGTGGCTGAACCTGTCCTGACCTATTTCCACATTCCAAAGATAATCACCGGACTGATTATTGGCGCACTGGTTTTTGCGGTTATAGTCGGTGGCATCAAACGCATTGGCCAGGTTGCCAGTCGTCTGGTTCCTTTAATGTGCGTCTTTTACGTAGCCGGGGCGCTTCTGGTGATATTCAAATTTATTGACGGGGTCCCGGCTGCCTTCGCTCTTATCTTCCACGATGCTTTCACCGGTACCGCTGCCGGCGGTGGATTTGCCGGAGCTGCCGTAGCTCAAGCCATTCGTTTCGGTGTAGCCCGTGGTGTCTTTTCAAATGAAGCCGGTCTCGGAAGTGCGCCGATTGCTCATGGTGCCGCTCAGACTCAGGAACCGGTTCGTGAGGGACTTGTTGCCATGCTGGGCCCGTTCATCGATACAATCGTAATCTGCACCATGACCGCTCTGGTAATTATTCTCAGCGGTGCATATACCCTGGGATTGACCGGTGCCGACTTGACAGCCAAGGGCTTCAACATCGGGATCGCCGGTGTTGGTGGATATATTGTGGCAATCGGCATTATCTTTTTCGCCTTTTCCACTGCCATCAGCTGGTCCTATTATGGAGATCGCTGTGTGGATTACCTGTTCGGCAAAAAGATGGTTACCCCCTACCGAATCCTCTATTGCATTCTGCTGCCGATCGGTGCTGCAGTCCAGCTTGATCTGGTATGGACCATTTCGGATATCACTAATGCACTCATGGCCTGGCCCAACTTGATCGGCCTGATCTTCTTAAGCCCGATTGTGATAAAATCAACCAGGGAATATTTCTCTGATCCAAAACGGGTCTATCCACCATCTGTCACTCCCAGGAAGTAACGTTGGCAAACTAACCGGCCATTTATGCTTATCAATTATCTTTGCCATAAATGGCCGGTTTTTATTCTCCGGACAAGGCCCGGCATCTTAAAAGGCAAGCCGTGATTTAGAGCAGTATCGATATTGAGGGCTTACATCAATTTCAAATGCGCTTTCAGATTAAGCAATTGGATTGCCTTAAAAAAGTATCGATCCTGTCGTAGGAATCCGGGTTCAATCTCGATTGTTTTTCCTTGAGTTCCGGCAACAGTCCATCAGCCCAAAGCATTTCGATCGCCAGGCCGGTAATGAGTTTGTTGTGATCCCACCGCTTAAGCTCACCCGGAAAGCTTCGTAGCGTATCTTCAATAAGGGTTTGTAAAAATTTTTCATCTTTCTGCTGGGCGGCCTCTATCTCCAGTTCATAATGCCGAATTATACCAGTTTCAGTCCGGTACAATACCGTATCCAGCATCATCTCGGCCACAACAGGAGCCAGCCTTTCACCATAAGGTACAATCTGGCAAGGTTGCCGGTTTGTTTCCCTTTCCTGAAGGACTATCAGGCCAAGGGCTTTCAGGGTGCCAATCGGATCGTCTGTTATGCACGGAATATCCGGCAGATTAACAGACTTCTGATTCAGCACATCCAGAATATCAATCAGACAAGATTTTGACCAGCTCTCTTCGATTTCAACACGTTGGGCTGCGCCCCAATCCAGGATCCGCTCCTCAAATTTCAGGCATACAAGCTGTTTGTCTCCTCCCTCTCTCAGCCTGAGAGCAATCCCTTTGCGCAACAAAATCTTTTCAGGTGTATCAAAATAGCGGTCACGAATCAGGACCGGCTGCTGAACAATTACACGATGGGTTCCGATTGACTCTTTGGCGGCAATCCGGTCGAAAACCGAGCGTGGATCAGCGGAGCAAACAACCAAGGTGGACTCAAATTCAATATTCATCTGTCCCTGATGATAATACATTATGAGACCATCGACAACAGCAGCTAAGGCTTGCCGGTAAAAAGCATCCACATATAAAAAATAGCTGATGGGAAATCATATTGTCCGTTTCTCGATGACAAGCAAAAAATAATGATTCGCTGCAATCTTTTAAAGCATTATATCCCTGAGAGAGACCCTCTCAGAGAGGCTTATATGCTGAATCCGCATTTATTGAGAACAGTGATCAAAGGAGTAAGCGCATATCTTACATAAGATTGCAACCTGGGCCTCGATCTGATAAACCCGGCAATGCCAGGACTGAAACGATAATATGCTCTTATAAAAAGCCTGCCTGGCAAATGTCGATACAGAACACGGTCTCTGAACCTTCTGAGGATCATTACCTCGGCTGCCCAGGGACTTCCGTATGCGGCAGTTGCAATAAAACAACGCGAATCACTGCCAGAGCCACTGCCATCGGCTCCATTATTCTCTTCCGGATTCGTCGTCCCCTGCTCGGGCGGATTGGCCAGAATGGTTTCCTTCACGCAGGCAGGGATCGCAAATGCAAGTGCAACATTTCTGTCCTTTGCCTGTCCCTCACGCATTGCATGCTGGGCATCCTCATCTGAGAAAGCAATCCCCAGACTTTCCTGATCATCATGCTGAATCATCGCACATGATATCTTGCCGGTCCCATCGCCGTTGTCGTGCAGGGTGATATTACGCCATTCCTGCGGCCATTCTATTATGGCACACGTATTTATGTCCCAGTAGCCGCCGGGAATATCATCAAAAATGACCGGATCGATGCGGTTGATATGTGAGTGCCCATTGATGTGAGCAATAACATTCTCATAGGAACAAAGGGTCCGCATAAACTGTTCGGCCGAGATATCGCTTTGAGCATCAAGAAACGATGTGACCGGGCTATGGTGAGAAAAAACCATACACAGCTTGTCTGAATTGGCTTCGATATCGGCGACCATCCAGTCATACTGGTTTTGATCAAGAATTCCCAGAGAAAATGTCTCTCGCGGGGGAGAACCCTCAATATTATAATTGGCAGTATTCAACACAATGCAATGAACATATGCATTGGAGTCAAAACTATAATATCCCTGCCACTGATAGTAGGCCTGAGGCGGTTGATGTTCAAAGCCGTGCCACCAGGGATCGGATGTGGATGTCTTGTATTTTTCAATGGCTTCGTCCTGATCACACAAGTCTTCGGTTTGGGCTCCGAAAAGTGGAACCAGGGCATTGACCACAATCTCGTTATTGGCGGTGCCTTCGTATTCGATATCATGGTTTCCCAATACCGCGTACCAGGGCAGATTGAACCCCTCCGGATCGACATCTTCTATACAACCCTCATCAACCGCGAGCGTAAACGTATCGGATTTATACCCGTCAGCCAGTTCAATATACCAGCTCAGTTCCTTCTCTATTCCCGTATCAGTATGATCCCCGGTTGATATGACAAAATCCATTGGAGTCGAAAGGTGTTGTTGATTAATCGACGAGATGGTTGCATTCCATATTCTGGCAGAATATGTATCCTGGTCCCTGGATATCGACTGGATAAGATCATCCAGATTGCTAAGATTGAGTGGGACCTTTCCACAAAGCTTTAAATTCTCAAATCTCAGTGGATTGCAATCATCTACAATATGCACATCCGATACCTGCCCAATATTTAGAAGATTGAATGAATACCCGGTGGCATTAGCATTGTCCGGCACGACCCCGAGATCATTTCTGATCATTGACCTGTTCGCAGCACGAGCCAGAATTGCTGCCGGATTGGAAAATACAATCGCTGCAGAACTTATCCCGGTAAGCTTTAAAAATGTGCGCCTGGTAACCTTGAAAAATGTATTAAATCGCACTATTGTTTGCCCTCCTCCGTAAAGATCAATCAATTATATTTCTGCAAAAAGGGTTCCAACATGATTTGATCAAATATTTTTCCAACTACCTTATTTTACTATTTATTAAAATTGCACAAGATCATCCTGAATTTGATAAGAGAAAATTTTTTCATTATTTGAAGAATCTCAGAGAAATTCAGTGGTGATATCGGTTATGAAAAAAGGACATATCAGAATATGGTTTTGAGAAACCTTAACGGATATGCCCTCTTGTAGAAGTAAAAATTAACTCAAAATCAGGCGATTTTTCTTGTCATTTTTTTCAGACGGCTGATACGCCGGCGCAGCTGGTTTTCGAGTTGCTTATCTTTTGCTGATCTTGCTGCCTGTTTTTCCTCTTTCAACTTGACCAGCTTGGCTTTCAGTTCCTGTTTTGTAAGAACAATTTTAACCTTTGCCTTCTTCCTCTTTTTAACCGGCTCTTCATCCGCAATACCCCTGGCCTCTTTGATAAACGCAAGTAGTTCTTCTTTTTTCATATCAGAGACAGCCACAGCAACATGATCGTGCGGGATCTCCGTGGCAATTTCCTTGAGTTCCTTGACAGTCATTTTATCCAGCGGCTTTTCCTCTTTTTTATGAGGCTTTTTCTTGGCAGCAGGAGCAGGTTTGTGTTCAGGCTCAACCGCAACTGCTGTTTCTTCGACTGGGGCTTCCTCAGATCCCTCAGCCTCGACTGGGGCTTCACTTACATCAGCGCCCTGTATTACGGCTTCTTCTTCAGATGCAGGTTTTACCGCTAGATCATTTTTTTCCACTTTTGCCTTTTTCGGAGTCTTGGTATCTTTTGCCATAGTATGTTTTCCTCTCTTTGTCTTGATTTACAATCTTACCATTCACACCCCAATATACCCATAACAATGCATCCCTTTTATTATAGTCTATTTTCTATTATTTTTCTCATCTTTTTTTTCACAACACTACATATATTGATTTACTTATTCACTCGACCAAGAGTTGACAATATAGTTTGGATAAACATATCTCTTAAAAATTTATTAGATACTTCTGCGTATACTATTGGAACGTTCACTTAGATGAAAACAGCAAATCTTGTTGACAAATTATAGACGACCGGTCAATTATTTTTTTTAAACCGAGATGTGATATGGGTAAATTAAACACCAAGGAAACCATTATCAAAGAGGGCGCACGCTTGATCCACGCCAAAGGATACAATAATACCGGACTCAAGGAAATTCTTAATGCTGCCGGTGTCCCCAAGGGGTCATTCTACTTCTATTTTCAAAATAAGGAGGATTTCGGCCTCAATGTACTGGAAAGTTACGCCCAATTTATCCAGCATAAGGCCGTTAAATATGCAGGAGATAAATGCATTGCCCCGTTAGAAAGACTGGAGCATTTTTTTGATGCCTACCAGAGGCACTTTAAAAAACTGGGCTTTAAATTCGGGTGCCCAATTGGCAACCTGATGCAGGAGATGAGCGATTTAAGCGATACTTTCCGCGCCAGGATCAACACGATTTACTCCCGGATGCAATTGTTCATCGAGGAATGTCTGGCTGATGCTCAAAATCGCGGCGATATTTCACAGACTATCGATATAAACGCAACCGCAAAATTCATTATCGACAGCTGGGAGGGTGCCATTATGCACATGAAACTCTGCAAAAACGAGCAGCCGCTCGAAATTTTTAAGCAACACGTTTTCAGGTATATCCTCACCATTGAATCGAACAGAGGGGTCAGATAGTTATTTTGAATCAGTGTTGATAAATAAAGGAGGTCGACATGGGAACATGGCACAAATCCGGATGTGTTCTGTGTGCCCAGAACTGCGGTCTCGAGGTTCTGGTGGAGAACAATCGCATTGTCAAGGTAAGGGGAGATAAAGATAACCCCAGATCAAAAGGCTATATGTGCCGCAAGGGGGCCAATATCGCTTATCACCAGCATCATAAACAGCGCTTGACCCACCCGCTGAAAAAGGTCGGCAACTCCTTCGAGCAGATCTCATGGGATCAGGCAACTACCGAAATTGCATATAAACTGCAATCAATTATTGATCTCAATGGTCCGAGGGCCTTTGCCTACATGGGTGGCGGCGGCCAGGGCTGTCATTTCGAGGCCGCCTTCGGAGTACGATTAATGCGCGCGCTTGGGTCACGCTATCATTACAGTGCTCTGGCACAAGAACTGACCGGTTACTTCTGGGCCCAGGGACGTGCCACGGGCAAACAATACCTGTTTACAGCCCCTGATGAAGAAAGGGCCGATATGCTTCTGGCAATTGGATGGAACGGCATGCAGAGTCATCAGATGCCCAGGGCTCCCCTGGTCCTGCGCGAATTTTCGAAAAACCCTGACAAACTGCTGGTCGTCATAGACCCGCGCAAGTCGGAAACAGCAGCGATCGCCGACATTCACCTGCCGATCAGACCGGGGACCGATGCCCTGCTGACCCGTGCTATGATTGCTATTATCCTTAAAGAAGGCTGGCATAAACAGGACTTTATTGACAAGCACGTCAGCGGGTTCGAACAGATAGAGCCCTGGTTTGCTGATTTTGATGCCCGCGCTGCACTACAGGTATGCGACCTCGGCTATGAGCAGGTACGCGAGGTCTGTCATGCTTTCGCCTCCCGCAGGTCGTGTATGCACACCGATCTGGGGGTCTACATGAACCGACACAGCACAGCCACTTCTTACCTGGATGTCGTCCTGATGGCAATCTGCGGACGCATGTGTGTGCCTGGCGGTAATGTCATCCCAGGCAACCTCATGCCGATCGGATCACATTCGGATGAGCGCGATCCCAAAACTTGGCACACGGTTGCCTCCGACTTTCCGGCCATCATGGGTGTTTTCCCGCCCAATGTCATGCCTGAAGAAATCCTGAGCGAGAATCCCGAACGATTGCGGGCTGTCCTGTGTTGTGGATCGAACCCGCTGCGCTCGTATGCCGATACAGCGGCATACGAGCGAGCATTCAACAAGCTCGAACTGCTGGTTACCTGTGAGTTGGCCATGACCGAAACCGCGATGCTTTCCCATTATGTTCTGCCCGCCCGATCCGGTTATGAATCGTGGGACGGTACATTCTTTGCCTGGACATTTCCGGATATTTACTTCCAGATGCGCCGTCCGATCGTCGAGCCCATCGGCGAACCGCTGGAAGTCAGCCAGATTATCCTGCGTATAGCCGATACAATCGGAATCATTCCTGAAATACCCGACTCCCTCCATGACGCTGCCAGAAAAAACCGGGCGCAATTCGGCATGGAGCTGATGAATTATGCCCAGAGCGAGCCTGCTGCGTTGAAAAATATGCCCTTTGTTCTGGCTCAGACCCTGGGTCGTGAATTTGATTCAGCCAACTTGGCCGCTTTGTGGGGACTGCTGCAAATTGCACCGAATGACTTCAGAGAAAATGCCAAACGGGCAGGATTCACCCCGGGCATGACCCTGGGAGAAGAAATCTTCCAGGCCATTCTCGATCATCCGGAGGGGGTCATTGTCGGCCGGTGCGATCCAAATGAAAATTTCGCCCGGCTACAAACCGATGACGGCCGGATCAATATCTACTGCCCGGAAATGGCGCAGTGGGTCCAGAGCATCGATGCCACCAACGAAGAAATGGCCCTGGCACCGGATCCAAATTACCCGTTTATCTTAAATGCCGGGCGCCATATGAGCATGAATGCCAACACACTCATGCGCGATCCTGCCTGGAATGAGGGCCGCCGTTCCTGCACCTGTGCCATGCATCCCAAGGATGCCGAAAAACTTCACCTTGCTGACGGAGTGATGGTGAAAGTATCCACTGAAGCCGGCGAAGTTGAAATCGAACTCGAGATAACCGATGCTGCCAGAGAAGGACAGGTGCTTATTCCGCATGGTTTCGGCCTGGATTTTAACGGCAAGGTCTTCGGCGCTAATGCCAACTATCTGACGAAGAACACTCACCGGGATCAATTTGCCGCCACCCCACTGCACCGCTACGTGCCGTGCCGGATTGCACCAGTGTAATGAGAAGGAGGATTGCAATGCAGATACATTCAAATCTGTTTCACCAAAACAGGCTGTTTGACATAGCCCTCACGATACTGATTCTAGGGTCGCTCTGGGGCCTGTCGGAGACAGCAATAAGTGAGTTTATCAAAACCCAGGGCCTGCCGCTGAGGGCCGGCATCTTAACCGGGATCGGAATGAGCCTCATGGGAATTGCGATCGGCCTCCAAAGAAAGCCCTGGATTTTGCTGGTCATAGCCCTGATTACGGTTTTTTCCAAGCAACTGGTCGTACCTGTTTTGCACTGTTCAATCCTGTGCAAAGCCAACTCCTGCGCCGCTGTGGGACTGCAGGGGATTTTTCTGAGCGGGACAATCGCCTTGGCAGGAAACAAATTACGACACAATAGACTGATTAAAATCGTTACCCCGTTTTTGGCAGCGTTTGGCAGTGCCGGGGCGTTTTACTTCATCGGCATGCGCCTGGCCCCTTGCCCGTATCTGTTGACATTCAACCATCCGGGTGGATTGATCTCCTTTCTGGCTGCAGAAGGCCTGGCCTGGGCATCATTTTCCGCCCTGCTCTTTCCTGCCGGATACTGGATTGGTGCACAGATGTATCGTCTGGAAAAATTGAAAACAAAACAACCGTTGATCTATTATCTTGGTTCTCTCTTAGTTGTGGTTATCAGCTGGTCTGCAATCAGTCTTACAATGGTACATACTATGTAGGCGAAACCATTTGATAGATAGGACATGCTGATTTTTTTCAGATCACTACGTTTTACTGCTGAACCGAGAGAATACAGGTTGCGCGTGTTCGGTTCAAAAAAAATACCATGAGGAGAAATAAAATGGAGATGACACGCTACAATGAATTGTTCAATCGCTATATCAAACCTCAAACCTCACCTTTGGCACTAAAACTTTTCCAAACAGAAAATGAAATTCCGGAAAAGGTCAAGTTCCCGGTAAAAGACCTTGGCTACCAGGTCGCCCTATGTCAGGCCTTCGGCATGGCCAGGCGCTATGGATCGATCCTGGCTGTTGGTAAAGACGATCAGTGTTGTATCGGCGGGGCTGTGGCCATGGGTTTTATTGCCGATGCACCCCAGGCAGAGGCCTTCATGGCAGGCAAAAAACTCGATGTCGGTAAATACAGCCACGTCCTGATAGCACCGTTTGAAAAGGCAGCCTTCGAACCGGACCTGCTGGTCTTGTATGTCAACCCTGCACAGGCTATGCGTTTGTCCCATTCGGCAATAATGGGCGCCGGACAAACCGTTACTGCCCGGGCATCCGGATTCGGTGATTGCGGCGATGTTGTAGCCAACGGAACCACCACCAATGAATGCCAGTTTATTCTTCCATCAGGAGGAGACCGGGTCTATGGATCGACCCAGGATCACGAGACCATATTCACCATTCCGGGAAATCTGGTTGAAACGATTGCGAATGGGTTGGAAGCGACCCATAAAATGGGCTTTAGATACCCGGTATTGACCGATATGCATCATCGCCCGGCCTTAGCGCCATTTCTTGAGATACCAAAGAAAAGCTGATCGTAAAGCCGGTGATCCCCTTTGGAGGCGCCGGTTGTAAACATTATGAAAACAATTACATGCGGGGAAAAAACGTATGAACATTGGGCCATACACATTTGAAGAATACATCCAAAAAATTGAATCGTTTCACGGAAGCATTGCCCCGGGTATGATCGCCGGCGGCATCATGGTGGATATAGCAAAAAGAAACCTTCCTGACGGCGAACTGTTCGACGTGATCTGTGAGTCCGGACACTGCCTGCCCGATGCGGTACAACTGCTCACACCCTGTACTATCGGAAACGGCTGGCTCAAGATCTTAAACACAAGCCGCTATGCACTGACGTTTTATAATAAATACACCGGCGAGGGTGTTCGGGTGTATCTTGAAGCTGATAAATTGAAGGGGTGGCCTGAAATCTCATGCTGGTTTTTCAGAGAAAAGCCGAAACTTCAGCAGAATCTCAATGGGATCATCCTGCAGTTCAAAGTGGCAGGTGATCAAATTTTCGGCATCCACAAGGTACAGGTTAAACCAGAGTTTATAATGGGGAAAAAGAAAGCAAAAGCGCCGATTATCATTTGCCCCACCTGTCATGAGGCCTACAGGTCTGACCTGGGGACTAAATGTCCGGCCTGTCAGGGCAATGGCCCATATCTATAATTTTTAAAATTCAATGCTAATCAAGTATAGTTTTTGACTTACCGGGTGATTTTATCATCTTGATTCTTGGAAAAGATTGGGATAAATACCCCTGAAGAAATCTATCCGAACGGCAGGTAAAATCAATGTCAAAGATAAAAAGCACTCTCGACATCGTCATGGAACGCACAAAAAACATGCAGTTGTCTGAAGAAGAAAAGCAGGAACTGCGCCGCAAAGAATGGAGCGCTAAAGTTGATGGTTGGATACAAAAATATTTCAATGGAAGGATGTATCTGCGTGAATTAAAAACCCATCTTGAGGCTGAAGAAAACAGCCACCCCGAATTCCGGAAAATTTTCAAAGACGAACTCATCAAACACATTGATCCAGAAGAAGATAACAATAATATTTTTCAGGTCCTCACAGAGGTTCTGGGAATCGACTCCGAACAATATGCATTAAAAATTAAATCTTTCCGAAAAATAATCAAAGAACAAAAAGAAAAACATGCCACCGAATTTCTGAAACAGCTCGAACAAAAAGGCATTAAGGGATCATCAATTATTGCGAACCTGCAAAAAGACCCTCAGTGGAAATCACTTCATGAGCGGTTGTTAAACGATTTTAGCAAATAACTTAGATGTAGTTAAACCAGTAGTTCTCGATTTCCTGGAAATTGGCCTGCACTGCCTCTTTGCCGGCGATAACGTCTCCGTGCCCGCTCAAGACATACTCCACGTCAAGTGAGCGTATTCTTTGAATGCTCTCTTTGAGCTGTTTCCCGCTTCCTCCGGGAAGGTCGGTACGTCCGATACCGTGATGGAAAATCACGTCACCGGCGAACAATACCCTTTTTTCCGGCCAGTAGATACAGACAGAACCGGGAGAATGCCCTGGAGTTTCAAGAATTTCGAACTGGTTGGTCCCGATTATCAGCTCGCCTTCCTGGAGAAAAAAATCCGGCTCGGGGAGCTGGAAATAGCTGCCGGCAAATTTCTTGACTAACTCGTACTCATAGTAGCCCATGGCAAACTGAGTGGTATCGGGAAATCTAGCGACGGCTTCAAAGTGATCCGGGTGTGCGTGAGTTGCTATGACCAAATCAATCTTTTCGATGGGAATTTTCAGGGCGGCCAAGCCTTTTTCAACATGAGCGAAAAGGTGCTGATGCCCGGGATCGATCAGAATCTTGCGGCTGCCGTCGATCAGAAAAGCATTACAGTTGTTCTCCCGATTGTTGTCCCACATAAAGGAATACAGACCTTCAATAACTTCGATAAGCATGGTTTATCCCCTCTCGGCTTGTAAAAGCACTATCTAAAACATTTTCAAAACCCGGGTCAAGTATGGAGTTTGCTCTTACAATCAACAAAGAATCAGCTGCTGGCACTGAAAGATTTCTTGATCGTTTCGGCACATTGATAGGCCCATCAATCCGGGTGGAATAAATTTACCCATTAAAGAGTATTTTATTTCTCTATACATATTTATATCGCTATTGTCTCGTTCTAACATATTAATATTCTGTTAATTATAACATGGCATGGCATTTGCTGATTTTACAATGTCATTTCAACACGCAGCGGATGACAAAACTTCCTTGAAGGAGAATGGCATGGGTGTTTTTTTTAACAAGAAAAAAAATCTCAAAATCAAGAAGTTGTCGGCAGATGAGCAACGAATTGAAAACCTGCTGGCATGTATAGATAAACTGATTGCTGATAATCCCGAACTTCAACCGACCCAGGAAGAAATCAACGCTCTGTTAAGCACCACCCTTGATCCGAGCGTGCGGATTGAAATCATCTTCATGCTTATGGCCGACAAGCTGGGAGAAATGAAAACCGTACTCGAGGAAGTACGCAGAATGGCGCAACGCAACAACCTGGAGATGTAATCGATCAGACACTCTCATCCATAAACATGAAAGATGACCGGAAAAACATTTATCACCGCCAGGTAAAAACCATCTGCTGAAAACATATGATCAAGGCAGATAAGTTGCTCATATTACATTAGATATCAGCTAATTGCGCCTCTTAACCGTTGCAAGAATTATCACTGCCCGGGATTGCCTTTTAAATCGATTTCTTCAGCCACATCGCGCATACCCATAATGCTATCTTCAATCAGTTCGGAAACCTCGACGCCCAACATCTCAGCGCCTTTGGTGATTATCGAGCGGTCTACCCCGGCGGCAAAAGCGGGTGACTTCCACTTTTTCTTAACCGACTTGACTGTAAGATCCAGAACACTCTTGGAAGGACGCACCAGAACGCTGGCTGCAATCAGCCCGGTCAATTCATCGATGGCATATAAGGTTTTCTCAAGCCTGCTTAGAGGCTCCTCCTCGGAACATATACCCCAGCCATGGGATACCACGGCCCGGATATAGTCTTCGGGCCAGCCGTGATCTGCGAGAATTTCACGAGTCTTGGTGCAATGCTGGTCGGGATACTGCTCATAGTCCAGGTCATGCACCAGGCCTATCACACCCCATTTTTCTTCATCTTCACCAGACTTACGGGCAATGTAGCGCATAACTGCCTCGACCGCATAGGCATGGTTGCGCAGGCTTTCACTCTGATTGTATTCATGCAGTAATGCAAGTGCGTCTTCGCGAGTTGGTACTGCCATATTTATGCTCCTTGTAATTTTTTCTATAGTATCTACTTTTTTATTTTATCAGGCAATATATGTTTTTATCCTGGATATTGCGATTCAGATAAATCAAAATTGACATGTCAGTCAATTCCTGTCATCCTATACCTTGCCGCATTCAAATAGAACACCTTAAAAGGAGGCTTTGCATGAAACTCGCGTATACTAGCATCAGGGATATGATCGAAACGCAGGCTCAACATATCGCAGATAAAGTGGTTATCCGTTTTTACGATCAGGATATTACCTACAGGGAACTCGAAGAAAAGAGCAACAGCATCGCCAACGGCCTCAGGAAGCTGGGAGTAAACAAAGGGGACCGGGTCTGTATCCTGATGGATAATTCGCCCGAATTCTATTATGCCTATTTCGGCATTATCAAGCTGGGGGCAATCGCCGGTCCGGTCAACTGCTGGTGGCAGTCAGAAGAAATCAAGTATCTTTTAAATGACTCGGGCGCAGTTGCGATCTTCTTTGATACCGCCTATAAAAATCACATCGATTCCATCAAGGATGATACCCCTGCCCTCAAGCACATTATTGAGAGAGACGGAGATGGTTCCGGATACTTGCCATATGCCGGAATGCTCGAAGAAAGCGCATGCCTGGCTGCAGCGGATATTGACATCGAAGACGTAGCCACCATCATTTATACTTCAGGAACGACCGGCAACCCTAAAGGCGTGCTGCTGACGCATAAAAACATCCTGACCAATGCCTGGCAGGCAGGCCTGCTGGCCAATATAAGCGCTGACGACGTTGTCTTGTCTTTCCTTCCGCTGTTTCATGTCAACGGACTGGTAATCACGGGCATCTCGCCGATCTATGCCGGTGCACAAATTATTTTGCGCAAAAACTTTTCAGCCTCGGAATTCTGGGATTGCGTGGAAAAATACCGGGTTTCGATTTTCAGCGGAGTTCCCACTATTTACCAGATCCTGCTGGCGACGCCGGCAAGCGAAGATATCGACGTGAGTTCCCTGCGCTATGGAGTATGTGGTGCCGCACCAATGCCGGTTGAAACCATCCGGCAGTTCGAGCAGCAATTCAACATGATCATTATCGAAGGCTACGGGCTGACCGAAGGCACTGCAGGCGCTACCGCCAATCCGATCGACGGGGTACGCAAGATCGGCTCGATCGGTATCCCCTTTGCCGAAAGCGAGGTAAAAATCTTCGACGAAGACAATAATGAACTGCCCCAGGGGGAAGTGGGCGAAATCGTGATCAAAGGTGATCATGTTATGAAAGGTTATTTCAACAAACCCCAAGAAACCGCCCGGACTCTGGCAGATGGCTGGCTGCACACCGGTGATATGGCCTACAAGGACGAGGAAGGGTATCTTTTCATCGTTGACCGCAAGAAAGAGATGATCATTCGCGGTGGGGAGAATATTTATCCGACCGAACTGGAAGAAATCATCGTTTCCCATCCCCAGGTGGCTGAGGTGGCAGTCATCGGCGCTCCTGACAAGATATACGGTGAAGAGGTAATGGCCTGTATCGTTCTGAAACCCAGTGAGACCTTAACTCAGGATGATTTCAGGCAGTGGTGCAAGCAGAACATGGCCTCGTTCAAGGTTCCCAAGTATGTCGAGATCCGCACTAACCTGCCGCGAAATGTAATTGGAAAACTTCTCAAGAAGTCCCTTAAAGAAAAACTGAAAAAGGAGGGCAAACTCGGATAGAGAATTGCCTAAAAAAACATCTTTGGCTTCCCATAATCCGGCTTTCAAGCGGCAAGAAGCTTGCCGCTTGCAGGATACACATTCCAAATAAACGGTGTCGCACGCCGGAATACCGTCCGTTCGGATTGCCCCGGAAAAATATCGCGCGGACCAGGCAGCCGAGAGTAAACACATTTATTTCTGGAATTGGCAGGACATGAACCCTTCTTGCATCCGGCTGACCCCTTTCAATGACTGATCAATACCAGGCCTCCGGTTGATTGACTCACACCAGGCTTTCTGCCATACTCTGCATAATTCGGTATTATACTGCTAGAATAGAACTCATGCATAAAATCCGCAAAATCATCCACATTGACATGGACGCGTTTTACGCAGCAATTGAACAGCGTGACAGGCCCGAGTTGAAAGGCCAGCCTGTCATCGTAGGCGGAAATCCGGACAACCGCGGCGTGGTGGCGGCCTGTTCATACGAGGCCAGAAAATATGGGATCCATTCCGCCATGTCGTCCAAGATGGCCTATAAACTCTGCCCCCGGGCAACCTTCCTGCCCCCGAGATTTGATACCTACCGCTCGGTTTCAGCCCAGATTATGAATATTTTTCGGGAATACAGCGACCTGGTTGAACCACTGTCGCTGGATGAGGCCTTCATCGATGTAACGCTTAACAAGAAAAACATCGCTTCCGCCACTCGAATCGCCCAGGATATCTGCAAAAAGATTCAAGCAGAAACCGGCCTGACGGCATCGGCCGGGGTATCGTACAATAAATTTCTGGCCAAGGTTGCCTCGGACTTCAACAAACCCGATGGCATCACCGTTGTTACCCCGAAGATGGCCCAGAATTTCATTGATAAATTGCCCATCCGGAAATTTTTCGGGGTGGGCAAGGTCACTGAAAAGAAAATGCTGTCCATGGGTATCCGAACCGGGGCTGATCTGAGAAAGTTGGGCCGCTTGGAACTGGAACACCTCTTTGGCAAGTCAGGTGAATATTTTTATGAAATATCCCACGGCATCGACTCCAGACCGGTCACCCCCTACAGAACTCGCAAATCAATAGGCCAGGAAATCACCCTGGGCAAAGACATTGACGACATCAACTCCATGCTTTCTATTCTCCAGGATATCGCCCGCGAGCTTGAAGATGATATGCAGCAACGAAAATTATCGGGCAGAACAGTCACATTGAAACTAAAATATCATGACTTCAAAAGCATCACCCGCAGCATAACGCTCGAAGAACGCACAAACAATGCCGACATTATAATGGAGCATATCCGCAAATTACTTGAAAAAACAGACGCCGGCGCAAAAAAGATCAGGCTTTTGGGAATTACGTTATCAAATCTTACAGAGCCTGTGCGTAACAAACAAAAAAAACCATCACCAGCGGCAAAACAGCTTCGCCTGCCGATTTTTTAATCAACCGGGCTCAACTCTCATCTGCCGGCCAAGCAATTAATTTTAATAACTTGACAGCCGGATTGCTGAGAGTGTAGGCCTGACACGCCTGTCTCGTAACACGTAACAAAGTTGACGGCAAAACAATGGAGATGGAATGGATCAGGCACAGCAATTGGGTGAAAAACAAATCCCAAGTCTCTTGATAAAATTTTCTGTTCCGGCCATTGTCGGCATGCTCTCGCAGGCCCTGTATAATGTTGTGGACCGGATTTTCATCGGCCGGGCCGTGGGATCGCTGGGCATCGCCGGGATAACAGTTACCTTCCCGTTTATGCTGGTCATGATGGGATTCAGCATGCTGATCGGCGTGGGCGCCACGGCCCTGATTTCACTCAGGCTGGGGGCCCGGAAAAAGGAAGAAGCCCAGCTGGTCGTGGGAAATGCCGTGGTACTGATGATCTCGATTGCCCTTGCGATCACGATATTCGGCCTGATTTTTCTTGATCCGCTACTGCGCCTGTCAGGTGCAAGCCCGACAGTCCTGCCCTATTCAAGGGACTACATGCAGATAATCCTAATGGGAACAATTTTCGGGACAATCAGCCATGGAATGAACAACTTTATCCGAGGCGAAGGAAATCCCAAAATCGCCATGTTTACCATGTTGATCGGTTCTCTTTTAAACTTAGGTCTCGATCCGATATTCATCTTCGGCCTTGGGATGGGGATCAAAGGTGCAGCCGTCGCCACAATTCTTTCCCAGATGGTATCGTCCCTCTGGGTGATCAGTTATTTTCTGGGCGGCAAAAGCCTGATAAAAATCCATGTCCGCAACTTCAGGCTCCGGCTACCCATAGTACGTAATATTATTGCCATAGGCATGGCCCCTTTTGCCATGCAGATGGCCGGCAGTTTACTCAACGGAATCCTCAACAATCAACTGCGTATTCACGGCGGCGATCTGGCTGTTTCGGTATTCGGAATCATCTTTGCTTTGCTGATCATGATTGTCATGCCCATTTTCGGGATCTGCCAGGGTGCGCAGCCGATCATCGGGTATAATTATGGTGCACGCTCGTATGAACGGGTGCGAAAAACACTGTTGTTGGCAATCGCGGCAGCTTCCGGCCTGACCCTGCTCGGGTTCCTGCTGGCCATGTTCTTCCCGGTAGAGATTATCCATTTATTCAACAAGGATGACCCGGCCCTGGTTGAGCTTGGAACACATGCCATGCGCATCTTTTTAATGATGATGCCGATTGTCGGTTTCCAGATTGTAAGTGCACACTACTTTCAGGCGGTGGGGAAAGCACGTTTGTCAATGTTGCTGGGCCTGTCGCGCCAGGTAATCATTCTGATCCCGGCGCTTTTGATCCTGCCTCTAATTTTTGGGCTCAATGGTGTCTGGTTTGCCGGCCCGGCCGCCGATTTTGGATCATCACTGTTGACCGGCACATTTATCATCCGTGAAATTCGAAGACTGAAGCAGATGCAGATCAGGAATCTTTAATAATTACCCCGACCGGACAATGATCCGAGCCCAGCACCTCCTTCAGGATAAAGGCATCCTCCAGGCGAGCACGCAGGGGTTTTGAAATGCAGAAATAATCAATACGCCACCCGATATTCCTGGCACGGGCTTTAAAGCGATATGTCCACCAGGTATAATTTTCCGGCTCCTGGTTAAACTCTCTGAAGCTGTCAATATAACCATTCTCGATATAGCGATCGAAATCTGTGCGTTCCTCGATGGTAAAACCGGGATTGCGCTCGTTTGCCTTGGGATTGGCCAGGTCGATTTCCTTGTGGGCTACATTCAGGTCACCACAGAAGATGACCGGTTTTTTGCGCTCCAAACCTTTAATGAATTCCAGGAAATCCGCATCCCACTGCATGCGATAATCCAGCCGGGCGAGTTCATGCTGGGCGTTTGGGGTATAGACGTTTACAAGATAGAAAGTTTCCATTTCGAGAGTGATCACACGGCCTTCTTTATCATGTTCGGCGATTCCCATGTCAAAGAAAACTGACTTTGGCTCGATTTTGCTGAAAATCGCGGTGCCGGAATAACCTTTACGCTCGGCGCTGTTCCAGTACTGGGTATAGCCTTCGATGGTAACCTCAAGTTGCTTCTCCTGGGCCTTGGTTTCCTGGATACAGAGAATATCAGGGGACTCCTGTTCGACGAATTCCAGAAAGTTTTTTTTCAAGACAGCCCTGATTCCATTCACATTCCACGAAAGCAGCTTCATGCAGTCTCCTCTAACGAATCGTTATTCATGCATATAGCAAACAACGTTGTCCAAACGCAAAGATCTTCTCCGACCCCGGGACTGTTTTTCATCATGATGGTATAGGCTTAGCGAGGATCAGGAAAAACCTATCCCCCGATAATTTCAAGATAGTTTCGACCGGATCAGTGCCTGCGCTTTCCCCGGCGATTGAGTTCATAAAGCGCCCGGGCCGCATTCTCCGGCGAGTTAAGCAGCGGAATATCGACCCCGAGAAAATTCTGCAGGTGCCTGACCCACTCGGGCGAACCCAGAGTAAAGGACACCACCGGCTTTTCAGGAACTCGTGCGCGAATCTCGGAAATATTTCCGAACCAGAGCGGGATTCCATTTTCCATTGTACTTCCCGCGATGTTTTCCACCACCATCTGCGGAACTACCGGAATCAGGATGAGACTGCCAACAGCAGGTTCATCAAGGGCTGCCTGCACCGCCGGGCCGAACAGAGGCGACGGTCCGACATCGAGCGGATTGCGGACATTCATCCAGCCCGGGGCATTTTCTCTGACGTTTCTAATTGTCTGCGCTGAAAAAGTCGGCAGATTCATACCCAGCTTGACACAGGCATCCACAGCCATGGCACCGAGCGAACCGGACGAGGTCACCACGGCCAAATCCGATTTTGCAGGTATCGGCTGGGTTGCAAACACCTTGGCGATATCGAAGAGTTCCTGGATGCTGTAGGCCCGGATGATCCCGCTCTGGGCAAAAACCGCATTGTAAATGGCATCGTCCCCGGACATGCTCCCGGTATGGGAGGCCGTAGCAGCCCTGCCCTGCTCGGTACGCCCGCTCTTTAAAACCACGACCGGTTTGATTCGGGCCACCTTCGATGCCGTCTTAATGAACCTGTGCCCATCTTTCACCCCTTCCAGATAAAGCACGATGACATCGGTTTCCTTGTCATTCACGAGATACTCAAGAACATCGACCTCGTCAACGTCGAGTCGGTTCCCGATGGTGATGACCTTACTCAAGGCGATATCCTGGCTCGGAACCCAGTCGAGCAGGATATTGCCGAACACACCGCTCTGCGCCACGATCGCAATATTGCCCGGACGCACAACTCCTAGATTATTTGTGGTCGTGGCAAACCCGTTGTGAGGATTCATAACACCCACGCAATTCGGACCGATGATCCTGGTCGGTGTGCCATCCAGAATACCTGCGATCTCCTGTTCTATACGGGCTCCTTCAGATCCGATCTCCGAAAAACCGGCCGATTCAATGATAATTGCACCCACACCTTTGGCAATACACCCCTTGACCGCCTGGAAAACCGCCCTGGCCGGTATCACGATAATGGCCAAATCGATCTTACCCGGAACAGCGGTTATGTCGGGATAGACCGGCAGGCCGAAAATTTCGGTCTCCTTGGGATTTACCAGCGAGATCTTATCGCGGTAGCCGTTATTGACCAGATAATGGGCAACCCCATAGGCAAAGCCGTGACGTTTTGTCGCACCGATCACGGCAATTGTACCGGGGTTAAAAAATGCATCAGAAATCATCGGACGTTTCATACATTGCAACCTGCCTTTCAAGTGGTTTCAGGAATAGTAACGGAAACCGATTGAGCTGTCAATTTTATCCAAAGCTTTACCCATTACAATTACATGCACATATTCAATCTTCAGAGGCACATACGCTTTTATCTCTTTGGATGCAATTGCCTCAACCGGTCTGGTGACAAAACAGAATGGAATCATAGGCACGCTTTATTCGAAATACTCATTGGAAAGATCCCTGTCCCGCCAGCGCAGGTATGGTTCGATCTGCGCCGTTCCCTCGGCATAGGCATTGTGCCAGCCGTGGGGCACTGGCAGTTCCCGATATAAATCCCGCCGCCATGCTTCCAGCAGGAATCGTGGTTTTTCCATATAATCCGCAGCACACATAATGTTGCCACCGGCCTCTTCACATACATTTTCAAGCCATAAAACGCCCTCGTGCGAACGCATAAGATGATGATCGATAATAAGCGTATCCACACAATCGGCGAGATGCAGAGCATTTTTCCGGGCGTTTTCCAAAACGTGTTTTCCCAGCCTTTCCAAATATATCGGCGGCCCTGAGACCAAGACGACATCGGGTCGCCAATCAATGATCTGTTGCACCGGATAATATTCCAGCAGCTGGATATCGGCGGCATGCACGAAAACACGGCCGTTTGCTTCGATGCGGGTCATCATCACCTCTGCCGGCCTGTGGGCATATGATCCATGCGGCATCGTCCGGGAAAAACTGAGCTCATTATCCACACGGCCTTCGGCGGAGGAGAGGTCCTTACCTACTGCCTCGCAGATTGCCGTTCTTCGAAGCTGCATTGTCGCTGTAAGTTCCTCGCAACCTGAAACCCAGATATTCGGTTTTATCAGCAAATCCTTGACTGACTGCAATGAGAGCTGGAACGGGTTGGCGTTTGCCAACGGTATGTGATCACCGTGAAAATGGCTGAAAACCACGTCGGTTGCCTGGCTCAATGCGGCAATAATTCTGCGGCGGACAATTACACCGTGAAAAACCTGAAACGGGTGCGGAAACAGCCCCTGGCGTATGTACCCCAGTGCAATGCCGGGATCGATCAAAACCGTGCGCCCCGGCATCGTAACCAGACAGCACAGGCCGCGTGTTCCCAGGGACTCGGTCGAGATAATTTCTATTTTCATAGAACTGTTCCTCTATCGGCGCTGCAAGGCCAATCCTGACGCTGTTTCTGCCTGAACAAAATCATCTCTACGATACAGGCTTTATGAAGTGTACACAACGAGTAGTATCCCGATTCAATTATTTATACCAAATAAAATTTAAGAATAGTAATGTACTTTACCGAACAGGTGAGTACTCCAGTAGTTCCAGTTGCTCTAGCCAGGTCACTCAAACGGGTGCCTGGCTTCTTACTTATCAAAGGATTGCAATGCGAAGCTTTTTTACGATGAAACCACGGCCGGCCCGGATAGTTTCTCCGGGCCGAACAGTTGAAATTTCATAATCAGGGCCGTAGCCATGAAATAGTCACAGACAAGGGCGCAAAATATGGTGAAGGCCGAAAGCACGCCGAAGGTCAAAAAACTGTTCATCACTGAAAAAACACACACCAGAAATCCGGCCATTAGGATCGAAGATGTCAGAAACATGGCCCGGCCGACACTGTTCAAGGCCGCATACATTGCTTTGCGGTAATCACCCAGCCGGTCGAATTCGAGGTGATAACGGCTTATGAAGTGGATCGTATCATCGACAGTAATGCCGATGGCAATGCAGGCAATGGTCAGCTTGACAAAATCCAGTTCCACCCTCAGAAAGCCCATAACTCCCAAAGTCATCGCAATGGGCTGAAGATTGGGAATCATCCCGAACAGCCCCAGCTTGAAAGACCGGAATACAATGATCAGCATGCAGGTGATGATGATAAACGCCAGGCTGAAACTCTCGATCTGGGTCTTGCTGATATAGTGCAGTAGAACATTGGTGAGATGCGAGACCCCGGTTATCTTTTCCTCTGCCAGGTCGCCGGTTTTCAGCCGGGCATAGGCTGTAAGATCATCACTGAATTTCTTCCAGATCGAAGTGGCGACGGTCTTTACCCGTATGTTTAAAACCGCCTTGCGGTAGGGAAAATCGACCAGCCCGGACAGTTCTTCCCCGCCGGATAATTCGTAGAGAAAAAGCAACTGGGAAACACCCTGTCTGGTAGCGGGAATCGTGAAGTATGCCGGGTCGCCGTCATGCATTGCCATGTTGATATCCCTGATAAAATCAACCACTGAATAGGCTTTCATCACCAGATCATCTCTTTTCATGGCATATTCCTGGACCTGTGCAACCATGTTCAGAAAATCGGGATCCTTGACTCCGTCAGCTTTGCCGGTATCAAAAACCAGGCTGAACGACCCGGTGCCGCCCATATTCTTATCAACAAAACTGTAATCCTGCCGGATCTGCACGCTATCCTTGAATTCATCGATCCAGGAGGCGTCCACCCGCAACATGGTCATGCCCCAGACCGAAAGACCTATAAACAACACGGTTGCTACGAGGATCGAGCGCATATGACGTTCATTAAACCTGCCCAGGGCATTCAAAAAGCCGGTCATCATCAGCCCCCGGTTTGCGAAAGGATCTGTTCTGTGCAAACGCGCCCTCACATCGAAAGACAAATAGATAGGCAAGAAAAACATGGTCAGAAAAAGGGTAAAGAGCACGCCTATGGCCGATACCAGGGCAAACTCGCGAATGGCCTGTAAATTTGAGACTACCATGGAGCCCAACCCGACC
>Ga0272441_10003903_pt1 | contig 27735 bp, 13 predicted proteins | sample SSMProp6N_FD_193582 | JGI IMG/M metagenome (GOLD analysis project Ga0272441, IMG submission 193582) | Marine sediment archaeal communities from Little Sippewissett salt marsh, Falmouth, MA, United States - SSM-Prop-6N | ecosystem: Environmental > Aquatic > Marine > Wetlands > Sediment ... | reverse complement strand
CCGCCGAGATCGAGCGGGCCTGCCGGCTCGCCGAAGCCGCCGGCGCCGACTTCGTCAAGACCTCGACCGGTTTCGCCGACGGCGGCGCCACGCCCGAAGCCATCGACGTCATGGTCAGGACCGTGGGGGGGACCCTGGGCGTCAAGGCCTCCGGAGGCGTCCGCAACTGGGTCACCGCCGTCGGATACCTGGACCAGGGATGCACGCGGTTGGGCGCGGCGTCCGGCACACCCGTCATCCTGGACGAGGCCCCCGCATGACCGCCACGATGCAAGCCGTCGTCTACCACGGACCGCGCGACGTCCGGGCCGGCCGCGAACCCGTTCCCGGCTGCGGGCCGGGCGAAGTCCGCGTTCGCGTGGACGCCTGCGCGGTGTGCGGCACGGACCTGAAAACGTACCTCCACGGGAACCCGCGGATCCGGCCTCCCATGATCATCGGCCACGAGTTTACGGGCCTCGTCGGCGACGTCGGCGAGGGCGCGGACGGCCTCGCACCCGGCGACCGCGTCGTCATGGCCACCAGCATCGCGTGCGGCCGGTGCCGGTACTGCGCCGCCGGATGGACCAACCTCTGCACGGACCTGACGCCCATGGGGTTCGCCTACCCGGGCGGGATGGCGGAGTTCGTGACGATCCCGGCCCGGGCGGTGGCGGGCGGGCACGTGGTCCGCGTGCCGGAAGGCGTGCCGGCGGCTCACGCCGCCCTGGCCGAGCCGCTCAGTTGCACCGTCAACGCCTGCGAGAACGCGGGCATTGGCGCCGGCGACGTCGTCCTCGTGGTCGGGGCCGGGCCGATGGGCATCATGAACGGCTGCATGGCCCGCCAGTTCGGGGCCGGCCGGGTCCTGCTGGCCGAGATTCACCCCGACCGGCTCCGCCTGGCCGAGGCGTTCGGCTTCGACCGGCTCATCAACTCCGCCGAAGACGACTTGGCGGCCGTCGTCCGCGACGAGACGAGCGGCCTGGGCGCCGACGTGGTCATCGTGGCGGCCCCGGCGGCCGAACCGCAGCAGCAGGCGGTGCACCTCGTGCGGAAGCGCGGCACGGTGTGCCTGTTCGCCTCGCTGCCGAAGGACGCGAGCACGCTTCGCCTCGACAGCCGGGCCATCCATTACGGCGAACTGCGGGTCGTGGGGTCGAGCGACTCCACGCCGCGCCACGTCGAGCGGGCCGTGGCCCTCATCGCCGGCGGCGCCCTGCCGGCCGACCAACTCGTCACCCACACGCTGGCCCTGGACGGTATCGGCGAGGCCTACCAGCGGATGCAGCGGGGCGAAACGCTCCGCGTGGTCCTGAAACCGTAACCGTGGCACCAGCAATCGGAGCCCTGCGATGGACCTGCACCTGACGGACAAAGTGGCGATCGTAACGGGCGGCTCGCGCGGCCTGGGCAAGGCCATTTGCCGGTCGCTGGCGGCCGAGGGCGCCAAGGTGGCCGTCAACTACGTCCACTCCGCCGACAAGGCCCAAGCCGTGGCCGACGCCATCACGGCGGCGGGCGGCGCGGCCGGCCCCTTCCAGGCCGACGTGGCCGACGAGGCCGCCGTCGTCGACCTCTTCGACCGTGTCGGCGAGGCGCTCGGCCCGGTCGACGTGGTCATCAACAACGCGGCGTACTGCCCCGTCGTGCCGACTGCCGACATCGACGTGGCGGAATGGAACCGCGCGTTCCAGACCAACGTCACGGGCACGTTCCTCGTGAGCCGGGAACTCGTGCGGCGGCTACGGGCCGATGGACGAACGGGACGCATCGTCAACATCTCGTCGCAGGCGGCGTTCCGCGGGTCGCGGTCCGGCAAAAGCGCCTACGACGCCAGCAAGGGCGCGATCGTGGCGTTTACGGTGTCGCTGGCGCGCGAGATGGCGGCGCATGGCATCGGGGTAAACTGCGTGGCCCCGGGCCTGATGTACACCGAGATGCTCGCCCCGTACGTGGATGCGGAACCGGAGACGTTCGCCGCCCGGCTGCCCATCGGCCGGCTCGGGCAGCCGAGCGAAGTCGCCGACGTCGTCACGTTCCTCGCCAGCGACCGGGCGAGTTTCATGACCGGCGCCACCGTGGACGTGAGCGGCGGCATGCTGATGCGGTAGGCGAATGCCGCGCGGCGGGCCCGCCTCCGGCGGGTAAATCTCGCGACCTGCCGCGTATAAACGGATGCCGCGAGACACGCAACCGAGCCTTTGCACGGAGACGCGCCATGCCGGAGTACCTGCTCGGCATCGACAGCGGCTGCACCATGTCCAAGGCCGCCCTCTATACCCTGGACGGCCGGGAGGTGGCCGTCGCCGCCGGCAAGACCGAGACCCGCTCGCCTCATCCGGGGTGGTTCGAGCGGTCGGCCGACGCCGTCTGGCAGACCACGGCCGGCGCGATACGGGCCTGCCTCGACCAGGCCGGCGCCCGCGGCGCCGACGTGGCCTGCGTGGCGTGTGCGGGGCATGGCAACGGCCTGTACCTGGTGGACGAGGCGGGCCGGCCCGTCCGCGAGGCCATCCTCTCGATGGACACCCGTGCCCGGGCCATCGTCGACGCGTGGGAGGCCGACGGCGTGGTGGCGTCGCTTCGTCCGAAGACGATGCAGGCCCTGTGGCCGGCCCAGCCCCCGCCACTCCTGGCCTGGCTTCGCCAGAACGAGCCCGACGTCATGGCCCGCGCCCGCTGGATCCTCATGTGCAAGGACTACGTCCGCTTCTGCCTGACGGGCAAAATCCAGGCGGAACTGACGGATTTTTCCGGCACGAGCCTGCTCGACGTCGGCAAGGCCGACTACGACCCGGCGGTGCTCGAAGCGTACGGCCTGGCGGACGTGGCGGACCTCCTGCCGCCGCTCGTACGGACGGCCGACATCGCGGGCCAGGTAACGGCCGAGGCCGCCGCCCAAACCGGCCTGGCCGAGGGGACGCCCGTAGCGGGCGGCATGTTCGACATCGACGCCTGCGGCCTGTCGGTCGGCATGGTCGACGAAAAGCAACTCTGCATGGTCGCCGGCACCTGGGGCAACAACCAGTACATCGCCCCGGAACCCGTGGCCGACCCGGCCATCTTCATGACCTCCTGCTACAGCATCCCGGGCTATTACCTGATGCTGGAGGGCAGCCCGACGTCGGCCGGCAACCTGGAGTGGTTCGTCACGGAGTGGATGGCCGCCGAACGCGAGCGGGCCGAGGCCGAGGGCCGGAGCGTCTACGACCTTGCGAACGAGCTCGTGGCCGGCACCGACCCCGCCGACACCGGCATCGTGTTCCTGCCGTTCCTGTACGGCTCGAACGTGGGACCGGACGCGACCGCGGGCCTCGTGGGCCTGAGCGGCCGGCACACGCGCGGCCACGTGCTGCGGGCCATTTACGAGGGCATCGTGTTCGGCCACCGGACACACGTGGAGCGGCTGCTGCGGTTCCGCCCGCGGCCGGACGTGATTCGCCTGACGGGTGGCGCCGCGCGCAGCACGGTGTGGGTCCAGATCATCGCGGACTGTTTTCAGACGCCGGTCGAGATTCCCGCCGGCACGGAGCTCGGGGCCCTGGGCGCCGCCATCGCCGCCGCCGTCGCGGCCGGATGCCACCCCGGGTACGCCGAGGCCATCGACGCCATGGTCCGCATCGACCGGGTCCAGGAACCCGACCCGGCCCGAGGCGACCTGTACGATACCAAGTACGCCCGGTACACGCGGGTCATCGACGCGCTCGACCCCGCCTGGAAAGACCTGGCTTGACCTGCCCCCCATGGGGCGCGAACAATCGCAAACAACACGTGGTTCCACGGAACAAGGAGACGATTCGATGACGCAGCCTACTGGTGTAAACCGACGCACGATGCTCCAGGTAGCCGGTGCCTCGCTGTGCGCGGCAGCGGTCGGCGGATGTGAGGGCGGCGCCACGGCCGGCGGCCGGACGCCGCGAGCCCTGGCATTCAAGAACGCCGACTTCTACAAGGCCGACGGCACGTTCGACGTCGACGCCGGCAAGCGGGCCGTTATCGCCCTCATGAACTACCACGGCTACCCCGTGTACAAGAACATGGACGAGACGCTGTGGGTGTCGGACTACGGTACCGGCCGGTTCACCGAACTCGGCCTCGCCGCCCGCATGTGGAAGAACCACGAAGAGCATCATTACATGCTCATGGACCTCTTCCTCATGCCCAATCAGATGCTGCCCGAGCACTGGCACCTGAAACCCGAGAAGGGCCCCATCAAACTCGAAGGGTGGCTCGTCCGGTACGGCCAGTCGCACATCGTCGGCGAGGGCCAGCCGAACCTCGGCCCCGCGGTCGTCATCCCGAAATGCCACATGAACGGCACCGTGACCGTGAAGCACGAAGTGGTGGCCGGCCCGGGCGACTTCGTGCCCCTGAACCGCACCGAGGCCCACCACTGGCAACTGGCCGGTCCCGAAGGCGCCATCATGAGCGAGGTCGCGAACATGCACAGCGACGCCGCCGTCCGGCACCTGGACCCCGCCATTAACAAGCAGTTCCTGGGCGGCTGACCGAGGCCGCGCCCCGGCCGCCTGCAAGACCATCCGCGCCGGGCGTCCGCCCTCGGACGCCCGGTCGCACCTGCGAGGAACCGATGCGATGCGACGCACCGTAGCCCTTAGCGTAACCGTTCTCCTTCTGGCCGCCGCCGGATACGCGTCGGCCAAGGGCACGCCCGCGTACTTCACGAAGCAGGCCACCTGGCAGGAAACGGTCCGCCTGTCGCGCGAGGCCCTGGCCCGCGACGAGGGCAACACGGACGACGCCGATGCGGCCACGGACACCGAGCCCCTGCCCGGCGGCGTGACGCTGGGCCCCTGGTACCTGGCCGGCCCGTTCCCCCTGCCCAAGAGTGTGCCGGCCGAGAAGGGGTTCGACCACGCCTTCGGCCCCGAGAAGGCGGTCGATCTGAAGAAGGCCTACGGCGCCGTCCGCTGGAAAAGGCAGAAGAAGTTCGTCGACGGCGTGCGCCAGGGCCTTCCCACCAATGTGGTCGGCTCCACGTACCTGTACCGGACGATTACGGCGGCGGCGCCCACGAAGATGACCATCTACCTCGGGAGCGACGACGGCCTGGCCGTGTGGCTGAACGGCAAGCAGGTGCTCGAGCGCAACGTGGCCCGCGGCGTCGTGCCGGGCGACGACCGCGTTGCCCTCGGCCTTGCCAAGGGCACGAACCACCTGCTGCTGAAGGTGTACAACCTGCGCGGCGGGCACGGCGTCTACTTCCACACGTCGCCGACACCCGCCCACGCCAAGACCGGCACCGATGTCCCCGAACCTCACGAAAAACTCTGGAAGGCCGTCGAGGCGGCGTTCCCCGACGCCCAGAGCCGTCACCAGATGACCTGGGAACGCAAGGACCACATCTGGAACGACGACTGGCCCGCCGGCACCCTAACGGGCCTCGCGCAACGGTATGCCAAAGCCATCACGGCGCCAACGCTTGCCCAATGGGCCGCGGCGCTGGCGAAGGAGGCCGGGTCGCCCGAGGGGCTCCACAAGGTGCGGCTCGTTTACTACCAGGCCAAGCGGATGGAGGAAGCCGCCGCCACCCTTCGGGCCCTGAACACGACGGCCCTGCGCCTGGGTATCGCCGACCTGGCCGAGACGTTCGGCGACCGGTATCCGAACGGCTCGGCGTACCTGGCCCGGCTGGTCGCGCTGGAGACGCGGGCCACGGCCCTCGCCCAAGGTGTGGCGAGCGGCAACAAGGCCGCCGCCGAGCAACTGGCCACCGTCAGCGCAGACCTTGCCTCCCTGAAGCGCGAGGCCCTGCTCACCAACCCGCTGCTGGACGGCGCGGACCTGCTGGTCGTCCGCCGCACCTTCGGCAAGAATGCCCGCACGGTCATCGGCCGGTCGCTGGGCATGCCCAGCCTGAACTCGCACACCCACGACACCATCAAGCATTCCGGGTGGGACAACGACATCGCCATCCTGTCGAACCTGCGCGGCGGGGGCACCCTGCGGACGCTGTATCGCCCGGACGGCGGCAAGCCGCTGTGCGACGTGGCCCTGCACTTCAACGCCGACCGCCTCATGTTCTCGTCCATCGGCACGCACGACCGCTGGCACATCCTGGAGGTGGCGGCCGACGGCTCGGGCCTCCGGCAACTAACGCCCACAGACATTGAGGACGTCGACTTCTTCGACTCCTGCTACCTTCCGGACGGCCACGTGGCTGTCACCACCACCGCCGGCTACCAGGGCCTGCCGTGCGAGAACGGCGGCAAGCCCATGGCCCAGTTGTACCTGCTGGATCCGAAGACGAAGGCCCTCCGGCAGATTACGTTCGAGCAGGACAGCGACTGGGCCCCCGTGGTCAAGAACGATGGCCGCCTCATGTACCTCCGGTGGGAGTACACCGACACGCCCCACTACTTCACGCGGATTCTGTTCCACGCGAACCCGGACGGCACGGAACAGATGGAACTGTACGGGAGCAACTCGTACTTCCCGAACGCGTTTTTCTTTGCGCGGCCGATTCCGCACGACCCGACCCGTGTCATCGGCGTGGCGGGCGGGCACCACGGCATCAGCCGGTCCGGCCGGCTCCTGCTTCTGGACACCGCCGTCTCGCGGCGCGAGGCCAACGGCGTGGTCCAGGAGATTCCGGGCCGCGGCCAGCGGGTGGAGCCGGTCATCCGCGACCGCCTCGTCGACGGCGTTTGGCCACACTTCCTCCACCCCTACCCGCTCGGCGACACCGAAGGCGGCAAGGGCGCAGGCAAGTACTTCCTGGTGTCGGCCAAACTCAACGAGGATGCCCTGTGGGGCATTTACCTGGTGGACGTCTTCGACAACATCACGCTCATCAAGGAGGTGGAGGGGGCGGCCCTGCTCGAACCCATTCCCCTGGCGAAACGGCCCACGCCGCCCGTCATTCCGCCGAAGATCGATCCCAGCCGCAAGGACGCCCTCGTGTACCTGATGGACGCCCACATCGGCCCGGGCCTGGCCGGCGTGCCGCGCGGCGCCGTCAAGCGCCTGCGATTGACAACGTATCACTATGCGTACAATCGCAGCGGCGGCCACCGCAGCGTCGGTATCGAAAGCAGTTGGGACGTCAAGCGGATCCTCGGCACCGTGCCGGTCGAAGCCGACGGGTCGGCCTACTTCCGGGTACCCGCGAACACGCCCGTCTTCGTCCAACCACTCGACGCCAAGGGCCGGGCCCTGGCCCTGATGCGGAGTTGGTTCGTCGGGCAGCCCGGCGAGATCCTGGCCTGCGTCGGGTGCCACGAGCCCCAGGACCAGGCCCCGCCCAACGTCGCCATGCAGGCGGTGCGGCGGCCGCCGTCCGAGATCGAGCCCTGGCATGGCCCGGCCCGCCCGTTCGGCTTCGAAACGGAGGTCCAGCCCGTCCTCGACAAGTACTGCGCGGCTTGCCACGACGGCGCCCGGGGTAATGCGGTCCCCAACTTCACCGTCAGGGGCCCCTCGGTGGATGTGCAGGCGGGTAAGCGCGGCAGTGCCCGCGTCAGCGCCAGTTACGTTGCCCTCCAGCCGTACGTCCGCCGGCCCGGCCCCGAGAGCGACTACCACCTGTTCCGGCCCATGGAGTACCACGCCTCGACCAGCGAACTCGTCCAGATGCTCGAAAAGGGCCACCACAACGTCCAACTCGACACCGAGGCCTGGCAGCGTCTGGCCGCCTGGATCGACCTGAACGCCCCCTACGTGGGCCACTGGGACCCGCCGGAATGGCGAGGCCAGGACCAGCGCCGGCGCCGCCTCGAACTCGCCAAACGGTACGCCGGCGTCGAGGCGGACCCGGAGACCGAATACCGCCGGCTCGCCAAGGCCCTCAAGGCCCGTGGGCCCATCCGGCCCATTACGCCCAAGCCGCGCGTCGTCAAGTCGGTGGCCATGCCCCGCCTGGCCGCCTGGCCGCTGCCGGCCGACAAAGCCAAGAGGCTTCAGGCAACCGCGGCCTCGCCGCCGACGCGCACGGTGGACCTGGGCAACGGTCTGACGATGGACCTGGTCCTGGCGCCCGCGGGCGAGTTCGTCATGGGCAGCGCGGGCGGCCCAGCCGACCAGCACCCGCCGTCGGCCGTCCGCATCGACCGCCCGTTCTGGATCGGCGTCCGCGAGGTCACGAACGCCGCCTTCGCCCGCTTCGACCCGGACCACGACAGTGGCTTCATCGACCGTAGCGGCAAGGACCAGCGCGTACGCGGGTACCCGGCCAACCTGCCGGAGCAACCCGTGGTTCGCGTCACGTGGCGCCAGGCCATGGCCTTCTGCCGGTGGCTGTCGGAGCAGACGGGCCAGGCGTGCACCCTGCCAACCGAAGCCCAGTGGGAGTGGGCCTGCCGGGCGGGCACCGAGTCGGACCTCTGGTTCGGCCCGGCAACCGACGACTTCGCCCCGTTCGCCAACCTGGCCGACAAGGCCGCCGCCAAAGTCCGCACCACGCCCTTCCCCGTCGCCAAGCAATACGACGACCACGTCGGCATCCCCACCGGCAAGGAGCCGTACAAACCCAACCCGTGGGGACTCCTGAACGTACACGGCAACGTGGCGGAGTGGACCCGGTCAACGTATACGCCGTATCCGTACCGCGCCGACGACGGGCGCAACGACATCCGTGCGGCCGGCCGGCGAGTGGTGCGCGGCGGGTCGTGGCGCGACCGGCCCGAGCGGGCCACCTCGGGGTTCCGTCTGCCCTACGAGCCGTACCAGCGGGTCTTCAACGTGGGGTTCCGCATCGTAATGGAGGAGCCCGGACCGACCGGCCCGGTGGCCGTCAGGCCATAGTCGCCCGGGCCGGCGGGCATGCCGGCGCCGTCCCCCGGAGGAGCCTAGGCGCCGGCGTCGGCGTCTTGGCGGACCTCGATGTTGGCCTTGGCAAAGTAGCCGGGCATCTTCCTGACGGCGTCGCGGTCCTTGACCTTCTCGTCTTCCGGCAGGTCGCGCCAACCGACGAGGGCGGGACTGATTTTGCCGGCCACGTCTTTCGTCTTGCCCCATCGCCACCCGGCCATCATGCGTTCAACGACGTAGCGTGCGTGCTCGACCTCGGCCATCGTTTCGAGGTCGTTCTTCGCCAGCGTCACGCGTTGGGGCTTGCCTTTGACCTTGCGGAGTCGGCACCCGCCCTCGCGCAGGGTATCGGCCATGTGCCGGGCCTGTTCCAGGTTCGAGGCCTTGAGGTCGGGGTCCAGATCGTCATAGGGCGCGAGGGCCGGGTTGTCGTCCCGTAGGCGTTTCCGCTGGTCGCGGACGTAGGCGTTGTGGATATCGCGGGCCACCGTTCCGAGACGGGTCTTCGACAGCCGGGGCGGCTCGATGTGCCCGTACCGGAGGTACTCCCGGACGATGGGCACCTCGCGGGGCAGAACGATGAGCCGCTCGGCCTTGCCCCAGTCCTCGTCGGGCAAGAGCCTGGCGGCCTCGCGGCCGCTCTTCTCGAGCACGGCGACGGTGGCTCCCAGGGCCAGTGCGACCCGGTACTCCAGGGCGGCGATGGGGCCGCCGTCCACGCCCAGCACCTTCACGTCGTGCGGGTCGATGCCCGCCACGAGGATGTCGATCCACGACTGGAGCGGCTCCTCCGCCGTAAACCCCTTGCCGCCCGTATGGCAGTGGCACGTGTACCGGGTATCTTTCTCGGCCCCGTCCGGCAGCGCCTTTTTCGGGCGGCCCGGCAGGTACCCGATGGTCCGGAGGGCGTCGCCGTACTGCTGCTGCACCTCCCCGACGACGCCGGCGATGCCGGCGGTCGTTCCGCCCGAACTGACAGTGCCCGTGAACCCGCGGAACCCCGCCAGGAGCAACTCGCGATAGGCCCGCATCTGCTGCTCGAACCGCGGGTCGCAACTACCCACGACCACCACGACCGGCCGGTTGGCCTTGAGCGGGCTGGTCCTGCGCGTGGCGAGCGGCGTGTGGAACCCGGCTTCCCGCAACGCCTGCCGGGCCTTGCGGACGCCTGTGGCGATTTGCTTGCTCGCACGCCGGGCCTTCCGGACGGCCTCGCGGGCCTGGTCGACGGCGTGGCTGGCCTCCTGCTCGGCTTCGCGGGCAGCCGCCACGGCCTCGACCGCCCCTTTCCGAGCAGATTCCCCCGCCTGCAACCGCGCCAGGAAACCGGCGCCGTTGGGCACACCGGCGGCGCCGCGGGCCGGGGCAACCCGGGGCGTCTCTCGGAAGCGAACCTCGGCCCGCTCGCGTTCCGTGATGCGGGCGTCGAGGTCCGCGCTGCGGGCATCGGCCTGCTGCCGCCTCCGCTGAATCTCGGCCGGGGCGGCCCGCTGCATCTGGAGCAATTTGGCAAGGCGGGCCATCACGAGGAACCGCCGCACCCAGCCCAGGCAGGAGCCCCAGGCCGGCTTGGAGTGCTTAAGGCACTTCGCGAGCCGCTTCAGGCTAAGCATGGCATCGAGAATCGGGCGGTCGTCGCGGCTCAGAAACACCGCTTTGGCATAAGCCCCGAGGCTTTCGAACGGGCGGTTCATGAGCAGGGCGAACTCGCCCATTTCGTACAGGGCCGCCGGCACGTGCACGTGAACGGCCGCCCGGTTGAAGCACTTCGTGTAGGCCGCATCGAGCGCCGGCTGCAACAGCGTCAGGGCCTCGGCATCCGCGTCGTGGCAGACCTTGCACTCCACGTACTTGCGGAGGGCCAGCGGGTCGGCGGGCGCCGCCTCGAAGGCCCGGGCATAGTGCGCCAGGGCTTGGCAGCAGTCGGCTTTGCGGTTGCCGGAGTTGGGATACGTATCGGAGAGCGGGCAATAGGTATCGCCAAGATAGCACCAGGCGGCGCCGTGGTCGGGCTGGAGGCGGACGGCCTCGCTGAGTTCGTCGCGTCCGCCGGCGTGCCGTTTGCTCCTGGCCAGGCCGAGTTCCGTCAGGACGTCGGCGTTGCCGCAGCCGACGAACCCTTTGAGGGTGGCGACGACCTTCTGCCAGTCCTCGATGGCGCGGGCGAGTCCGGCAATCTTCAGGGCCAGGTCCGGGTCGTCGGGCTCGCGTCGGGCCACCATGTCGCGCTTATGGATTTCCTCCTCGATTTCCTCATCGGTCATGTAGGCGCCGTAGTCGAGCATGTAATCGTTGAGGTGGGCGATGCCGCGCGCGAGTTCCTCGTCGCCCTCTTCGAGCAGGGCCGAGGTCCGGTGCAACTGGCGTTTGAGGGCCTTCGGGGCCTCGAAGTTGCTCTTGTAGAGGCGGTCGTGGCTGATGGCCGCCCACGCATGCTGAAGGATCGTGCATATCTGGATCTCGGCCTTGCGGTTACCGATGCAGCAGGCGTCGGCGAGCGGGGCGTTCGTGATGCCCTCGTCGCGCAGTTGGTCGAAGACATCCCTGAGGATGTCGACGCCCTCGGGCGTCATCGCGGAGGTTTCCGGGCGCCCGGTCGTTTCCGGCGTGCGGAGGGCCTCGAACAACCCCTCCGCGTCCGTGCACTGCTCCTCCAACACGACCCTGAGGACATCGTCGGCCTCGCGGCCTGCGATCTTCTGGAGGTGGGCGCTGAGGTCGACCTTGTACGTGGCTTCCATGCGTTCAATCGCCTGCCGGAACGCCGGCCGGCCCAGCAGGCTGACCCAGGGCATCTGGACCACGTAATGCATGGCCCGGTAGCCGAATTGGTCGGGCTCGAGCCGTTCGCCGGCGTTGCCCGAGTTCTCGCGGTCGACGACGACGTTTGCTTCGATGAACGCGCCGATGCGGTCGGCTTCCTCCTTCGTGTGCGTCACGACGCGAACGCCGCACAGGTCCGTCAACTCGTGCACGGGGTCCTTGTACTTGTGGGCCTTGCGGACGGCCTTCTCGGCAAAACTGACCACGGCCTTCGGGCGCGACGAGACCCACGCCTCGATCTTCAGGCGGAGGCGGGCCTGAACCAACAGGCGCTCGAGGATGGACGCGTAGAGCGTGTAGGTGGGCTGCTCGGCCTGGTAGGCGTCAACCTGCTGCTGGTGCCAGTAATCCGTCCACGTCTTCTCCGCCATGGGTCATCCCCCTGAGCCATTGGCAGAGCATCGCCTTGTCGATGCCCCGCCAGCCGAAGATGCCGAACCCGGCCACGTTGCTGCGGCCGAGCCAGCCTACCCCGCCGGGCGGCCGGACGCAACTTCTTTAGGAGTCGCCGCGTAGCGCGGCCTGGTCAATCCGCTTGCCCGGCGGAGCGAGGGAGCCTATCATCGGGGCCGCGGACCGAATCGGGCGGACCCGGTAAACGGTCCGATAACCGCCACGACCCCGGAAATAGGTTCAAGGAGGCTCGGTCCCCATGCCGATACCGCTGTTAGTCCGGCGGAACCCGGACACCAACGATGTACCCCTGCCCCGTTACATGAGCGAGGCGGCGGCAGGGATGGACGTGTGTGCGGCCGTCGAGGATCCTCTGACCCTCGCGCCCGGCGACATCCGGCTCGTCCCCACGGGGCTCTTCGTGGCCGTGCCGCAGGGATACGAGGTCCAGGTTCGGCCACGAAGCGGCCTGGCGCTGAAGCACGGCATTACGCTCGTCAACGCGCCGGGCACCATCGATGCCGACTACCGGGGCGAAGTCGGCATCATTCTCGGCAACATCGGCCGCGAGCCGTTCACGATTACCCGGGGCATGCGAATCGCCCAACTGGTCGTCGGCGCGGTCGCGCGGGCCGACGTGCGGCTCGTTGCGGACCTGCCCGAAACGGACCGCGGCGACGGGGGATTTGGGTCCAGCGGCACGCACTAGGGTCCCCGGCGCCAACCGGCCGATGCCGTAGGACTCGCGGTGGGTACACCCCCCGCACAACCGTTTGGATACACGTGGCCAAAACGAAGAAACCCAAGATCCGGCGAACCCGAAAGACCAAGCCGCCCCGTCCGGCGGGCAGCGCCCCGCGTGGCCTGGCGGTTCGGATCATCGCGGCCGTCCTGACGGTCGTCCTGGGCCTCTTCCTGGCGGGTAGCCTCCTATCCTTTGACCCGGCCGACCCGCCCAGCGAGGCCCGGTACCCCGCGAACGGCGACGTACACAACTGGTGCGGCGGGGTGGGCGCGCAGGTGGCCCACTACCTGATACTCAGCCTCGGCGACGCCGCCTACGCCCTCATCCTGTTCGTTCTGGCGTCCGCCCTGTTGTGGCTGTCGCACGCGACGGGCGTCAACAAACTGTTCCGCGTCGTCGGGGCGGTCCTGCTTCTCGTGACCGTGGCGGTGGTGTCGGCCATGATCCCCGTCGACGCCCGCCTGCCCGTGGGTAACGGTGGCGTGCTGGGGGTGGCTATCTGGATGTTCCTGGAGCCGCGCCTCGGCGCCTTCGGCACGGTCCTGCTCGTTGTGCCGACGACCGTGGTCGGCCTGCTCCTGATGACCGATACGTGGTTCATTCTGCTGCCGGTGGCCATCTTCAAGTGGCTTCGCAACCGGGCCCGCGACCCGTACCGACGGTTGGCGGCGGCGGTCAGCACGGCCGGACCGGCTTCGGCGGTGGACACCGAAGACGCCGAGGACGCCGAGGACACCGAACCCGCCGAGTGTGTCCCCGCACGCCGGGCCCGCAAGACGCCCAAGACCCGCCTCGGCGAGGCCGAGGGCGCCAAGGCGTCGGCCCGGGCGGAGGAGGAACCGGCGGACGAGGCTGCCCCGTCCGACGAGCGGCCCCTGCCCAAGAACGTGGTCATCCGCCAGTCGCGGTCCGCCAAGAAGAAGACGCAAGACCCCTCCTTCACCTTCACGCCGCCGCCGTGCACGGCGCGCAACCAGGATTACCAGCTGCCGCCCGTCGACCTGCTGAAGGACAGCGACGACACGGGCACGACGGAGAGCGAGGACGTAATCCGCGAGAAAGCCCAGGTCCTGGGCGAAACGCTCGAGGAGTTCGGCGTGTCGGCGGAGGTGGTAGCCATTGAAACGGGCCCCGTCATCACGCAGTACGAGATCGCCCTGGCCCCCGGGGTGAAGGTTGGCAAGGTCATCGGCCTCTCGGACGATATCGCCATTGCCATGAAGGCCCCGAACGTGCGCATCGTGGCGCCGCTGCCCGGCAAGGACACGATTGGCGTCGAGGTGCCGAACACGCATCGACAGGTGGTGCGTCTGAAGGAAATCGTTCTGGCCGCCAAGAGCGCGGCGGACCGCCTCAGCCTGCCGCTCTTTCTGGGCAAGGACTCGGGCGGGAAACCGCTCGTCAAGGACCTTGGGGCCATGCCGCACCTCCTGATAGGCGGCACGACGGGCTCCGGCAAGAGTGTGTGCCTGAACACGATCATCATCTCGCTGCTGCTGACGCGCACGCCGGACGATCTGCGGATGATCATGATCGACCCGAAAATGGTGGAACTGTCGGTCTACAAGAAGTTGCCGCACCTCCTCTGCCCCGTCGTGAACGACATGCGGAAAGCCGAGGCCATCCTCGGGTGGCTCGTGGACAAGATGGAGGAACGGTACCGGCTGCTGTCGGCGGCGGGCGTGCGGAACCTGGCGGCGTACAACCGCCTCGGCCGCGAGAAGATCATCGAACGGTTCCAGCCCGCCACGCCGGAAGACGAGGCCCGCCTCACCTTCCACCTGCCGCACGTCGTCGTCATCGTGGACGAACTGTCGGACCTTATGATGGTGGCCGCCAAGGAGGTCGAGGCCCACGTGACGCGGCTGTCGCAGAAGTCGCGGGCGGTGGGCATCCACCTGGTGATGGCCACCCAGCGGCCAAGCGTGGACGTGCTGACGGGGCTCATCAAGTCGAACCTGCCGGTGCGGGTGGCGTTCCAGGTGGCCAGCCGCGTCGACAGCCGCACCATCCTCGACTCGATGGGCGCCGAGAAACTCCTCGGCCAGGGCGACCTGTTGTTCATGACCCCCGGGGCCAGCAAGTTCAGCCGCGCCCAGGGCGCCTTCGTCAGCGACCACGACATCCAGGCCATGCTCGACCACACCACCCAGGTGGCCGAGCCCGAGTTCCAGCGCGAACTCGTCCAACTCAAAAGCAGCAAGGACGACGATGCCGGCGACGTACTCCTGGCCGTCGGCGCCGACGACGGACTCTACAACAAGGCCATCGAGGTCGTCCTGGAAGAGGAGCGCGGCAGCGTCAGCCTGTTGCAGCGACGGCTGGGCATCGGCTACGGACGGGCCGCACGCCTCGTGGACCAGATGGCCAAGGACGGCATCGTGGGAGGCTACAAGGGCAGCCAGGCCCGCGAAACGCTCCTCACCATCGAGCAATGGCACGCCCTGAAAGCCCAGCAGAACGCCCAGGAGGACCCCGGCGCCTCGCAACTGACCGACGAGGAAGCCGCCATGGAAACCTGATAACCTGTCCTGGACCCACCACTGCCAGGCAGGGGCACGGCCTATTCCCCCTCGTAGGCCGCGCCACCCGCGGAGCCGCGACCGCCCCCTACCGCGGCTCCGACTTTTTGCGCACGGCGCCTCATGCACGGCAAGCGGCCCGCAAGCGGGCCGGCGAACACGCAACGTCCCGCGCGGCGGGCTGGCGAACAGGAACGGCATCGCGCAAGCGCAACATCTGGTCACGCCGCGGGGCGGCCCGTATAATCCCCCCCGAACCTTCGTGTGAAAGAGATGCCATGGAAATCCAGACGTTCGTGCTCGGGCCGCTCGACGTGTCGGCGTACGTGGTCATCGACGGCGAGGAAGCGATGGTCGTCGATGCCCCCGGCGGGGCCGAGGCCTTCGTCGAGTACCTCCGCGAGCGGGGCGTCGCGCCAACCATTCTCGTCAACACGCACGGCCACGCGGATCACATCCAGGGCAACGCCGTCCTGAAGGAGGCGTGGCCCGACATGACGCTCGCCATCGGCGAGGCCGACGCCCCGATGCTCGTGCACCCGATGAAGAACATGTCGCCGCTGCTGGGGGCGTGGATCAAGAGCCCCGAGGCCGACCGCCTGCTCGCCGACGGCGACACCGTCGCCGTGGGCGGAGCCGTCTTCCAGGTGCTCGCCACGCCCGGCCACTCCAAGGGCAGCGTCAGCCTGTACGCACCCGACGGGCCGGACGGTCGGCCGGTCGCCTTTACCGGCGACGCCCTGTTTGCGGGGGGCATCGGCCGGACCGATCTGCCCGGCATGAGCGGCGACACGCTCATGGCCAGCATCCGCAACCGCCTGCTCACCCTGCCGGACGAAACGGTCATCTACCCCGGCCACGGGCCGGCGAGCACCATCGGCGACGAGAGGCGGACGAACCCCTGGCTCTAGGTCGCGCGTGGGCCGAGCCGCGTGCGGGAGCACGCGGGTACGCTCGAGCGGCATCGGAGCCCACGCGCTCGCGCATCGGACCACCCATCGAGACCACCCGCGACCGCACGGTCGCGGCTCGAAACGCCACGCTGCAATCCGAACTCGAAACTCGGAAACAAAAAGGACCGCCGACCCGGTTCCCCACCTGTCGGATCGGCGGCCATAAGCACGTACAGCGGTATCGTAGCGGCTACGGCGAAGCCGCGAGCAATTCCTCGGACGACAGATTCCGCGTAATCACGAAATGGTCCACCAGGACGCGAGCCCCGCGCACCTGGACACCCGCCCGCCCACCATCGAGCGGCCCAACGCCGGGCTGCCCCGCGTCGGTCCAGGCCACGTTCCAGCCGAGGGGCTCGGACGTATCGCTCCGCCAGACCTTTCCGGCCACGTTCACGCCGCCGTCCACGTGCTGCATGCGGACCTTCAGGGTGTACCACCAGCCCTCGGCGGGGGGCAGAACCAGGTGATGCGTCTGGCCCACGAGCGGGGCGGCGACTTTGCGGCGACCAATCTGCTTCACGACCTGCAGCCGTTGCGGCGTCAGTTCCAGGGCATACCCGCTGTGGTCCGCCCGGCGGTAGGCGGCCGCACGAACGGCATAGTCGTCCGACGCCTCCAGCACCTTCACGTCCATCTGGATGGTGTAGTCGGCCCACTCGGGCTCGCCGGTCAGCCACTCGGTGCCGGGGCCCTGGCTCAGGGCTCGGCCGCCCAGCACGCTTACCACCTTGAACTCGCCGTCCTCGGTGCGTACCAGGGCCCAGTTGTCCGGCAACGGGCCGGGGGTGTACTCATCGAAGCCGACGGCGGCCATCGGGTCGGGCTGAGGCACACGGGCCATTGCCAGTTCCGCCGAGAACGTCTGGCGGACGTACTCGGCCAAGTCGCCGTCGCCGACACGGGCAAAGCACTCGCCCGCCGACCGCGCGTCGCGCAGTTCGTACCGATACAGGTACCCCGCCGCAAACCAGTACCGCGTGTGGTCGGCGGCCAGGTCCTCGTAAGCCTTGACGGCCCGGGTCACCTCGCCGGCGTCCAGGGCCAGGTCGGCCTCCAGAACACGGGCCATGGGTGTGCCCGAGACGCCGTCGGCCTCCGAGAGGACGAGGGCGGCCTCGGCCTTGTGCCCCAGCGACGCCAGGCACCAGGCCCGCAGGAGCGCTCCGCGGCCGTCGGCCGGCAGCACGTCCAGCGCCGCCCGATACCCGCCGTCGAGCATGCGGCGTTTGGCGGCGGCGAACGGCCGCTCACGCAGGTCGCCGGTCAGCGTCCGGCCGGCCTGGGCGGTGGCCAAGGCCGTCGAGGCGAGCATCGGCCCGCGCCAGTTGGCCAAGGCCGTCCGCGGCGCGCGCGGCCGGGCCGACCAGACCCGGCCCAGCAGGAAGTGCACGTCGCCGGTCTGTCGGTCCTGCCGAGGCCGCTGCGAGATGTACGCCACGAGCAGCAGGTCCGCCACCTGGTTGACCGACGGCTCGGGTCGTGCCAGTTCCTCGGTAACGGCGGCGCGGGCCATCGGCTCGAGCGGCCGAAGGTCCTGGGCCCACTTGATGCCATGCCCCGCACGCACCAGGCGTTCCAGGGCCCCATCGGGCTGGACGGGTTGCGGCACGCTGACGTAAATGCCGAGGGCAATCAGGAAGAGGGCGGCGGCGGCCACGGCGGCCGGCAGACCCCATCGGACGAAGCGGCTACGACCGGCCCAGACCCCGACCGACGCCCGGGGCTTGCGGCCGAGCAGCCCGCGCATACGGGCTCGACGGAACAGCGCCTCCGCCCCGTCGGCCGACAGGTCGGCTCGCGTCGCCTGGGCAAACCGCTGGAGCGCGGCGGCGGTCTCGCGGACGTCCTCGGCCAAGGCCCGGCAATCCGGGCACTCGGCCAGATGCCGGCCGAGGTCCCGGTCGCGGTCGCGGGGCACCAAGCCCCGGGCCGTGTCGTACCATTCATGCGTGTGCGGGCACTGCATGGCGAAACACCTTCACCCCATGGGTCGCGTAGTTACTCGTGTCTTCCGGTGCGCCCCGATGCGATCGAGCGCCCCATCATCAGGAACCGAGAGATGCCCCTTGCCGCCCCGTCCGGGGGGTACCTGCGTCCCCATCCAGGCCGGCCTCAATCGGTTATACGACTAAGTCGGCGTTTCGTTGGGGTCCGTTGGAATCTTTTCGCCATCCCGGCGCCGGTAGTGTTTTCGCAGGTATTCCAGGCCGTAATCCATACGGCTGCGGGCGGTGGATTCCGGACACCCCACGATGCCGGCAATCTCGCGATACGAGAGTTGCTGGAGACCCCGCAGGACCACGACCTCGCGGTACGGAATCGGCAGCCGCGACAAGGCGTCGGCCAACTGGCGTCGTTCCTCGCCGGAGGCCACCGCCTGTTCGGCCGACGTAGCCACCGGCCCCAACATCGCCTCCGAGAGGGCCTGGAAATCGTCCGGCACGATGGCCCGCTTCTTCTTCAGGAAGTCGGTCGCCAGGTTCCGGGCAATCGTGTAGAACCACGTGCTGAACCGTTTGGGATAATCGTATCGGTCGGCCTTCTGAAGCACCCGCAGAAAGGCTTCCTGGGCCAGGCTCTCGGCCTCGGCCCGGTTCCCGACCAGCCGGTACACGTAACTGGTAATCGGGCCGCGGAACCGGGCGAACAGAAAACTGAAGGCCTCTTCGTCGCGCCGGCGTTGCACGCGCAGCATCAGGTCTTCGTCGCTGGCCGTCCGGTCATCCATCCAGGCCGCCTCGCTGCCGGGGATCTCGACCGCTCGGGGCGTCCCCCGGTTACTCGGTGGGAAACGGTGTCTCGGAGGTCTGCTCCTCGCCGGCCTCGCTTACCACAAAACCCCATCGGCGGGCCAAGGCGCGCAACCGCTCCGTCATCGCGAACCCGAAACTAAACATGACCGGCGTTAAAATCAACGTGAAAACGGTCGAGATGAGCAGCCCGCCCACCACCACCGACCCGAGACCCTGGTAGAGTTCGCTGCCGGGGCCAGGCCTCAAGACGAGCGGCAGCATGCCGAGGATGCTCGTCAGGGTACTCATGAAGATGGGGCGGATGCGGCTTTCGACACTCCGGACGATGGCCCCCTTGATGGGTAGCCCGTCGTGCCGATGGAAGTTCAGCGCCTGGGCCACCACCAGGATCGCGTTGTTCACCACGATGCCAATCAGAATCACGAACCCGAGCATGGTCACGACGTCGAGTTGCGGCGCGGGGATGCCGAGCACCGTGTTGTACCCGCGGACGGCCCAAAGCATGCCGAATCCGCCGACGATGGCCAGCGGCACCGTCAGCATGATGACCAGCGGGTGGGCGAAACTCTCGAACAGGGCCGCCATCAGCAGATACACGATGACCAGGGCCACGAGCAGGCTCCACGACAGGGCCGTCCACATGCGTTCCAGGTCGCGTGCCTGGCCACGCAATTCCACGATGTAGGTGGGCGGCAGGGTGCCATCGGCCACCAGCGCCCCGATGACGTTGCCCTGGACCGCCTCCATGACGGCGCCGATGGCCACGTCGGGCGAGAGTTGCACCTCCAGTTGGACGCTCCGCTGCTGCTCGGTGTGCTCGATAACGTTGAATCCGGCGGCGGGCGTAACGGGCGCCACCTGCCCCAGCAACACCTTGCCGCCCCTGGGCGTCCACAGGGGCAGGTCGTTAAGAAACTCGATGTGCCGGCGGTACCGCATCTGGCCGCGCAGCGTCAGGTCCAGTTCGTTGCCGCTGGCCTCCCGGAAGTCTGCCACCTTCACGCCATTGACGATGGCGCCGACGGCGAAGCCGATGTCGCGTGCCGAGAGGCCGGCGTCGGCGGCGCGCCGGCGGTCAACCGTGGGCCGCAGTTCCCAGTTGCCCCGCTTGTAACTGGGGCGGATGCCCTGGACCCCGGGAATCGCCGTCACGTCCTTCTGCATGCGGTCGGCAATGGCGTAGAGGCGCTCGATGTCGTCGCCGCGCAACACGATCGAGAGCGTCTGCCCCGAGAGGGTGCCCTCGCGCTGGAACAGGCCAACCTGCTGGGCAAAGACCATGATGCCGCCAATCGGTTCCTGGTAATACGCGCCGTACGCGTTCTCCCAGGCCTCGATGGCAAACGCAGGCACGAAGGCGGCGGGGGGTTTGCTGCCGACGGCGGCCTTGATGCGTTCGGCCATGTCGCGGGCGGCGTCGGCGTCGGCGGCCTTCGCCCCGAAGAACACCTGGTCGCCCAGGGCCACCATGAACGATTTCTCGACGCCCGGCAGCCGGATGACGCGTTGCTCGATGGTCTTGGCCACCTCCAGGTTGTGGTCCGTGCTCGCCCCCGCCTCGGTCAGGATGAACCCCATGACGAAGTTGCGGTTGCCGGTGGGCAGGTACGTCATGGGCGTGCTGTCGAAGAAGAACACCAGCAGGTACACGAAGGCGGCCAGGATACCGAGGCCGACGGCCACCCGTCGCCCCACGCCCTGCATCAGGGCGTGCACGAGCAACGTGATGCCGCGATGCGTCATCGCGCCGGCCCAGTCCAGAAGGTTCATGTGCGCCAGGGCGTCCAGACCCAGGCGTTTGCCCTCGTCCGGGTACAGGCGGTCCAGGCGGAGAAAGAGGCGCGGCCCCTCGGCCCCGAGCGCGATGAACCCCGCCAACAGCAGCAGGCCGACCAGACGCCCGGGTGTCATGGCCTCCAGAACCAGCCGCATCATCGCGTGGTCCACCCACTCGGAAACGGGCGGCACGACGCCCAGGTACGCCAGGACGTCTGCGGCCAGCCAGGCGACGAGCCCAAGGGCCACCACGCCCATCAGGATCGTCACGACGGCCGTCCCGATGAGCACGATGCGCACGGCAGCCCGGCGCAGCCGTGCCCGCCGCGGCCCCACCTCGCGGCCGACCCGCTCTTTCTGGACCCGCAGGATCTTGGCGGCCAGCATCGGGATAACCGTCATCGAAACGACCAGCGACAAGGATACGCTGATGGCAACGGCCAGAACGATATCGCGGAACAACTGGCCGGCCTCCTCCTGGATCAGGAGGATCGGCACGAACACCGCCACCGTCGTCAGCGTGGAGGCGAGAACGGCGCTCCAGACCTCGCCGGCCCCGTCGAGGGCGGCCCGGACCGGCCCCTTGCCCATCTGCCGGTGCCGGTAGATGTTCTCCAGCACGACGATGGCGTTGTCGACGAGCATGCCGACCGCGAACGCCAGGCCCGCCAGGCTCACGACGTTCAGCGTCCGCCCCAGGGCCCACAGAAAGATGAACGTGCCGATGAAACTCACGGGAATCGTGACGAAGACCGTCAGAATAGCCGACAGGTTCCGCAGGAACACGAGCAGGACCGCGCCGGCCAGCACGGCGCAAAGCAGCACGTTCTGCTGCAACTGCCCGATCGACCGGTCGATGTACGTGGACTCGTCGTACACGACCTCCATGCGGCGGTTCATCCGGGCCAGGATGTTCGTATTCAGCGACGCGACCTTCGCGTACACGTCCTTCATGATGGCGACGACGTTCTCGCCGGTCTTCTTGTGGACGGCGAACACGATGCTCGGCCCGCCGTCGGTCCGGACGAAGGCAAACGCATCCTTGTACCGCTGTGAGCTGACGTCAAGCAGTTCGCCCATGCGGACGTCGGGCATGCCGGGCCGGCGCAGGACAACCTCCTCAACGTCCTGGGCGGTTCGGAACTCACCGACGGTGCGGACGACCCAGCGGTTCTTCTCTTCGTCGATCTTGCCTCCGCGCGTGTTTTCGTTTTCGGCGGCCAGCAACGCCGCCACCTCCATCGGCGAGAGGCGGTACGAGGCCAGTTGAACCGGGTCGAAGGTGGCCTCAACGTGCCGCTCCCGGCCGCCGTACACCTCGACCCGGCTGACGCCGTTGGTGCGTTTCAGTTCGGGTTCGAGGATGTCTTCGGCAAACTCGCGAAGGTCATCGCTGGTTTCGCCCTGACCCTCCAGGCTGATGAAGCAAATCGGGTGGCCGTAAGGCTCCCCGAAAAAGAGGACGGGTTCCTCGGCCTCGTCCGGCAGGTCTTCCACGAGGTTCAGTTTGTTGATGACGTCGATACTGGCGACGTCGAGGTTCGTGCCCCAGTCGAACTCCAGGCGAATCTGGGCCATGCCCTCCGAGCACGAGGACGTCATCTCGCGAAGCCCCTCGACGGCGTTGAGTTGCTCCTCGATCTTCGTGGCAATCTCGCGTTCCATCTCCTGCGGCGCGGCCCCGACCCAGTACACCGTAACACCGATGACCGGCACGTCGAGGGTGGGCGTCAGTTGGCGCGGAATGCCCACCATCGCCATCACGCCGAAGAGCAGCGCCAGAAGAACCGCCACGATAACGGGCACCGCGTGGTGGACGCAGAAGCGGATCAGGTTCATTCGCGGACCCCCGGCCCCACGCGGTCCGTCGGGCGGCTATCCGGAGGCGCCGCGTTCCCTTCGGCCGCCGCCGGCCCGCTGGCCCGCTCCTTCTGCGTGGCCTTCACGGGCATCCCCGGCGCCATCAGGTACGTGCCCCGGGTCACGAGCGGCATGCCGGGCTTCAGGTCCGGGCTCCGGACCTCCATGAACCGCCCGTAGCCGGCCACGATGTCAACGTAAACGCGGACGGCGTACTGGACGCCCTCGCCCCCGGCCTGCCCGGCGGTCCCGGCCTCCGGCGTGCCGGCCGCCCCGGCCGGCGGCGTGGCCTGCGCCCTGTACACCACGTCGCGTCCCTGCTGCCGGACGACGGCGGCCTTCGGCACGAGCAGGGCCTCGTGCGCCTCGCCGACCGGCAGCGAGACGCGGGCCAGCAGCCCGGCCGCTATCGTCGGGCGATCCGCCTCCATCGTGTTCGGCACGTCCACCCGCACGGTCACCGTGTGGGTGCCCTCGGCCGAGGCGGGTACCACCTGCGAAATCCGGCCCGCGAAGTCCCGGTCGTCGCCCAGCGCCGGAAACACGACCGGCGCCGTCGCCCCGCGCCGCAGCGCCGGCAGGTACCGCTCCGGAACGTCGAGCGTGACGCGGACAACCTCCAGGTCCAGGACCGACGCCACGGGCAACCCGGGACTGAGCCACTCGCCCACCTCGCACTGCTTCGCCACGACGAAGCCGGCGAACGGCATGCGGACGGTCAGTTTGTCGAGCGTGTCCTGGAGGGCGGCGACGGCGGCGGTTTCGGCCGCCACGGTGGCCCGGGCCATCGTCACGTCTTCCGGCCGATACCCCGCCTTCAGCAGGGCGAGGCCGGCGTCGGCCTCGGCCAGCCGCTGCCGGGCGGTGCGGTAGGCGGCCTCGGTGGCCTCCATTTCGGCGGCCGTGCTGGCGCCGTCGGCCAGGAGACGGCGCGTCCGTTCGTACTCCAGTTTCCAGCGGTCGAACTCGGCCTGCGTGGCCGCTTGCCGGGCCTGGGCCTGGGCGATGTCCTCGGCCCGGTACCCCGCTTCCATCTTCGCCAAGTCGGCCCGGGCCCGGGCGAGGCTGGCCTGGGCCTGCTCCAACTGGAGGCGAACCGGGGTAGCACGCACACGGCACAGGACTCCGTTGGCCGGCAGGTAGTCGCCGGCGTCGGCGTCCATGGCCTCGACGCGGCCGGCCACTTCGGCCCCGATGACGGCTCGGCGGCGGGCCTCGGCCGTGCCGACGAGTTCCACCGTCAGGCGGATGGTGCGTTTCTCGACCGGCTCCAGGTAAACCGGCGTCGGGCCGAACTGGGCCCGCACCGGGCCGGCGAGAAAAACCGCGACCGCCAGAACGGCGGCCGGCAGGCGTAGTCTGTGCATCGGCGGTGCCCCCTCCGGGCCATGCCCCCATTAGTTCCGTGCCGTCGACTGTTAACTCCCGTTAACCAACTGACCCTATCATACGGCGGCGGTGCGGCGGCGTCAACTCATGGGCCAAGGCACACCCGGCCGCTTTTGGCTGAACTCCAGCCGCCCTACCGACGATATAGACTTAAACAACCTATTTGGTTGGCGGCCTCTCCTCCACGGCGCTGGATGGCCCCCCTACCCCATGTTCCCCAGCGGCCCGGCACCCCTGCAACACGCGTTTGCGCGCAGAAAACCAACTGAAGGCTCACTGGGATGGGCCTGACCGAGCCGCATGACTCGCTCGGAACCTGGTAAGGGAGACCGTATTATGGACCGTTCGCTCGTCTGCACGCCCGCCCCCGCGATGCTGGAATCGCTGGAGCCCCGGCTTTTGCTGTCCGTTTCGGCCGAAACGCAGGTATTCGTGTACCTGCTGAACCGGGCGCGGCACGACCCGGCCGCCTACGCCACCGAGGCGGGTCTGGCCGCAGATCTGACCGGCGTGGCCCCGCAGGCGCCGTTGGCCGTCAGCGACAGCCTGTTCACGTCGGCCGAGTTTCATGCCGGCGAGATGGCCACCAACGACTACTTCGCCCACCAGAGCGCGGTAACGACGGAGTGGCCGAACCAGATGGCCGACGACGCCGGCTACACGTTGCCGGCCGCCTGGCCGCTGGCCGCCAACAACATCGAGTCCATCGGCGAAGGCGTCACGACGGCGGCCGAGGCCCTTGACCTGCTCCTGGAGAACGCCGGCACCGACCCGCTCGACAATGCGGCCCACCTGCTGGCCAGCGCCGTGGCCTACGAGGGCCACAACGAAATCGGCGTCGGCCACGCCGCCGACGGCGCCAGCGCCTTCGGCGACTACTGGGCCGTCCACACCGCCTACACCGACGGCGGCGGCCCGTACCTGACGGGCGTCGTCTACAACGACCTCAACGCCAACGACCGCTACGACCTGAACGAGGGTCTGGCGGGTGTTGAGATTACCAACGGCACCGCAACCGTGACGACGAACGACTTCGGCGGCTGGGTCATGGCCTCCGACGGCTCGGCCCAGAATCTGCTATGCTCGGGCGGCGCGTTTGTCGGCGCCGCCGACGCCTTTGTGTTCGGCCACGAGCGGAACGTGGAAGTCGATTTCACCTCCGCCGACGCCGACGGCGTCGTGAACTTCGGCGTCGCCACCGTCCAGGAACCCGGCGCCCCCGCGGGCCTGGCGGCGAGCGACGGCACGCACACCGACAAGGTGGCCCTGACCTGGAACGCCTCCAACACCGCCACCGCCTACGCCGTGTGGCGCAGCGCCGACACGAACCCCGCCAACGCCACACAACTGGCCAGCGTCGTCGACACGGCCTACGACGACACGACCGCCGCCCCCGGCGCCACGTACACGTACTGGGTCACGGCGTCGAACGCCCTCGGGACGAGCGGCTTCAGCACCTCAAACGCCGGCCGCCGCAACGCCTCCCCCACCGTGGGCACGCTGACGGCCTCGGCAGACCCGATCAGCCGCGGCGACCCGCTTACGCTGACCGCCACCGATTTGGCGGATACCGAGGGCGCCGTCCGCTGGGTGTGCTTCTACGCCGACACCGACGGCAGCGCCGCCTACGAGGCAGCCAACGACGCCCTCATCGGCTGGGGCTGGGTGGGGGCCAACGGCACGGCCACCAAGCCCATCTACACCGCCACCCTGCCCTACGGCGACACGCACTTTTTCGCCCGCGCCTACGATAGCGACGGCGCCCGCGGCGACGCCGCCGACGTCTCGGTCACCGTAACGAATCCCGATGCCGTGGCCCCGGCCGCCGTCCTGGACGCCGATAACCTCACCATTCCCACGGGTTGGGCGGGGCACACGTTCACCGTCACGTTCACCGACAACGTGGGCGTCGACCCCTACAGCCTCCGGACCGGCGCCATCGTGGTAACCGGCCCCGGCGCGTACCAGGAAACCGCCGCCCTCGTTGGGGTCGACGCCTGGTCCGACGGCACGCCCCGCACCGCCACCTACCGTGTCCGTGGCCCCGGCAACAACTGGGACTTCACCGACAACGGTACCTACACCGTGTCGGTGGCAGCCGACACGGCCGCCGACTGGAACGGCAACCCCGTGCCGGCGGGCGATCTGGGCACGTTCGACGTGGCGATCGCCGACCAGCCCGACCTGACCGTCACGATTGACCGGGCCACCTGGCCGGCCATCGCGGTTCCCGGCGACCGGGGTTACGTCCAGGTCACGATCACGAACGCGGGCGGCGTCGCGGCCGAGGGCGCCGTCACCACCAACCTCCACCTCTCCGACGACCAGGCCCTGGGCGGCGACACCTTGCTGGCCACACGCACCACCACGCTGCGCCTGGCGCCCGGCCAATCGCAGACCGCCTGGTACTACACGACCGTGCCCGGCGACCTGGCCCCCGGCAATGTGTACTTGCTGGCCGACGTCGACGCCACCGACCAGGTCGCCGAGGTCAGCGAGGTCAACAACCTCGCCGCCACCGACGACCCCTTCGCGGTGGTGTGGCAGTTCGGGACCGTCGGCGCCCGCACCAACGTGCCCCTGACGGTCGCGGACCCGGACGGCACGAACGTGACGTTCCGCCTGACGGGCAACGGCGGCACCGGCACCGTCTCGGTCGGGGCCGAAGGCCTGGACGTGCAACTGGCCGGCACCGACGAACGCTCGAGCGTCAGCATTCGGCCAGCCGGCTGGAACGCCGGCGGCAACGGCGAGGCCGACATCGGCGACGTCACCATCGGCGACCCCGGCGACCCCGCCGACCGCACGAGCCTCGGCCGGTTCACCGGCTACCGGACCGACCTGCACGGCGACTTTCTCGCGACGGCCGGCGTTGGCTGGATTACCCTGGACGACATCATCGGCGACGCCAGCCTGACCCTGCAGAACCAGCCGGACGATATGACCCTGACGCTGCGGGCCGACCGTGTGTCGGACTTCTCCATCGACAGCGCCATCCCGATCCAGACGCTGTCCGTCGCCGACTGGCTCGACACCGGCGGCGCCGACGACACCCTCACGGCGCCCTCGGTGGCCTACCTGTACGCCAACGGCAGTTGGTGGGACGGCGTGGCCGGCACCGTCCAGGCCAACATCACGCTGACCGACGCCGACGCCACCCTCCGGTACGCCAACATCACGGGTTGGTTCGACGGGGCAGCCCTTCGCACGGCCGGCAACCTCGGATACCTCCGGGTCGGCGGCCTGCAAAACGCCCTCGTCTTCGCCGGCATCGAAGCCGCCGTGACCGACCTGCCCGACGCCGCCGGCGACTTCAATGCCGCCAGAACCATCCAGAGCCTCACCGTGAGCGGCGTCACCGGCGCGGCCCATTCCTGGCTCAACAGCAACGTGGCCGCCGACCACATCGTACGCGTCAGCGCCGTTAACATCGATTACGACAACAACGGGACCGATCACGGCCTGGCCGCCAACACCCTCGGCAGCCTGACCTACCACGATGCCGACCTCTGGTATCATTGGCCGAACACCAATCCCGCCGAGGCCGACGGGCCCCTGCCCCGTCAGGACTTCACCGTGAACACGGGCACCGTCAACGGGGCCCCGTCCATTGAGAACGCCACCTTCGCCGTCGACGAGAACACCGCCAACGGCACCAACGTCGGCACGCCGCTCGCCGTCACCGATCCCGACGCCGCCGACACCACCGCCTGGGCCATCACCGACGGCAACGCCGCCGGCGTCTTCGCCATCGACGCCGACACCGG
>Ga0272441_10003901_pt1 | contig 27746 bp, 12 predicted proteins | sample SSMProp6N_FD_193582 | JGI IMG/M metagenome (GOLD analysis project Ga0272441, IMG submission 193582) | Marine sediment archaeal communities from Little Sippewissett salt marsh, Falmouth, MA, United States - SSM-Prop-6N | ecosystem: Environmental > Aquatic > Marine > Wetlands > Sediment ... | reverse complement strand
TCGCACGACGTCACCGGGCACCTACAAGGCGATGGTCGTCGCGACGACCGGCCACCTCGACCTGTGCAGGCCCTACATCCAGACCGCCATCGACACGCTCAACAACCCGGAAGTCCTGATGATGTACGGGTTCTTCTCGAACCACCCGCCAAACGGGGCGCTGGCGATCCTGGAACGGTATCACGACGACCCGCTCGTGTTGGCCCACCTGCCGGACGTGCTGCGCTTTGCCGCCCGCAAACGCGGGAGCATGGACTCGTACTGGTACCCCATCGTGGAGTACCCGCACCGGCTCCTCGTCCGGATCGGCCCCGCCGCCCGCGGGCCGCTGGAGCGGTTCTGCCAGGCAGAGCAGGCGTACTACGAACGGGTCAAGGCCGGCCGGGAGCCCGCCCCCGCCTGGTGGAAAGAAGACACGATCGAGCAGTTCGCCACGTGGCGCCGGGAGATGGGCCGCACCGTCGAACTGGCATCCTGCCTTCACGGGCAGACGCCAGCCGAGCGTGCCGTCGGGACGCTGTGCTCGGTATACCTGGCCAGCCGGCCGTGGGGCGCGTGGGAGCGGCAGCAGGTCCGAGACCACATCACCGAGCAGGGCGTGGACGCGCTGCCCCTCGTTCAGAAGGAGCTGGCCAAGCAAGCGTCTTCTCTGCGGGCGGCGCTTGCTCGGGAAGTCGCCGCCGGGCAAGCCGCCGTCGATGCAGCCGACCGGAAGACGAAGAAGCCCCTCCAGAGGAAATTGGAGGCCCTCCAGGCTCGCAGTGCCGAACTGGAGCGGCGCGTCGCCGAGATGAACGAGTTGGCCGCCCTGGTGCGCCTCTTCCGTGCCCCCGCGCCCTCGCCGGCGGGCGTCCAGGCCTTGTGCCGCTTCTACGTCAAACGCCCGTGGGGCCATCGGTATCCGTTCATCAGGGACCACTGCTCCTACGTCCGGCCACTCCATGAGCGGCAGCTTGCCCTGACGCGCGACACGCTGCTGCGCTGGGGCGGCGCGGCCGGGGCGGCGCTGCGATCGTTCCTCGCCGTGGACAACCAGAGGCTGGCCGGGGCCCTGGCCGACCTCGACAAGGAGGAGGAATTCTGGAAGCCGCAGTGGGCGCGGAAGTCGATGCTGCCCCTTGCGCGGATCGCCCAGGAACGCGAAGACATCCGGCGAATCAGCGCGGAGCTTCGCGACCTGGCGCGGCTCATCGACCTCGCCGCCCGAGACCGCCTGAGTGGCGAACACGTTGGCGAGTTGTGCCGCATCTACGCCCGGCGGGGGTGGGCCGGGCCGAACGCCCTGATCCGCAGACTCCTCCGGCGTGCCGGCACAGATGCCGCGCCGGCAGTCCGCGAGCACGTTCGCCGCGAGAGAGAGGCGCTGCCCGGCCTCGTGGCGGAGGTCGAGAAACACATGTCGAACTCCGTCAAGGTCCGCGTCCAGTGGCGCTACGACCGGGCGTGCGCGCTGGCCGAAAACGTACGGAGGGGGGTGAAGGAATTGGAGGAGCTCAGCCGGACGCTCCCGTAATGCCGCCTCGCGGGGGGCATGAGAAGCCCGCCCGGCAGGCACGGCCCCATCCGCGGTTCGGGCGGCTCGCGCGTTACCTCGACGACGGGGGCTTGGGCGGGGCAGCCGGCGTCGGAGGATAGCCGCTACGGGTCAGCACATCATGGAGGCGGGTGCGGAGCGGCATGGCGGGCGCGGTGAACGCCAGGCGGAAACCCACGTCGGCGTAGCCTTCCCGGGACGAGACCTCCCTGAATTCCGGCGCGTAGGCCGTCGCCGGATCGATCGCCGGGGCGGACAGGGCCGACCCGCCGATCACGCGAACGGCGCTGGAGTTCTTCTGGAGCATGACCCGCACGTCGGCGGCCTTCACGTTCTTGAGCTGCTCCGCGGCCGCGGGGGCATCGAGTACGAGCTCGGCCACGTTGCCGACCAGGTGACGGAACGCCCCCGCCCGGCCGGACTCGACCTTCGCGAACCACAGCACGCCGTCGTCGGAGTCCAGCGCCTGGGCGTCGGGTCCGGTCTTTCGCTGCCCGGCGGGCATGTTGGCGGGCCAGAATGCCCCGGCGTCGGGGTAGGCGTACACCGCCCCAACCTTCGCGCCGAGCTCGGCGATATGGTCCTTCTGCCTTCGCCACGTCTTGTCTCGCAGGTTCGCCGCGGCCGGCGGGCTGTTGGCGTCGGTTCGACGGGCATGCTGCCATTCCGCGGCGGTCGGCAGGCGGCAGCCCAGCAGTGCCGCGAGATAGGCCGCGGCCTCGACGGACACGTGCTGCATCGGGTGATTGTCGGTGATCGGCCCGGGGGTGAACCCCTCGGGGTAAAACGTGGCTTCGTCGAGCCCGGGCGTCCACCGCCAGAAGGCCGCACTCGTCACGCCCTCCCCGCCGTCGGCGGTCTGCCAGACGCGCGGCCCGGCGCGCACGTCGTCCATGACGCTTTCGTAGGTTGGCAGGAGGTCCTTGAACTCGCGCCAGCGGGCCCGGGCCTTGACCGCGTCGTTGAACAGGCCCACGGAGACCTCGGTCGTGCTGAGAAACGACGGCTTGCCTCCCGCCGGCTCGACGCGGACGAATTTCAGCGTGTGGCGCCCGCCCCCCGACGCCAACCATCGGTACGTTACGCTGCTGCCGTCGGGCGCGGGGTCGACCACCACGCTGTTCTTCGGCAGAACGCCCGCGAGAGCCGCCTTTGACAGGTCCGCGCCCGTGTTCTCCGCCTCGGCGATCCCCGCCAGTTCCGCGAGGAACTCGGCCACCGGCCGCGCACCGGCCACGCCGCCGGGCAGCTTCTTCGCCGCGGCCAGAAAACCAGCGACGGCCTGCCGTACGGACGCATCGTCCCGGCCCGCGCGGTCGGTGAGCATGTTCTGACGCATTCCGTACAGCAGGATGCGAAACTGATTGATCGGCTGGAGGGCCTGGACGTTCTTCGAGTCGGCATGGTAGGCCGCCCGCTTCCGGATGGCGTCGTCGCACTCGGCGGCGGACGTTCGGCTGTTGAGATACGCCTCCCAGCGCCGGCGCGTCCCGGCACGCAACTCGGCGTTGAGGGACTGCTTGCGTGCCTCGTCGCTCAGGAGATCGTACGCGGCCGCAAGCGCCCGACCGATGTCGTGCTCCCGTTCCAGCTCCGCGGGGGTGACGGGCCAGGGAGGCGAGAGGCGAGCCAGTCGCCGCCATGCGGCCCGAGCGGCCTCGAAGCGCCCGCCGACGGCGTTCCCGGCCTGGTCCGCCAGGGATGGGCGATCGGCCGACTTGGCGAGGGCGATCAGGCGGTCCAGCCGGGCGGTTACCGGGTCGAAGACGGCCGCCGTCTTCGCGTTCTGCCAGGCCGGGCGGGCCTGGACCTGGGCATACGTTTCCCCGACCGACTTGCGAAGGGGCGGGATCTTCTCTTCCAGCGACGCGCCGGCGTCCAACGCCGCCTTGATGTCGGTAAACGCGACCACGATTTCCGCCGCGTCGGTCCGCCAGCGGTCGTATTCCTTCCGAAGCTGCTGCCAGACCTCGTCGAACTCCGCGTTGCGCACGGGCTGGCCGTTCCGCCAGGTCATGTACGCCAGCGCGGACTGAAGCACGTGCTCGCGCGCGGTGAGCAGAGGCCGGCCGGCGAGATTGCGCAGCCACTCCTTGTCGCCCTTCGCACCGGGCAGCGTGTCCGCCAACTCGCCGTCCAGTCGCTCCAGGCTCTCGCGCAGCGCCTTGATCGCGGGCCGGAGCTTGGTGATCGACGTCGCGCCCTTGGCGATCTCGTCCCGCCGCTGCCGCCACGCCTGGTTGATCGCTTCCGACTTCTGCGAGATCGAGGTCGGCAGGCTCTCGATGAACTTGTCCAGGCCACCGATATAGCCCAGCAGAACGTCGCCGACCTTGTTGCTCAGATCGGTGGGGCCCTTGTCAAAGCTCGACACGGCCTGCTCGATTCCCTCCTTGTTGACCCGGTTCCATTTCAACGAGCAGATCCGGCTGAACTCGCCCTTCAGTTGCTGGAGCTCGGCCGTATACTGCGCTGCGTTGGGGTCTTTGTGCTCGTTTTTCAGCAGGGCGGTCGTCTTTGCGGTCGAGGCGAACCGGTCTTCCTGACGCTTCTTCCACGCGGCGGTGCGCGGGTCGGTATCCGGGCTGAGGAGCTTGTACTTCTCGCCCTGGATGCCCCGCAGCCACCGCTCGAAGAGCGTTCCGTCGGCCAGTTGGTCCGCGGGCCAGTCCTTGGGGTCGGAGGAAACGGGCGGGTCGGCGCGGACCATCTCCAGGTCCAGGCCGTCGCGCCAGAGCGGCCGGAGAAAGTCCGCCAGGCCCTTGGCGAGCTTCTTGATCGGCCCGAGGCGCTCTCGCATGTCCGCCAGATCGGACACCTCGCCAACGGTGCCGGGGGCCGCCGTCCGCGGCGCGACGTACCGCGAGCGGAACGCCTTCATCAAGGGCGGTCCGTTGGCCTCGATGGTGGCGACGAGCTTGTCCAATTCGGCCCACTCGGCGGCAAGGCGCTCGGCCTGGACGCCGGCGGCGACGACCTCGTCGACGCCCCGCGCCAAGCCGGGCTCGTACTTCATGCCGTTGGCCACGGTGCCGAGGTAGCTCGCCTGCTTTCCCCAGCCCAGCTTGACGAACTGGGCGGAAAGCTCTTTCAGCCGCTGCCGCGTCTGCCAGCCTTTCGGGCCCAGCGCATCCCGGACCGCGTGGACGTCCACCAACGCGGTATGCGTGTATGCGATGATCTCGCGGTTTTTGCGGACACTCAACGGAGGACGTCTCGCGGCCAGGCGTAATGTCGTGCCCTCCAGGTTCGCGAACCGTCTCGGGTCCAGCTTCCGCTCGCCCTCCACGACCTTCGCCAGCAGGGGCACGACGTTCGTACGAAGGTCCGGGTCTGCCCGCCACCGCTCCAGCCGCTCGTGGTCCAGGTCGGCCAAGAAACGGGCCATCCACCCGTCGAGCGCCAGGCAGAGCGCTTCCCAGTCCTTGGCGGCCTTCGGGTCCATCGTGACACGGTGTGTCGCGCCGTTTTCGGGTTTGTTGGGCTCCCGGCCGGTTGGCCAGAGCGACACGGCCGCGATCAGCAGTCCCAGGACCACGGCGACGGCGATCAGGGCGATGGCAGCCATCCGGAACGCCTTGCTCTCGGTCAGGGCCGCCAGCTTGCCGCCCACGTCGAGTTTCTCGGCAAGGATACGGCCGGTGGGCGCGGGCGCGTCGGCCTTGACGACGATCTCCTCGGTCCGGCCCTCTCGCGAGGCGGCGACGGCCTCCCGGGACCGGGCCAGGAAGGCCTCGTCCATCGTGTACGGGATCTCACTGGCCAGGGGCAGGGCCTCTCGGGAGGCCTGGAAGCAGAAGAACTGCTGCGGGTACGGCCGGCCGACGAACAGGTCCACCCACGCCCGGTTCAGCGGCAGGATCAGCCAGACCTCCACGGCCGGGTCGATTCGCCCCAGCAGGAAATCCAGCCATTGGAGGATGGCCTCGGGGGGTCGATCGCTGCACGCGGGGACGCGGAGCTGCACCGGCCGGGTCTCGGTATCCCGCATCGGCGCGTAGTTGCCCCGCAGGAACGGGAACATCTCCCGTTCCACCTGGTAGAGGATGCGGAACAGGCCCTCCTGCTGTTCGCCCAGCTCCGGGCGATCGGCCAGGCCGGCAAGGGTGCGCGAACTGACCGCATAGGCCGGGTCCTCCAACTCGGCGGTCTCAATGGCCGCGCGGCATGCCTCCCGGGCCTGGTCCATCGCGGCGATGACCTCGCCGGCCGTCTTGGCCTGTACGCAGTTCTCCTGAAGCTCTTCGAGCCGAGGGAAGAACTCTCGGACGAGCCACGGAATGGGCACGCCCGATGCCTGGGCGCAGACCACCATCGGGTACCGGGCCCGCCCCTTGCCGTCGACGCTGGACCACAGCCGGCCGAGCGTCACGTCGCTGGCCGTGCGGCAGAGAAACACGTGGCGGAACCCCTCGTTCCGCTGGGACTCGCCGAGGTTCTCCCACGCCCCGGCGTCGATCTGTCCCCCGATGCCCTGGACGTACAGGAGCTGCTTGAGGGACGCAAGATGCTCGGTCTCGATGCCGAGGTCCTCGATGTGGTCGTCCCAGCCCGGGTGCTTCCCGAAGGCCGCAATGTACACCTGCCGACCCGACCGGTCGCCTTTCCCGCTCGCGAGCATGGAATGTGGGCCTCCGTCCGTTGGGCTCGGATGCTCTCGTCAGGGCCAGTCGTCGATCTTCGGCAGGGGCTCGGGGAACACGAGCTCCACCCACAGCGAGCGATTCCGGCCCTGCTGGTCCGTCACGACCAGTTGCACCTGCCACGTCGTGCCGTCCTTGGCGCGCTTGGGCCGGTCCACCCCGCCGCGGTGCAGCAGGCGCACGGCCCCCCACTGGCCCGGTACCTTGACGGTTCGATCGACCACGCCGGCGTTGAAGTTGGCTGGGAAGCGATAGAACTGGAAGGCCACTTCCTTGCCCGGGAAGGCGATCTTGCCGATCTCCTTGGTCGCGCCCTGCGTCACCTGGGTCACGCCCTTCCGCTTGCCGCCCTGGGTAACCTCGATGTACGCCCACTGGCCGACGGCGCTGGCGGTCCCGGCCAGAATGTCCTGGTCCTTCTTGGCCAGCACGCGGACACTGCAATCCATCGTCTCGTCCGGCGCCGCCGGCAGGCCAGCGAGGATGGCCTGGACCTTCATGCACCAGCTTCGCTTGGTCTCTTCCAGCCCCTGCCCGCAGAGCCTGTCGAGATACGTGTCCACGACCGGCAGGCTCTGCGTGCGCTGGCCGCCGCCAATGCTGTCCGGACTGTACTTGCGGGAAATGCCGAGAATGCGATCCAACGCGTCCCGTGCCGTCAGCTTCCCGGAAGACGACGCGGGGGCCGGACCGATCTCCGCGGCCGTCAGCTCCTGCTCCGTCCCCTTCGGCTTGCTCAGCGGGAAGCGCGAGAACTGGAGCATGTCGGTGTACGCCTTCCCGACGTTGATGTTGATCTCGTCGGCCAACAGCTTCAGCCCGGCGTAGCTGAGCTCCTTCCAGTACTTCTGGGAGATGTCGGTGTCGGCGTCGTCCGGGAAGTCCAGGTACTGCAGCTTGAACTCGCCAGGCTTCAGGGGCAGGATGGTCCTGCGGGCCCGCTCGGCGACGTCGCTGAGGTCCGCCCACTTGGCCAGCCAGGCCTTCTTGGCGGCGACGTACACCGGCTTCCTCAGCCGCCCGACACTGTCTCGTACTCGCCGGACGGCGCTGTCGTACTCCGCCTTCGCCTCGGCCGGAACGTACTCCTGCACCGCGACGAGCGATTCGTCGATCACCTTGCCGAGAACCTCCAGGTTCTCGCAGACCCTCTCGACGTTCAGGGCAATCATGTCGCCGTGGACCGCCTTCCAGCCCTTGGCCTGCGCGTCGTAGGCGAGGTCCGCAAGGACCTGCCGGATCCAGTAGTCCTTGTACTGGTTCAGGTAGGCGTTGTAGGCGTCTTGCCGAGCCTTGCGGAGCTGATTCAGCTTGGCCTGGTCGATCACCTCCATGCTGACCGCCGGGCCGTCGGGACCCGCCTGGGGCACGAGGTAGGACTCGATCGTCTTCCAGCCGGCGAAGGTGTCCTTCGCCGCCTGTCGGTGATACGTCGCCGGGAACGTCAGCCCGGCCTTGAAGTCCGTGCCGCGAATCACCGGGCGCGGGATCTCCTGAAGAGACCTCGACTTGACCGTCTTGACGACCTCCTGCGAGACCTCCTCCGCCGTCTTCGGGGCGTTCTGGAGCACGCCCTCCAGCAGCGTGTAGATCCGCTTGCGCTTCGCCAGCCGATCGTTCACGAAACGCGAGACACCGGAGGCGTCCTTCACGCGGAACGCCTCGATCTGGAGGTTCTCGAGGTTCTCCACGCGCCGGTCCGCCCCGCCAATATCCCCTCGCACATCCTTGACGGCCTGTGCCAGGTTGGACATCTCCGGGACCTTGTCCGTCTTGCCCAACTCCACGTTGGCCAGTTCGTACATCTTCAGCCGCAAGGCGTACAGGCGGAGGCTGTCCTTTCGGACCCAGGCGCGCATGGCCTCATTGGTGATGGGGACGACCGGCATGTGGCGCGGATCCAACGTCACCAGCTCGTCCCGCTCCTTGGTCTGCTGGATCTCGCTCTGAAGCGACGCCAGGGACGTTTCCAGCCGGCCGGCCACGGCTTCCAGATGCTTCTTGGGGCCGCTGGGCACGGCCGGCTTCTTGCCCGGCCTCGCCGCGCCGATTAGCAGCTTGTGCGGGCCCTCCGCCTGCTTGAGCTGCTCCCGAATCGCGCTGTCGTAGACGTCCGTGAGCATGCGCGACCCGATCTCGGCCTCGACGACGGCCTGGTCCACCTTCTTGCCCTCGGCGAGGACGGCGGCGTAGGACTCGTTCCACTTCCCGGAGATTCCGGTCAGGTCCGCCAGCGTGTCAGGACGTGTCGGCTTCTCGACAAAGGGGTTGTCCAGGGCGATCAGCCTGCCCTCGGCGTCGGACAGACGCGTCAGGGCCGTCTTGAGCGTGGTGATGGCGCCGAGGTCGGCCTCGCTGCCGCCCCCGGCCTCCCAGTAGCGGATGAAGTCGGCCACGCCCTTGTCGACGGTCTGCGTGCCCAGCTTGCCGGTCGGGCCCAACAGCGGAGGGGGCCAGGGCTGACCGCCCAGGGGCCGACCTTCCTCATCCTCCCCCGTGTCGTAGGTCCAGGCAATAATCTGGTCGAACCGCTTGGCGTCGTTCTTGCGGTAGCCCGCGAAGTCGCTCTCGCTCTTGAGCACGTAGGCAAACAGGGCGTTGGGGTCGACCCGCTGGCCGGCCTGGTAGGCGGCCTCCGACTCGATGTCGAGCAGCTCGGACAGCGCGACGGTGGCCTTGGGGGACCAATCGCCGGTGTCGAGCATCTTGCGACGAACGCTGTCGACGAGAGGTCGCAGCACGCCCGCCTCGAAGAGCACGCGCTGTGCGGCCCGGCGATTGGCGTTAATGTCCGACGACAGCGTCGCGGCGAAGCTGAACACCCAGGGGATCTTGATCTCCTGGCGGACGAGCTCCATCGTGTCGTGGTGGAACTGGCCCGAGTCGATCGTGCCGGTCGGCATCTCGATCGGCGTGCGCCCGGTGTACTTGTAGCCCGACGATCCGACGCCCTCGAACTCGGGCATGACGATGGGCAGCCAGTAGTGGGCGTCGTCCCACTGGTCTTCCTGCGCGGCGGCCGCCCAGTAGTACGCCTCGTCGCCAATGCTCGCCCGGAAGCCCGAGACCCCCCACCAGGTGAACAGCCCGAGGACGACCACGGCCAGGAACGCCGTGCCCAGAACCACGAGCTTGCGCCGGCGCTGCCGCTTCTTGGCGTTGGTGGCGTTGGTGACCAGCCCCTTCTCCTTGAAGACCTTGTTCATGAACAGGTCGCGCAGGAAATAGGACTTCTCGCGGTCCCAGACCTTCCCCTCGGGCAGGTTCTCGACGGGCACGCCCAGCGCCTCGGCGAGGTCGGCGTCGAGGGCGTCGCCCTCCCGCATGGAGCTGGTGAAGTAGATCCCACGGAGGAACAGCGGCTTGGCCGACCACTCCCCGGCGACGAAGATCATCTCGAGGTACCGCCGCAGGCGTGGCGCGATGGCCATCAAGGCGTCGGGGAAGGCGTACAGCGCGTCGACCTGGTCCGTTCGCCGCGCGGAGGGGTCCTCGGTGTTGACCGGGTCCAGCAGCAGCCCCAGCCGGCGGCGGTTGAGCCGCTCGACGACCGTCTGGAGGTGCTGGTCGACCAGCTCCGGGTTGAACGAATCGTCCAGCGGTGCGGGGTTCGACCACCCGAGCATCTGCATCTGCAGGTCCGGCCGTGTGATGCCCTCGAAGAACTCGCGGAACCCGTTGACCAGGTCGCACTTGGTAATCATCACGAACACGGGGAACCGCACGCTCAGGGCCCGCTGGATCTGGTCCAACTGCTGGGCGATCTTCGCGCCCTTGCGCTCCAGGTCCTCGGCGGAGTCCTTGATCAGCGAGTCGGCCGGAATACACAGCAGCATGCCGTTGATCGGGCAGTTGGGGCGGTTGGCGCGCAGGAGCTTGAGAAACTCCCGCCATTCGCCCGTCGCGCCGGGCTCGACCTCCTCGAACATCAGTCGCCCGGCCGTGTCCAGGATGACCGCGTGGTTCGTGAACCACCAGTTCATGTTGATCGTGCCGCCGACGCCCTGGAGCTCGTCCTGGAGCCCGGGCGGGCGGGGCACCTGGCTGTGGCGGACGGCCTCGGTCTTGCCCGAGCCCGGCTCGCCGACCAGCGCGTACCACGGAAGGGAGTAGAGGTCCTTTCCGGCGGCCTTGAACTTGTCGACGCCCTCCTCAAAGTTCTTTCGAAGGTCGTCGAGGCGGGCCCGTCGGCCGGGCTCGGCGACGCCCTGGGGCGTCGCGGCGCTATTGGCCCGCAAGCCCTGCTCCATCGGCTTGGCCTTGCGCTTGCGGAAGCGGTGGACCAGCCATCCGAACAGCCCCATCAGCAGGCCGAGCACGGCCGTGCCAATCATGACGTAGAAGAACATCTGCGGCGGCAGCAGCCGGTACATCAGGCTGGTCATGGCGATGCCGCCCATACCGGCGGCGCCGACCTTTGCTCCGGTTGGCATCGAACGGAAGCCCATATTACTCCTCCCTCCCACTGGTTGCGGCGGGTGCGGTCGCCGTGGTGGGTTTCGGCCCGGGGGTGGGCGTGGGCGGTGGCGCGACGACCGCCGCGGGCTTGGGGGCCTTCGCCTCGTGTGCGATGATCTCCCGCAGGGCGTCCTGGAGCCCCGAAGCCGTCGTGCGGAAGAGGAGGAAGTTCGCGACGAACACCACGACCGACATGCCGATCAAGGCCAGGAAGATCCCCAGCAGCTTCATCCCGGGCGGCTGGATCAGGTCCGAGGTGTCCACGTGCTCGTAGGCCTCGGGACAGATGCGGGTCTCCTCGTCGACGTCCATGATGCCCCGCACGCGAGCGGCGATCTCCAGCATCTTCTTGCGGAGGTACTCCGGCTGGCCGGTGTACCAGCCGGTGAAGCCCAGCCCGATGGCCGTGTAGAAGACGGCCAGCCGCTCCGTCGCCGCCTGGCTGGGGTCGGCGAGGGTCTCGTCGAGCAGGTCGAAGAGCTTCTCGTCGCCGGCCAGCTCGTTGTGCTCGTAGGCCATCTCCTCCCACTGCCGGGCGAAGGGGAGGGCGCTTTCCTTGATCATGAAGTCCACGAAGAAGATCAAGGGCATCTCGATCTTGTCGTACTGGCTCGTGAGGGTGGGGTCCTCAGACGCCTTCCGCCGCATGTCGTCGAAGAGCTTCTTGATCTCGGCGCGCACGAAGGTGGGCTCGAAGGTCCCTCCCTTCCGGCCGGAGCGGTTGAGCCGGCAGATATGCTGGAACAGCGGCTCGCAGAGCTCCAATAGCTTCATCACTTGGCTCCCTCAGGGACGGTCATGTACAGCGTCAACTCGAAGTCGGACGTCTCGATGCCTTCCCACCGGATGGCGATCGACTTCTCCTGCTTGATGCGCTCCCACATCCGCGTGCTCTCGCCCCGCAGCAGGCGGAAGTAGTGCAGGCCCGAGGCGGCGGGAAGCTCCAGCGGCGGGTGGCGCTCCTCGGCGAGGCGGATGCCCCAGATGCGCTGCTCGGCCAGCGATCGCGCCATGAGCTTGAACTTGTCGGCGTCCTCCACGAGCCGCCCGAGCACGCGGGGGTCTTCCTTCGTCTTGATGCCGAGAAAGTACTCGTTGGGGCGGGTGAGGTGCTCGTCGGTCAACGTGGCGACCATGAGCCGGCCCTCGCGGTTGAGCTCCACCTTGATGAAGCTCGGAGCGACCGTGCCGCGCAGCAGTCCCCGGATCCGGTTGCACAGCTCCGAGAAGCACACCAGCGGGTTGTCGTGATCGTAGGCCGGCACGTCGTACTGGTCGCGGTCCGGCTGGAGGGCCGCCAGCTCCCCCAGCAGGCCCCGCAGCTCGAGGTACATCTCCAGCGGCGCGAGGTTCGGCGCCTGCGCCAGGTGGGGCAGCCGACCGGCGTAGCCGTTCAGCGTGCGCAGGCGCATGATCTGCTCGAATTGGATGCCGCGCATCTGATCGATGCTGAACCCGCCGCGCGTGATCTGCGTGACCAGCTCGCCGCGGCTGGCCTCGACCTGGTTGGCCAGGTCGCGGACCATCTCGGTCAGCACGGGCGAGCCCCGAAGGACAAAGCACGGCGGGACGTAGCCGGGGTCCTGGCGGGGCAGGCCGACGTCCTCTCCCGTCGCGTGGGCGATCCGCAGCAGCGGGATCACCTCCAGGTCGCTGCGGTCGTCGTCGGGCAGCAGCAGGCGGGCGTTGATCTTCCGCATCAGCAGCGGCTGGGGGTTCTCGCCGGTGTTCTCGTCGTACCACTCGTCCTCGACAATGCGGTACATCCGCTTGACGCGCCAGTCGTCCATGCCGCCCCGCTCCAGCGCGTTGGCCTGGGTGGCGTACCAGAGCGGCACGCCGAGGCAGACGTCGAACGAGCCGGAGGAGGCCTCGAAGATCGTCTGAATGTTCAGCGCGGGGACGTCCGCCGCGGACGGGAAATCCACCACGACGCCGCTGGGCATCACCGCGCGAAGGGCGTCGAACTGCACCAGCAGGTTCTCCAGCGCGTCGGCGGAGAGCTTCGCCTCGACCAGCCCGTACGGATACGCCCAGCCGAGGCGCCGCTCGGCCGCGAGGTTCTCCAGCAGCGACCGCTGCATACATTGAAGGTGATGGGGCTGAAGAAAGAGGCCCTCGTACCAATGCACTTGTGGGGGCATGACGTTCTCTCAGTTCACGTTATCGGCCAAGACCTTTCATCAGGTTCTCGGCGTAATTGGCGATGGTCTCCATGATTTCGCCCTCGAGGGAGGCCTCGTTCATGGCGTCGGCCAGCTCGACGTATTTCCGCCAGCACTTGACCTCTTTGCTGACGAGGAACCCCCCGCCCTCCATCGACGCGAGGGCCTCGACCTCGAGCGGGCTGAACCGCGCCAGGTGCCGCGCGGCGAACTGGCGTCCGGCCTGGCCGATCGCCGAGACGACCGAGGCGATCAACTGGCGGAGCTTCTCCAGGTCGCCCGCGACCTGCCCGCGGGGCACGTCCTGGTCGCCGGTCAGGAAGGCCTTGGCCGTGTGCTGGAGCGGGCGATCCCGGCGGATCGTACTGCTGCGCGCGATCTGCTGCCAAGCGCTCCAGATGAGCTGATCCAGCCGAAGGGCGAAGTCCGCGAGCATTCCGACGGCCTCCACGGTCCGCCGCGCGTCCAGCGGCTGATCCGGCTTGAGGCGGAGAATCTGCCGCAGGCCCTCCTCCGCATCTTGGGGCCAGGCGCCTTGCGAGATGCTGGCCAGGCCGGCCCCGCTGAGCTTCTCGATCAGGACCTTCCGCTCGTCCTCGCCCAGGCCGCGAGACAAATCGATGAGCCGGGCAAGGACGAAGTTGATGTCGTTCAGCTCCCGCTGATCGGTCGCGGTGCGGTCGGTGGTCTCCTCCGGGCGGAGCTGAACCTCCACCCGCGCGTCCCACGAGGGGAACCGGCCCATCAACTCCTGGAGAAACGACTCCCGCTGTTCCGGCACGATCGCGTTCAGGGCGCGCTCGATCTCCTCGGAGAGATACTCCTTGCGAACGTCCGCGCCCTGGTCGGCGAAGTCCACCTGCACCATGCGAAGACGGTTGGCTGTCGCGGCCACCTGTTGCCTGATCTCGCTGCTTGAGCTATTCACCGCACTGGGCCTTTCCCGGAAATGCCGCGGTCGCGCGAGGAGCATACCGACCGCGCCGCATTATCGCCTACGACACCGAGCCGAGCAAGCCGCCCGACCGTCGTGCGCACACTGCTGTTCTCCCACAGCCGGCCGCCCCCTCGCGGCCGGTCACGGCGTCGGCGAGAGGTAGCCCTGGTTCGGCAGCGTGCCCAGAAGCCCAAGCACCTGGTCCTGGAGCCGTTCCCGTCCCGCGGTGAACGCCAGGCGGAAGCCGACGTCCGAGAAGCTCTGCGTCCATTCCTCGCCGGTGGCCGGGTCGGGGACGGGCTGGGGAGTATTCGGGGCGACCTTCGCCGCCGACAGCGCCGACCCGCCGATCACGCGAAGCGGCGCGCGCCCGGCCGGCTTGGCCAGGCCGGTCACCTCGGCCAGCGCCGTCTGCGTTCCACTCGCCAGGCGGGTCAACGCGTCGGGTTGCTCGTAGGTGTACTCCGCCACGTTTCCCGTCAGGTGGCTGAATGCCCGCCCGCTGTCCGAGTCGACCGTGGCGAACCAGAGCATCCCGTCGTTGGCCGCGCCGGCCACGGGCTCGGCGGCCTTGCCCGCAGGCAGCGTCATCCCTTTCGGCACGAACGTGCCCACGTCGGGCCAGTGCAATGTCGCCAGGACCTGGTCGGTCGCCACGAGGCGCGCCAGGTGGTCCCGCTGGGCCTTCCACGTCGCGTCGCGCAGGTTGGGCGGCGAGGACCCGGAGGCCGCGTTCTGCTTGCCCGCCTCCAGCCACTCCGCGGAGGTCGGCAGGCGGCAGTTGAGCAGGCGGCAGACGTACAGCGCGGCGGGGAAGGGAACATGCTGCATCGGGTGGGCGTCCTTCGGCGCCTGGGGCTCGCTCCCGGCGGGGTACACCCGTCCCATCAACGTCGGGGGCGCGTCGTGCATCCAGCTCTCGGCAGCAGTCAAGTCTTGATCGCTCCGCGACCAGCCGCGCGGGCCGACGGCGTCCTCATCGAGCGGCAGCAGACGGTCGAAGTCCTGCCACTTCGTCCCCGCCAACTGCCGGAACAGGCCGAGGGAAACCTCCGTCGTGCACAGGAAACACGGTGTCCCGCCGGGCGGTGTGACCTTCCGGAACACCAGCCGAGCCGAGCCGGACGAGTACGTCACCTGGTCGGCCGTCCGAGACCCGATGCTCCAGCCGGACACCGACCCGGGACCGGCCTTGGTCAGGTCCACCCCGCCCCCACCGGCAGCGGCCGGAACTTTCGCCAACTCCGTGTAAACGCCCGAGAAGCTCGCGTCCTGGCGGATCGCGCTCAGGGGGGCCGCCTTCGCGAGAAAAACGCTGACCGCGCTCTTGACCCGCGCGTCCGCCAGCCGCCCGGGCTGGGCTTGTACCTCGCGCAGCAGGTCGCCCATCGCCAGCCGGTACCGAATCAACTGGGGAAGCGACGCGCCTTTGGGATCAATGCCGAAGTCCTTCATCACCGCCAAGGAGAGGGCCTTGTTGATGTCATCCGCTTCGGCCGCCCGCTGGGCGAACGCGATCCACCGGCTGCGGCTGGTATCGGTCAACTCCTTCAGCAAGGCCGCTTTGCGCGGGGCGGCAAGCCGGCTGGACCGGTAGGCCGAGGCCACGCGGTCGCGTTCCTTCGGTTCACGGCTGAGGTCGTCCCGCGACGCGGGCCAGCCCGTCTGGGTCAGCCGCAGGTAGGCCGCCCGGGACGACTCGAATCGGTCGCTTCGGGCCCGACCGATCTCGTCGAGCAGCGCCTGGGCGCTCGTTTCCCGCCCCACCTGCCGCAGTCGGACCACCCGTGCGTGGGTCGCCTGGAAACCTTGGTTGGCGTCGGCGTCGGTCCACACGACGTTGGCGGCGTTGCGCCCGATCAGCTCACCGATGGAGTTGGCGTCCGGGGAGGGCTTCTCTTTCAGGCCGTAGCCGTCAGCCAGCAGGATCCGAACCTGATCGAAATCCGGCACGAGTCGTGCCAGGCCGCTCCGCCACTGCTCGTATGCCGCCAGGTGCGTGGCCTTGGCGGACTGGAACTGCGCGTCCGCCTCGGCCTGCCCCGCGGAGACCTTCGCCCAGTCCACGTAGCTTAGGGTGCCCTGCACCCGCTGGCTTCGCTGGCGGTCCAGGCCGCCGTCCAGCAGCTTCTCGTGCCACTGTCCCTCTTGCTCGGCAAGCGCACGAACCGGCTCTGGGAGGTTCGGGTCAAATTTCGCCTCCAGCCGCTGCAGAAACCCCTCCAGCGCCGCGATACTCCGGGACAGCTCCGCGACCTGTCGCTTCGGCGCCGCTGCCGTGATGAGATTGTCCCGCTGCCGGATCCACGCGGCATCGATCGGCGCGAGGCTCTTCCGGCCCGTCGGGCGGCTGATCTCCTTGCGGGACCGCAACGCCGCGACATAGCCGTCCCATGTGTTCTGAAGGAACTTGGCGATATCTGCTTGCGTCCGGGCCAGGTCCCCGCGGGTGGCCTCGGCCTCGTCGGTCAGCTTCTCCTGCCGCTGGGAGATCGCCGTTTTGTCGGCGTTCTTCTGGACGATGGTCGCCCGCGTGCACGGCTTGGCGGCAGCCTGGTCGGCAAAGGCCTTCAGCGCTTCCAGGCGTTTCTGGAGGTCGCTCACGGTGGCCCCGGCATCGGCCAGCCGCTTCTCGAAGTCGGCCCGGGCATTGGCGTCCGTGATGGCCGGCAGCAAGTCCCCGGACTTCTGGGTGTCGATCATCTCGCGCAGCCCGCGGAGCTGCTCGGGCATGTCCCGCCGGAAGAACTCCGCCGTCGCGGTGGCCCACGTCGGGTCGCGGAACGGGTCGTCGAGCACGTCGTACTTGCCGTCCTCCAGGGCCTGGAGGCCCGTGTGGAGGTCTTCCTCGGTCATGTCCGCGAACGGCGGGTTGCTCTCGATGTAGGGCCAATCCAGCTTCTTCGCCGCGGGCAAGCTCCGTTCCGCGATCAGCGTCTCCAGCCGCCGCAGTAGCGATCCCGGGGCGTGGAGGTCCTTCAGCCGGACCAACAGCCGGGCCGGGGGATTCTCGCCGGACACGCCCTCGATCGCGCCGACCTCGGCCTCGATATACCGGCCGATCCCGGCCAGGGGCTTGGCGCCGCTCTCCCCCCAGCCGACCAGCTTCCCCCGCAGCGCTTCGACCTTCGCCCACTCGCCTTCGAGCGCGTGGAGGGCTGTCTGCGCGCCGAGAATGGCGGCGGTTCGATCGGGCACGTCATTCGGATCGAAGGCGATCAGTTGCTCGAAGTACGCGGCGACCGGCTCGGCCCACGTGCGTTTGCGGACGGCTTGGGCGGCGTCCTTCAGCTTCGCACACGCGGGCCAGGCGGGGCTTGACAGCGAATCCCGCAGGGCGTCGATCGCCTCCAGGGCGAGTTTCGTCTGCCGAATGCCCTCGGGGGCCTGGGCGGCCTTGGAGGGCTTCTCGGCACACTGCTCGGCATGGGTGAAGCGCGTCATCTTGGCGAACCAGCGGGGATTCAGAGCGCTGCTGTTCGCGTTGATCTTCGCCAGTCGCGGCAGGGCGACGGTTCGAAGGTGCTCGTCCCGTTCCCACGCCGGCATACGTCCCCCGTGCTTGCCACACTCCACCAGCAGCGGGCGAAGCCACTTCCACGAGTGGCACAGGCGGACCCAACGCTGCCGTTCCGTCTCGCCGAAACCGCCGTCTGTGTTGGGGTCGGTCCCCGTCATCCGCTTGTAGAGCGAAGGGCCCACCAGCACGGCCACGATCCCCAGGATCACCACGGCGACCGGAATCAGCAGCCTCGCCGGGCTCGCCCCCGCGCGCTCGCGGAGCTTCTCGACGTCCGCGGCGAGGTCCTCCAGTGTCGTCAGGACCGGGTCCAGGTTCGGGCTCAGCAGGCGGTTGCAGAGCAGCCGCCACGGCTCACCGTTCTTGCCGAGGCGGTCCCACTCCTTGCCCTCCACGGCCCGCAGGGCGCCCATCGCCCGGCCGGTCCGGTGGAGCACGAGACGGTAGATCATCTCGCCGACGGCGCGGTAGTCGCTGCCCGCCCCCTCCCCCGGGTCGAGGTCGCCCGATCCGGCGGGGTCGGTCAGCAGCACGCGTGCCCGGGCGATGTCGCTCTTGCCCGACAGCAGAACGTTCGAGGGCTTGAGGTTGCCGTGAGGGCGTCCGGCCGCCTGCTTCAGCTCGATCAGCCCCTGCACGACCGCGCTGACGATCTGGTACAACCCGCCGCCGGTCAGCTTGACCCGTCCGCGGATCAGGTGCTGAACGGACCGGTGGTGGTTGTCCGTCACGTAGTACGCGCCGCCCTCCGCCTGGCCGACCTCGTGGATCGCCGCCCAGTGCGAGGCCCCCGTGGCGGCGACCTTCTGCTGCACGCGGGCGCCGTCCAGGAAGCCCTCCAGCAGGCCGGGCTGGGAAGCGCCCTCGCCCCCGGGCACGAACGGCTGGTACGTCTTGACAACGAAGCGGTCCGGACCGTCCCCGCCGGCCTTCCTGGCGGTGTACGCCGAGGCCAGGCCGCTGCGGAACAACTCGCGTACGGTCTCGTACCCGCCGAAAGCCGGCATACTAGAGGGCCCTCCGGCCGGGCGCGGCCCACCGCGCCGGGCCGCGAGTGACGGCTACTTCTTGGGCTGACGCAGCGGCACGAGGCCGGCGGCACGGAGCTTGATGGGAATGTCGATGTTGCCCCACGCCGACATGTCCCACTTGCCCCGCGCCAGCGGCAGGATGACCCGCCTCGGGTCCGCGTCGCCGGGCTTGTCTTCGATCCCCTGGAGGTTCGCGAACACGAACAAGTGCTCGGCCTGGTTCTCCTTGATCCATCGGTTCCAGATCTTGTTCTCTGCAGACAGCACCTGTTCGGTAGGCTCAATGTCCCCGAACTTCATCACGTACTGATAGGCGCTCTGACGAATGGGGTTCGTCGGCTCCCAGTACTCGCTGACGCTCATCTGCTCCCACTGCTCGTACTCGCTCGGGTTGACTCCAATCAGGTCCACCTGGATCGATTTGAGCGTCTTGGTCTGCTCGTCCCTAAGTCCTGCATCGGCCTCATCAACAAACACCTTGACGTTGAACGGCCCCGGGGTACAGCCGCCCGCCGCCCACGCCACGGCCACCATTCCCACAACGGTCGCAAATCGGCTCATGGTTCTCATGGAGTGCTCCTTGTCTCGCTGTCTTCGCGCGCGGCCTGCCGCCTCGCGCGCGGGGCGGCGCGTCATGCGGTCCCGCCCAAGCCTACCAGGTGCCGGCGGACCACCGCATGGACCTCGCGGTTGTACCGCCAGTCGATCACGATCAAGCTCCGCGTGCGAAGGACCAGGTCCTCCAGCGCGGCCCCCGCGGCGTCAAAGGCCTTGTGAATGCCGCCCGGCGGGGCGTCGCCCAGGTCCCGGGCGAAGCTGTCGGGCCCGATCCCGGGCAGCAGCCGAACCAGCGCGCCCAGCGTGTCGAACCACACCTCGGCCGGCACGAGGTCCAGGGCCTCGCTCGGGGACATCTCTTCGTTGGTCAGCCGGTGCGGGCCCAGGGAGGGCAGCCAGCGAGGATCGGACTCGAAGAGCTGGCGAATCCGAAGCCCCAACGCCGTGGACTCCTCGTGCTGCGCCGCCACCTGCCGCGCCAGGCTCAGCACCTCGTCCATGGCGACCGGCAGCGTGGTCTGGTCGTTGACCAGCAGCGCCCGGACCGCCAGGACCGCCAGGCCGTACAGGTCGCACGGACTGCTCAGCAGCGGGATAATCTCGAACGGCACGTCGGCGATCGGCACGCCCTCGGCCGACCGCAGCGCCGAGACCACGTCCTCGCCGAACCGCTGTCCCACCGTGCGGAACCGCCACTCGCCGGTGGCCAGCGCGGAGGCCTGCTCCAACTGCCCGTACAGGTCCACGCGCCCGCAGTTCATATTCAGACGCAGCCAGATCAGGTCGTACCGCGCGACGGTGAACCGCTCCTGCGTCGCAAACGTCCCCTCGACGATCGTCCCGCCGCCCTCCGGGATCACCTGGCGAATCCGTACCGTGCCCCGCCCTCGCGCCGCCTGGCCGGCCGACTCGGGCTGGTACACCGACGCCCCGGCCGCCGCGCCCCGCAGGAAGTACTGCGTGCTGCTGGCCCCGCGAACGGGCAGGGCGACCGACGCGCCGGGGTCGCACAGCACCGCGCGGGCCGTCCAGAGGAACGGCAGGCCCGTACCCGGAGGCGACAGGCAGACCTGGAAGCTGTCGGCCGTCAGGTTCAGCAGGGGCCGCTGCGTCTTGCGGAGCGTCTGCTGCACGCTGCGGACGGCGTCGCTGATCAGCCGCAGCTTCAGGTGGAACGCCTCGACCATCCGCCCCCACCGGCCGTGGGGCCCCAGGAACAGCCACCCCCCGCCGACGAGGTTGGGGTCGGTGTTCTTGAGGGCCTCGGCGGTCGGCCCGAGGCTCACGATGCTCCGCCCGTGGAACACGCCGTCCCACGACTTGCCGCTCAACACGTCGATGTACGGCTCGATACGGATCGGGTGGTGGCGCCGAACCAGCATCAGCCCCCCGGCGGAATTGAGCGCCAGCAGGCCCCGGCGGCCGCCGGTGATCTCCGTCGGCGAGAGGACGCTCTCGTTCCGCGGCGCATCGGCGGTGGCGGGGATCAGCGGGCTCTCCTCACCCAACTCCTTCAGATACAAGTATCTGTGAAGGGACCGGGCGTAGGGGGCAAGGCCCTTGGCCGCCAGGAACGCGTCGTCCTGGCACAACTGCCATTTCCCGCCGGACTGCGGGTCGATGGGATGGATCGGCTCCATCGCCGAGAGGTCCACGTAGGAGGGCAAGGGGTGGCGCGTCTCCCAGCCGGTTTGGATCACGCCAGCGGGGTCGGCCTCCGCCACGGCGTCGAAGTACTCCCGCCATCGGCGGTCGAGCACCTCGTTCGAGAGGGCCTCGCGGCAGGCGGCCGTGGTGGTCGTCAGGGCGTCCAGGTCTTGGACCCAGACCTCGATCCACTCCTGGACGGCCCCGCCGGCGTCGACGAGGCAGCCGAGCAGAACGCGCCCGTCGATCAGGTCCCGCAGCACGACCAGGTGCCCCGCCACCGGGTCCGGCTCGCGGCGAACCAGCACGCAGACACTCAGTGTGCTCTCGGCCTGCTCGGCGGTGACCGGCACGGCCGCATAGCCTTCGGGAACGGTTACCAGGGCGTCGGTTGCGTCGGCACCGGACATGCGCGCTACACCTCTCTGAACGACACCACCTGCGGGGCCCTGCCCGGCAGGCACGGGTCGGCAACGGGAACCCGTGGGGAAGCCAACGAACGAGTGCGATACCCACGTCAGTCTAGTCGCGGTACGGACGGTGTCAAAGCTTTTTGGGCCGCCCCGCCCCCGGCCGGTGTGATCGCGGCCGGGACTCCGGCTGCGCCGTCTCAGCCGCCGATCAGGACGGTGGGCTCTCCCTTGACGATCACCCCGCCATGGGCGGTCGAATCGCCGATCCGCGCGGCCGGCATGTACCCGATCAGCACGGAAGACGAGCCCTTGGCAATCGTGTCCGGCGGGCCCGTGCAGGTGCACATGTCGCCCACCCGCGCGGCGGGCATGAAGCCGATCAGTACCGTCGGCTCGCCCTTGACGATCGGCCCGCCCACGTGCGGCACGGGGCCGGGATTGACCATCGGGCAAACGTGCATGTCGGTGATTCGTGCTGCGGGCATCATGGTGCCGGTCTCCTACAGTGCGAGATCGTCCCAGAGGAAGTGCTCGCCCTTGTCCTGAACGCGCCCGTACAACTCGTGGTACTGCATGGGCAGGCGGCCTTGGAGGTACACCACGGCCTGGGCGGCGCGGACGAACGGATACGCCACATTCGGGTCCCCGAGCTTGCGCGAGTCCACCGCCGCCACGTGCTTGAGCAGCGCGGCCCGCACCGCCTCGGCATTGCCGGACATCGCGTCCCGGCGGATCAGCCGGCCGACCCAGGTTCGGATGTAGTCCCCCCCCACGACGGTCTGGGAGACGTACATCGAGACCAGCTCGTCGCGGCGTTCTGCCGGCGGCTTGGGCGCCAGTTCGTTCTTCTTGTCCAGGGCCCGCTTCAGCCGCGGCAGGTCGTTCCGTTGAATCGCGTGGAGGCGGTCGTAGGCGGCCATCTTCGCCTCGCTCTCGCGTTGGCTTCGCGCGGCCTGGTCCACTTCCTTCTTCAGTCGCTGCTCGGCCTTCTCCAGGGCCCCCTCCGGCGCGAGCGTCAGCGGGGTCAGCAGCATCTCCCGCAAGGCGTCCCGCGTCCGCGGGTGCGGCACGAGCACGGTGTCGAAGTACTCCGCGGCCTGCTTGGCCTCGTCGGCCGTGCCGATGTCGCCGGCGATCTGCGCGATCGCCATCGACCGCCGGAGGTCGTCGGCCTCGGCCTCCTGACGCTTGAGGGCGCGCAGGAGGGGCTCAACCACGTCGCCTCGCTCGTAGAAGCGCAGAACGCGCAGCGCGTTGCCGTACGCCTGGGCCGGCGCCTCGGGGGTGAGTCGGTCCTTGATGAAGTCGGAGACCAGTTCCGGCTCGACGCCTCGGGGAACGCGCAGCGCCCACTGCGGGCGACCGAAGATGAACCGCTGCAGCTCGTCACGGCCCTTCTCCTCGTCGTGCCGCACCTGGGTGATCACGACCGCCTTCGTCATCTCAGGCGGTTGTGCCTCCTGCGGCTGCTCGGGGCCTTCGGCGTCCTGGGGGGTTTCCGCGTCGTTGTCTTTCGCCATGGATCACCAGCCTTCGTACAGGGTCGAGCGGGCGCGCACCCGGGGCGTGGCCGCCAACGCGGGGGGCGGATTGGGACTGGTCCAGTGCGCATAGCGGACCTGAATGGGATCGTCGCAGTAGCGCTTGGTCGCGTCCACCGCGTTCGCCGCCGTCGTGCCCCCGCCGGCCATCAGCTCGTACCGGCCGTTGGTTGTCGTCTCGTCCGCGTGGAAGCCGTCCATCAGAACGTGCCCGGCCTCATGGGGGAAGCTCCACGGGTTGTTGTCCGAGTTGTCCATCGCGTCGGCGATCACGAACGCGCAGTTGCGCATCGGGTCGCGGGCCCGGGTGGGGTCTCCCCAGTCGTCGGCGGGCGGGCACGCCCTGCCCCGGACGGCCGGGGTCGTGTCCAGGCAGATGTAGAAGTCGAGCTGGTCGTTCGTGCCGGGCCAGTGGCGGGCGACACTTCGCATCGCGGGGCTGGCGGCGAGAAGCTCGGCGTTGCTGTGGTTGATGTCGAGCAGCTGCGGGTCCACCCGGGCGACCTCGATCCGCAGGTCCGTGTCGTCGGTGGTCTCGTTGCGGATCATCACCCGCCGCCCGTCAGTGTGCCGAATGATCACGTCGCAGGAATCGTTGGCGACCCCGCCCCGAGCGCGGGCGTTGGTGTCCACGTCGGCGGCGTAATCGGCCGGCAGCGCCGCGGCGACCGCCTGGCCCACCTCTTCGGGCGTCATGCCCGCGGTCAACTGCACCTCGACCCGCGGCGCGGGCGGCGGCGCGGGGGCCGGACCGGGTCCCGCCGCGGGGGCGGGCGCGGCGGGCGGGGCGTCCAACTCGAACTCGACCTTCGAGCGTGCCCCCGCGGCGTTCGTGCCCGCGGCGGGAACGCCCGCCCCGTCGCCCGTCGCCGCGTCGCCCTGCCCGAGCACAAGCATGTCCGCCGAGGGCGGGTCGACAATCTGCACGCCGTCCGTGACGATCTGCGGGCTCAGCTCGGCCTGGGCGTAGCACCGGCGGAACCAGCGGCCGGTCCGCTTGCGGACGATGGCCTCCGTCAGCCCGCCGACACCCGCGCCGCCGACGGCGTCCCTGAGGACCGTGATGGAGATCGGGATCCGCTGGCGTTGGGGGCCGATCTCCAGTTCCTCGTAGATCTTGCACTTGTACTCGCCGCCGGGGGCGGGACAGTGCGCGTGCTCGTAGCTCGCGCGGACCCGCTGGTCGAGAATCTCCAGCCAGTCGTTGGCCGTGTTGTTCCCGTCGGACAGGTCGCTGGTCAGCAGCGCCTGGTTGTTGGCCGACAGGGCGTTGTAGTCCTCCACGTCCACCACCAGCCGCATGTAGCGCGAGCGGAAACGGACACGGTTGCTGTCGCTGACCTTCTCGCACGTGACGGTGATGCTCCGCTTGTCCTGGTCGGCGTCGCCGGCGGCGAACGCCTCGTACTCCGGGTTGCCGTCCGCGTCGTTGCGGATCGTGCCCTCGGCGGAGTAGACAGGCTTGCGGGCCTCGAGGGTCACGTCCAGCGTGTTGCCGGTGGCCGCGGGGTCGACGACCTCGATCTTGAACGTATCCAGGTCGGCATGGGCGTGCCGGTTGTAGCCGTAGGTCGTGGGCATCGCCTCCGTGCCGCTCGTGCCGCAGTGGCTGGTGCGGAAGTTGCTGACGTTCAGGAACGTCAGCGAGTCGTCGTCGCGGTAGCGTCGGTTCCGCGAGCCGTGGACGAAGCGAATCTCCGGCGGGGGAGCGTTGGTGGCCTGGTGCTGGTGGGTCGCCTGCGTGTTCTCCCCGCCCTCGTCGCGCTCTTCGGGGTCCGGAACGATGACCTCCTCCCCGGCGCGAAGGGCCCGGTCGCAGTACCCGCGGGCACGGTTTTCCGCCACGTCGCGCAGCGGTTGGCAGTTGTTGAAGCCGTTCAGGCACGCGATCCGGCAGAGGGAATCGCCTTCTTCCGCTATCACTGTCGTAGGCATCTGCCAATGTCTCCTGCTGTCTCGAAGCCGCCTTGCCGCAGGCCGGGCGGGATGCGGATGCCACTACTTCCGGTTCCACGCCCGCTTGTCGCGCTCGGGGAAAGTCACTTCGCAATCGCCGTCGTCGATCCCGGAGATGTAGGCCTCGCCCTTATCGTCCAGCGACCCCTGCGCCACCGAGCCGTCGGGCAGCTTCACGCGGTAGGGCTCGCCGGGGATCGGCTGGTCCTCCTGGTCCACCAACTTGATCCGCACCCAGCTCTTCTTCTCGGAGTCCTGCTTGTAGGGGGTTACGGGGGTCGAACCGTACTTGCCCGCCTGCTTCTCCCGCTGGCGGGCCTTGACCTCCGCCATCTCGCCGGGATCGGCGTTGTCGGCCTCCTCGGCCTGCTCCGGGGCGGTCGGGGATACCGGGCTGCCGGGCGTCCCGCTACCCGCGGGGGAGCCCGGCCCGGAGTTGATCTTGCACATGCTGCTGTCGATTGTGACCATCGAGCCCTTGACCGTAACGCCGGACATGTCCACTACCACGCTGTTCGAGCCGCACTTGAGCGTGATGCCCATCCCCGCCTCGATCACGATGTTCATGCCCGCCTTGAGGTAGTAGTTCTGGGCAACGTCCTCGGCGTGGTTGGAGTTGAACTTCTCCGCCACGTCCCCGCCCACCGTCAGCGACTGTGTGCCGTCGACCTTCTTGGCCTCCTTGCCCTTGACGTGCAGGTGACGGTCCGCGCCGATCTCCTCCTTGTGGTCCGTGTCGATCAGCTCGTGCCGGTTGTTCTCGACGTGCTCGAACTTGTCCTTCTTGACGATCAAGTGGCGGTTGTTGCCGATCCACTCGAACCGGTCGTTCTTCACGCGGATGTCCTGATTCTTCTCGGCATGGACGAAGATCTGCTCCTCGCCCTTCTTGTCCTCGAAGCGGATCTCGTTGAACCCGCCCCCGCCCTTTGACGAGTTGCTTTTGATCGTCGACATCGTCATGTTCGTGGGCAGCTCGTACGGCGGCATGACGTCGCCGTTGTAGACCCGCCCGACGATAATCGGCCGGTCCGGGTCGCCCTCCAGAAACTCCACGATCACCTCCTGGCCGATCCGCGGGACGAACATCTGCCCCCACTTCTTGCCCGCCCACGCCTGCGAAACACGGATCCAGCACGAGCTGTTCTCGTCGGCGGCGCTGTACCGATCCCAGTGAAACTGGACCTTCACGCGCCCGTACTTGTCCGTGTAGATCTCCTCGCCGCTGGGCCCGCAGACCACCGCCGTCTGCGCGCCGCGAATCATCGGCTTGGGGGTCGTCCGGGCCGGGCGAAACTGCTCCTGGGCGTCCATGGCCGTGAAGGCGCAGTGGAAGGTGAGCTGCCCGCCCCGCGCGCCCGCGGTCGAGTCGAACTCATCGGTCGAGGCCTGGATCCCGGCGCTGACCGTCAGGTACTCCTTGTTCCAGGACGCGCGGGGGTGGTCTTGCAGCGTGAACTTGTACCCCGCCGAGATCCCGCGGACGTCGGATTCGCAGTGGGCCAGCTCGAAGGGAGTCTGGAGCTCCTCGATCCGGCTGCGGGCATAGGTCTCTCCGTCGCCGTGCTCGACGAACTCCCCGGGGTAGTCGTAGATCTCGAAGTTCGGCGTGGCGTGGTTGCGGGTGATCTTGGACTTGGTCTGGAGGTCTTTCTTGGGCTTCTCGAAGTCGTAGTCGGTATGCGCGTACACGCCCGGCTGGACCTCCTGGGCAACCGTCACGTCGTGGACGTACTCCTTCTCCCGAAAGGCCTGGTCCGGCGGGCGAAAGGGCAGTTCCGCGTAGCTGGGGAACGGCTCGTGGGCGCCGGTCGAGTCGGCGAGGATGAGCGTGTGCTTGCCGTTCTCGTGCTTGAAGTAGTAGTAGATGCCCTCCTGCTCCATCAGGCGACTGACGAAGTTGAAGTCCGTCTCCCGGTACTGCACGCAGTACGTCCACGTGGGGTGCGACCCGCTGAGCCGCTCCTCGAAGTCCGTGAATCCGTGATCGCGGAAGATCTCCTTGATGATGTCCGGAACGGTCTTCTCCTGGAAGATGCGGCAGTCGCTCGTTCGCGTCAGGAACCACAGCCAGGGCACGACGGTGGCCTCGTATTGCGTCGTCCGTCCGGAGAGCCCCCTCTGCACGAACCGGCTGACGTAGCCGTTGAGATACCGCGGCTGGTCGTCGGCCGGCTTCCGCACGCGCACGGTGACGTTCTGGCCCACGATGTCGTCGAAGCTGATGTCCGACGTGTCGCTGAGCATGTCGAGGTGCATCTCGAACGGCTGCCCGAGCCTCTCCGTGTAGGTGAAGCTTCGAAGCAGCAGCACGTCCTCGCCCAGCGGCGTTCCGACCGCAATCGGCCTATGGACTTGGGTTGCTTGCGCCATCGGCCCTTCTCCTGACTCTTCGTCGGATAACGCGAGACAACAATCTGGAAAGCGATTCGGCGGGCCCGGTTCTCGCCGCCGCCAGGGGCAACCGGCCCGCAACCACTGCATTGCATGCAGCGTGCCAGACCCACCGCCCCGTCGCTTCCGCGGGCCGAAGTCCCGCTAATTCTTTTCTCTGACTGGCTCTACGCGTTCACGCGGTCGGAAGCCTTTGGCCGGGCCGACCCGCCGGATTCCAGCCCCGCCCTCGCCAACGGGGACCATTGCCCGATTCGGCAACCAAAACCGGCAATATTGCCCATCATCCGTGGCTTCCGCGCCACCTCTACTCAAACGCGTAGCTGAACTCGCCGTCTTCCACCGAAACCTGCAACTTCTTGATCTCTTGCCCTTCGACCAGGCGGTTGAGGAACTCGGTGCTGATCGTCGGCAACATCGTGTGCGTGAGGATGGCGTCCACCATCCGCGCGCCGCTCTCGACTTCCGTGCACCGGCTGGCGATCACGTCCACCACCGCATCGTCGTACTGGAACGGGATGCGGTGGTTGTCCTCGAGGCGCTTGGCGATCCGCCCGATCTGGAGGACGATGATCTTCCGCAGGACCTCGTCGGCGATGGGATAGAACGGCACGACGACCAGCCGCCCCAACAGCGCGGCCGGGAAGACCTTCAGCAGCGGCTCGCGCATCGCCTTGGCGATCCCCTCGGGCGCGGGCATCAGCTCCGGGTCCTTGCACATGTCCATGATCAGGTCGCTGCCGACGTTGCTCGTCAGCAGGATGATCGTGTTCTTGAAGTCGATATCGCGGCCCTCGCCGTCCTCCATGTGGCCCTTGTCGAAGACCTGGAAGAAGATCTCGTGCACGTCCGGGTGGGCCTTCTCGACCTCGTCCAGCAGGACGATGCTGTACGGGCGGCGGCGGACCGCCTCGGTCAGCACCCCGCCCTCGCCATAGCCCACGTAGCC
>Ga0272441_10003900_pt1 | contig 27763 bp, 29 predicted proteins | sample SSMProp6N_FD_193582 | JGI IMG/M metagenome (GOLD analysis project Ga0272441, IMG submission 193582) | Marine sediment archaeal communities from Little Sippewissett salt marsh, Falmouth, MA, United States - SSM-Prop-6N | ecosystem: Environmental > Aquatic > Marine > Wetlands > Sediment ... | reverse complement strand
AAATGTCATTTCGATGTTCTCTCCGCCCAGTCGGGTGCCCCAGTCCCGCCTTGCGGAACGCGCTCCATGCTCGCCGGGGCTCCCCGGCGGGGTGGCCCAGGTACTTGTACCTGGGCGCGAAGCGCGGGAAACATCTCCGGTGCCCCCGCTCTCTCCGCCCAGTCGGGTCTTGCAGATGCAGCTAGGGGAATGCGCGTCCGGCCCATCGGGGCTCCCCGATTCGACGTGTCTCCGTGTTTCGGATGATGCCGACGAGAAGGTCGAGGACGCGCTCTACGAGAGCGCGATGGCCGGCTCGATCCGCGCGCAGGTCTTCTGGCTCGTCAACCGCGCGCCGTATAAATGGCGGCCGGTGTGGCGGATTCGCGTCGCGCCGCGGCTGCCGTCGCTGGCTGCGTTATTGAACGTCTCCGAGCCGCGGCTTCGCGCGTGGGCGGATCATACTCGCTCGGCGCGTTCACGTCCCCGGCTCTCTCCGCGCGCGGGGGTCTTGCAGACGCGGCTGGGGGCTCGCGCTCCATGCCTGTCGGCGCTCGCCGACCGGGCGCGTTCGCGCTCCGCCTCTAGCCGAAGAGCCCCGGGCAGAGGAGAAGGCTCAGATTGCACGCCGCGTGAAAGATCGCGCCCCCCGCGATCGAGCCGCGGCGCGCGTAGAGCCATCCGAACGCGAGCGAGGGGAAAAACACAAGCAGCGCCGCCGGGTCCAGCTGCATCGCAAGGTGCGCGAGCGCGAAGAGGACCGAGGCCGCGACGAGCCCGAGCCCGCACTCCGCGCCGAGGATGCGGACCTTTCGCCGCCCGCGCTCGAACGCGCGCTGCAAAAATCCGCGGAAGAAGAACTCCTCCGGCACGGCCACCGCAAAGATCTGAAAGGGGACCTCCCGCGCCAGCATCGGCAGCGAGAGTCCGCCTAGGCTCAGCCGCCCGAGAAGGAGCACCGCGAAGAGGAACGGCGGGATCAGCACCGCCGCCGCGAGGAGACCGTCGCCCAGGCCCCGGCCGAGGCGCCGGGGCTCGACGCGCAGCATCGCCGCCCCCGCCAGGAGGAACGGGAGCGCGAGCTGGAGCGTCACCAGGATCGCCACGCCCGTCGAGGTCCGGCCGAGCCCGAGCAGGCGCACGCCGCAGGCCGCGCCCGCGACGACCAGGAAGGCGGCGAGAAGTCCGCGCCGCGCTCGCGGTGCGTCCGGCCCTCCGGTCCCCGGACTTCGATCCGTCATATGGAGCCCGCCCCGTTCCGGTCAGGCGATGGTGGGCGATACTGGACTCGAACCAGTGACCTCCTGCTTGTAAGGCAGGCGCTCTAGCCAGCTGAGCTAATCGCCCGTCCGGAACAGACTACCCGGCCGCGCGCGCCGAATCAAGGCCAATCCCGCCGCTCACGCCTACGCCTTCGCGTTCATCCGCACGATCCATTCCCGGACGACGGGCATCTGCTCGGCCGGAAAACCGTGGCGCACGCCCTTCATTCGGCGAAACGTCGCGTTCAGACCGCGTTCGCGCGCGCTCACGTATGTATTCTCGATCGCGCGCAGCCAGGCCCGGCGGCTCGCGTCCCCGCGCCGCGCGCCGACCATGAAGAGGAAGTTCTTCTCGCGGAGTGCGGTCTTGTGGAAGCTCGCGATGCCGCGCCCGCCCTCGACGAGATAGAAATGCCGGAAGCAGCGCAGCACCGTCGGGTGGAGCGCCGAGAGGAGGATCCCGGTCGTGTGCGCGCCGTTCGAGAAACCGCCGAACGCGCTCCGGTCGAAATCGATGTTCGGAATCGCGCGCACGAGCCTGTTCAGCATAACGCGATACGCGCGCGCCATCATCGGGTAGTCGTCGTGCGCCGCGATGAGAAGTCCGCCGTGGACTTCCTCCGGGTCAAGCTCCTTCTTGAAAAGCGGAAGGCTCGCGCCGATGAAGCCGCGGCCGGCCGTGAGCTTCTTTACTTTCGCAAGACCCTTTGCGTTCCCGGGCGCGCCGCGTCCGCCGTCGAGGTAGACGACGAGCGGGAAGCGTTTGCGTGCAGTGTAGTCGCGCGGCAGGTGGACCGCCATCGTGGGCGGGATTTTCTCGCCCGTGTGCCTGGCGTAGAGGGTCCGCGGAAGTTTCGGGAAGGCGAACTCGATCGCGCGGCCGGCGGCGAGACGCGGCCGGGCTCTCTTTCGGTTTCTCTTCGCCATGTTTTCGGATTCCTACTGCCCCGCGAAGACCTTGCGCAGGAGTGCGGTCGTGCGCGCGGCCGGGTTCTCGCGGATCTTTTGCTCCTCTTCGGCGACCACGTGGAAGAGGCCCGCGAGCGCCTTCGCCGTGATGTACTCCTCGAGGCTGACCGTCGGCTTGGGCACGAGCGGAATCTTGAGGTACCGCGCGAGGAGCCGGTTGTAGAGCTCGACCACGCCGAGCGCGTCCATGTGCTTCTTGACGACCGGGCGGTAGAGACCCGTCAAGGGGTCGGTCGTCTTGTCGCGGAAGTAGTCGGTGGCCGCGGTCTTCTCTCCGCGGAGGATCTCCTTCGCGTCGCGGAAGGTCATCTGCTTGATCGCATCGACGAAGATGGGCGTCGCCTCGCGCGCGGCGCGCTCGGCCGCCTCGTTCATCCTGCGCTCGAACGCGTCGACCCGGCCGCCGAACCCGACGCGGCGGAGCGCCGCGCCCATCCGCTCGAGCTTCTCGGGCATGGGGATGCGGATCTCGGCGTTCCGCCAGTAGCCGCCGTCCTTGGACGTCGCCCGCACGGCGTTCCGCGTGCCGACGCGCAGGGCCTCCTTGAGGCCCGCGACGACGGTCTCGAGGCCCAGCGGCTCGGAGCCGCGCAAGGGACCGAGGATCGACTCGGTCGTCACGCACCCGGGCGCAAAAAACATGAAGAACGCGCCGGAGAGAAGAATGGAAACGAGACAGAGCTTTCGGGTTTTCACGTTGGCGGTCCTTTCCGTCCTTGCTGGAGGCAGGGGCCGTGCGCCCCCGCGCGGCTGCGCATTATAGCACACGCGCGGCGGGACGGTCACTGCTTCTTCTCGGTCCAGAGGGTCTCTCTCCAGACAAGCTTGAATGGCAGGCTGCCGGCATTGAGAACAATGGCAAGGCGCTTGGCCTCCCTCATGCGGAGCTCGGGTATCATCACGCGGTCTCCGCATTTGGGTGCTCTGAAGACGGGTGTACTGAGAATCACACCATCCACTACGATCGCAATCCGCCCGGCTTTCTCATAATCCGGATGGTAGAGGCGTGTCGCCAGGACATCAGACGCCTTGCTCGCTTCATCCGTGACCACCAGCCAGACATTCCAGTATGGCCAGCCCTCGTCAGGCTCCGCACGTGCGGTTCGCACGATCCGGCCAGATACACCCGTTTCGTGGAGGAGCAACTGCTTGCGATTCTCCGAGCTTCGTCCCAGGCGGGGCTTTTGAGGCAGGAGCATGTAGCCTTTGGGCGCCTTTCCTTGCTGTCTCGCCCCCTCTACACGCGGATCTGTCTCTGGAACAACTTGATGGAAGCTCAGGGCACCCCGCATTTCCAGAAGTTGCCGTATTGGCTCCACGACCGGCTCAAGGTTGGTCACTGGATTACCTGTGGGGTCAAGAGGTCCAGAAACCAGCTTTTCGTATGCCGAATCGAGTGGCACTCGCACGAACACTCCCGCCTTCTTGCCGGGGCTCTGCTCAACAGCGACTCCCGAGTAACCTGCCTTCTCCAGGCGTCGAGACAGCACGTCAATGGTTGTCTTAACAGCCTGGGGCAGGTGTGCTTCGTCCGCCTCAGTGTCATACGTCAGCGTGAGCCATCCAATGATGGGTCTTGGTCTAGGACAACGCCATAGAATGATGCCAGTCACAATGCCCAAGACAGCAAGTGCGACAATTCCAATGGTTGCCTTGCGCATAGGCTTCTTCTTTCTCCCGTTCTGCTTCTCCGGTTTCTCGTGAGTGTGGTTAGACATGTCCGCATCCTACGCCCCAGCACAGGGAGTGTCAATGGAGCGGGGCCGAACTCAATCAATCAGGTACGAATCGGTCTCAAACCGCCCGCCGCCGCTGTCGTCGGTCCAGACGCTGCGGTCGAGCGCCGTCGCGTCGGTCGCGGACCACTCGACGTGAAAGTCGATGTAGAGCATGTTCTGCCCGGCGCCGCCGTGGTTTGGCGAGTTCTTCCCGGCCGCTCCCGCCGGCGTTCTGTCCGCCATGATGACCACGTCCGCATTGCGCGTGTCCGCGTGCCGTGGGTCGTAACTGAAGCTGCTCGCTGGAAGGCCACCAATAGGGTAGCTATAGCCGTTGGTATCCTGCCACTCACTGAAGTCGCTCGGGCACGAGAAGATTTTTGCGCTGTCAACGTAGTCGGGATAGACCAAATCACACGAGTTGTGTCCGGCTCCGCGCCTCTCCCAGCTTCCGTGTTCGTTGTTTCCCCAAGTGGACGGGAGGCGATTGTCGTTGTCCTGAGCATACTGCTTGAACGCCAGCCCGATCTGGCGCAGGTTCGAAGCGCAGTTCATGCGCCGCGCGTTCTCGATGATGTGCACCCTGGCCGCAAGGGCAACCGCCACCAGCAGCCCCAGCACGGCAACGACCACGATGATCTCGACGAGGGTAAGACCGCCGCGCCCGCGCGTCATGGGAGGGGCTAGTCGCCGAGCTCGCCCGCGAGCACGAGCCGGCCGCGGCCGGCCTCCTTGCCCGCGTAGAGGGCCTTGTCGGCGGCCTGGATGAGCTTGGCCGCGTCCTGGCCATCGCCGGGGTAGACCGCCAGGCCCAGCGTCGTGGTGAGCGTGCCGCCGGGCTGGCTCTCTTCCTCGCCGGCGAAGGCCGCATCCTCGATCTGGCGGCGGATGTTCTCGCCCACGCTGCGCGCGCCGACGCGGTCGGTCTCGGGCAGGATAATCACAAACTCGTCGCCGCCGTAGCGCGCGACGACGTCGGCGCCGCGCGTGAAGCGCATCAGGATCTCTGAGGCGATGCGCAGCGCCGCGTCGCCCCGCTGGTGGCCGTGGGTGTCGTTGTACTTCTTGAAGTAGTCGATATCGACCATGAGAAGCGCGAGCGGCTTGTGCTTGGCGCCGGCGTGCGCGAGCTCGGTCTCGAGCATTTCCTTGAAATGGCGGTAGTTGTAGAGGTTCGTCATGCCGTCGCGCACGGCGAGCTCCTGCGTGCGCTCGTAAAGCTGCGCGTTTTCGATGATGAGCCCGGCCTGCCGGGCGAAGACCGAGAGGAGGTGAAGGTCGTGGCTCGTGAAGTCGCGCCGCTCGCGGCTGAGCGCGGCCACGAGCCCGATCGATTCCTTCTGGCCGCCGCGCTTGATGCGCGTGAGGGGCGCGATGACGAGCGAGCGGAAGCCCTGCCGCGAGAGCGCGGTGTACCGCCCCTCGAGGCCGAGATCGTTGAGGAGGCGGCTGCGGCCGCGCTCGATGACGTCCTCGAAGATGTCCTCGCCGAGGTCCACGTCCTCGCCGCCCTGCTCGATGCGCACCATGAAGCGGCTCTCCTCGTGGCTGTACAGGTGCAGCACGATCGAGGAGACGTGCAGCACCTCGCGCAGGGCGACCGCCGCCGAGTTGAGCACCGCCTCGAGGTCGTGCGTCTCGCTGAAGACCTCGATGAGGTCGTTGATGCGGCCGAGGACGTGCGCCTCGTCGGCGAGCGCGTCCATGCGGTTCGAGAGCGTCTCGACCTGGCGCGCGTTCTGGGCGACCTCCCAGTCGCTCGCGCTCTGCGAGGCGCGCACGAGGAACGCGGCCACGAAGAAGCTCACGGCCGCGCCGGTCCCCAGGTAAATGTAGTAGTGCACCCCCTCGAACTGGTCCGTCCGGATGAGGTGCTGCGAGATCGCGAGGAAGAGCGCCAGGCACGCCGTGCCGGAGGCGTAGAGCCAGATTACGCTGAGCGTCCGAAACTTCATACCTCGCGTCCCCCGCTGCCCCCGCCGCCGCTGCCGCGGGCGCTATGCTTCCCCGTCGACGCTCCCGAGCTGGATATCGAGGTCGCCCTGGTCCTCGATCTTGTCGACCTTTCCGTCGCGGATCCAGACGACGCGGTCCGAGGCCTTGAGCATCTTCATGTCGTGCGTCGCGGAGATGACGGTCACCCCGCGCTCCTCGTTGATCGATTTGATGAGATCGATGATCTCGGTGCCGGTCCGGAGGTCCAGGTTCCCGGTCGGCTCGTCGGCGAGGAGGATGTCCGGGTCGTTCGCCAGCGCGCGCGCGACCGCGACGCGCTGCTGCTGCCCGCCGGAGAGCTCGAACGGCTTGTGCGTGACGCGGTCGCCGAGGCCCACCCGCTTGAGGATGCCGACCCCCTTGTCGCGCGCCTCGTCGTTCGTGAGCCCGGCGAAGACCATGGGAAGCGTCACGTTCTCGAGCGCGGTCATCACCGGGATGAGGTTGAAGGTCTGGAAGATGTACCCGATCGTGCGGCAGCGCAGCCACGCGAGCTCGTACGCGTCGAGCTGCGCCACGTCCACCTCGTTGATGTAGACCTTGCCGGTCGAGGGCTTGTCCAGCCCCCCCACCATGTTGAAGAAGGTGGACTTCCCCGAGCCCGACGGCCCCATGATCGAGACGTACTCCCCCGCGCGGATCTCGATGTTGATGCCGCGCAGGGCCTGCACCTCGACCCCGCCCATGCGGTAGATCTTCTGGACGTCGCGCGTCCGGACGATCGTCTGCTCGAACATGCGGCCCCCCTATCCCGGGCGGTGTGCGGCGGGCACGGCCCGCCGAAAGCGGACCATGCTCATCTTGAAGCCCTTCTCGTCCACGAGGCGCACGTGGTTCGGGTCCTCGCCGGTGCACGTGGCCCGGAGCTCCCACCGGCCGTTCAGCGGCTTCATCACGAGCACGCCGCGCTTGAGGCTCCAGAAGCCGGAGGTGATGACCGGGCGCCGCTCCGACCGGCCCTGCGCGTTCACCGCGATGCACTCGCCCTCGAGCTCGAAGCGGCCCTGCGGGGTCAGGCACAGCGTCCCCTTGACCGCGGGTGCCAGGTCCTTCTGGCCGGTCACCGTGAGAATGCTCCAGGTCCCCACGAGCGACGCCGTGCGCGTCACGGTCTCGCCGGTGCGAATCGGCGTCGCCGGCCCCCCGCTCCCGCCGGGGAGGCACCCGCCGAGCGCCGCGAGGACGAGAAACGCGCCCCCCGCACCGACGCCCCTCCGCCGAATCGAACGCATGCGATTCTCCCTTTCGGCCTAGGCGTCGGCGCGCATCGCCACCACCGGCTCCATGCGCGCGGCCACCGCCGCCGGATAGATCGTCCCGACCACCGCGAGCACCGCGCCGATCAGGAACGCCCACCCGCACCGCATCAGGATCGCCAGCATCGGAAGGCTGGAGAGGTACGCGCCCCGGATCACCCAGTAATCGAGCAGCAGGTTCTGCAGGAGGGTGAGCGTCAGGCCGATCGCGATGCCGACGACCGCCCCCACCATCCCCAGGAAGAAGCTCTCCAGCAGGAAGAGCTTGACGATGAACGAATCGAGCGCCCCCAGGCACTTCATCGTGCCGATCTCCCGGAAGCGCTCGGTCACGGACATGAGCATGGCGTTGACGATGCCCACGCTCGCCACGCACAGCGAGAGGGCCACGAGCCAGATCTCCTGGGCGCGGCCCCGCCGGTGCTCGGCCTCGGCCTCGACCTCGTCCACGCTCGCGCCCACCGCGGGCACGAGCCCCTTGTCCGTCAAGATGTCCCTCACCTTCCGGTAGATCTCGAACTCCCGCTCGGCCTCCATCTTGAAGCCGGTCAGCGCGCCCGAGTCGGCGGCGAAGGCCGCCTCGACCTCATAGGTGTACCGCGTCCGCTCGTCGAAGGCGACGCGGAGGTCGAAGACCAGCTTGGTGCTGCCCTCCGTGGGCTGGACCTCGGGCTCCTCCTCGGTCACCTCGAACGACGCGGGCCACTGGGCCGTGTCGATGAACTGCGCCGCGAGGAGCGCCAGGGCCGCGGCCAGCTCGTAGCGCTCTCGAGGCGTCGAGCGCGGGGCGAGGCGCGCGGCCTTCAGGATCGGGTCGAGGGCCTTCTCGCTGCCGCCCTTTCCGCCGGCGAACGGGACGACCTCCGTCCCCGCATCCGAGGCGAGGACCGCCAGGACTGCCGGCCCGCTCCGCTGGGGCGAGCGGACCTGCACGCGCCAGAAGCGCACGCCCTCGCCGAAGACCCGCGTCAGCAGGCCGGACCGGACCTGCGCCGCCGGCGGGTCCTCGGCCAGATCCGTCCCCTCCCCCTGCGCGTTCAGGAACCGGCCGATGGCCCCGAGGTCCCCATCGGTGAGCGGATCGGCCGGCTTCCCGGCCAGCTTCATGCCCGCCTCCGGATCCCGGTAGGTCCGGCTGGTGGTGGTGTAGACCTCGTCATCGGCGCGGGGAGACTTGGGCAGCGCCCGGCGGACCGCGCCATTCATCCAGACCGAGGTCAGGAACGCGATCGCAAGGATGATGCCGCTCATCGTGATGAGCGAACGCCAGAAGCGGACCTTCAGGCCCCGGAAGCTGATCTCCACGGCCTTGGAGAAGGGCAGCACGATCTGCTTGCCGATGTGGCCGCGGGCGGCCTCGGACCGGATTCGCTCGCTCTCGCGCTCCCGGCGATCCACGATCACCCTCCTAGCGCCCGCGCCCGTCGCCGGCCCCGCGCCCGCCGCCGCGCGCGCGCCGCAGCGCACGCAGACGCAGCACGTTCACGATCAGGAGCACGACGAGAAGGACCAGCGCCGCGTACGGCAGCACCCGCCAGACGTCGCCCTCCCAACCCAGGAGCGGCGGCCAGAAGACCGCGAGCATGCAGAGAATCATAAGACCGAAGAGCCCGACACTCGGCCACCGAGACGCTCGTCCGTCCTCGGGCATCGTCCTCTCCGGCCCCCGCCCCGCTCTTCACGCGCGCGCCCCGAGCATACCGGCGCACGCGGCGACCGTCAAGACGCTCTTACGCGTCCGATTCCCCGCCGCCGGCGGCCTCGTCCGCTCCGCCGGCCGCCGCGCGGGGCGCACCGCCGGCGCCCTCGTCCGCGAGCTTCGACATCTGGCCGCCCGGATACCGGTCGCCGAGGCGCATCCCCTTGCCGGTCCGCCCGCGCAGGTAATAGAGCTTGCCGCGCCGGACCCGGCCCTGGCGCTTCACGACGACCCGCTCGACCTTGGGCGAGTGCATGGGGAAGGCGCGCTCCACGCCCACCCCCTGCACCACGCGGCGGACGGTGAAGCTCTCGCCGATGCCCCCGCCGCGCCGGGCGATGACCGTGCCGGTGAAGACCTGCACGCGTTCCTTCTCGCCCTCGACGATGCGCACGTGCACGTCCACGGTGTCTCCGACCTCGAAGCGGTCGACCTTCTCCTTCATGCTCGACCGGCCAATCTTCTCCACCACCTGATTCATCGTTCACCTTCCTTGTCTTCGCCCCTCGTCCATCCCGGCCGGCGCTCGCGCGTGCGGCGTTCGGCCTCGCACGCGCGCCAGACCTCGATCTCGGCGTGGTTCCCGCCCGTCAGCACCTCCGGCACGCGCAACCCCTCGTACTCCCGCGGCCGCGTGTACTGCGGCCCCTCCAGGAGCCCGTTTTCTCCCGCGAAGCTCTCGGTCCGGCACGATTCCGCGCAGCCGAGCACCCCCGGCACGAGCCGCGCGACCGCGTCGATCACCACCAGTGCCGCCGGCTCTCCGCCCGTGAGGACGTACGGCCCGACCGAGAGCTCCTCGGGCGAGAGGATCGTGCGGATCCGCTCGTCGAAGCCCTCGTAGTGCCCGCAGACGAGGACGAGCCGCTCCTCGCGCGCGAGGGCGCGCGCCCTCGCCTGCGCGAAGAACTCCCCCTGCGGGGTGAGGAGCACCAGGCGCCCCTCGTTCGCGGCCATGGCGCGGACCGCGCGCACCGCGCGAACGACCGGCCCCGGGGCAAGCACCATCCCGGGACCGCCGCCGTAGGGCCGGTCGTCCACCTTCCGGTGCGCGTCGCGCGACCAGTCGCGGATGTCGTGGACGCGCACGTCCACAAGCCCGCGCTCGGCCGCGCGTCCCAGGATCGACGCGCCGAGCACGCCCGGGAACATCTCCGGGAAGAGGGTCAGCACGTCGATGCGCATTGCATCGCCCGCGCGCTTTCGACGCGCGCGGCAGGCACGCCGCGAGGCGCGCCTACAGCAGCCCCTTCTTCTTGAGCAGGCTCCGCGCCGTCTCGGTCGGCTGCGCGCCGACCGAGAGCCAGTAGCGGACGCGCTCCTCGTTCAACTCCACGCCGCCGTCCGCCGCGTTGGGGTCGTAGGTGCCGAGCTTCTCGATGCACCGGCCGTCCCGCTGGCTCCGCGCGTCGAACGCGCCGAGCCGGTAGAAGGCCCGATGCCTTCTCCCCATGCGCGTCAGTCGGATCCGAACCGCCATGCCTCTCCCTTCTAGCGACGCCGCTTTTTCTTCTTCCTTCCACGCCCCCGGCCGTGCCTGGGCTTTCCTCCCCAGGGCCCGGCCGCGATGGCCTGGCCCAATCCGCCCAGCCCGCCCAGGAGCTGCCCCAGGCGCCCGGGCCGGGAGAACATCTTCTTCATTTGGGTGAACTGTTTCAAGAGCGCATTTACATTCTGCGGCCGGGTGCCGCTCCCGGAGGCGACCCGCCTCCGTCGGGAGCCGTCGAGGATTTCCGGGTGCCGGCGCTCCTCGCGCGTCATGGAGCTGACGATCGCCTCCATACGGCCGAACTCGCGCTCGTCCACCTGCTCCCCCCCGAGCTGTCCCGAGAGGCCCGGGATCATCGCGACCATGTCCTGGAGCGACCCCATCTTCTTGACCTGGCGCAACTGGCCCAGGAAATCCTCGAGCGTCATGGAGCCATCGAACATCTTGCCCGCGATTTTTGCCGCTTCCTCCTGGTCCACGGCCGCCTGCGCCTTCTCGACGAGGCTGACCACGTCGCCCATCCCCAGGATGCGGCCGGCCATGCGGTCCGGGTGGAAGCTCTCGAGGTCCTCGAGCTTCTCGCCCACGCCCACGAACTTGACCGGGGCGCCGGTAACCGCGCGCACCGAGAGCGCCGCGCCGCCGCGCGCGTCGCCGTCGAGCTTCGTGAGGACCACGCCGGTGAGCGCCAGCCGCTCGGCGAAGGCGGCGGCCGAGCGCACCGCATCCTGCCCGGTCATCGCGTCGCAGACGAAGAGAACCTCGCGCGGCTTCGTCTTCGCCGCGACCTCGACGACCTCGTCCATCATGGCCTCGTCGACGTGCAGGCGTCCGGCCGTATCGATGAGCACCGTGTCGCAGTCGGCCATCTTCGCGGCCTGGACCGCGCGCCGCGAGAGCGCCGGCGGCGGCGCGCCCGGCTCGGCGTGGACCGGAAGGTCCATCCGCGCCCCGAGGATCTGGAGCTGCTCGATCGCCGCCGGCCGCTGCACGTCCGCAGCGACGAGCATGGGCTTTCGCCCGCGCGCGGCAAGGAGCTTCGCGAGCTTCGCGCAGGTTGTCGTCTTACCCGAGCCCTGCAGGCCGCAGAGCATGAGCACCGTGGCCTCGCCCGGCGGCGCGAGGTCGAGCGGCGCCTCGGCCGGGCCCATCATCTCGACCAGTTCGTCGTGGACGATCTTGACGATCTGGTCCGTGGGCCGGATCCCCTTGAGGGTCTCTTCGCCCACGGCCAGCTCGCCCACGCGCGCGATGAAGTCGCGCACGACCGAGTACGCCACGTCCGCCTCGAGGAGCGCGCGCCGGACCTCGTCGAGCCCGGCCTCGACGTGCTCGCGCGTGAGCTTGCCGCGCATGCGCAGGCGCTCGAAGATGCCGGTCATGCGCTTGGTGAGGCTCTCGAACATCAGTCGCTCAGCCTCTCGATGCGCGCGCCAAGCGCGCGGAGCTTCCCGGTCAATCCATCATACCCGCGGTCGAGGTGGTAGACGCGCCGGACCTCGGTCTCGCCCTCGGCCGCGAGAGCGGCCAGAACGAGCGCGGCCGACGCGCGCAGGTCCGAGGCCATGACCGGCGCGCCCGCGAGGCGCTCGACCCCGGTCACGACCGCGGTCGGCCCCTCGCGCGTGATCTCGGCGCCCAGGCGCGCGAGCTCGCCCACGTGCATGAAACGCTCGGGGTAGACCTTCTCCGTGATCACGCTCGCGCCCTCGGCCAGCGTCATGAGCGCCATGAACTGGGCCTGGAGGTCGGTCGGGAAGCCGGGGTAGGGCAGGGTCGTCACCTCCACGGCCTTCGGCCGCGCGCCCGCGCGCACGGCGAGTCCGCCCGCGGTCGCCTCGACCTCGACCCCGGCTGCGCCGAGCGCATCAAAGAGCGCGTCGAGGTGCTCTGGGCGGGCACCCGCGACCTCGACCTCGCCGCGCGTCGCGGCGCCGGCGAGGAGGTAGGTCCCCGCCTCGATGCGGTCGGGGATGACGCGGTGCGCCGTCCCGTCGAGTCGCTTGACGCCCCGGATCACGATCCGGTGCGAGCCCGCGCCCTCGATCGAGGCGCCCATGGCGGTGAGAAAATTCGCGAGGTCCACGAGCTCGGGCTCGCAGGCCGCGTGCTCGATGACGGTGCGCCCCTCGGCCATCGCCGCGGCCATCATCACGTTGGCCGTGCCGAGCACGCTCGATCCGAACGCGCCGCCGAGATAGACGCGCGCCCCGCGCAGGCGCTCGGCGCGCGCGGTCACGTAGCCGCCAGCGACCTCGATTCTTGCGCCCAGCGCGGCGAGACCCTTGAGATGCAAGTCAATCGGGCGCGCGCCGATCACGCACCCGCCGGGCAGCGCGACGCGCGCGTAGCCTCGCTTCGCGAGCAGCGGCCCGAGCACGCAGACCGAGGCGCGCATCGTGCGGACGAGTTCATAGGGCGCGACCGACTCGCCCTCCGACTCCACGCGCGTCGCGACCGCGCCCGCCGCGTCGCGCTCGGCCGTGACGCCCAGGCAGCCGAGGATCTTGACAAGCGTGTCGATGTCGTTAAGGCGCGGCACGTTTTCGATGCGACACTCGCCCTCGGCGAGGACCGTCGCCGCCAGGAGCGGCAGCGCCGCGTTCTTCGAGCCCGAGCACTCGACCCGGCCCGCCAAGGGCACCCCGCCGCGAATGAGGAGCTTATCCATCGGCGGGCTCCTCTGCCTCTTTCGCCTCGCCGCGGATTTCTTTGAGGGCCTCGGCGGCGTTGTACCGCACAATCCCGTCCGGGTCTTCCAGGGCCCTCTCAAGCGCAGGCACGGCATCTCGCGCTGCCGCCCCCATCGCGCGGAGCGCCACAGCTGCATTTCCCCGAACGCTCGCATCCTTATCTTCGCTCAACGCCTTCGCAAGCGCCGGCACGGCGCTTTTTGCCTCCGGCCCGATCATCATAAGTGCGTAAGCAGCATTTGCGCGCACCCTGGCGTCCGAGTCAGTTGTGAGGACTCGCACAAGCGCGGGTGTCGCCTCGGCTGCTTTGGAACCCCACAGCGCCAGCCCCCAAGTCGCCATGCCCCGAGCGTTCACACGGGTATCACGGAGAGCCGGGGTCAGCGCTGAAACCGAATCCGGGCTGACCTTGTGAAGTGCGAAGATCGCACCCTTGCGCACCCAGACGTCCTCGTCCCCGAGGAGCTCGACCAGTGCGGGCACCGCCACGCGAGCATTAGGTCCGATCTCGCCAATCGCGGCAACGGTTGTGCTACGCACGTTCGCGTCTGGGTCGTCAAGATTGTCAACGAGCTTCGGCACAGCCTCGGCCGCGTCGGGACCGATCTTTCCGAGCGAGCGGGCGGCTGTCCCCCGCGAATTCGCACTCTCTTCGTCAAGCATGCGAACCAGCCGGGGCATGGCCTTCAAGGCTGCTTCACTCCGCGGTGCCACTCGGGGAAGCGCGAGCGCGGCGAAGTCTTTCACGACGGGGTTGGGATCATCTAGGCATCTGATAAGACCTTGCAAGGCGTCCTTCGCGTCCGGCCCAATCCCCCAAAGAGCCTTCGCGGCCGCGGCCCTTACAATGAAGTTCTCGTCTTGGAGAGCCCTGCCAATAACGGGCACGGCATCCTTCGCCGAGGAGCCCAATCTACCGAGCTCTTCCAACGCTTTCGCGCGTACCTTTGTGCTCTTAGCCTGTTCGGCTACTTTCGCCAACCTCTCCGCCACGCGCTTCTTCGTTGCCTCATCGGGCTCCGCTGACTCGACCGCGGGTTTCTCTTCCGGCTTCGCAGGCTCGGCGGCGCGAACGCTGTGCGTCCCCAGCGCGAACGCGGCGAGCGCAACAGCGGCGAGCATCGTCAGGCGACGGAACATCTCGTTCTCCACATCCCCTCTTGTCTCTTGGCCGCGATTCTACCCGCTCTTTCGCCGGGCCTCCACCACCCGCTCGATGCCCCGGATGTCCTCGCGCGTGCGGATCTCCGTAAGTCCTGCATTCGAAAAGAGATCCGCGACGCCCTGCGCGCGTCCCGCCCCCGCCTCGACGAGGACGGCCCCGCCCGGCGCGAGGAAGCTCCGAACCCGCGCGGCGAGGCGCTCGTAGAAGAGAAGCGGCTCGTCATCCGGCACGTAGAGCGCGCGGGCGGGCTCCCACTCGCGGACCTCGGGCGCGATTCTCGCGCGCTCGGATTCGGTCACGTAGGGTGGATTCATGGCGATCAAATCAAAAGGCGCCTCGTCACCGCCGAGCGCGTCAAAGAGATCGCCCTCGCGAAAATCAACGCGCGAAGAGACGCCGAGCGCTCCTGCATTCGCCCGCGCCACTTCGAGCGCGGCCGCGTCCGAGTCGGTCGCCGTGACGCGCGCGTCGGGGAGCTCCGCCGCAATCGAAAGACCGATGCACCCGGAGCCGGTGCCGAGGTCGAGGGCGCGCGGCGCGGCGTGCGACCCGAGGATCTCGAGCGCACGGGCGACGAGAATCTCGGTCTCGAGCCGCGGCACGAGCACGCGCGAGTCTGCCTGAAAGGCGCGGCCATAGAAATGCGCGTGTCCGCGGACGTACTGCAACGGCTCTCGCGTGGCGCGGCGCGTGATGAGGCCATCGTAACGCGCGGATTCACTAGATGAAAGCTCGCGCCCGCGGTTGACGTAAAGGTCGAGGCGTTCGCAACCCAGCGCGTGCGCGAGGAGGTCCTCGGCCTCGAGCCGCGCGGTGTCGATGCCGGAGGAAGCGAGGCGCTCGGTCGCGCGGGCGAGGCGTGCAGCCACGCAGGCGGGGGCAGCGGGGACGGTCCCCTCGGCCACCGCCGGACTCACGAGGCGTCCCCGAACTCGGCCTCGGCCTCGGCCTCGGCGAGGCGCGCGACGAGCGCGTCGAGCTCGCCCTCGACCACCTGCGCGAGCGGGAAGTTCTTCTCGCCGGTGAGCCGGTGGTCGGTGACGCGGTTCTGCGGGAAGTTGTAGGTGCGGATGCGCTCGGAGCGGTCGCCCGAGCCGATCTGGCTGCGGCGCGAGGCGCCGCGCGCGCGCTCAAGCTTCTCGCGCTCGGCGTCGAGGAGCTTCGCGCGCAGGATCTCGAGCGCGAGCTTGCGGTTCTGCGTCTGCGACTTGTGCACCTGGCAGCGGACGAGGATGCCCGTCGGCTTGTGCAGCAGGCGCACGGCCGAGTCGGTCGTGTTCACGCTCTGGCCGCCGGGCCCGCCGGAGTGGCAGGTCGTCACCTCGATCTCGGACGGATCGACCGCGACCTCGACCTCCTGGGCCTCGGGCAGCACGGCCACGGTCGCGGCCGAGGTGTGGATGCGCCCCTGCGCCTCGGTCTCGGGCACGCGCTGGACGCGGTGCGTGCCCCCCTCGTAACGCAGGTGCCGCCAGGCGTCCGCGCCCGAGAGCCGCACCACGACCTCGCGCAGGCCGCCGCGCTCGGTGGGGCTCGAATCGATGAGCTCGGTCCGCCACCGGTGCGCGTCCGCGTACTTGCGGTACATGCGCAGGAGGTCCGCGGCGAAGAGCGCGGCCTCCTCGCCGCCGGTGCCCGCGCGGACCTCGAGAATCACCGCGCCGCCCGCGCCGCGCCCGCCGCCGACGAGGAGCGGGCGCACCGCCTTGCGCGCGGCCTCCTCGACCTTCCGGAGGCCGGGCAGCTCCTCGCGGGCGAGCTCGCCGAGCTCGCCCCCCGTGTTCGGGCCGCCCCCGCCGGCGGCGGCGAGCTCTTCGGCCTCGACGCGGTCTTCGCGTGCCTTGAGCCAGGCGCGGCAGGCCGCCGCGACCTTCGCGAGCTGCCCGTGCTCCTTGAGGAGCGCCGGATAGCCGGGCGAGCCGATGACCTCGGGCCTGGCGAGCTCGCGATCGAGCTCCCCGAAACGCGCGACGCGCGACTCGGCTTCGGCGAGAAGGTTTCTCTTCCTTGCGGTCATGGCAATGGACGCGGAGCGCGAGACGGCGCGCCCTCCCGCGCCGCCTGCGCGCTCCGGGCTCTCCTTCGGGACGCTAACCCTTGGTCTTCGGCTTGGCGGCCGCGCTCTTGGCCATCTCGGCGCTCCACTGATACTTCTTCTGGAAGCGCTCGACCCGGCCGGCGGTATCCACGAACTTCTGCGAGCCCGTGTAGAACGGGTGGCATTTGGAGCAGACCTCGACCGAGATCTCCTTCTTCGTGGAGCGGGTCTCGATCACGTTGCCGCAGCCGCAGGTGATCTTCACGTCGTAGAGCTTGGGATGGATTTTCTGTCTCATGCCTCGCCTCCGAATGCGAAAGGCCACGGCGCGGCGCTCCGCGCGCGGCGTTACCTCTCCTCCTCTTCCCTCTTCGCGGCGGCCGCGATCTGCTGCGCGATGTTGGAGGGAACGGGGTCGTAGTGCGACAGCTCCACCGCGTAGAAGCCCTCGCCGCCGGTGAGCGCGCGCAGCTCGGTCGAGTAGCGCTGCACCTCGGCGAGCGGCGCCTGGGCCTTGACGACCTGCATCTCGCCCAGGGTGTCCATGCCGAGGATCCGGCCGCGGCGGCCGGAGATGTCGCCCGTGATGTCGCCCATGAAGCGCGAGGGAACGACGATCTCCATGTTCACGACGGGCTCCAGGAGCACCGGCTTGGCCATGCCGACGGCCTTCTTGAAGGCCTCGCGCCCGGCGATCTGGAAGGCGATGTCCTTCGAGTCGACCGGGTGCGTCTTGCCGTCGACGAGCTCGACGATGCAGTCGATGACGGGGTACCCCGCGACCACGCCCTCGGCCATCTTCGCCCGGATGCCCTTGTCCACGGACCCGCGGAAGGGCTGGTCGATGACGCCGCCGACGATCTTGTCGACGAACTCGTAGCCCTTCCCGCGCTCGTTCGGGACGAGGTTGATGAAGACGCGCGCGAACTGGCCCGCGCCGCCGGTCTGCTTCTTGTGCGTGTACTCGACGTACTCGGCGCGCTGGGTGATGGTCTCGAGGTACGGCACCTTGGGGATGCGCGTGATGACCTCGAGGTCGAAGCGCGACTTGAGCCGGCCCAAGTAGACGTCCAGGTGCAGCTGCCCCATGCCGCTGACGACGAGCTCCTTCGTCTGCGCGCGGCGCTCGACGCAGAAGGTCGGGTCCTCGTCGGCGAGCTTGCGCAGCGCGGCGGTGATCTTCTGCTCGTCCCCGCGGCTCTTGGCCTCGACCGCGAGCGAGACCATGGCGACCGGGTAGTCCACGCGCGCGAGCGGCTTCGTGCCCTTGGCCGCGAGCGTTTCACCGGTCGTGAGGTTCTCGAGCTTGGCCACGGCGACGATGTCGCCAGCCACGGCCTCGCCCGCGTCGGACTGCTCCTTGCCCTGATAGCGCAACAGGCCCGGCAGTTTCGCGGTCTTGCCGGTCGAGGCGATCGTGACCTGGGTGCCGCCCTTGATCGAGCCTGCGAGCACGCGGATGAACGCGAGCTTGCCCACGAAGATGTCACTCTTGATCTTGAAGACCTGGCCGAGGAAGGAACCGGACTCGCTCAACTCGACCGGCGTCTCGACCGCCTCGTCGCCCTCGCCCTTGCCCTCGCGCACGACGCGCTTCGCCGCGAGCGGATCGGGCGCGAAGCGCGCGACCGCGTCGAGGAGGACGTCCACGCCGAGCTCCTTCTCCGCCGCGCACGCGAGCACGGGCACGACCGCGCCCGAGGCGAGCGCCGCGCGGAAGGCGGCCTCGATCTCCTCGTCCGAGAGCTCCGCGTCCTCGAGGTAGCGCTCGAGGAGCGCGTCGTCGGCGCTGACGACCGTCTCGATGAGCTCGTTCCGGAGCTTGGCGACCCGCTCGGCGAGGTCGCCCGCGAGGTCCGCCGGCGGATCGAGCACGCTCACGACCCTCGTGAAGGCGCTCCCCTCCCCGTCGGGGACCGAGAGCGGGACGCAGGCCTTTCCGAAGGAGGCCTGCAAGGCCGCGAGCGTCTCGTCGAACTTGGCGTACTCGCCGTCGCACTTGTTGATCACGATCATGCGCGCGACCGCGCCGCCGGCCTCGGCGAGCTCCCACGCCTTGCGCGTGCCGATCTCGACGCCCTTGACCGCGTTCGCCACGAGGAGGGCGGTCTCGGCCGCGGAGAGCCCCACCACGGCCTCGCCGACGAAGTCCGCGTAGCCGGGGCAGTCCACGATCTGGATGAAGCGCCCCTTCCAGTCGAGGTGCGCCAGCGCCGCGTTGATCGAGATCCCCCGCTCGTGCTCGTCCGGCTCGAAGTCGGTGACGGCCGTGCCGTCGGTGACCGAGCCGAGGCGGGTCGTGACCTTCCCCGCGTGGAGCATGGCCTCGGCGAGCAGGGTCTTGCCCGCGCCGCCGTGGCCGAGAAGGGCAATATTGCGGATGTCCACGGTCTTGTGCTTGGCCATCGAGCTTCCGGTCCTTCCTTTCGTTCCTGCTAAAGAAAAGGACGCGCCTCCGGAGGGCGTCCATCGGGCATTCTAGGTCCGAAGGCCCCCACGGTCAAGCGCAATTCAGCGGGCCCTGCGGCCGAGAAGCTCCTTTCCACCCCGGCCGGGGGACGCCCGGTCGCCAACGCCTCTTGCGCGAAGGTCGCCGAGGCGCTACACTGCCCCCGAACCCGAAGGAATCGGGGGAGCGAGGGAGGGGGGGCACCTTGGCCGGATCCGGAGACTCCCGAAGAATGCGCGCGGCCGGCGCGCACCCGAAGACGCGCGAGATTTCGGAACTCATCCTCCGCGCGGCGGAGAAGGCGCGCCGCGAGAGCGGCGAGCCGGAGCCCGAGCTCACGCGGCCCGTCCGCTGGCCCGTCTCGTGCACGGTCGGGCCCGGGCTCGAGGGCGCGATCGCGTGCGAGAGCAAGGTCGGGTACGTGAACGGCTCGCGCGGGCGGCTCGTCTATCGCGGGTACGACGTCTTCGACCTCTGCGCGTACTCGACCTTCGAGGAGGTCTCGTACCTGCTCCTGCACGGGAGCCTGCCGACCGCCGGGCAGCTCGCGCGCTTCAAGAGTACGCTCGCGCAGTACCGCTTCCTGCCGCACACGATGCGGCACCTGATGAGCTTCCCGGTGCAGGAGATCAACGCGATGGCGGCGCTGCGCATCGGCACGAGCATGATGCGCCAGCGCCTGACCTGGCGCGACCAGGAGATCGCGCGGCCGGCGCCCGAGACCGCCATCGGCACAGACGAGGACTCCATCCCCATGGAAACCGCCCCCACGGGCGAGGAGCACGCGATCTACGAGTTCAAGCGCCGCAGGCGCGCCAAGCCCAAGGGCGTGCCCCCCACCCAGGACGCGGCGAGCGACATCGAGTCGTGCTGCCATCTCATCGCGGGCCTCGCAACCCTCACCGCGGGCATCGCCCGCCTGCGCCAGGACCGGCTGCCCATCGAGCCGGAGGGTGCACTCGGCCACGCGGCGAACTTCCTCTACATGATGACCGGCCGCCGGCCCACTCCCGAGGAGGAGCGCGTCATGGACGTCGCGCTCATCCTCCACGCCGACCACGGCATGAACGCGAGCACCTTCGCCTCGATGGTGGTCGCCTCGACGCTCTCGGACATCTACTGGGCCGTGGGGAGCGGCATCGCGGCCCTGACCGGGCCGCTCCACGGCGGCGCGAACGAGCAGGTGCTCCGCCAGCTCCGGAAGATCGGCTCGCCCGAGGCCGTGCCCGCCTGGTTCAAGCGGGCGCGCGCGAAGAAGAGGCGCATCATGGGCTTCGGCCACCGGGTCTACAAGACCTACGACCCGCGCGCGCGCGTGCTCGGGCCGCTCGCCAAGCACCTCGCCGGCCGGCGCCCGGGGATGAAGAACCTCTTCCGCACGGCGACGGCGCTCGAGAGGAAGGTCGTCTCCACGCTCGGGGCCGAGAAGCGCATCTTCCCGAACGTGGACTTCTACTCCGGCCTCGTCTACGGGGCCATGGGGCTGCCGCCGGAGATCTTCACCCCGATCTTCGCCGTCAGCCGCGTCTCGGGGTGGACCGCGCGCGTGCTCGAGTACCTCCAGAACAACCGCATCTTCCGCCCGCGGGCCATGTACGTGGGCAAGCTCGACAAGAGCTACGTACCGATCCACCGCCGGGGACGAAATTCCGCGTCCCGGCGGTTGAAATCGTAGGCGAGGGAATGGAGAAAAGGAGCGCGCGAAAGTGGAGCGAACGCTCGTCCTCGTGAAACCCGACGCCGTGGCCCGGCGCCTCGTCGGCCGCATCCTCGCGCGGTTCGAGGACCGGGGCCTCGCGCTCCTGGGCCTCAAGCTCGTGCGGCTCGAGGCGAGCGAAGCCGAGGCGCTCTACGCGCCGCACCGGGGCAAGCCCTTCTTCGAGGGCCTCGTGCGCTTCGCCACGCGCGGGCCGCTCGTGGCTGTCTGCCTCGAGGGAAAGGGCGCGATCGCGAGCGTGCGCGCCATGCTCGGCGCCACGAACGCGGCCGAGGCCGCGCCCGGCTCGATCCGCGGCGACTTCGGCCTCTCGCACCGGTACAACCTCGTGCACGGCTCGGACTCGCCCGAGTCGGCCGCGCGCGAGATCGCGCTCTTCTTCGACGAGGACGATCTCGTCCGGCCGACCGACGGCGGGCTCGTGTGGCTCTATGATTTCAGCGAGGGGGAGGCGATCTAGCGCGCCGCGCGAGCGGCGCGTCGCCGATCCCCGCGCCCGGCTCTCGGCCCGGGAGTCCCGGAGAGAGGGGGCTATTCCTCCGAACCGGCCGGATAGCGCGCGTGGCCGATGATTGTCCAGCGCGTGAGGCAGGGCTCCTCGGCCGCACCGCGGATGTTGTGGATCGCCTCCGGCAGGCCGCCCGCGCCCTTCCGGTCCGAGACGATCCCGCAGTGCCGCAGCCCGCGGCCGAGATCCCAGAAAACGACGTCCCCCGGCTTCCACGTCGCACGCGCCGCGCCGCCGGTTCCAATCGGCAGCCAGCGGCCCGCCCGCTGGAAGAAGGTCATCAGGTTCGGCACGCGGCGGTGATCGATGTTCGAGTCCGGCCCGGAGAGACCCCAGTTCTGCGGGTACGCGCGGAAGTGCGCCTTCATGTCCTCGTGGACGAGCTTCTGCAGGTCGAACCCCGCGCCGCGGAAAGCGCGGACCACGAGGTCCGTGCAGACGCCGCCGGAGGCCACGTCCCCGCCGGGGTAGTCGATCCGGTGATAGCCCGGCTCGTAGGGCGTGCCGCGCGCGACCTCGGCCCGCGCCGCGGCGAGGATCCTCTCGGGGGTCGTGTGCGGGGCCGGCCGGGCGGGCGCGTCATCGCGGCGGGCCCCTCCTGAGAAGTTCGGCGATTCCGGCGGGGGGAACGGCCCGGGGGCGGGGCGCTCTCGGTCGCAGCCGCAGCCGGTGAGGACAAGGAGAGGAACGAACGCGAGGATCGCGCGCAGCGCACCGATTCGTTCGGCGGCCACGCCCGCCCCTAGCGCCTCTTGCGCGCCTTCTTCGCGGGCTTCGCGGACTTCGCGGACTTCCGGCCCCGCGCACTCCTGATGGCCGGCCGCTTCGCGGTCTTTCCGGTCACCGCCCGCCGCTTTCCCGTCACGGCCCGGAACCGCCCGGAGCGCCGGGGCGCCTTCGGCGCGCCGCAGAGGTGCCGCGCCACGGCCACCGTGCGCTCGGCGAGGTCCGAGATCGCGACCGTACCCTCGCTCGCGAGCGAGGTGGCGAGCGAGTCGCGCATGGGCTCGACCCAGCGGCGGTCGAGGCTCTCGGCGCCGAGGAGCGCGCCGGCGACCGAGCCCGCGGTCGCGCCGTTGCAGTCGGTGTCCAGGCCCGGCATCACCGCGACGCCCACCGCGGTTGTGAAGTCGAGCGGCGTACGGCGCGTCGCCTGCTTGGCCGCGTAGGCGAGGCCCATCACCACGAGCGCCGCGTTGTTGATCGTGTGGACCTTGTGGTACCCCCCGTAGCGCTCGAGGACGCGCGTGGCCGTGCGCTCCCAGTCGCGCTCGGTGGTCGAGAAGTCCCACGTCTCGCGCAGGACCTCGGCGAGGCGCGAGTTCGCCGGAATCTCGCTCAGCCCGATCTTGAACGCCTCGCCCACGTCGTCGACCACGAGCGCGGCCGCGATCGTGGCGGCGACGAACATCTCGCCGTAGAGACCGTTGGCCGTGTGCGAGAGGCTCGCGTCGCGCCAGGCGAGTTCCGCCGCCTTCTCGGGCCAGCCCGGGCAGGCGTAGCCGAAGGCGTCGGCGCGAATCTGCGCGCCGATCCACTCGCGGTAGGGGTTGCGAAAGGTCGCCGTCTCGGGCACCTTGTTCACGAGGTTCCGATAGGCGACGCGCTCGGCCGAGTAGGTCGCGAGAAAGGGCAGCTCCTTGAGCCACGCCTCGCCCACGTCCGCGGTCGTCATCTCCGTGCCCTTGGCCTCGAGCACGCGCAGGTTGAGCACGGTGTAGTCGGTGTCGTCGTCGCGCGGCGCGCCCGAGATGTGCCCCCGCAGCCAGTTGCGCGGCGTCGCGGCCCTGTAACCGCCCTGGCGCAGCTTGACCGGGGGGAAGTAGTTCTCGAGCGGGTACGCGCGCGCGGCCACCAGGAGCTGGCGGATGTTCCGGCGGTCCCAGCCCTCGACCGGCTTGCCGCAGAGGCAGCCGGCGATGCGGCCGAGCCACGCGCCGCGAATGCGGTCGGCGAGCCGGTCCCAGTCGAGCCGCACGTTGAGCCGCCGCGGTCCCTGCGGCCGCAGCTTGCGGATGGCCTTGAGGTCGTCCGGCTCCTTGTAGGCGAACCCCTTCGGCAGCCCGAGCCGAAGCGCCTTCTCGTAGAGCCGGAGGCCGGACGCGGCGACCTGCGGCGAGCTCTTCTTCTTCTCGAGCGCAACCGCCTCGCGCTCGAGCGCCTCGACCTTGTGCCCCACCGAGGCGGCCTGCCGAATCTCGAACTTCGCGAGGCTGATCGGATAGAGATAGGGATCCTGAGCCGGGGATGCGGGCATTCCGGTCCTCCTCCGCTGCGGGGCGCCCGTGCGGTCCCTCTCGTCGTGCGCCTCGAATCCTTATATAAGAACGCTCCGGAGGCGCAAGGGCGAAAAGCGCGGCACAGGGGTCGCGCCGCCGCGCGCGACTTGATGGACCCGGCCGCCGCGCGTACAATCCCGCGCGGAGGGAGCCTCCGTGGCCGACACCGAGAAGACGCCCGCCGAGCGGAACGCGGCGCTTGTCGAGGAGATCCGGCGCCTCGCGCGCGAACGGGGGGCCGTCATCCTCGCGCACAACTACCAGCGGGGCGAGGTCCAGGACCTCGCCGATCATGTGGGCGACTCGCGCGAGCGCTCGCGCATCGCCGCGAAGGCGAAGGAAAAGACCCTCGTCTTCTGCGGCGTTTGGTTCATGGCCGAGACCGCGAAGATCCTCTCGCCGGGGAAGACCGTGCTCATCCCCGAGCCGAAGGCCGGCTGCCCGCTCGCGGACATGTGCTCGCCTAGCCAACTCGCCGCCCTCCAGGCCGAGCACCCGGGCGCGGTCACGGTGACGTACGTCAACTCTTCGGCCGAGGTGAAGGCCCTGAGCGACCTGTGCTGCACGAGCGCGAACGCGGCCGCGGTCGTGCGCACCGTGCCTGCGGAAAAGGAAATCCTCTTCGTCCCGGACCGCAACCTCGGCCGGTACGTGCGCGAGGTCACGGGCCGCTCGATGCACCTCTGGGATGGCTTCTGCGCCACGCACGAGCGCATCGGCGCCGGGGAGGTCTCTTCCGCGCGCGCGGCGCACCCGGACGCGAAGGTCGTCGTGCACCCGGAGTGCAACGAGGCGGTCGTCCGACTCGCCGACGAGGTCGCGAGCACCTCGGGCATGCTGCGCTACTGCGCCGAGTCCGGGGCGGCGAGCTTCATCATCGGCACGGAGGTGAACATCCTCCACCGGCTGCGGGCGGAGAACCCGGGCAAGACCTTCGTGCCCGCGAGCGAGAACGCCGACTGCATGAACATGCAGCTTACGACGCTCGAGAAGGTCCACGCGGCTGTGCGCGACGGTGTCCATGAAGTGACACTCGACGAGGACGTTCGCCGGCGCGCCGCGCGCGCGGTCGAGCGCATGGTCGAGGTGCTGGGCTGATGGACGTCGCGCGCTCGCTTGGGGAAGTCCGCGGCCGCATCGCAAGCGCGGCAACGCGCGCCGGGCGCGCGGCAAGCGAGGTCGCGCTCCTCGCGGTCACGAAGACCGTGCCCGTCGAGGCCGTGCGCGCGCTCTACGGCGCGGGGCAGCGCCTCTTCGGCGAGAACCGCGTCGCGGCGGCGGCGGAGAAGATCGCCGCCCTTGACGATTTGGCCGACGCCGAGTGGCACATGGTCGGGCACCTGCAGCGGAACAAGGCGAGGAAGGCGCTTGAGATTTTCGGCTGCGTGCACTCGGTCGAGAGCGGGAAGCTCCTCGCCGCGCTCGAGAAGGCGCTGCCGAATGAGCGCGCGCCCCTCGACGTCTATGTTGAGGTGAACGTCGCGGGCGAAGCGCAGAAGTACGGGCTCTCGCCCGACGCTGTGGAACCTTTCCTGGGCGAGGCCGCGCGCTGCGAGCGCGTGCGCGTCACGGGGCTCATGACCATGGCCCCGTTCGTCGAAGACGGCGAGGCCTCGCGAGCGCACTTCGCGCGGCTGCGCGAGCTGCGCGAGGAAGCGAACGCGCGCGGCTGGTACCGGGGGCCCATCGGCGGTCTCTCGATGGGCATGACGCAGGACTACGAGGTCGCCGTCGAGGAGGGCGCGACCGTGGTGCGCGTGGGAAGCGCGCTCTTCAGGTAGGGGGAAACATGGCCGCGACGCTCGCCGGGGTACGCATCGCCTTCGTGGGCGCGGGGAACATGGCCGAGGCCATGGTGCGCGGCCTCGTTGCCGCGCAGGCGGTCGCGGCCGCGGACGTGGCCTGCGCGGACCCGTCCGAGACGCGGCGGGATCTCTTCGCCTCGCTCGGCTGCCGCGCGTTCGAGGAGAACGCCGAGGCCGTGCGCGGCGCGGCGCTCGTCGTGCTCGCGGTCAAACCGCAGCAGATGGACGCGGCGCTCGCGTCGATTGCGCCCGCGCTCGGGGAGAAAGCGTGCATCCTCTCGATCGCCGCGGGCGTGCCGACGGGGCGGATCGAGTCGAAGCTCGCCGGCGCCCGCGTGGTCCGCGCCATGCCGAACACGCCGCTCCTCGTGGGGCGCGGCGCGGTCGCGCTTGCGGCGGGCGCGACCGCAAACGATGAAGACCTCGCGCTCGCGCGCGCCGTCTTCGAGCCCGCGTGCCTCGTCGTGCTCGAGGTCGAGGAGAGGCACCTGGACGCGGTGACCGCGGTCTCGGGCTCGGGCCCGGCGTATTTCTTCCGCCTCGTCGAGGCCATGGCCGAGGCGGGCGAGGCCGAAGGGCTCGCGCGCGCGGACGCGCTCGCGCTCGCGGCGGCGACGCTCGCGGGCAGCGCGGAGCTCCTGGCCGGGTCGGGCGAGCCGCCCGAGGCGCTGCGCCGGCGCGTCACGAGCCCGGGCGGCACGACGCAGGCGGCGATGGAGTCGTTCGACGCATCGGGCGCCTACGCCGCGCTCGTGGCGGCCGTGCGCCGCGCGGCGGCGCGCTCGCGGGAGCTGGCGCGGAGGTAACGGAATGCCGAGTCTCGTCGTCGAAACCGGCAACGAAGCGGGCGCGAGCTACGGGCTCGCGCCGGACCGGGACGTCTTCATCCTCGGCCGCTCCCCGCGGTGCAACATCGTCCTCTCGGACCTCAAGGCGAGCCGCCAGCACGCGCGCCTCGAGCGCGAAGACGAGAGCCTCTTCCTCGTGGACCTCGGCAGCCACAACGGCACGTTCGTGGACGGGAAGCGCGTGACCGAGCGCGTGGAGCTCGCCGCAGGCATGCGCGTGCAGATCGGCGAGACGGTGATGCTCCTCTCCGAGGCCGCGCCGGCGAGCGAGGGCATCCTCGCGGGCCGCCGCCTGGGAGGATACCTCCTTCTCTCGCGCGTCGGCGGCGGGGGGATGGGCGAGGTCTACCGGGCGACGCAGCTCGCGCTCGGGCGCGCCGTGGCGGTAAAGGTCCTGACGCAGGAGCTCTCGCGGGACGCCGAGTTCATCGAGCGCTTCATGACCGAGGCGCGCAGCGCCGGCAAGCTCACCCACCCGAACGTGGTCCAGGTCCACGACGTGGGCGAGGAGGGCGAGCTTTTCTACTACGTCATGGAGCACCTGGGCGGCGGCTCGGTGCAGGACCTCGTCTCCGGCGGCCGGAAGCTGCCGGTCAGCCGCTCGATCGAGATCGTCCTGAGCGCGGCCCGCGCGCTCGAGTACGCCGAGCACGTCGGCATCGTGCACTGCGACGTCAAGCCCGACAACCTGATGCTCACCGAGGACGGAAAGGTCCGCCTGGCGGACCTCGGCATCGCGCGCTCGCTCGCGCACGGGAAGATCAAGCAGATCGGCGGCGTGCTCGGGAGCCCCCACTACATGGCACCCGAGCAGGCGCGCGGGCTGCCCATCGACCACCGCGTGGACCTCTACGCCCTGGGCGCGACCTTCTACCGGCTCCTCTCCGGCCGCACCCCGTTCACCGGGGTCGACAGCCGCGAGATCATGGAGAAGCAGGTCTACGAGGAGCCCAAGTCCCTGCGGGAGCTCGACCCGGACCTTCCCGAGTCGGTCGTGCGCATCGTCGAGCGGCTGATGCGAAAGAAGACGACGCAGCGCTACCAGAATGCGAGCGATCTCGTCTACGACCTCGAGATCGCGCGCGCGCGCGCGGACAGCACGCCGTCCGGTCGCTCCCACCGCCACCGCACCGCGCGGCGCGGGCGCGTGCGGCCCCTGACCCGCCAGCGCGCCTCGGTCATCGGCGCGATCGTGGCGCTCGTCCTGCTCATCGGGCTCATCGTCCTGGCCCGGAGGCTCAACGCGTGGGACCGCATCCTCGGCGCGGAGCGGCTCGCGCGGCGCGCCGAGGCCGCGTTCAAGATCGGGGGCTACGGCCACGCCGCGAAGCTCTTCTACCGCGCGGCCGAGGTCGAGTACGACCTGCTCGAGGCCGCGGAGCTCCGCCAGCGGGCAGCCGAGTCGCTCGCCCGCCTGGGCGGCTGGCGCCCCGACGACGACGAGAAGGAGGACGAGAAGCGGGGGGAGGAGAAGGAGCGGGGGCCGGAGGGAGGCCCGGGCCCGTGATCCGCGTGGAGCCGGCGGGCCCGGACGGCCGGGACGGCGCGGCCTTCGAGGTCTGGGCCTCGCCCGGCGCCTCGCGCGAGGGGGTGCGCGGCGAGCGCGACGGCGCGCTGCGCGTCGCGGTCGCCGCGCCGGCCGAGCGGGGCCGCGCGAACGAGGCGCTCGTGCGCCTTCTCTCTCTCGCGCTTGGCGTCCGGCCGGCCGAGCTCTCGATCGAACGCGGCCGCGCGGGGCGGGCCAAGCGTGTGGTCGTCCGCTCCCTCGACGCCGGGGCGCTCGGAAAACGGCTGGCGGGCCTGCTCGCGGGCGAGAGCATGACGAAGAGCGGAAAGGAAGAACGATCATGAAGGGTCTCTACGAGCAGGTCCGAAAGGCGGCCGACGCGGCCGG
>Ga0272441_10003899_pt1 | contig 27764 bp, 22 predicted proteins | sample SSMProp6N_FD_193582 | JGI IMG/M metagenome (GOLD analysis project Ga0272441, IMG submission 193582) | Marine sediment archaeal communities from Little Sippewissett salt marsh, Falmouth, MA, United States - SSM-Prop-6N | ecosystem: Environmental > Aquatic > Marine > Wetlands > Sediment ... | reverse complement strand
GCGAACAACGGTCAATGTCCGCAAATGGCTGGATGCATACGTAGAAGGGGATCGAATTGTCCAGGCGAAAAGAGACACCTTTCAGCGGCGGGAGATCGAGCCTCAATTGTATCATTCCAACCGGGAGTTGATCGCCGCCCGAAAAGCGGGAGCGGCCGGGCCGATACAAGTTCGAAGCGAAGAAAAGAAAGTCCGGACAGCCTATGGCAACATCCTATTTCGCTTGTTTATCTGGCGGGACATGATGCGGGAATATTGGACCGGTAACCGGCTGACCGGCGTGAGTTTCGGCCGGCCGCTCAGGTCCCTATCGATTGAAATTCTGGTCATGGCCTGGGGCGAATGGGTGCGCGACGGGTGGATCATGCCGCATAACGTGTTTGTGAATATGATCTACCGCGCCGGGATTATCGGCCTGGGGCTCATTATTGCGATCTTCACCTATTGGGGAGCCATGGTGCGGAGTTTTATCACTGTTCGATCCATCGAGGGATTATTGCTTTGCGCCATTTTAATTTATTGGCTGGTTGTGGCCGCTTTTTCAGTGACGTTGGAACTGCCGTACCAGGCCATCCCGTTTTGGTCTTTGTGGGGCGGGGCGTGGGCGTATCGAAAAAGTTTGACAAACCTTTCGAGAGCAAACAGAAAAGAAAATTTATTGGATCATGAGTGATAAACATCTGGCGAAAAGCGGCGCCTTCTGGCTGGGCTGCGAACGGGCCAGCACCCTCCTGGTTGTTTTTTTAAGTAGTATTATTCTGGCGCGTTTATTGGGGCCTGCGGATTTTGGGGCCGTGGCCTTATCGATGGCCGTAGCTCGATTGTCATTGAGGTTGGCCTCCATAGGATTGGGTCCTGAGGTTATGCGACTCAAGGAAGATGCCCCGGATTACCACGTCCGCCTAAGCACCTATTTCTGGTTAAACGTGGCTATCGTTTTGTTCGTGGGGGCTTTGAGCGTGGGCTGCGTTTCCATGGTTTCCTTCTTAAAAGGGGAGAAGTTTGTTATTTTTGTTGTTATCATCCTGGGCTGGTCTTTCAATAATTTTTGTTCGCCATTCCGCTCGTTGCTGTTAAAACATATGCGTTTTCGAACGATCTTTTTTTTGGATTTCTTTCCGGCTTTTGCCACAGCCCTGTTTGCCATTGGCATGGCCCTGCAGGGTTACGGGAAATGGGCCCTTGTCATTCCGCAGATAACCTTTTTGTGTCTGAGCGCTTTCATGGCGGCGAACTTAAGCGGTTTTCGGCCGGGACTTTTCTTTCATCCGGCCTGGGCTTTGTATTTGCTGAAAAAATCTCCGTGGTACGTTGTGACCAATTTTACCGAAGAAGGAGTAGAGCGGGTGGATGATATCTTTCTGGGTAAGATGCTGGGAAGTACAATCCTGGGGTATTATGAGAGGGCTTATACCACGGCGATCCTCTTTCACAAAAATATCGGCACCATGATCAACCGGCTGTTGATGCCGTTTTTTTACAAGCATGTCGGGAATCAATCGGGGCTTGAAGTGATTTATGCTTTTACCGTGAAAATCATAATTTATGTAATCGGGATCCCGTTATTATTTTTCTTGTGGTTCTGCCCCGAGATTATAGGTTTTGTATATGGATCCAAATGGCTTCCCGCTGTTCCTGTCTTTTACGCCATATCCGTTTATATTTTGTGTCTGCCTTTATATCATATCAACAAGAATTTTTCCCTGTCTCAGGATGATGTGGCCCAGACGGGGCAGATCAGCATGGAAATTTTCACGGTATTGATTATTTTGCTTTTTCCTTTGATCCGTTTTTGGGGCGCGGTGGGCGCGGCGCTGGCCATGGATGGCGCGATGTTTTATGGCCTGACTCGCATGATCTTTCTTGCCCGCAGAAGATGCCGGATCGATCTTTTCAGGACGTATTTGAGGCCGGTTGGTTTAGGGATCGGAGGATTGGCCATGGGATGGGGCCTGAAATTATGGCTTTATCCTTTGTGGGGGATAGCCGGTGTTTTGCCGGTCAATCTTGTTGTCGTTGGCGGACTGGGAGCCGTTATTTATTTCTGCGAGCAGGAGCTCGTTAAGTTTTTTTATCCAGCTATAAAAAAAGGAAGGACATAGATAACATGACGGGTGGGGATTCGTCAGTCATCATTTCTCAGTGCGGCGCTTTTCATGCCTGGCCGGCGGCCCAGGCCGCATTTAAACAGGGATGGCTTCAGAAATTTGTGACCACGCGGCCGGTCCGTGAAATGGTCCCCAAAGGCAAGATCAGAAATCTTGGATACCTTGAATTTCCCTTGCGCGGTTTGCGTTATCTGAATGGGCGTGTCCTGCATTCCGCCAATCTGGATCAATGGCATAAGAAATTCGTAAAGGCGGTCCAAGTGCTTTTCGATAGGACCGCGGCCGGGGAAATTAATTCCCGGACGCGGATATTTCATGTGTTTTCTTTATTTCAGAAGAAGGCCGTTCAACGCTGTGAGAAGATGGGGGTCAAACGGATCATGGATTATGGGACGGCGCATCCGGTCTTTTTTGAGCGGATTATGAATGAAGAGGCCGGCCGGCTTGGCTTGCCGCCGTTTGTGTTTAGGGATCTCGATCAGCGTTGCGATGAACTAAGCCGTATGGATGCGATCTGCATCCCTTCACGTTTTGTAGAACGAACGTTCCGCGAATCAGGATATTCGACAAATAATTTGGTGTTAAACAGTTATGGGGTTGATTCAGACTTTTTCCGCCCCCAGGGCATAAGATACCCCCGGGGTGCCCCCTTCAGGGTGATAACCGCCGGGATGCTTGGTGTGCGAAAGGGCACCGATTACCTTATGAAAGCCATCAAAAGCCTTGATCAGCAGGGGATAAAGGTCGAATTGTATTTGATGGGCAATGCCGAGGGCGAATTTTATGACCGCGTCTTGAAGAGATATTCTGAATATATTACCTTCATGAGAACGGTTCCTCACGCTGATTTGCCGCGGTATTATTCAAGCGCCGATGTCTTTGTCTTACCTTCGTTGCTGGAAGGACAGGCCCGCGCCGTTTTTGAAGCCATGGCCTGCGGCCTGCCCTGCATCGTGACTTCTCATGCGGGACATGACGACACCATTCATGATGAGGAGAATGGGTTCTTGATTCCGGTGAGGGATAGCGCCGCCATCGCGGAGCGGATAGAGAGATTGTATCAGGACCCGGACTTGCGTTCATATATGGGGCGCCAGGCCCGATTGACGGCGGAACAGCACTCTTGGATACCTTATCAAGACGGACTGATTAATCTGTATCGGGGATTTTTAGGTAATGACGGAAAAACGACGGGCATGTGAAATGCAAGGATTTTCAATGGACCACAAACGTGATGAAGTGAGCAGCGCGAAGTTGAATAATAAATTTATCGTGCACATCGGCTATCCCAAGACGGCGACGACCACGTTTCAGGAATTCGTGCTGCCCAGATTCGATCATCTGAAGAAGCTCGACGGCCGCTGGGATAAGGAAGGTTATGCGCATGCCTTGATATATGAGCGTGAAATTCCGTTTAGGATGAAAAAGTCGGAATACCAGCAACAGGTTCGGCAGGAGGCGAAGGCCGCGGCCGATCATGCGCCCGGCCCGGAAGATATCTTTGTTTATTCAGAAGAATCTTTGTTGAGCATGTCGATGTTCTTCCGTTTCGAGCCCGCCCCTTTTGTTTGGTCGCCGGCGCCGGTTTCCGTGGCTCGTAAGTTGCGAGTATTGTTCGATGACGGGCTGACAACGGGACCGGTCCAGATCATCGTGGCGATCCGTAAGCAGACGGATTTGATCAAATCCATGTATGCCCAGATGTATCATCTCGTTTATTCAAAATTTAGGGAGACCCGAACCTTCAAGCGTTTTATTCGCTACGCGTTTAAAGAGAATTTTTCGAATTTGGTCGGGTCTGCCCTTTGTTATAAGGAGATCATTGACGTTTACGCGAATTTATTCGGACGGGAAAATGTTCAGATCCTCGTTTATGAGGATTTGAAGAATAATATACCGCGTTTTTATCATTCCCTGGCTGAATCCTTGTCGGTTAACAGTTCGGAAATTAAAAAGCTATTTGAGGAAAAGCAATACAACGTCCGCTCACACAAGGACGGTTACAAATTGGATGAGCGGACACTCTGGGAAATTTTGGGATATTATCAAAAACGTTTTTTCCCCCGCCTGGCGGTCCCATCTCGGACATCGAAGTTGTGTCACTGGTTGATGCGAGTCCGCATGCCTTCCCGGATGTGTAGTTCGGTCAGCCTTTCGGATCAGGAAGAGGCGGATATTATGCGCAGGTATCATGACGGTAACCGGAAGCTTGCGGAAGAATACGGCCTTTCTTTGCAGGAATATGGGTATTTTGAGACCGACAACCGTTTGCCGAAAGGGGAGATTGTCGCCGATGCAAGTCAATGAGGAACGATTAGAATCTGTGCCTCTTTGTGATTTTTGCGAGCGATCGGATTTTCGGCTTTGGTTTGATGCGGGCCATATAAAAATCGTCCGTTGCCAGCATTGCGGGCTGATGTTCTTGACGCCCAGATTGCGTAAAGAGGCCCTGCGGGACCTTTATAACCGTCATGAATATTATCAGGACGTTTCGCCCGCGTCGTCCAAGTTGATTCATGTCCCTTTTTACGTTGAGATGCTGAACAGGATCAAGACGTCCGCGAAGGCGTCGGGATCGTTGCGCTTGCTCGAAGTGGGCGCGGGAGGCGGTTTATTATCCAAATGTGCAGCCCTGATGGGGTATGATGTAACGGCTCAAGAGATCTCACGGCCGGGTATTGAACGTTTGCGGGCTTGGGGGATCAAGGTGATTGATGGGGACTTTGAAGAATTAACTGATTTAGGATGCGGGTTTGACGCCGTTATCGCCTTGCATTTGATCGAGCATATGCAAAGCGTCAGGGTGTTTCTCGATAAGGTGTATCGCTGTTTAAATTCGCGCGGGGTGCTGATCCTGCAGGTGCCGAATTTCGGGTCCGCGGATTTTAAATTTAATTCCGAAATTTTCAGCAAAATGCTTTCTTTGCCGTATCATAATTTTTTCTTTACACCCAAGACGTTGGGCCGTTATTTGAAGGCGGTGAAATTCCGCATTACGTCGGTGGAATACAATTTGCCGTTTTGGATTCGTGGTCTATCGACTTTATTCCGGGAACAGGGGATCGGGAGAGATCCGGGCCAAGATCCCGCCGCCTTCGAAGACGTCATTTGCAGGACGGTTGCCCATCAGCGCCCCGGATCGCTGGGCAGGGAGGCCAGGCAGTTCCTGCGTCAGGGTATTGCCAGGATCGTTCCGGGAGATTGCATGACAATTTACGCCCAAAAATAAAAGGGTGATATGAAAAGAATTAAGTTAGCCGTTATCAGCCATGCCCTTGTCCAGGATGTCTGCCAGAAACGCTGGAAGGTTTTGGCCGAGCATTATCCGGTGGATGTTGCGTTGATCGTCCCGGCAGTGTGGCGGTCCCGCTGGTTTGGCAGGGAAGTGGTTTTTCGGCAACGGTTAATTAAGAGGGGGCATTTCAATGTCCGGCCTTATCCGACGACGACCACCCGATACTGGGGAAAATATCTGTTTCGTTCTTTGGATGTGGGCCTCCGGGATATCCGGCCAGATGTCATTTATGTTATTCAGGAAGAGATGCTGTGGATCCATCAACAGATGATTTTTTTGCGCCAGCGCGATGCCCCTCAGGCCAGAATGCTCTTTTTTTCCATGAATGCCCTGGGCGTGTCTCAACGTCGCTGGGATCAGCGCTGGCGTTGGAACCGTGTTCGGAAAAATTATGACGCTGCCCTTTGTCATTATCCCGGTGGCCTCAAATCGTTAAAAGATGCCGGTTTTGATAAACCGGTGTTTATTCAGACGCAGATCGGGGTAGACGAGGAATTATATAAACCGGTTGATGACCTCCGGGCGTCTATGCGAAGGCATTTGGGCATACAGGATTCTTTTGTCATCGGATATGCCGGCCGTCTGACGCGGGATAAAGGTTTGGATATCTTATTGGAGGCGGTGACATCCATAAGTGGCCGTTGGAAGTTGCTGCTGATCGGGAACGGAGATTATCGTCAAGAGATTCAAGATTTCTTTAAAAAGCGCGGCTGGGCGAACCGAGTGATTTTTGTCGACGCGGTCGGGCAGGGAGACGTCGCTCCGTATTTGCGGGCCATGGATTGTTTTGTGATCGGTTCGAGAACAAGGCCGTTTTGGGTGGATACTTTTCCCAACGCCCTTGTCCAGGCCATGGCGTGCGGGGTGCCGGCCATCGGTTCGGATTCCGGAGCCATCCCGTTTATCATGCAAGATGCCGGAACCGTTGTCCCTGAGGGACGGCCTGTCGATCTTGCCGAGGCCCTTCGGGATTATATGCAGAATGACCAAAAAAGAAAAAAGGCTGCCCAGAAGGCACGTGAACGCGCCGTTCAGCTGGCCGGGATGCAGGCTTTAAGCCGTGATTTTTATGACATCTTGGGGCAGGTGATGACGGGCGATTTCCGGAAGGACTTAGAAAATCATGATGCGCGAAAAGCCTGGACAGGGAGTGCGATTTGAAGATGACGGATAATCGTTCGCCTTTGCCGTATCGATTGAATTCGGAATGCGCGGTCGTCTTCTCTTCGTGTGACCACGATCCCGAACAGAGCTATTTTTGCGGTTATTATTACCCTTCGCCCTTGAAAAGCGGCCGGTTGCTATGTCATCGGACAGCTTTTGATGGCCGGAATATAACCGAGGCCGACAGCTGCGAGATCGGATATTGGGATACGGCAACACGGCATTTTGTGGTTTGTGGGCGGACCTTTGCCTTTAATTGGCAACAGGGGGCTATGCTGCAATGGTTGCCCGAAGGGCGGAGTTTTATTTATAACAATAGGGAAGGCAACCGCTTTGTGGCAGAGATTGGTGATGTCCGCGACGGCTCGGTGCGGCGGCTGGCTTCTCCGGTATACGTGGTTCATCCATCGTGACGATTCGCCTTGGCGGCAAATTTTGAACATTTGGCCTTTTGCCGGGAGGGTTATAACTATCAGGGAGTACGCAATAAGCGGTGGGACGTCTTTATCGATCCCCAGGACGGGATCTCGCGTGTCGATCTTGAGACTGGTGAAACCCGCCTGATCGTAAGCACAGCCGATGTGGCGGCGATCCGAGCAAAGGTGGATATGCGCGGGTGCTACCATTGGCTGGAGCACATGATCTGGAATCCGTCTGGCACTCGGTTCGCTTTCCTGCACCGTTGGGCGCCCGGCGATCCGAGCGGCGCCGGACACCGGACACGATTGTTCACCGCGGATGCGTCGGGTCAAAGTTTATTTATGTTCCCGGATACAGGGTTTTATTCGCATATGAATTGGAGAGCGGATGATGTTTTTACGGTCTGGGGTATGATCCCGGAAGGGTTGCTGCCGCAGGTATTGGCGCCCGCATCAGCGGTAAGGAGAGTACTCCGCCCCCTCTACCATCGGGTCAGGAGATTTCTCCCGCCAATGATCGCCAGAAGGAACCAGGCCTTCCAGGCCTTTCTTTCCTACAAGGACGTCAGCAGAGATTGGGAAGTTGCCGGGCAGGGGATACTGGATCGTAATGGACACAACACCTGGTCAGCTGACGGAAGCTATATGCTGACCGATACCTATGCGGATGAGAACCATTATCGCCATTTGGCGTTATACGACAGCCTGCGCCATGAGTTGATCCCGATCGGGAGGTTTTACTCCCCCTTCAATGACTCTGTATTTCGGTGTGACCTTCACCCGCGGTTCGGCGAGGAGGAAGGGCAGGTTATTGTCGACTCGGCGCATGCGGGGCGGCGGCACGTTTATATGATCGATATTACCAAGTTGTTAAAAGACAGGAGCTCATAATGAAAATTTTTATTTCCGGGATCGCCGGTTTTCTCGGCAGCTATCTGGCGGACCGCATGCTGGAATTGGGGCACGAGGTCATTGGCAATGACACGCTGATCGGCGGTTATTTGGAGAATGTCCCGCCGGAAGCGGATTTTCATCAGATCGATTGCTGTTATCTTAATTCGATGGTCAAACTGATGAAGGGGTGCGATATCGTCTATCATACGGCTTGCACCGCCTATGAAGGCTTATCCGTGTTTTCGCCGCATTTGGTTTCGCAGAATACCTACCAAATCACGGCTACCCTTTTAAGTGCCGCGATCCAGAATAAGGTTAAACGGTTCGTGCATTGCTCGAGCATGGCCCGTTACGGCGTCCAGGAAAGACTTCCTTTTACGGAAGACATGGAATGCCGGCCGCAGGATCCGTACGGGATCGCAAAATATGCCTCGGAACTGCTGGTCCGCAATCTCTGCCAAACCCACGGGATCGAATACGTGATTGCGGTTCCGCATAATATCATCGGCCCGCGTCAAAAATATGATGATCCTTACCGCAATGTGGCCGCGATCATGATCAATCTGATGCTGCAGGGCCGCCAACCCGTGATCTATGGTGACGGCGAGCAGAAAAGATGTTTCTCGTTCATCCAGGACAACATTTATTGTCTGGAAAAACTTGCATTCGAAAAGAAGGTGGTCAAAGAAGTTATTAATATCGGTCCGGACGAAGAATTCGTTACGATCAATCAACTGGCTCAAACGATTGCACAAATCCTGGGATGTGAACTTCAACCCGTTTATTTGCCAGACCGGCCTCAGGAAGTGAAACTGGCCGGGTGTTCGGCCGATAAGGCCCGGAAGCTCCTGGGCTACAAGACTCAATACACGTTGAAACAGGGCCTGCGGGAAATGATCGATTATATTCAGGCCCGGGGACCCAGAAAATTCCGTTATCATCTTGATCTCGAGATTGTGAATGAACGCTGCCCGCAAAGCTGGCGGGAGCGGATGTTTTAATACAGAAAGAGAATTATGCCCGAGGCCCCGTTGGTTTTTGTCATTGTATTGAACCGCAACGGTCGTCAGCATCTGGAATACTGTCTGCCGTCGATCAAACAAACGGATTATCCGAATTTTCGTATTGTCATGGTCGATAATGATTCCACGGATGATTCGGTCGTTTATGTGCGGGAGAATTTTCGCGATATTCACGTGATAGAGGCCGGACGCAATGCCGGCTGGGCCGGCGGTAATAATATCGGGATTCGCTATGCCCGGGACAACGGTGCCCGTTACGTTGTTTTGGCCAATAACGATATCAAGGTCCATCCGCAGTGGATCCGCTCCTGTGTCACGGCCTTTCAGAGCGATCCGTTGATCGCCTTTGCCGGCTGCACCGTGTTCGGGGATATCCGCGCCGTTGGGGAAGAAGTGTATCAAAAGGCCTGTCAGGACTGGAGGGAGATCCGTTTTTGGATAACGGATGATTATATCGACGGGATGGCCCTTTTTATCGATGTGACCGTTTTTGATGAGATCGGGATGATCGATGAGGGGTACTTTATTTACCGTGAAGAAACCGATCTGGAAACGCGTGCCCAAAAAGCGGGATTCAAACGGGCCAAGACCAATGTCCCGGTTTGGCATTATTCGCGGGGTTATTTTCGGAAGATGACGCTGAGGGCCGGGTTTTATGCCATCCGCAATAATATTCGTTTTGCCATTAAGCATTGTTCCTTTTTCGGATTTTTACGGGCCATTGCTCGTGAATATTATATCGGTTGCTGGCCGTTTTACAGCGGGGATATGACTAAGGTCACCACGTTGCGCTCAAGACCCGGCCATCCCTTACTTAATTTTTTCTTGGTGACCTATTGTGTTTTATGGAATGTCATCTTTCTTCCCCGGACCTTACGGAAAAGGTTTGAAGACTATCGTTTGGTAAGAATGCATCAGAAAAGGACAGCTTAAAAAAATGTGCGGGATTGCGGGGATCATGTCGAACAATGAGCGGATCGATTTCGACCGCGTGGGTGAACGCTTAACGCAATCCCTGCGTCATCGCGGTCCGGATGATAACGGCATTATGGCTGACCGCAAACACGGCTGTTTGTTCGTGCATACCCGTTTATCCATCCTTGATCTTACCCAACGCGGGCATCAGCCGATGCACGATGTTTCCGGGCGGTATTCGATTGTTTTTAACGGTGAGATTTATAACTTTAAAGAAATCCGCGATGAACTCAAGAAATCCGGCATCCGTTTTGGGTCGGGAACTGATACCGAAGTCGTTTTGCAAGCCTATATTCATTGGCAAGAACAATGTCTGTCCCGTTTGCGGGGGATGTTTGCCTTTGGGATTGTGGACCGGGATCCGGCTGGGACAAAACTTTTTTTGGCGCGGGACCGGTTCGGGATCAAACCGCTCATCTATTCCCAAACACCGAACGGATTTGTTTTTGCGTCCGAACTACGGGCTCTGACCGATGCCGGACTGATCGATCGCAAGATTTCTTCACGCAGTCTGGGGCAATACCTTGCCTGCGGGAGCGTGCAGCAGCCGGACACCATTTACAAAGGTGTTTATCAATTAATGGCCGGCCATTGTATGGTCGTGACGCCATCTGGGGATCTGCAATTAAACCAATGGTACGATGTGGCGGCCAGGTCTGTAGAATTGGCGCGTTTGTACCGCGGGAAATCGTATTGCGATCTGGTCGATCTGACCCGGATCAAGCTGGAGGAAGCAGCCCAATACCATGTGATCGCGGATGTGGAAGTGGGCGCGTTTTTAAGCGGCGGCGTGGATTCCTCAGCCGTTACGGCGCTGATGCGGCGTCATCTCCCCGGAAAGATTCAAACATTTTCTGTCGGATTTGAGCCGCAGAATGAAGTAATGGATGAGAAACAGGCGGCCCGAGTGACCGCCCGGTTTATTGAAGCCGAACATCATGAATTGATCGTGACGCATCAACATGTTGATCAAATGTTCGATCCTTTTATTAACAGTCTGGATCAGCCCAGCGTGGACGGTTTCAATACCTTTTTGGTCAGCGGGATAGCCGGGAAGCGCCTCAAAGTGACGTTGTCAGGCCTGGCTGGGGATGAATTATTCGGGGGATACACGTATTATCAGGATATTTTTAAGTTGCGAAAGATTCCGATCCCCTTTATCGGTCGTATCGCTGAGGGACGGATTCCTGTGCGCCTTTTAAAAGGGCTTTCGTATTATGGATTAACACCGTATCAGGCGGTCGGGCATTTCCGGCAATATCATTCCTGGGACTGGCTTCGCAAGGTGGCCTTCAAAGACTTCGAAACACCGTTGTTGTGGGGGGAAGATGAATCCGGATTGGATGATTTGGCACGTATGGGTCTGGCGGATTTAAACGGTTATCTTTGCTCGACGCTGTTGAGGGATTGCGATGTCCTGAGCATGGCGCATTCGCTGGAGGTGCGTCCGGTTTTACTGGATCATTGCCTGGTTGAGCATGCCTTGGCCTTACCGGACCGGGCTAAGATACGCAATGGAAAGAAAAAGTCTGTTTTTCTGGATGCGGTTGCCGGGTTGATCCCGCCCGGATGCGGGCAGAGGAAAAAAACCGGATTTGAATTGCCGTTTAGGGATTGGATGCGGGGGCCGTTGAAGGAAAGGTTTCGGCAGGCATTTGACAGCCAGGCGGCGCGGGATCTGTTCAAGAATTCTTTTCGGCAGGCAACCGTGCAAAAACTTGACAAGAATCGATTGCGGCGCTGGGATTGGCAATGGTTTGTTTTGCTGTCTTGGTTGGATAGGAACCGGGTCGATTTGCAATGATAGGATGTTGTCATCCCCGCGAAGGCGGGGATCCAGTTAACATGTCATTCCCGCGTAGGCGGGAATCTAGTAAAGTATGAATCAATATTACGTATACATCTTGGCCTCGAAAAGGAATGGGACATTATATATCGGAGTTACACGGGATTTATCTAAAAGAGTTTATGAACATAAGCAGGGTCTTGTGGAGGGATTCACAAAAAAGTATAACGTTCACAGACTTGTGTATTTCGAAACCACTGGTGATATTAATGAAGCCATTCATCGAGAAAAATGTTTAAAGAAATGGAACCGTTCTTGGAAGATAAGGTTGATCGAGGAAAACAATCCAGACTGGAAAGATTTGTATGCTAGTTTAATAGGTGAATAATGATATTTTGGATTTAAAATCCCTAGATTCCCGCCTGCGCGGGAATGACAAGGAAGCGGGAATGACAGAAGGGCGGGAGTGACAAGAATGGATTCCCGCCGGAGTTTATCCCCGCGGAAGCGGGGACGGGAATGACAGAAGGGCGGGAGTGACAAAAATGGATTCCCGCTTGCGCGGGAATGACAAGAATGGATTCCCGCCGGAGTTTATCCCCGCGGAAGCGGGGACGGGAATGACAAGGAAGCGGGAATGACATGAAGGTTTTGCACATTATTTCGGGTACTTTAAAAGGCGGGGCGGCGCGCGGCGGGGCCTGGCTGCATCTGGGTCTGCGGGAGGCCGGCATTGACAGCCGGATCCTGGCAACCCGTACCGACGCGAGTTATCCGCAAGTCAGTTCGGTCTTGTCCAAAGGGCCGTTTGGCGAATTCATGTTTTATTTCCATATCGCTTCGGAACTGGTTCATCATCTCGTCTATCCGCGGCATAAAAAACGGATCTTCAGCAACGGTTTTCTGGGTTATTCGGGGATCGAACGCCACCCCTGGTTTAAAGAAGCGGATCTTATTCATCTGCACTGGATCAACTGGGGCATGGTATCGCCGGAACAGGTTGAGGCTTTTGAAAAACCGGTTGTCTGGACCATGCGGGATATGTGGCCCATGACCGGAGGGTGTCACTATGGCATGGAATGCCGGGCCTATCAAAACACCTGCGGCCGTTGCCCGGTTTTGGGCAGCCGTCAACAAAAGGATCTGACGACCTGGAATCAGCAGCGCAAGGTCAAGGCCTTTTCAAAACGCAAGATCCATTGGGTAGCCATCAGTCCCTGGCTGGCGGAATGTGCCCGGCAAAGCACAATCCTCAAAGATCAGGAAGTTGAAGTCATCCCCAACGGGGTGGATACCAAGATCTTTTATCCGATCCCCAAAGAACAGGCCCGCCGAAGCCTGGGCTGGAATCAGCATGAGAAAGTCATCCTGACCGGGGCCATTCATCTGAACCTGTTTTGGAAAGGGACGGAAGAATTTTTCCGGGCCTATCGGACCTATCTCGCCACCAGCGCCCTGGCGCTTTTCGGCGAAGCGCGCAACCTGCCGCCGGAATACCGGTCTTTGGTCCGGTATGATCTGGGTCATATTACTGATTTTGAGACGCTGAGGTTGGTTTATTCGGCCGCGGATGTTTTTGTGGCCCCGTCGATCCAGGAAGCCTTCGGCAAGACCCTGATCGAGTCCATGGCCTGCGGCACACCCGTGGTTTGTTTCGGCGCGACCGGCCCGAAATCCATTGTTGATCACAAAGTCAATGGTTATCAGGCCCGGCCTTACGAGGTGAAGGACCTGGCGCAAGGGATCGAGTGGGTCATGAATTTTACGGATCAGGCGGCATTGTCTGCTGCGGCGCGGCAAAAAGTCGAACAATTTTTTACGATCAAAGACGCGGCTCACCGATATATTGATTTGTACCGGCAGGTTTTAAGCAATGAAAATACTCATCATCCATAACCAATATTTGTTTGCCGGGGGGGAGGACCGGGTGGTTGCCTCGGAGGCCGATCTTTTAAAACGGCACGGGCATGAGGTGATCTTTTATCCCCGGTCGAACAAGGAGATCTATGTCAGCCGGTTTCGGGATAAATTCAAATTTGTATTCAATGAAATGCCCTGGTCGCGTAAGACTTTCCGTAATCTTGTTGATTTGATTCAAGCGGAGCAGCCTGACATCGCGCATGTGCATAATCCTTTTTTTATGATGACACCGTCGGTTTATAAGGCCTGCCATGATAACGGGGTGCCGGTTGTCCAGACTTTGCACAATTACCGTTTTTTATGCGCCAACGGCGTTTTGTTTCGGGATGGTCAGGTCTGCGAACGCTGTTTGTACGGCGGCAGCCGCCAGGCGGTGTTAACACGCTGCATCCACCATTCGTTTTGGGGATCGTTCATGAGCGCTTTGATCCTGCGGACTTACCGCGAACGCAGGATCCTGCAGGAGAGCATCACGGCTTTTATCGCGCCGAGTTATTTTTGCAAGGATCTTTATTGCCGGTACGCCCAGTTGGACGAGAATAAAGTATTCGTGAAGTCTCATTTTATCGAAGACCCCGGGGTGTCGAATCAGGAAAAAGAATACGCGCTTTATGTCGGCACGATCCGGGAATATAAAGGGATCCTGGTATTATTAAAGGCCTGGGAAGGATTACCGGATATCCCGCTGAAGATCGCCGGCGAGATCCCACCCGAAAATGAATGGCTGATGGATCATATGCCGGCGGTCAAGAACCTGGAGTTTTTGGGCAGCCTTTCCATGCAGGAAACCCTGGATGCCATGAAGCGGGCCAAATGCGTGATTGTGCCGTCGATTTGTTATGAGACCTTTGCGCGCGCCATTATTGAAGCTTATGCCTGCGGGGTGCCGGTGATTGCCAGTGATATCGGGGCGTTAAAAGAACGGGTGATTGACGGGCAGACCGGCTTTTTATTTAGGGCCGGTGATCCGTTTCAATTACAGGAAAAAGTTCAAAGGATTTTTAATCAGGATAATCAGGATACACAACTCGGCAAGAATGCCCGGGCTCAATATGAAGAACATTATACGCCGGAAGAGAATTATACGATTTTGATGGAAATTTACAAGGATGTTATACGCAAATCATTGCAGTAGAATATCTTAGCGGATGACTTTTCTTAATAATAAATATCTTTATTTATATACATAAATTTTGTATAATTTAATTTCAAAAATTCAATACACTTTAAAGCCCTTTATTCCCAATCATTAAGGAGGATTCATGCGCGTCTTTAAAACGATTTCTGCCATTCTCATTTTTTTTCTAATTTTTACCGTTACTGCCAATGCCCAGGATATTTTTTATATGGTCAATAAGGATCTCACGCGTGTCTGGCTGAATCGGCTTGGCGATATGGGAATGGAAGGCGAACAGATTTGCCGATTGGGCCCTGACTACCAGCTGGGATACGGGGATACCGTCGCCCTGACATTATGGGGGAAAATGGAGGGTTATTACGAAGTTAATCTAAACCGTGACGGCGAGATCGCTGTCCCGGCTTTGGGAAAGATGCAAATTTCGGGTTTGACTCTGAATCAGGCCCGTGAGGTTATCCGGCGTGCGATCGACCAAAAATTTACCAATGTCGAATTCGAACTCGGGATTAAGAACGTCAAAGATATTGTCATTAAAGTCCTGGGTAATGTAGTTAAACCGGGTATATATCCTGTCAGCCCGTGCAGCTCCATGGTGGAAGCCTTGAGTCAAGCCGGCGGGCCCAATCAACAGGGCACTTTAACCGATATCCGGCTTATCAGAGGCGGAGAGGTTATTCAGACGTTGGATTTTTATGATTATATTTTGAAAGGCAAGGTCTCAGACCGACTTTCTATAAAACATGACGATGTTATTTTTGTGCCGCCGATCGAGAATATCTACGCCTTGCGCGGGGACGTCAGGTATCCGGGCATTTATGATCAGCCCGGTGAGCCGCTGCTGAGCCGTGCGATCGAGATGGCCGGCGGTATGAAACCGACAACCTTAAAACGGAAGATATCGATTATCCGCATCAATCCCGAGACACTGCAAACCGAAGTGATCAAGGAGATTCGGCCCGCGGCGCAAGACCGTATTGCACCCGAAGAGGATTTCCGGATCATGAATTTTGACACGATCAAGATCGGGACAGACTCGGACTTTACACCTTATCAAAAGGAGCTTTTGAGAGAAGTCGCGGTAACTGGAGAAGTACAGGCCCCGGGCCAGTATCAGATCGCGCAGGGAGAAAAACTTTCGGCATTATTAAAAAGGCTGCAGATTACCGAAAGAACGGCTTTTATCGACGGAGCGGTATTTGTGCGCCCGGGTTTAAAACACCGGGAAAAAACGATCGCCGACCGCCTGATCGCGGCTCAAAAACAGCTTATCTTGGAAGAAGAGGCGCGCCTGGCCGGACTGCTTTTATCGGATGATGAAAGAAAATTACATCATAATGCCTTGCAATTGCGCCGGCACGCCCTGGCCACCTTGGCTGCCCGCGTACCTGAAGGGCGGATTATCATCGATCTTGAGAAGATCTTGGCCGGAGAAAATGATATGTTACTTGAAAACGGCGATTCGCTTTTTATCCCGTCCATCCCGGACTGGGTCTTGGTCACGGGCGCGGTGTATAATCCGCAATCGATACTATTTCAGCCGGAAAAATCCCTGGATTTCTATCTGGAGCAGGTCGGCGGCATTAAAGAAACCGGCGATGCCAAATCCGTTTACGTGATCAAACCCGACGGCCGCGCGGAATCCCCGAAGACGGGCTTTTCCAAGATCACGCGGGGGGATATCATCGTGGTCCCGCAAAAATATAATTAGAGAGGAAATTACATGAAAATCCAGCAGTGTATATCATCGCCCCACGGCGGAGATCAACTGGTTAATAGAATCGTTCCCGAGATTGAAAGAAAGCATTTTATCGAGCAGGCATCAAAGCATAAGGTGTATACCATTTCTAATGCTGATTTATCCAGCTTTTACCGCATTGCGGACGGCGGATTGTCACCGCTGGAAGGGCCGATGACCCAGGCGGAATTCAACCGCGTGTTGGATGATCAGGTGATCGAGCGTGACGGCAAGAAATACGCCTGGACCATCCCGATCGTTTTTCCGGTCACGGATGAGGAAAAGGATTCTTTTAAAACCTCAGAGACCGCGGCGGTCAAAGACGGGCACGGCCAGATCATCGGCGTGATCGAGATCGAAGAAATCTATCCCTTTGATAAAGTGAAATACAACCGCAGCGTCTACGGCACGGACCGCAAGGATCATCCGGGCCCAAGGATCGTAAACGATGATCCCCGTAACTGGCTGATCGGCGGCAAGATCTGGGCTATCCGGCCGCAACGGCATCCGGTTTACGGCAAATACATGCTAACGCCCGAAGAAACGCGCTCGCTGTTTCAGGAACGCGGCTGGCAGCGGATCGTGGCGTTTCAGACCCGTAATGCCCTGCACCGCGCGCACGAATACACCATGGTGTATGCTATGGAAACCCTGACCAAGCAGGGACTGCGCGCCGGGGTTGTCTTAAATCCGCTGGTGGGATCGACCAAAAAAGACGATGTGCCGGCCGAAGTCCGCATGCGAACATACGAGGCCCTGATCGATCAGAAACTGATCGGGCAGGGAGACAAGGACGATGCCTTTTGGAAAAAACAAAAGTTCGAGCTGACCGATAACCTGCAACTGATCGGACTGGATATCAAGATGTTCTATGCCGGCCCCAAAGAAGCGGTGATGCACTCGATCTACCGTCAAAATTACGGTTTTACGGATATCATCATCGGCCGGCGGCACGCGGATGCGCCGTTCGACGACGGGACCCAGGTCTGGGGTGATTTTGACGCTCAGGAGATTTTTACCCGGCTGAAAGGCGAACTTCAGATTAAGCCTTTGAATGTGGGATTTGCGGCATATTTTGAGGAGCTGGGCAAGGTCGGGTTGATCGAGGATTATAAAGACAAAGGCTATCACGTGGTCAAGATCGCGGGCAAGGATTTGCGCAATAAATTAAAGACCGGTGCGCCCATTGACGAACGCATCATGCGCAAGCCTGTGGCGGATATCCTGGAAGAATTTTACCGGGAGCAGATCCCCGCCGAGGCCGGAATCGTCAAGGCGCGCAATATTACCTGGCATGATACCAAGATTACAAAGAAAGACCGCGAAAAGAGCAACGGGCATAAAGGGGCGGTGTTGTGGTTCACCGGCCTGCCCAGTTCTGGTAAGTCCACGATCGCGGTTGAGCTGCAGGCGATGCTGTTCCAGCGCGGGTGCCAGGTGTATGTGTTGGACGGTGATAATATCCGCCACGGATTGAATAAGAATCTGGGCTTTTCGCCCGAAGACCGGACCGAGAACATCCGCCGCATCAGCGAGGTGGCCAAGCTGTTTGCCCAAGCCGGATTTCTGGTGGTTACATCGTTTATATCCCCTTATCGCGCTGACCGTCAGGCTGCCCGTGATCTGCTGGAACCGGGTGACTTTCTGGAGGTCTTTATAAAGACCTCGGTCGAAGAATGTGAAAAGCGTGATCCTAAGGGTTTATACAAAAAAGCCCGCTCCGGCGAGATCAAGCAATTTACCGGGATCTCGGCCCCGTATGAGGAACCGGAGAATCCCGAGATCATCGTGCAGACCGAGAATGAAACCCCCAGGGAGAGCGCCGAATATTTGCTCGCCTATCTTGAGAGGGAGGGCTACATCCCCCAAGGGCTGAAATTGTAATGTTTTTTGAAGGCTACCTGACAATCGGTGTTATTACCTTGATGACCGCCGCGCTGGCGTTTGAGATCACCGGCTCGGACGCGATCCTTTTCGCCGCCCTCGCGGTCCTGATGCTTTTCGGTATTATCACGCCAAGCGAGGCATTGTCGGGCTTTGCCAATAAGGGCATGATGACCGTGGCCGTGCTTTTCATCGTCAGCCAGGCCGTGCAGAACACCGGCGCTTTAGATGGTATAAGTCGGCGGTTTCTGAGCATGAAAAAGGACGGCGGCATTTCAACGATGATGCTGCGGATGATGATCCCGGTCACGGCCGCGTCGGCCTTTTTGAACAATACCCCGATCGTGTTGATGTTCGTTCCGGTCGTTAAGAACTGGGCCGAGAAACTGAACATTTCGGCCTCGAAGTTTTTGATCCCGCTGTCGTATGCGTCTATTTTCGGCGGGATCTGCACCCTGATCGGCACCTCAACCAATCTGGTCGTGCACGGCCTGATGCTCGACAATAAGATGACTGGCTTGTCGATGTTCGAATTGACCAAGATCGGCCTGCCATGCGCCGTTCTGGGCTGGTTTTATATGGCCTTTATCGGAAAACGGCTTTTGCCGGACCGTAAGGATATCATGGAGGTCATCAAGGAAAAGCCAAAAGAATATGTCACGACCCTGCGCGTCAACGAAGAGTGTGATTTGGCCGGGAAAACGATCCAGGAAGCCGGCCTGCGGAATTTGAAGGGCCTGTTTTTAGTCGCGATCGAGCGCGACGGAAAGTCTTTGGGCGCGGTCTCCCACGCGGAGCAGATATTCGCCGGGGATCATTTGATTTTTGCCGGTGTCACAACCGCGATCGTTGACCTTTACAACATCCCCGGTTTGGTGCCGGTCGAAGAAGACCTGCGCGGAGTCAAGCGGCATCTGGTCGAGGCCGTGATCTCATCCAACGCGCCGGTCACCGGCCAGACCGTCAAGGAATGCGGCTTCCGGTCGCGTTACGGCGCTTCGATCATCGCGGTTCACCGTAACGGCGAGCGCGTGCTGTCAAGGATCGGCGATATTATCCTGCGTCCGGGGGATACCTTATTGATGCTTACGGGGGCAGACTTTACCCGCGAATGGCGCAACTCCGAGGATTTTTATCTGGTATCGGATATCAAAAAAGTCGAGGCCAAGGCCTATCACAAGTCCTGGCTGGCTTTGGGGATCGTGGGCCTGATGATCCTGGCGGCCACCTTTGCCGATTACCTGCCACGAATCGCGGGCCAACGCGTCTCCATGCTGCATGCCGCTTTTGGCGCGGCGTTATTGATGGTAATCACCGGCTGCGTCCGGGTGACCGAGGCCAGACGGTCGATCCATTTTAATGTGCTGATCACGATCGCCTGCGCGTTCGGGATCAGCAAGGCCCTGCAGAACAGCGGGGCCGCGGCGGGCATCGCCGCCGGGGTGATCAGTGTCGTCAAAGGTTTTGGCCCTGTCGGTGTCCTTGGTGCGATTTACCTGATCACGACGATATTTACCGAGATCATCACGAATAACGCGGCTGCGGCATTGGTCTTCCCGATCGCTTTGTCCGCCGCGGGGCAGATGGGGATTGAGGCCCGACCGTTTTTTATCGCGATCGCGATCGCGGCCTCGGCCAGTTTCCTGACGCCGATCGGGTATCAGACGAACCTGATCGTGCAGGGCCCGGGCGGGTATAAATTCAAGGATTATTTCAAGGTCGGCCTGCCGCTGAATATCCTGTTTTTCATCGCGGCCGTGCTGATCATCCCGGTTTTTTGGGGTTTTTAGAATGACTTTCTTTACCTCTACCTTTACCTGCCTTTCAGAAAGGAGCCGTCCATGACCGATCGCCAGCCATATGAAGAGGAAATTGATCTCGTCGAATATATCAAGGTTGTATATAAGTACCGCTGGATGGTTACAATTTTGGTTTTTCTTGCTATGCTGGTGACCGCGATCCTGGGTCTGCGTCAGCCGTCCAAATTCGAGGCTTCCGCCACATTTTTTCCTTTATACGCTTCAACTTTGCCTGCAGCTGAAAGCGTGATGGTAAGACCCGGACCGGATATCAAAGATCTAATTATTTCTATTTTGGAAAGCCGTAAAATGGCTGACAGAATTATAGATCAGCTGGGGTTACAAAAAAAATGGGATATCACCATGCTGGCTGACGCCCGGAAGGTATTGAACAAAACAGTACAAATAAGCCTGGAAAAGAACGGACTTATCCGCCTGTCGGTCATGACACAGGACCGGGAACAGTCTGCCAGAATCGCGAACGCCTATGTTGATAATCTCGAGTATTTTAACCAGGAGCTTAATATCGGGCCTCAAAAACAGATTGTCCAGGTCATTGACCGGGCGGTGGTCCCGGAACACCATATGTCGCGTGGCACGGTCAGGCGAACCATAACCGGTGGAGTCGTCTGTTTTGTTTTCTCAATTTTACTCGCGTATGGGCTGGAATTTATCAAACGAAGCAATATGATCAGCCGTTTAAAAAGCTAGCCCTGGCAGCCATCAGGAGGGGCCTTGTACTAACGATGATAAGAAATGAAAGATCATTTTATTGGATAGTTATTACGATATTTGTATTGATCGTCGGTTATATGCTAGTGACCAGCACGGTTTCGTATCGGCTCAGTTCTGCGGAACGGATTGTTCGAAACGGGCATATTAAACCGGCCATTCGCGTCTATGAGAAAATTATTCGGCGGGATGCGGTTTTGCCCGAACATCAGCGTCTTGAAAGCGATCGTATGCGCCAAATCCGTTCGGCTTTGGTTCCTTTACTTTTAAGCGATCACAGGGAATACGCGGCAGCGGAGGTCATTAGGCAGGGATTGGAGGGTATCGCTGATAATGCCTGGAGGGCTGAATCATTCTTGAATGAGGATCATGATGCGCTCCGCTTCGGGATAGCTTTATTCAGGGCCGGTTTGCCCAGCATGTCCTTAAAAGTATTCGAGCAGGCGAGCCGAAGAAATCCGGAGGAACCGTTACCCTATTATTTAATGGCCTTGGTGCACCAGAAATGTCAAAACTCGGTCCAGGCCCTCAAGCAACTTCGCCGAACAACGCAGCTTTTAGATCGTTTGATTGAAGTTCGTGATCATCAATCTGCCCCTTATTGGGGGGATGCGTATTTTAGGACGGCAACGGCATTAGAGGATGCCGGCAATCTCGACCGGGCCAAAGATTATTATCAAAAAGCTGTAAAGGTATCCGGTTATCGAGCTGTGGAATCCTACCAGGGGCTACACAGGCTTTTTACACGCAGCGGACGAGGCCAAGAAGCCGATCAAATAAAACGAATTTTACGCACCTTGAAGCCCCAACATGAACTACAACACCGGATTGACAATGGATTGATTTTTCTGGGGTATTCCCTCGATCCCAAGGAATTTGAGTTAGTGAACAGGGGCACGGTCGTCTTTTTTTGGGAAACCTTGCGCCCGACACCTGAACTACGGGTTGAGGATACGGATTCCGGCAAGACGGTCAGAATCGGCAAGCGGATTTATGAAGTGAAACAGGTTGAAAATTTTGCCCCGGATTTCGGATTCGAAACAGGAGGGAGCGGTCAAGGATTTCCTCCGGGATGGCCAAGCGATTATTACAGCGCCAAGCCTAACCAGCGTTCAATCGCATGGGATATCTTGCCCGTTGGACGTAGCCGGTGTTTGCTTTTGAGTAATACGCGATTGGGGAATACGAATTGCCAAACTGATTATATCCCCGTCAACGATACAGACCTGTATTTGCAGGCCGGGTGGATAAAAAGTATTAACGGCCGGGCATTCCTGGGCCGGATGTGGTTTGACGAAGATAAAAACAGCAATGGATATGATTATGTCGCGCTCGATATCAAAAATCCGGAGTGGAAATATTATAAGCAAATTGTCCGCCCCCAACCGGGCAGTTCGTTTTGCCGCCTGTGGGTGACGAATTTTATGACAACCGGCCGGGCATTTTTTGATGATATTGTTTTTTTGAAGCTACATATCCCATCTTGATATAACGAAATTTATTTAAGAAATTAAATTTCTTTACAGAAAAAAATGATACCAATTACCTTTAAAAATAAAATTAAATTTCTAAAAGTGATAGGATTTTTTTATAGGCCCTTTAAAGAGCGGGCATTTTTTGTGTTAATTGCCATGTTTGTTTCTGGTTTTCTCGAGTCGTTAAATATGGCAGTATTGTATCCTGTTGTAAACTATGGGCTTGGATTAGAGAACAACAGTTTTATAATTCGGTTATTCAATTGCGTCATTAATTATTTTGCGAATGACAATTATTTTATGTTTTCTTGCCTTGTTTTGTTTGGGGTGACATGTGTTGCAGTATTGGCGAAATATGTTTACAGCATTTTGGCCAATAAATTAACTTCAGATATTGTTGTCGATATCGAAAAAAAGATTTTTCAAGAGTATATAAACGCAGATTATGCTTTTTTTACAAGTAATCAGCAGGGTAAGATGATCCATATGGCGACCATCGCCCCGACGCATATTATGTCATTGATTGTTTACCTATCTCGCTTGGTCTATGACGTCGTTAATTGTTTGTTTATGTTTGCGTTGTTATTAATTCTTAGCAGAAAAGGCACCTTTTTGGTTATGGCAATAGCTTTAATTTATGGGGTGTTAGTTAAAGGAGTGATCGGGAGAATGATTTATAAATGCGGAGCCGCAAAAGTGGAGGAGGATCGTAAAAAAAACGTGATATTGAATGAATTAATCACTGGCATTAAATCGATTAGAGTGTTCTTGGGATTTGAAATGTGGGTTGGTAAACATAGGGATGCCGTTGAGCGAAGTGCTCACAATTTATATAAAATGTTGATGGGTCGAGTTTTTCCAAATTGTTTTGCGAAATTTATACTCTTTGGTTCCTTAGCCTTTATTGGATTCGCATTAAGTCTTGGAAGCCGTGAAAATTTAATTGCATCACTCCCTTTGTTCGGCACATTTGCTATGGTGGCCAGTCAATTTTTTCCCAAAATTCAGGCAGTAGGTCTCGATGTTATGATGATCACAGAGCAAATGCCTAGTGCCCAAATGGTTTATGATCTGCACTCATCAGAAACTAGAACGCTAATGGATGGCACAAGAGTATTGGGCGGATTTAATCATGAGATTTTTTTTCAGGATGTCTGGTTTCGATACGACGGGAGCCAAGAGTTTCAGTTGAGAGGTGTTAACCTGTGTTTTGAAAAGAATAAAATGACAGCTATCGTTGGGTCGTCCGGCGCCGGCAAGACGACCCTGATCAATCTTCTGCTGAAACTTTATCAGCCGACCCGTGGCCACGTCCGTATCGATGGCGTTAATATATTCGATTATACTAATCAATCCTATCTTAGCCGGATCGGATACGTCAGCCAAGAGACATATATTTTAAATGACACGATCAGAGAAAATATTCGTTTCTGCGATGCACAACGCAGCGACTCCCAGATCATAGAAGCGGCCCAGCTTGCCAACGCGCATGATTTCATTCAGGCCGCGGAGAACGGATATGACACCGTGGTGGGGGATGCGGGGATGAAACTTTCCGGCGGCCAAAGGCAACGGATCGCCATTGCCAGGGCGATATTGAGAAAGCCACAGATTATCATTTTCGACGAGGCAACCAGTTCGCTGGATAATATTGCCGAGAAAAAAGTGCAAGACGCCATTGCCCGTATTTCCCAGGATACCACCGTTATCGTCGTTGCCCACCGGCTATCGACTATTCAGAATGCGGATAAGATTATTGTCCTGGAAGACGGTGTTGTTCAGGAAACCGGGACACACAGTGAGTTACTCCAGAATAACGGATTGTATTTTCAGTTATATACAAAACAAGACACGTACTCTGATACGGGGATCAATGTATAAAGCATTTTATTTACAGGAGGGAAGATGAATCAGCAAGTCAAATATATCGCGGGAGGACTGGCAGTTGATGATCGGGGCCATATTCAATTCTGCAATGATTTTGATATGACAGCTATTAAGAGGTTTTATATCGTTTCCAATCACACAGCACCGTTTATCAGGGCCTGGCACGGGCATAAAAAGGAAAATAAGTTTGTTATGGTCATCTCGGGTGCGGCCATCTTTGGGGCGGTGAAGATCGATGACTGGGAAAACCCGGACCACAATGCCAAAGTTGAGCGTTTTGTCCTAAGCGCGGAAAAGCCGGGATTGCTTTATATCCCGGCCGGCTATGCTCACGGATATAAAACATTGGTCAAGGATGCGAAAATTATGTTTTTTTCCACTTCGACCTTAAAAGAAAGTTCCGGGGATGATTTCCGGTTCGATTATGATTTTTGGAATCCATGGGATGTTGTGCCGAGATAAGATAGTTTTCACAAAAGGACAAAGTTTTTAAAGAGGTCATGCGATGGCAGATAATAATCAATCAATCCAGTTGATCCCTGCGTTAACTTTGCAAGAAGATAACACGATCAATGACTCGTTGAAACTGATCGAAGATCGTTACGGTACGATCCTGATCGTACTCGACCAAGCCGGCAAGCTATCGGGGATTGTATCGCCGGGGGACTTACGCAAGGCGATCCTGCAGGGGCATTCGGTACGAACCAGGCTCGATCGTGTTATAAACCGTAATCCTGTTTATATCCGGTATGACGAAATAAAATCAGCGACTGACGTTAATCAGGGTATCATGGATGCATTGCGGGGTCGGTACAGCGAGGTATCCATGATGTATGCGCTTCTTCCGGTCATCACTTCAGACCGCAAGGTCATGGGGCTGATCAGCCTTGATTCTCTGACCGGTTATGTTGCGACGCCCCAGGTCCGCATCAATCATCGTACAGTTTTGATTGTCGGAGGGGCCGGGTACATCGGTTCGGTTTTGACCCGAAAATTGCTTGCGGACGGATGGGCGGTCAAGATTCTAGATAGACTGCTTTATGGAGAGGAATCGCTGCGGGGTTTAGAGGGCCAGAATATGATTTTGAAGCGAGGTGATGCCAGCGTTATTGATGATATCGTGAACGCGGTGGACGGCGTTGATGCGGTGGTTTATTTGGCGGAATTGGTTGGAGATCCGGCGTGTTCCGCGGCTCCCCAGGCAGCATTGAAGACGAACTATCTGGCCGTGACCTCGATGGCGCATTTATGTTCGCATTTGAATATCAACCGTTTTATTTATACATCGTCCTGCAGTGTTTACGGGGCTAATCCCGATGCGGGAATGTTATTGACCGAGGATTCTTCCGTGCAACCTGTATCCCTTTACGGACGGATGAAGGCCTTGGTCGAACAGGCGATCCTGTCTGTATGTAATCTGCCCAATCCCATGTTTTCACCGACTATTCTCAGGCTGGCGACCGTGTTCGGTCATTCGTACCGGCCCCGTTTTGATTTGGTCGTGAATACATTCGTCAAAAATGCCCTCCAGAAAGGGGCGATCGAGATTTTCGGCGGCGAACAATGGCGGCCTAACGTTCACGTGACGGATGTGGCCGAAGCTATTGTCCGTGTTTTAGACGCTCCACCTGAGAAAATTCGGGGGCAGATTTTTAATGTGGGTGGAAATGATTTGAATTATACGATTAACGAGCTGGCGGATTTTACGGAGGAGATTTTTCCATATATCAAAATTATCAGAAAAAACGGAGCCAAAGATTTGCGCAATTACCGGGTTGATTTCGGAAAAATCCGAAAATTTTTGAAATTTGAACCCCGGATTGATGTTAAACAGGGGATGCTGGAGATCAAACAGGCCTTTGATCGTCAGGACTATGATAATTTAGACGATCCCCGATACAGCAATATAGCCATGCTACGGGAGTTGAACCTTGTATGACAAATGAAGCCGGATTAAAGACAATGAATGAGATCAAAACCTATATTCCGTACGGAAAACAATCCTTAAGTGACGAAGATATCGAAGCTGTTGTGAAGGTCCTTAAAAGCGATTGGATCACCCAGGGGCCGGTGATTGCCGAGTTCGAAGCCGCTATCGCCGCCAAAGTTAATGCCCGTTATGGTGTCGCCGTCGCGACCGGGACTGCCGCGTTGCACTGTGCCTGTTTTGCCGCCGGTGTCCAAGCCGGGGATGAGGTTATCACCTCGCCGGTCACGTTTGCCGCCAGTGGAAACTGCGCTCTTTTTTTAGGTGCGTCGGTCAAGTTTGTTGATATCCGGCCCGATACATACTGCATGGATCCGCGGAAATTGGAGACCGCCATAACGGATCGCACCAAGGCCATCATTCCGGTGGATTTCGCGGGCCAGCCGTGTGATATGGATGAGATTTCGGCAATAGCCCGCCAACATGGAATCTCCGTTATTCATGACGCCGCTCATTCATTGGGCGCAACTTATAAATCACGGCCGGTGGGCTCGTTGGCGGATATGACGATATTCTCGTTTCATCCGGTCAAGCATATCACGACCGGAGAAGGAGGTATGATTGTTACCGATAGTGAAGAGATGACGGCCAAACTGAAATTGTTCAGAACCCACGGTATTACCAACAATGACAATCAAATGATCTTAAACGATCAGGCAGCGGATAACGAAAATTCTTTTACGGATCGCTCCGGACCGCCGAGCCGCGCACCCTGGTATTATGAGATGCAGGCCTTGGGATATAATTACCGGATAACAGATTTGCAATGCGCTCTGGGGCTGAGCCAACTTAATAAATTAGATGCCTTCATCGAGCGACGAAGGCAGATTGCCGATCGTTATAATGAATCGTTCGGGCAACATCCGAATTTGATCATCCCCTACCTGGAAGCAGACCGTCAAAGCGCATGGCATCTTTATATGTTGCGTCTGCGTTTGGATAAGATAAAGAAGACGCGGCGGCAAATATTCGAAGAATTGCGTGCCTTAAAGATCGGGGTTCACGTGCATTATATCCCGCTCCATTTACAACCTTTTTACCGGGACCGGTTCGGCACGAAACGGGGCGATTTTCCTGAAGCAGAGGCGTATTATGACTCGGCATTGACGATTCCCCTTTATCCGGCGATGACCGAGCAGGACTGTGAGCGGGTCATCACGGGCGTTTTAAAGACTGTTGAATAAAGAGAGGGCGACATGATCACATTACCTGATTTCGAAAAAACATTTGAATACGAAAATAACTTTTATTTATCCAGTGACGTGAGCCGCATGAGCAAGATACTGGCTCATTATGAGTTATATAAAATGGTTTTGGAGCTTCCGGGCGCGATCGTGGAATGCGGTGTTTTTAAAGGGATTTCTCTGATCCGGTTCGCGACATTTCGCCAACTTTTGGGGACGTCCTTTTCGAAGTCGATCATCGGTTTCGATACCTTCGGCCAATTCCCCGAAACGGAATTTGGTCCGGATAAAGAAATGCGTCAATACCACCTGGATACGGCCGGGGGAGAAAGCATCTCTCGCCAGCAATTAGGGGATGTT
>Ga0272441_10003898_pt1 | contig 27767 bp, 6 predicted proteins | sample SSMProp6N_FD_193582 | JGI IMG/M metagenome (GOLD analysis project Ga0272441, IMG submission 193582) | Marine sediment archaeal communities from Little Sippewissett salt marsh, Falmouth, MA, United States - SSM-Prop-6N | ecosystem: Environmental > Aquatic > Marine > Wetlands > Sediment ... | reverse complement strand
GCGGCGAACAGCACTGGCCCGCGCCCGGCCGCCACTGTCGCGGCGCAAAGCGCCGCGATCCCGCTGTCCAGCCGCGCGCTGCGCGTGACCCGGCCGCCGGCCGAGACCAGGCTGATCCGGCCGGACCGATCGCCGACCGCCAGGCTCTTGCCCAGCCCGGCCAGCCCGCGGATACCGCCGCCGAACCGGCGCTGCCAGAGCGGCGCGCCGTCCGCATCAAAAGCGCAGACCCAGCCGTCGTCCATGCCGACGACGACCTCCTGTTTGCCGTCACCGTCCAGATCAACGATCGCCAGCGCGCGCATGAAATGCGACAGGCTCGCGGCCGGCCCAAAATAGCGCATCCATCGGCAATTCCCGCGCGCGTCGTAAACGTCCAGCTCGTTCCAGTGCCCGCTGCGCACCACGATCACTTCGTCGGTGCCGTCCCCGTCAAGGTCACGCGTCGCCAGGTGGCTCGTGCCCTGCTGCGTCCACGCCGTCATCTTCTGGACACCGCGCGGGAAGTCCCAGCGATACGCCTCGTGCGTGACCGCGTCGCCGTGCGCGTTGATCAGGCTGAGATCCGAGTGGCCGCAGAAGAACTGGCCGGCAATAAGGAACGGCGCTTCGGGAGCCCGCCCTTTGGGCAGAAGTGCCAGCGTCGTATTGTCGCCCCAGAGTACCCGCACACGCTTGAGCAACGCGCCGTCCAGCCCCCGCAGCTCGACGGTCGAGGCGCGGCCGAGCGCGATCTGTTCGCGGCCGTCACCCGACAGGTCGCCGGCCAGCAGCGCCAGCACGCCAAGCTTGTCGCGGCTGTACGGCCACGGCTTCGGAGCCTGCTCGGTCTCGACCGTCCACGATTTCGTGCCGTCCGCCCGGAACGCGTGCACCTGCTCGTCGTCACAGCCGACCACCGCGCCGAACGCATCGGCCTGAGCCGGGCTCGACGCGGCCCAAAGCGAACGGGCCGGAGACTCGAGCGGCGCCTGCCACAGGAGCTTGCCGTCCATGTCGGCAACCGCCAGGCCTTTCTTGCCCGCCGCCCATACGGTGCCCGATCGCGTATGCGCCGAGAAAGCCAGATGGTCGAGACCGCCCTCGACCGCTGCGGTCCACGCGGGGCGCCAGTCCGGCGCCTCCTCCAACTCTTCGGCCGCCGCCGTCGCGGTCCGCGTGCGGGCGGCAGGCTCGAGCCGAGCCAGCGCTGCCGCGAGTTGGCGGGTCAACGGGTCGGGCATGTGACAGCCCGACAGGTTGTGCCGACCGGGCGGGAGCTCGATCTGCGCCAGTTCTCCGTCTGCCTTGACGCGTACGCCGTCGGTCTGCGCCTCTACGCGCGAGGGCTGCGCGACGCGCAGGGCGAGGCGCGTGGCTGAAGCTGAGTCGATCTCGACCTTGCCCTCCGCCGGATCCCAAAGCAGTGTGAGCGGCTTGTCCGCCGTCAGAAGAGCCGTGTCGCCACACACAACGCTGCGCACGTTCGCGCCGAAGATCCTTTCGGTTGCCAGGTGCGCGGCCTCCGCATCGATCGCCAAGTCACCCTCGTGCCAGCCCCCGACACACGCGAGCGCACGCGCGCCGCCCTCGATCAACAACGCGCGGTCCCCAACCGACTCGGCTGTGCAGGGCTGCGTCTTGACGGGCCCGGTCGGATATATCAGGTTGCCCATCGTGCAGGACGCGCCCGCCTCGAGTTGTTGCGACCACTTCTGGGATACGGACGCCTTCCAGACCGACACCTTCGCGTCCACGCCGCAGGCTACGGTCGTGCCGCCGCGCAACCGAACGGCGCGCGAGCCTTTCGGCTCGAGATTCTCGCGGCCGGTCCCGCGCCAGTCGCAGGTGATGTCGAACTGCCCTGTCTGCCGCGCGCGAATCTCGTCGAACACAATCGTGTACAAGTCCTTAAGATAGAGGATATGCCGGGACCACGACGAAAACGGCATGTCCGGCACAGTCGAACGCACATAGAGCCCGTCGCCCGAGCAGACTGCCGTCTCCAGTGCCGCGGCTTTCGCCACCTTCGGCGTCACCATCCCCTGCCGCCGCACGCGGACCTGGTTCTCATCGCCGCGCAGCAGTTGTGTGCCGCCCATGCGCAAGGTGTGCAGCGCGTTCACGTGATAGACCGTGCGGCTCGCCCCGTAATAGCCGTCGAGCAGCAGGTAGTCGTCCTTGGGCCCCAACCCCGAACGGTAGGAAAGGAACCTGTACCCCTGCGAGTCCGACTTGCGCGGCGGGAACACCGAGATCCGGCCGATCAGTTCGGTCGGCGGCACGGGCCGCAGGTCCGGCGGCGGCGTGAAGGACTGGCCGAGCCGGAACACGTTGGTCGGGTACCCCGCCTTGTCCGCCAGCCACAGGTAGCGGCCGTCCTTGGCCAGGTACGCGGCCTCCCGCATCAGGTTGATCGACTGGCACTTGTTCGACTGCTCGCGTTCGTGCCCCTGCCACAACACGAACAGCGCGCTCATCATGTCGCGGATCGTGCCGCTCGTCACCAATTCGTCGAGCCCGTCCAACACACAGAAATCCACCACGGGCTGCGTTACCGTGTTGCGCCAGTACTGCGAGTCCGTGCCCACGGTCGGTTTGCCGACCAAGCCGCCGTACGCTTTGCGCGCGTTGTTCAGACGCGTCTCCCAGCGTGGGTGCGGGTAGTATTTCGCGAAATAACGGCTGCCCGTGTAGATGGTGAACATGTGCCACTGCGAATGGCGCCCGCCGGCCCCGCGGTACGTGTTGTTCGGGTCGTACTTGTTCTGATGCTCGAGCAGCGCGTTCGTGATCCGGAGCCGTTGCTCGTCGCTCAGCAACGGGCTCTCCTCGATCAGGTCCCAGTACAAGGCCAGCAGGTGCATGTTGTAATGACCGTGGCCGGCCAGCGGCTTGAGCGGGTCCTTGAACTTCTTGTATTGCTTCGGGATGTTGTCCGGGTCCGGCAGGATGAGTTCCACGAATCGCTCGAGCTGTTCCTTCGCGCCCGTCATGTAGTAGCGCGCCGCGGCAATGCTCATGGAGTTCCAGCCGAATACCGAGGCGGGCCCGTAGCCGTACCCTTTGCCGTTGTTGCCCGGCCGCCAGCAGTCACTCCAGGAATGCGCGCGCTTGCCCGTCGCAAGCGCCTCGAGCTCGGGGCCCAGTTTGATCTTCATCAACCGTGCGACCTTGAGCGGGTCGCCCGGCGTCAGAACAGACGCGAACACGCGCGCAGCTTCCGCCACGCCCGCGTCGTCGGAGCTGCCCAGAAAAATCACGTTGTGACCGGTCCCGTACGGGTCGTGCAGGGTCCGGACCTCGTAGCCGCCCTGGCCGGGATAGTACAGGTCCGTCAGCGTGTAGTACTCGCGGTAGAGCTGCTCGATGAACCGGTTCGAGGCCATGTTGCCCAGCACAATCACGTTCTTCTGCTCGAGCAGTTCCCGGGTCGTGACGTCCGCGTCGCTGTGCACGGGCAAGGTCAGGCCGGCATGCTGTTTGATCGCCGCCTGGACCGTCCGGACTGCCGCCGCATAGCGGGCGCCGGCCGGCGCAACGATCGCCGCGCGCGGCTTGCCGCGCGCGGCAAGCACCGTGTCGAGATGCAGATCCTTGAGCGTCTCGATCCGCTCCTGCCGGGTCTCCTTCGTGGCCGTCAGGAACCGCACGTTGTCGAGCTGGAACCGGACCGTGACGGGCTCCTCCGCCGCCACGCCGCCCAGCCGGATCTTGCAGCGGTGCTGGTCCAGGCCGAAATCCCAGGTGCCCCGGAACTTGCCGGTCAGCGTGACCGGCGACCATTCGCCAGGCTTCAAATCCTTGATTCGTCCGGAAGCGGCACCGCGCCCGCCCGCATAGACCCGAACCGACAGCCCGCGCTCCGGTAACGGCCCCTCGGGCCGAACCCAGAATTGAACCGCCCTCACCGGTTGCCAATTCGTCGAAATCGGGAAATCGAACTCCAGCGCCGCATCGCGCGGCGCGTCCCGCGCGTCGGTCAGCTCGACCAGCACCGGCGCGCCGCCTTCGGGATGCGCGATCGTGCCTGGCGACAACTTCACCTGCGCGCCGGTCGGGTCGCAGCTCTGCCACCGGATCGGAACCGGCCCGTCCGGTGTGTGCAGCACGGTGTCCACCTGGGCGCGGGCCGCGCACGCGAATGCAGCCGCCCCCGCGGCCATTGCGAGAACGTGTCTCTTGTGCATGTTCACTCTCTCCTGTTGTCGCGCCATGGTCGACGCCCTTGGTCCATCGAGATCGACTGCTGTCGATTGCTGCCGACTGCTATCGATTGCATTCGACATGTCATTTCCCGGCCGCTACCCAGAAAAACGAGCATGTGAGAAATGCGTTCTAACGCCAAGCGAAAAGGAAAACCGCAACACACGATCTTCAAACAGGCAGGCTTCCGTCCGACTCAACTGTCGTCAGTATAGTCCGCCCTGCCCCATTCTTCCAACGAAACCAGCACACTTTGAATACGCCAAATATCAAAGGTATCATCTGCGGTGTTGGGGACTTCGTTTGCAGTTTGCAGTTTCCAGCTCGGGAGTTCCGGGTGTCAGGTTTCAGGTGTCACTCGTACACGTACACGCAGCTCTATCCCGAATGTTGGGATAGATCTGCGTGTAAGAGTACGTGTACGAGTACGGGGAAAGTTGTCAAACGGAAACCAGGACGTGACACAGCCAGCAGAGCACAAAGCTCGGGGCGCGGCCACGCGAAGCGAGCTTTGCGGCTAGCGTTTGGGGTCGAGCAGAGCGACGTGTCCGCCGCGTGTGCCTGCGAGCAGGAAGCCGTTCAGGGGCTTGACCACATCAACGGTCGCATCGAACTTCGCCATGCGCCGGGTGCGGCCGCGCGTGTCGAGCAGATGCACGGCGCCGCCGGAACATCCCACGGCGAGCCGAGCCGGCTGGCCGAGCGCGCACATGGCCCGCGCGCCGGCCGGCAGCTTACGCTGCCACAGTTCCCCGCCGTCCTTGTCGAAGGCGCAGACCCAGCCGTCCTGCATAGCGACCACGACCTCCTTGTTGCCGTCGCCGTTCAGGTCGTCGACGACCAGCCCGCGCATGAACCGGCTTCTCGGCCAGGACGGTCCCAGATAGCGAGCCCAACGACAGTTGTGCCAATGCGGACCGCTGTCATAGACCATGACCTGGTTCCAATGCCCGCTCAGCACGACGATCACTTCCTCGACCCCGTTCCCATCCACATCGGCGACCGCCATGTGCGAGAGCCCGCGCTGCATCCAGCCGTGCATGGACGTGACGTCTTCGGGCAGCATACAGAACAACCCCTTGCCGGCCAGGCGATGGCGCTCGTCGATCCCGCCGACGCCCGGCCCGCCGCACCACCACGGACCGGCCAGCACGTAGGGGCCCAGCGCTTTACCGTCTCGCTCCCCTCGTTTCCTGACCACGGCCAGCGTCTCGAAATCGCCCCAGCGCAGCGGGACCCGCTCGAGGAACGTGCCGTTCAGGTCGTAGAACTCTGCCGCACAGGCGCGTCCGATCGCGATCTCCTGCTTGCCCTTGCCCCAGAAGTCGCCGGCCAGGATACTCAGCACACCGCGCTTCTTCTGCGGGTCCGTGAACCAGGGCGCCTCCCAGCGATCGCCGCGCCGGAACACTTTCGGCAATTCCGCTTTGCGCTCCCAGAGCACGCGCCCCTGCACGTCGAGCGCGCGCAGCTTGTCGTCGTCGAACCCGACCAACGCGGCAAAAACAGTCCCTTGCGCGGAATCGGCCGCGGCCCACAACGAGAGCGGCGACGCCTCGAACGTCAGACGCCGTTCGAGCTTGCCTCGGCTGCTCAACGCGAACACCGCGCCGCGCCCATCCTTCCGATCCATCCCTTTCTTGTCCTCGGCCGCCGCTGCGGTGATCGCCCAGATTCGTCTCGGCCGGGAATGCGCGCCCGGCGAAATCGCTTTGACCGGGCCGTCCAGCTCCGCCGTCCAGCGCGGTTGCCAGTCGGCGCGCGGTTCCGCCTCCTTCTCCTTTGCCGGCGCTCCGGCCTCGGCCACGACGGCCCCGCCCAGCTTCGTCAGGGACTGCTCGATCGACTCGGACAGGCCGGACGCCGGGCCGACATCCGCGAACCGATGCCGGCCCGCCTCGAGCGAGCGAACGCGTCCGGGTCCGGTCGCGACGTTCAGCCGGCACGGTTCGGCCGCCGCCACGTCGAGTGCGCCGGACGCCAGGTCCCACGCGAGCGAGACCGGCCTATCGGCCTGCAGCACTACGCGCCCGCCGCACGTGAGCTGCGTCGCATCAACAAGGAACAACCTGTTCGGCGCCACGTGCGCGAGCCGTGCCTGCACGGCGAATCCGCCCGCCCTGAACGGGCCCGCACCGATGAAGGCCGTGTGCGTGCCCCGTACCAGGTTCGCCTGTTCGCCGAGCGGCTCGAGCGTGAACGAACGCTTCGCCTTGCCCTCGGCATAGATCAACGTGTTCAGGGCCAGCGCCTGGCCTTTCTGGAGGTCCCCGCTCCAGGCCTGATGACCGGACTCGCCCAGCCGGATCGGCTGCGCACAGCACAGCACCGCCCCGTCCTTGGTCCGCACACGGCGGTCTTCGCGCCGGCCCTTGTCCGGCCAGCCCTGCAGACGCCAGTCCGCGTTGACCTCGAACGTGCCCGTCTTGCCGGCCGTCAGCTCGTCCAGCACGAACGTGTAGGCGCCGCCCACGTAGAGCAGGTGCCGAGCCCAATTCGAGAACGGCATGTTCGGGACCCTTGTCCGCACGTACGACGCGCGGCCCAGCGAGACGTGCCGCTCGAGCGCCGCCGCCTTGGCCACCGTCGTCTCGACCATGCCGTTGCAGCGGACCTGTAACTGGTTGGAAAACCCGCTCAGTAGAGTCTGGCCGTCCATCCGCAGGTAGTAGACCGGGTTCACGTGGTACGGGTTGCGGCCGCCCCCGTGAAAACCGTCGATCTGAACAATGTCGTCCTTCGGGCCCAGGCCCGTACGGTAGCAGAGCATCTGGAACCCTTGCTCATGCGGGAAGAGTCGACCCGCCTTGTACCAATCCCATTTCGCAAGCGCTGCGCGCGAGACCGTGCCGATCCGATCGGTAAACGGCTTCACCTCCAGCGAGTCCGGCGGCCAGAACGACTGACCGACCCTGAATGTGTCCAGATCGAATCCAAGCTGGCGCAGGAACCAGACGTACCGGCCGTCCTTCAGCATATAGGCCGCCTTGTGCATCAGGCTGATCGAGATGCAGCTCGTCGAAATCTCGATCTTGCGGCCCGTCCACAACACTTCCAGCGCGTCCATCAGCGTGCGCGCCGTGCCGGTCTCGACAAACTCGTCAAAGCCGTCCAGCATGAAGAACTCGAAATACGGCTCGATCGACGTGCTCACCCATTTCAACGTGTCGCTCTCGCCCCAGCCGGGGCTCTGGAACCTGTCCCGGAACAATCGCCGCACGTTGCCCAGCCGCTTCTCCCAACGCGGGGCCGGGTAGTACTTCGAAAAATATCGGCTGCCCGTGTAGATGCAGATGTTGTGCCACATCCCGTGCCGGCTGCCGCCCTTGAAATTGTCGTCCGGATCGTAGTGGTTCTGATGCGCCAACAGCTCGTTCGTCACGTACAGCCGCTCCTCGTCCGTGAACAGCGGGCTCTCCTCGATCAGGTCCCAGACGCAGTCCACCAGGTGTGCGCGGTAGTGATAGTTCTTCACGAGCGGATGAAGCGGATCGAACAGACCGCCGTCCTTGCGGTTCGCAGCCGGAATGTTCTTCGGGTCCGGCCGCACCATCGCCTTGAAATAGTCCAGATACTCCTTGCGGCCCGTCATGTAATAGAGCGCACCCGCCGTGCTGATCGGGTTCCACCCGAAATAGGTCGACGGCCCGTAGCCCGTCTTCTTCTCCCCGATCTTGCGCCAACCGTCGCGCCAACTGAACACCTGCCGGTCGTAGCCCTGCCAGCCCTCGCGTACCGCCGGCAACGCGATGCCCTCGCCCAGCTTGATCTCCATCAGCCAGCCGACCTCGACTTCGCGGCCGCCGAGCAGTTTGGACGCAAACACGCGCGCCGCCGACAATACACCGGCGTCGTCCGAGCCGCCCACCCAGATCACGTTGCGACCGGTCCCGTACGGATTGTGACACGACCGTACAACATGCCCGCCCTCGCCCGGATACCGCAGGTCCAGCAGGACGTACCACTGTCGGTACATCTGCTCAATGAACGGGTTCGTCGACATGTTGCCCAACGCAATCACGTGCGTCGCCCCCAACAGCTTCTCCGGATCGCGCACGTCGCGACGGACCGGAAGCTCCAAACCCGCACGCCTGCGGAACGCCGCCTGAATCACGCCAACCGCCTCCGCATAGCGCTCGGCCGCAGGCACAACAAGCACCGCACGCGCTTTGCCGCCAGACACCAGAGGCGTGCGCAAATGCAAATCCTTCAATCGCGTGATCGTGTCCGGCCGTTTCGGTTCAGCACCGTCAACCACGGAGACAAGTGCAAGAAGTACGCTCAGAGTCAGGCAGCTCGTTCGCATCGGGCTCCTCCCGTCAAAGTAACAACGTGAGAGAAAAGACATCCGACATCAAGCACAACAGAGGAATCGATCCGGCAGCCAACGTCCGACTCAACCGTCGTCATCTTACCCGCCCGCCCCCCATCCATCAACCCGCATCCACGCACTTGACAATGCAAAGTAATCGAAGGTATCATCACTGAGTGTGGTTTTCAGTTTCCAGGCGAGAGCCGCGTTGGCCAGTAAGGACGAGAGATGAAACGTGCTGCGCGAATTGCGCTCCTGCACACGCTGCACTCAGTCGGAAACAAAGCTCGCGGCGCGTCCACACGCAGCGAGCTTTGCGGCAACGGCGCCATGCATTTCGTGCCCCCGAGTCTGCGAGGGGGACGAGAAGAAAGGGTGGTCAGTTTGCGCCAGATGTGGGCGCGCCGAGGTCGCCGCTACACTCTCGTGTGCGGCGATCCTCGGGAAGCCCGCAGATGGCGTAAAATGGCCGCCCTTTTTTCTCGAGAAATGCGTGGCGCCACCCTGGACTGCCGTCGACCGCCAGCGGGCGCCGCTTGGGCAGCGACAACCGAGGAGCAGACGAGATGAAGCCGGGCACGAAAGCTGAGTGGGTGGCGGGTCGTATCGAGAGGCAGATCCGTCGTGACCGTCTGCCGGACCGCACGCGGCTGCCGCCGATCAAGACGCTGGCGGAACGCTACGGGGTCTCCTACGGCACGATGCAGGCGGCGCTCAAGGCGCTGGCCGCGCGTGGCGTCGTCGACCTGGTCGACGGCAGCGGGGTCTACGTCCGCGCCGCGGCGGACCAGGCCGAGCAGGCGGCCCGCGAGAAGGCTGCCCTGCAATGGCAATCTCGCTCCGACGAGATCGCCGACGACCTGGTCCGCGGCATCCTCGAAGGCCACTACCGGCTCGGCGAATACCTGCCGGCCCAGAAGGAGCTGCGCTTCCGCTACCACACCTCGAACGCGACGCTGAAAGCGGCGTTGGAGCAGGTGCGCCAGCGCCGGCTGATCCACCGTCGCGGGCGCGGGTTCGTGGTCGGTCGCGGCGCGCTGGCCCGCCCGAAACGGGAGCGGGACCGGGTCTACGTGGTCGGGCTCGCCGCGCAGTTCCGGCTGATCGGGCATCACAGGATCTCACGCGACTTCATCCGTTCGTTCGAGAACGAGCTCGACCGCTGCGGCGTGCCCGGCATCCAGGTACTCGACACCGTCTCCGACCCCTCCGCGCTGGCACAGGCCGTGTCGCGCAAGGACACGCTCGGCTTCCTGCACCTCGGCGTCGGCATGGGCGGGGTTCCGCAGGACGCGGGCGAGCGGCTCCAACGCGAGCTGAACCTGCTGGCCGGCTCGGGCCTGCCCATGGTGCTGTTCACCTACAACGACCTCGTCTCCCGGTTCCCGGACGTGCGGTTCAAAGCCGGCCGCAACGTCTGGCTGCACTGGACGGACAATCTGGGGGCGGGCGAAGCGATCGGAACCTACCTGGCCGCGCTCGGCCACAGGGATGTGGCCTGGCTGAACTACTATGCTCAGAGCGTCTGGGGCCGGCAGCGGTTCGAGGGATTCCAGACGGCCACACAAACCGCACTCGGCGAGGATGCCCGCATCCGGCGGTTCGGGCCCGACGATTCGCACCGGTTCTCGAGAAGCCAGGACATCCACCGCACACTGGAGGAGATGCTCGGCATACTCCGACGCAAACACCGGCTGTCCGCATCCGCCCCGACCGAACGGTTCATCGACGCAACACGCCGACTGGTCGGCGACGATGCGAGCGCCGAGGCGATGGAGCGCTTCTTCGAGGAGGCGTTGGCCGACAAGGCGGTGACGGCCTGGGCCTGTTCCTCCGAGCTCATGGCCGTCATGGCGGCCGCCTTCCTGCGCAGAAAGGGCGTGCGCGTCCCGGAAGACATCAGCCTGATCGCGATCAACAACGACGAGGACGCGTTCGTGACCCGGATCACCGCCTACGACTTCCTCAAACGCCATCTCGGCTATCTCGCCGCGCATTGCCTGCTCGGCGATATCCCGATCCGGACCCGGCGCGGCCGGTTCCTGCTCTGTCCCGGCCAGATCGTCGAAAGGGGCAGCGTGCAGGCACGTTGAGCACCGCAGCCGCCCTCGGCTGCGGCGCTCAACGCGCCGTTCCGTCTCGGTCGGCATGCACCTCGGCAATCGACGCCGTGAACGGAAGCAGCGGCACCCGCAGGCGACTACTTTGCCAGGAACCGGTCGAACCAACGATACGCGAACTCCCGCACGTCGGGCGGAATACCGTGCCCGTCGCCGTGCGTGAGCGTGGCAAAACTCTCCGGCTTGCCGACCAGGCTGTAGGCCTTCTGCCCGCGCACGTAGCAGTTGAAGTTCGCGTCCATATGGGTGTTCAGCGCGTCGTTGTACGGTTCCAGCACGAGCAGAGCGCGCGGCGCGGTCAGCGCGATCATGTCCTGGTAATCGAAGAGCATTTGGCCGCCGTTACGCAGGAAGTGCTCTTCCCATTTCGGGCTGAGCTTCCACTCCCGCTTGCTGGGCACCGACCGCCACACGTTGGTCAGGTTCGGGCTGATCCCGCAGGACGGGACGGCAGCCGTGATACGCTGCTCCAATGCCGCCAGGTACATGACCGTGCGCCCGCCGAGCGAGTTGCCGATCGCGCCGAACCCGCCCTGCCGGATGTACGGGACCGTCTCCAGCGCGTCCAGCAGACGCTGGTGGTCCGAGAGTCGCTTCCCGTCCAGCGACCAGTCCGGCCAGCGTTCGGCGAAACTCCGCATCCTGTTCTGGTAGCGCTCGCGCAGCACGTCCCGGTCGATGTCCTCGCCCTGTGTCAGCAGCTCGCCGAAACAGAACTGGTCGGCCGACACGGTCACAAACCCGCGCCGGGCCAGGTCGATGGCGTAGGCGCGGTATTTCGGCCCTTCAAGATCGAGCATGCCCCACTTGCCGCGCTCCGGGCTCGTGCCGTGGATCGTGAGCACGGCCGGGGCGGGTTTGTCTTCGCTCACACCGTCCGGCAGCACGATGACCGCCAGTCCCTGCTCGCCCGGCATGACCGGGAACCGGACCTTGACGTGGCGCAGCCCGTACTTCTCGTATTCCTCCAGAACTTCGACGCCCGGCTCGACGCGCACATCGGGAAATGTCCCCATCGAGCTCATGACACGCCGATAGATACGTTCTCTGAGCGGCGGCCATTCCTCGGCCGTGGTATCCTGCAACACAATATCGCGAAACATCGGCGAGGCCTCCCTGCAGATCCCTGAAGAACCGTTCGTGTACTCCGTCGAGAACTTTCCTGCAAAGACGCACACGTGTCGAGGACTTTGTCGGTCTGCGGGAGTGTCCTGATGATGAACAACCGGAGGCGGCTATGACGGCATTGCCTCTTCCGTAGCTTGTGTGGTCTCCGCGCCTATTCCCCCACCAACCACACGCGTGCACGGTAGGCGCGGAACGCGCCGCTGCTGTTGAGGTACTCGACGGTCTGGCCCGCACCGACGATGCTCTCATAGCCGGGCACAATCTGCCAGGCGCTCCCCTCCCCCAGCCCGGCCCGTTCTTCCAGCGCGTAGCATCGTGTCATCCCCTCATAGCCCGGTCCGCTCGCGACGATGGTGGGGAAGGAGACTTCCACCCCCCCCGCGCTCCCTCTAATTTCGAATTTCAAATTTCCAATTTCACTTCTCGGATCCGAGCCCGCGATCCATTCTTGGAGGTTCGACAGCCCGTCGCCGTCCGGATCGCCCAGATCCGTCCGATCCGTCGGATCCGTCAGATCCGACAGATGCAGGGCCTCCCACGCGTCCGGCAGATTGCTTTGGTCGGCATCGGCCGTTCGTGACCAACCGCCAATGACCACTGCCACTTCCGCATCGAACCGGCAATCGCTGGACACGGTGAGCGAACGGTTGAAGACCTGTGCGGCGATCACGTTCGCGCCGACCACGAGCTCGGGGATCTGAGCCCCACTGAGCGAAACCGTGAGCGTGGCATTTTCGTTCGCGTTGGCCGTCGCATCGCAGGGCACGAACGTGCCCGGCGTGCCGGGCGCATTTGTTCTGGCGATTTCGGTACCGTTGATCCAGAGAATGAACCCGTCGTCGTAGTCGATCTGCATTTCGACAGCACTGACAAGCGACGGATCCTGGACGTCGAGCATGCGCCGCAGGAAAATGGAGGTATAGTTGTAGCGCATATCGTCAAGTATCGTGCCGCCCGCGGCGGTCGTTCCGTAGCCGATCGGCGCAACGCCGGCCGCCCATCCGGAATCGTCGAACGCCGGCTGCCGCCAGGCTGTTCCCGGATCGGACGCCTCGGCCGTGCCCTTGCGATAGCGCCAGACGCTGCCCCGCGCGAGCGTCGGGGCAGGCGGCTCGACGCCCCTCAGGCGCACCGCGTTCAGGTAGTATCGGCCCGCGTCGCCTATGCCGTCCCAGGCGGGAACACGGACCCGGATCTCGCCGTCGGAGCCGGGTTCGATCTGGTCGTAGCGCGCGACGAACCCGTTCGCTGTGTTGAATCCGTTCACGATCGTCGTCGTATCGTCGGTTTGCGTCGTGGTCGCGACCGTCGCGCCGGCACTGGACCTGTTCTGGAAGGCGTCCGCGCCTTCCAGAACAACAGTCGTCGTCCGGCCGCCGTAGCTGCTCACGGCGCGGTTGCCGAACAGCGTCAACTCGTAGCGCTGCGCCTCGTCCAGGCCCGCAAGGGTCAGGATCAACTCGGCCTGCGCATACTGGATCAGCCCGCGGCAGTCGACGATCCCACTGAACGCATCGGCTCCGTCCGTGCCGTCCGCCGCGTCGGCACCCGTGCTCACCGTGCCGCCGCCGGCGACGCTCAGCGTGACGGGCACGAGCTGGCCGGTCCCGTGATCCATGAGCAGCCCGGCCTGGCCGCTGCTCAGGACCGTGATGTTCCCGGCCGGCTGCGACGCGTCCCAGCCCAGATCGTTATAGGCCGTGAACGTGCCGGCCTCCGCGCGCGGGGTCGTTGCCGGGACCGGCTCGCAATACGCTCCGTACGCGCCGTCCCGGATCCCGCGGATCTTGAAGTAATAGGTCGTGTCCGGATCCAGGCCGGTCACGGTATACTCGGTCGTGTCTGCGGGCGGATAAACGGCGCTGACCGCGTACCAATACTCGCCGTCCAGGCTCCTGCGCAGCATGTACTCGGTCTCGTCCGGCAGATCGGTCCAGCGCAAGCGCACTGCCGAGCCGTACAACGGCGTGGCCGTGAACCCGCTCGGCGGATCGGGTGGCGGCTCGATCCGGATATGCACCTGGATCGTGACCGGGCTGTTCCGCGCGCCGGACCCGGCATCCGCGACCTGCAGGCTGCGGTCGTAGGTGCCCGCATTCAGATTCGCGGTCGTGAACGAGATTGTATGCGTGCGCTTGTCGCTCGTGCCGGCCGAGGTGCCGGAACCTGGCGCGACGCTGAACTTGCTGGTCGACTCGACCACGCTGTAGGCGAGTGTGCCCGCCAGCTCGTTCCAGACCTGGAACGCGACATCCGCGGCGTCCTGGCCCTGAACCGCGCTAACCGAAAGATCCGTGCTGCTCACGGCGATGCCCGGCGCCTGGTGAAAGGCCACGCAGAGCTGAGGCGCGGTGCTGTGATCGCCGTCATAGGAATCGGCCACGCGCCGGCCGGACCCGCCAACCAGGACGACCAGCGCATTGCCGCTCTGCCAGCCGGGCCTGTCCACGATTTCCTGGATGACAGCCGCGATGTTCGGGCTCTGCCGCACTCTGCCGATCGTATGCCATTCGCCGGGCGCCCAGCTCACCGACGCCGTGGTGCGCGGCCGCACGCTCACATTGCCGGCCGTCGCCGCGAAGCCCGCCGCGTTGTCCGTCGCCTGCCCCTGGATCGTCAGCGTGGTCGGCTCCGTGCTCGACTCATCCGTTGTGAGCTCGAGCCATGCGTATTCGATCTGCGCGGCGGCGGGGATCGTGACGCCCGCGAACCGCATCCCGACAAGCTGATCGGCGCTGTCGCGCACCAGCTCGAGATCCGAACTGGTCAGCGAGACCGCGCCGCTATCCAGCCGTTCCTCGGCATCGTCCGCGCCGGCGCCGACCCGCACCTTCAGGTCCGCGACCTGATCGGCATCCACATCGCTGGGCACGCCGTCGTCGTCGGGGTCCGGATCCGAACCTGCCCCGGCAACGACATAGATCTCCGCATCGGTCAGGGCCCGGTCGTAGATCCGCACATCGTCCAGCTCGCCGAGCAGCGTGCTTTTGCCCGGCTGATACGCGCCCAGGATCAGCTCGCGTGTGTTGTGGATGCGATAGCTCGAACGCGCGGCAACCGAAGCCCACGGCGCGCCGTCAAGATAGAACGCGCAGCGGCCACCGCCAATCCGCAGCGCCACGTGCGCCCAGTCGCCCTCGGGCAATCCCGAAGGCGTTGTCAGGCTCGTCGATTGCGCGTTGGAAACGAGCCGAAGCCTGCCATCCGTCCCCAGACGTATGTCGAACCCGTACCACGCGCCGTCGGCATAGTCGGTCTTCGTAATGAAGATCCGTTCCGACGACGGATGGCTCGCGACCCGGATCCACAGACAGACCGTCAACTCGTCGCCAAACGTGAACGCGCTGTCGTGCGGCACTCGTACGTAGTCGTCGCCGCCGTCGAAATGTAGCGCGTTCCCGCTGATCCCCGCGGTCCACGTCGCGCCGAGCACCGCGCCGTGATTGGCGTGGGGCGAGACATCGGCCGCCTCGGTGCCGGTCCCCTCGTTCAGCGGCCAATACCCGGCCAGCCCCGGGTCCACGATCCCGACCGTCAGCGAAACGGTCGCCGCTGCGCTGTCCGCCTGCCCGTCGGACGCGCGATAGGTGAAGGTGTCCGGCCCCATGTAGCCCGCCGGCGCGCGGTACAGGATGTGCGTGCCCATGTTGATCGCGGTGCCATGCGCCGCAACGCCCACCGACGAGACCGTCAACGGGTCGCCGTTCGCGTCCGTGTCGTTGGCCAGTACGTCCAGCATGGTCGGCTGTTCGGCGGCCACAACCGCGGTGTCGTCGACGGCGAGCGGCTCGTAGTTCAGGTTCGGGGTCAGGTCGAACCAGGCCAGCGTCCCGTCGTCCGCGCCGCAGACCAGCTTGGTGCCGTGCCCGGACATGCTCGCAATCGAACCCGGCAGTCTCGCCCGGAACACCTCCGCGGCCGACGCATCGAGCACGAGCACGTGCCCGTCGCTCAGCCCGACGGCCAGGCACGTGGCACCCGTGTAGTCGGTCACTGCGGCAAACGCGCGGATCGACGCGTCCAGCTTCGTCTGCCATTGGACCGAGCCGTCATAGTTGAACGCGATCGCCGTGCCCCGCTGCGTGCCGACCAAAATCTCCTGCTCGCCGTCGCCGTCCAGGTCGAGGACCTTCAACGCGCGCATGAAACCCCGGTTGTCCGGCGAGCAGTCGGCGCCCGGCGCATGGTCCGGCCCGAAATACTTGGCCCACTTCAGCCCGCAGGAATACCCGTCGTACATGCGCAGCTCGTTCCAGTGCCCCGTCAACAGATAGACGACCTCCTCGTCGCCGTCCCCGTCCACGTCCGCAACCGCCATGTGGCTCAGCCCGCGCTGAAGCCATGCGTGCATCCCGGTGTAGGAAGACCACAGGCTCGCGTATTGCCCGTCGGACCGGTTGTTGTAGTCGCGGTCGATCACGCTGAGGCCCGGACTGCCGGTCCACAGCTTGCCGGCAAGCACCCAGCTGCCGCCCGTCACGTTCGCGGTCTTCACGACACCCAGCGACGTGTTGTCGCCCCACGTCGTCGCCGTGCGGCCGAGCCGCCCGCCGCCAGTCAGCGGATGAAATTCGACCGTGCACGCGCGACCGACCGCAATCTGCTCGCCCGTCCCCCACAAATCGTCGACCAGAATAGAATGCACGCCCGTCCGATTGTGCGGCGGACGCGGATCGCTGAACCACGCCGCGTTGTACCAGCCGTCCATCCAAAAACTGGGATCAATCTCCGTCTTCGCGTTCCACAGCTCCGCGTCCGGCGAATACGCGCGCAGCATGTCGTCGCGATACCCGGCCAGCACCGAGAACGCCACGCGCTGTGCCGCGTTGCGGGCGGGCCACATGCTCAGCATCTCACTCGAGGAGCTGGCGACTGTCGTCGGCGCGCCCAGCCGGCTGACACGGACCAGGTCCGAACTGCCGGCCTCGTGGTTGACGCCCGCCCACGCGACGAGCGGGTCCTCCGTCACGCCGAACCCGACATGATGGACCTTCCCGCCCAGATCGCGTTGCCAGACCGCATGCCAGTTCTCGGGCGGGGCCGGGTCGCCCGCGCCGGGCGGAGGCGGCTCCACCGTGTCGTTGCGCAGCGCTTCGACCGCGGCAGCGGCGTCCGTGTTCAACGACGCAACCAGCGCGGCGCTTGCCGTGTGCCACGCGCGGTCCGCCGGCACGTGGATCACGACAGTGCCGCCGCCGTCCTTCGCCAAGGTGACGTCCACGGCCGCCGCGCGCGCGCGCAGCATGGGCGGCCGGCCCGCCGCCCATAGACAGCTCACGGGCGTCGGCGCGCTCAGAATCACTGCACCGCCCAGCTCGAACCGGGTCGCCTCGGCGAGCAGCACGTTCCCGTCGTCGAGGAAGAAATACTCCGCATCGATCTCCAACTCGGTGCCGGCCCAGCGGTCGACACCGAGCAAGGCCGCCTCGTCGCCCGTGAGCAGGTACGCGCGCTGCGTGCCCGCCAGCTCGTGCAGGCCGTATTCGTCAGACGTTGCCGAGAACGCGTTCCCGATCACAACCGTCTGGCCGGCGGCTAGATCCTCGACCACCCGCTGCACGACGCTCTTGCTGCCTTCGGACGCACTGACGTTCAGCCCGTCGGCAAGCGTCAAGACAATGCCGTTGCTCAACATCAGCCGCCTGCCGTTGTCCTGTTCATCCTGCACGTCCGCGCCGAGCGCCCACGCGCAATCGATATCGAAATTCCCGTCCTCGATCGCCTCGACCCGGTCCACAACCACAACCGCGCGGCCCTTGCGGTACAGAACATGCCGGTCCCAGCGGCTGCCCGGCTCGTCCGGCACGGCCACGTTGATGTAGGCAAACCCGGCGCGGGCCAGCTTGTTCTCGAGCGCCGACGACCGCGCCACGCGCGGCGTGCAGAAACCGTTGCGCCAAATGTCCAGGTCGTTCGCATAGCCGTTCAGCACCGTCTTGCCGCCGAACATGCGCAGCAGGTACAACGTGCTGAGATGGTGCGGGTTGCGGCCCAGCCCCTGGAACCCGTCGATCTGCAAGAAATCGTCGGTCACGCCTAGCCCGCTGCGATAAGACAGCAGCTGAAACGCCTCTTCGAACGGCACGGTCTCGCCCGCCCACTCCCATTCGTGGCGCGGCAACGGCGCGACCGTGACGCTGTCCACAAGCTGGGTCGGCGCGACCGCCGCCAGGTCCGCCGGCGGCCACCAGGACTGGCCGATCCGGAACCGGTCCAGGTCGAACCCGAGCTGGTTCAGCATCCACACGTAGTTGCCGTCCTTCAGCATGTAGGCGGCTTTGAGCAGCATGTTGATCGTCATGCATTGGTTGTAGTCGTCCACCTTCGCGCCGGTCATCATCGCCATCATCGTGGTCATGATCGACTCGGCGGTACCGGTCGAAACGAACTCGTCGAACCCGTCCAGCATGAAGAAGTCGAACAGCGGCTCGCCGCCCGTCGACATCCAGTACAGCGTGTCGCGCTCGCCCCAATCCGCGTCGCCAAGCTTCGAACGCAGCCCTTCGCGGCTGTTCGCCATCCTGTGCTCCCAGACCGGATGCGGATAGGACCGGGACAGGTAACGGCTGCCGGTGTAGATGCAGATCGAGTGCCATAACCCGTGGCGGTCGGTATGGTACCGCACGTAGTCGTGGGTCGCGTTGTAGAAGTACTGGTGGTCGATCAGCTTGTTGGTGATGTGCAACCGCTCCGCATCAGTGAACAGCGGGCTCTCCTCGATCAGGTCGTAGACCAGATCGACCAGATGCGTGTGATAATGGTACGTGTCGACGAGCGGGTTCGCGGCATCTCGGAACGCCGAGTTGTTCAGCAGCGCACCCGGGATGTCGGCCGGGTCCGGCATGGCGAGCTGCTTGAAGACGTCCAGGTATTCCGGCCGGCCGGTCATGTAGTAGAGCGCGCCGGACACGCTGATCTCGTTCCAGCCGAACGACGAGGCGCGCCCGTATCCGACCGTCTTGCCCGGCTCGTATTCGCGCCAGGAATCGCGCCAGCTGTACACGCCCCAGCTACCCGTGTGCGTGTCCTTGCTGATCGTCGGCAGCTCCGTGCCCGGCGGCAGCGCGATCTGCATGGTCCAGCCGATCTTGTAGGCGTCGGTCCCCAGTCGCACAACCAGCGCATCGGCCGCCGCACTCACGCCGGCGTCGTCGGAGCCGCCGACCAGGACCACGTTGCGGCCGGTGCCCAACGGATTGTGCACCGACCGCAATACGTAACCGCCTGCCCCCGGATACCGCAGGTCCAGCAACGTGTACCACTGCTGATAGAGCGTCTCGATAAACGTGCTCGTGGCCATGTTGCCAAGCGCAATCACGTTCTTCGCCGCCAGCAGACCTGCCGGCGAAACCTGCGCGTCGGTCCGGATCGGTACGCTCACACCCGTGCCCGCGCTGAGCGCGGACTGGATCGCGTTGGCCTGCGTGTCGTAACGCCCGCCCGCCGGTACGACGATCACCGCCTCTGCCACGCCGCTCTGCACAAAATGCGTGGTCAGGCGCAGGTCCTTGAGCTGCGTGACCTCGTCGGGTTCACGGACCGGTACGTCGATCGTGACCGGGTTCGAGGCGCCCGACTCGTTGCCCGCTGTGTCCACGGCACGAACCGCGTACGTGTAGGCGGCCGGACCCGACACCGCCTTGTCCTCGTCGCTCGTCGTCTCGGCCGTCTCCAGAAACGCACCGTCACGATAGATCCGATAACCGTACACCGCCTGATTGTCCGTCGAGGCCTGCCAGCTCAGCGCGACGTAGTTCGGAAAAATCAGGCTGGCGGTCAGATTCCCGGGCGCGCTCGGCCGCGTCGTGTCGCCTGCGTGCGGGAACCCCCAGGCCTTTAAGATCTCCGCGTCCGTCAGGGCCCGATTGTAGATCCGGACGTCGTCCAGCTCACCGTGCAGCGTGCTCTTGCCCGGCTGGTACGCGCCCAGGATCAGATCCCGCGTGTTGTGGATCCGATAGCTCGACCGCGCGGAAACCGAAGCCCACGGCGCGCCGTCCAGATAGAACGCGCAGCGGCCGCCGCCGATGCGCAGCGCTACGTGCGACCATTCGCCCTCCGGTAAACCGTAGGGTGTCGTCAGACTCGTCGATTGCGCGTTCGAGACCAAACGGAGCTTGCCGCCCGTCTGCAGACGTATGTCGAACCCGTACCACGCGCCGCTCGCGTAGTCCGTCTTCGTGATGAAAATCCGCTCCGAGGACGGATGGCTCGCGACCCGAATCCACAAACACACCGTCAACTCGTCGTCAAACGTCAACGCACTGTCGTGCGAAACCCGAACGTAGTCGTCGCCGCCGTCGAAATGAAGGGCCTCGCCTATACAACCCGAAACCCAGCTCGCGCCGATAACCTGACCGTCGTTCTCGTTGCCGGAAGCGTCCCAAGCAACAGAACCGCTGCCCTCGTCCAACGGCCAGTAGCCCGCTAGCCCGTCCGTAAGCCCGCCGTCGACACGAACAGCTCCAAAAAAAGAGAACGTCACGGCAAATGCACACAGGAAGAGACTTCTTCTCATCACCCTTCTCCTTGATTTGACGCAACTCCCCTTGTCCGAAGCATCGCATATCCCCCCTCCCCAATACAAACGCAATACACGCACGTTCAGCTTGACAGGAATCAAAGTAATCAAAGAAAAACCTGCCCCCACGCGTCCCTGACCGCCCAAAATCCCACCCGCCCTTGACGTTTGTGTCTACGATTGTATACCCTAGGCAATAATGAGATCACATACGACGAATGGGACGCCGGTTTACCTGGTGATTGAGCGGGATTTGCGACGCCAGATCGAGGCCCGCAAGCTTGCGCCGGGCACGAAACTACCTGTGGAGAAGGCGCTTTGCCGGAAGTACGAGGTCAGCCGGGCGACACTACGGAAAGCGCTCCGGATCCTTGCGGACGACGGTTTGATTCTTGCGGTAACGGGTCGCGGCACGTTTGTGACAGACCCTTCGGATCCTGAGCTGAACGAGATCCGTCGTCGTCGCCGCCAGGTCCGTCGCACGGGCAAGACAATCGCGGCACTGATCCCGTCGATCACGATGTCGCACTATCCCCCGATCATCCGAGGCATAGAGGACGAGTGTCTGCGACACGATTTCCAGTTGACGCTGGGCAACTTCGATCTGGATTTGGCGAAGGAAGCGCACTATCTGCGCACATTCATGGAGACGGGTGTCCGCGGCGTGCTTGTCGCGCCCCACTACGCGTCGAGCGAGAACCCGGAGTACAGGCGTCTTCAGCGGCGCGGCATCCCGTTGGTCCTGGCGGACTCGCCGATCCAGGGCATCGACGCGGATCTGGTGGCGACGGACAACGAGAAGGGCGCGTACGAGGGCGCGAAGCTGCTGATTGCGACCGGCGCGAGAAGGATCGCGTTCGTCTCCGGCTGGATGCAGGCCGTCACGTGTCGGGACCGCTTTGCGGGCTTTGGCCGGGCCATGTCCGAGGCCGGGCTCGCGGTCGACAAGAGGCTGGTTGACGAAGGTGAATTCACGGCGGAATTCGGTCAGGCGCTCTGGCGCGAGAGGCTCTGTTCAGAGCGGCTCGACGGCATCTTCTGCGCAAACGACCCGATCGCGACAGGCCTGCTGCAGGCAATGGCCGCATCCGGCCGTGCCCCGGACCGGCCCGTCCGCATGGTTTCCTTCGATCAACCGGACGTCCCGTTTCTGTTCCCTTGCGAACTCATCGTTGTGGCGCAGCAGCGCTACGAAATGGGCGCAACAGCCTGCAGACTGCTGCTCGAACGGCTACAGGCGGAACAGGTCGCGAACGGGAACGGTCAGGAAACGTTGGATCAGGCAAGAACGACAGGGAGCCGCACGGTTTTGCTCAGCCCGACGGTCAGCCAAACGGCGCCGGCGGGCGTGACGCAGTGATGCCATTGTTCAGATTCAATCTCTGTGAACCTCTGTGGCCCCTGTGGTTAGGAATCCGGAGGAACCGATGTACGCGACGACATCTCTGAGATCCGTGAAATCCGTGGTTAAGACTGCACTGTCTCGAAGGAGGACCCGAATGAAGATCCGCTGGAGTTTTGCTGTGTGCTGTTGTGTTCTCGCCTGCGCCGTCGGTGCCGGGGCTGCCCCGTTCCGGCCGGTCGAGCAGGACGGACAAGTCATTCTGTTCGACGCCGAGTATCACAATCCCGAGCACGTCGGGCAATCGGACCCGCCGCGCGCGGCGGGCGACGATCTGAAGGTGAGCCGGCGCGGCACGACCAAGGGCGGACGGAAACACCTGGAGATCTCGTGTACCGGCCGGCGCGGCTCGGGCGGCGTGTCGTTCTCTATCGAGGGCGTCCCGCCCCCCCCGCCGGACACGGTCTACCGCGGCGTGCGCGTCGAAGTGGAGTATGCGGACGCCGCGATCCGGACGCTCCGTTTCTTCTGCAGGTTCGGCGACGGCAAGACCTACGGGACCGGCGTGTGTCTGGAGCCGGGTCAGGACGCACTTTCCGTGGAGACCGGCGGACGCGACTGGGCACGGCTCAAAACCCTTGCGCTGAACGTGCGGGCCCAGAGTACGGCGTCGGACTTCTCGTTCTTGGTCAAGCGCGTCAGGCTCATCACGGCGGAGAAGAAGCCCGAAGGCCGGCGATTCCTCAAGCTTGGCGCCGCACGTAAGACCCAGGAAATCCTCCCGCTGTCCGGTTCCGTCACACCCGACGGCCGGTTCTCGGAACCGGCCTGGAAGCAGGCCGCGGAGCTCGCCGACTATCACTACCACAAAGGCGAGCGTGTCGAGGCCGCCGCTTCCCCGTTCCGGGTCCGGGTCGGCTACGACGAGAAGGCGCTGTACCTCGCGCTGCGCTCGGAGTTCCCGACCGCGCCGCGCGCGACCGTGACCGAGCCCGACGGTAAAATCTTCGCGGACGAGCCGCAGGAAATCTTCTTCAACGCCGCGAACGACAAGAACCAGAAGATCCAGTTCGCCATGAACGCGGCCGGCACGGTCTACGACTATGTGCGCAAGTTCGATCTGGCCGCGCAGCGCGTGCTCACCAGGCAGGATCTCAACGTCGCGCACACCAAGGCCATCCGCTACGAGAACGGATTCTGGCAGACGGAAATCGTGTTCCCGTTCGAAGCGATCGGGTTCGAACCCGGCCGCTGCCGCTATATGGGGTTCCAGGTCGCACAGAACTACCGCGAACAGGCGAACAAGAAACTGCGCACACTGGCCTGGAACGAGACCGCCTTCTTCCCCGCACCCGAGAAATTCGGGCTGCTCACGTTCAACCGCAAGCCGTTCGGTCCCGGCACCGTCGAAGTCCGGCGCGTGAGCCGCGACGCGCGCGAGGACAGCAGCGTTGGATTCTTCCTCGATTGCACGCTCAGAGATTTCGAGCCCGGCACCTACCGCGCCACGAGTACACTGACCGTACACGGACGCAGCAAGACGCAGCAGGACCCATTCTCGATCGGCGCGGACGGCACGCTGCGCAAGACGTTCACGGTGCCCGGCGTATGGAACGAGGCGAGCACGTACCTGTGGCATCTGGCCATCGCCAACGCCGAGGACGACCTGCTGGTCGTGCCCGCAACGTTCAGGAACGTGCGCGACCTGCAGGACCAGTTCGGAAAAAGGCTGTTCCTGCCGAAGCCCAAGCAGGTCGCCTGGGGCGCGTCCGCGTTCGCCGCCCGCGAGAACCGCGTGCTGTTCCTGCCCCGGAACGCCACGGCGCGCACGCGCAAGACCGCGGAGATACTGGCAAACAAGTACTTCGGCTGCACGGGCGTGAAACTGCTGATGCGGACGGCCGCGCAAGACGCGCGGGCACAGGGGGTCACGCTCCGGATCGCGCCCGCAGCCACGTTCCAGGGCCGGCCCGAGAAACTGCGCAAGGAAGGCTATTGTCTGAGCGTCCGGCCCGACCGTGTCCTGATCACCGGCGCCGATGAGCCCGGCCTCTATTACGGGATGATCACCCTGTTCCAGCTCGCGCGCAGCGCCATGAAGATCGAACAGAATATCCCGATCCCCGCCGTCGAGATTCTGGACTGGCCGGACTTGCCGAACAGGGTCTTTCGGCTCGAGATGTACGGGGGGCGGACCAAAGCACACAAGGAACGGCATGGGATCGAGTACCTGATCGACTGGGTCGACCGCTGGGTGGCCGCCGCCAAGATGAACGTCTTGATGGTCGACCTGTCCGCGGCCGTGCGCTACCGCCGGCATCCGGAAGTAAACAACGGCAACGACGAAGTGCGCTACTCCTTTGAAGAGCTCCAGCAGTTCGCGCAGTACTGCCGCGACAACTTCATCGAGCTCTGTCCCGCGTGGCAGATCGGTGGGCATGAAAGCTGCTGGCTGCTGCGCTCGCACCCGGAGTTCGAGGAGGTGGGCTGGCCGAACCAGGGCAACCTCGAGCTGCCCGAACGCAAGAAAATCGTGTTCGACTGCATGCTCGACGTGATCGAAGCGCTCAAGCCCAAGTATCTCTCCCCCAAGGGCGACGAATACTGGCACCACGCGAAGAAGGCCAAGGTCAAACCGCCCGCGCTGCTGAACGGCAAGACGCGCGCGCAGGTGTTCCTCGACTTCCATCTCGAGCTGCACCAATGGCTCAAACGCCAGGGCATCACCATGGCCGTCTACCACGACATGCTCTCGCCCTACCACAACGGGACCCGCTACGACCTGCACAAGGTGATCGACAGGCTGCCGAAGGATATCGTGATCCTGCTCTGGTCCGGCCGCAGTCTGGACAAGGAGGTGCCCTACTTCTCCGAACGAGGGTTCCCCGTCTGGCTGAACGGGACGGGCGCGACCATGGCCGTCACGCCGGCAACCAGAAAACTGCTCAGCGGGGCCGGCCAAAGCATCTACAATTTCGGGCACGACCGGGCCAAGCAGGGCGGCGGCGACGAACTCACAGACTGGAAATCCATGTACTCCGTGCTGCGCGGCGCGGACTATGCCTGGAACGCACGGGTCGACGACGGCGCGTCCATGCGCGCGCAGATCAAGTCCGGCCGGCTCGTGACGCTGCGCCATATCTTCGCCGTACGCCCGAACCCGTACGCCGCGCAGAACGTCAGGCCCGTCGATATTGCGGGACAACTCAACCAATCGTTCGGCGCGTTCCTGCGCGACGCGAAACCCGAAACCTACCCCGGCGCCGCTGAGGCGATCACGCTACCGACCGGCCCGCGCGAGATCGGGTTCATCCCCATGCAGTTCGCGAACCGGCGGGGCCGGAACACGCTGATCCTCCGCCAAGACTCCGAGCCCGTCACGCTGCCGGTCCGGGGCCGGTACGCCTCGCTCGTGTTCCTGCACGGCGGGTTCGTGAACGACCCGAAAAGCATGCGCGGACTGTTCAAGTGGCCTTACGGCACGCCGTGCGGCGAGTATGTCGTGCACTATGCCGACGGTACGACCGAGACCGTGCCGCTGCGGCTGCACACGAACATCAAGAGCATCGACGGCAAGGCCGCGAACCGGGCCACGATCGAGAACCGCTACGCGCTCACGCTCAAGGATCGGAACGAGAACAACGTCCACCTCCAGCAACTGGAATGGGTCAACCCGAACCCGTTCACGCCGATCGCCAAGGTCGTCGCCAGACACGACGGGCATTATGACGTGTCGCTCATTCTTGTCGCCGTCTCAGGCCGGAGCGTGTGGCAAAACAGTCAGACCGCCACGGCTCGAAGAATGAACGACTAGTGTCGTTTCAAGCCATGGCCCAGGCAGAAGGGTTCTCGCCGCGTGCTCGGACAACTGGACAGGGCTTGAACAAGACATCCGTGAAATCAGTGGTCAGAATTCCGTTTGCTCAAAGGAGATCAGCATGAAGAAGATCCTGTGGAGTGTTGCCGTGTGCGGTTGCGTTCTGGCGTGCGGCTTTCAAGTCGAAGCCGCACCGCTCAAACCGATCGAGAAGGACGGCGAGATCGTTCTGTTCGATGCTGCGACCCACAGAGCCGCCGACATCACAAAGGCGTGGGCCAAACACGCGGAGGGCGACGACCTCACCGCCCGCTGGACCAGCGCTGGGCAAGGCGCCGGAAAATACCTTCAGGTCAACTACAGAGGCAGACAGGGCAGCGCCGGGTTGAGCTTCCCGATCGGCAAGATTCCCGCGCCTCCGGCGGGCATGACCTATCGCGGCATCCGCTTCGATGTCGCGTATGCGGGCAACGATATCGGGACGCTGAGCTTCTGGCTCCGGTTCGCCGACAAGACGACCCTGGGCATGGGCGCGTCGGTGGAAAGAGGTCAAGAAACGATTCTGCTGCAACGCAGCGGCCGCAACTGGGGCCTGTTGCAGTACGTCGCCATGAGCATGCGCGCACAGCAGAGCGTGACTGACTTCTCGTTCCGCATCAAGAGGATCAGCATGGTACTCAAAGAGAAGCCACCCGAGAAGCTGCGCATGCTCAAGCTCGGTCCGCCACGCAAGACACGGGAGATCTTTCCGGCAACAGGTCCGATCCGGATCGACGGCAGCCTGGCGGAGCCGGCCTGGCGCAGCTGCACCGGACTCGCCGGTTTCCATTACCTCAAGGCCAATCCTGTCCACGCTCGCAGTGCACCGATCAAGGCCGCGATCACGTACGACAAAACGAAAATCTACCTGGCCCTCCAGTCGGAATTTCCGACGGCTCCGATTTCAAACGCAGGACCAACGGACGGCAGGGTCTATGACGACGAGGCGCTCGAGCTCCTGTTCAGCGGCTGGAACGACAACGACCAGAAAGTCCACTTCGCCATGAACCAGGCCGGCGTGATCGCCGACTCCGTCCGGGAATACGACCAGGCCCTGCTCAAGGTCGTCACGAAAAAGGAGCGCAGTGTCAAACACGAGAAAGCGAGCCGCTACGAGAACGGTGTCTGGACAACGGAAATCGCGTTCCCGCTCTCCGAACTCGGACTCGACCTGAACGAGACCCGGCATATGGGCTTCCAACTCGCGCAGTCCTACAAGAAGAGGCCCGACAAGAAACTGCGGACCCTGGCGTGGAACGAGACCGACTTCTTCCCCGACCCGCGCCGGTTCGGCCTGCTCGTGTTCAACGACAGGAGCTTCGGTCCCTGTCAAATCGAGGTGCATCGTGTGCAGCGTACCGCGACCGAAGGGAGCACCGCCAACTTCTACCTCGATTGTACGATCCGCGACCTGCCCAGCGGCGACTATCGCGCTGTGTGCTCGCTCGGCGTGCGCGGACGGAGCAAGAGCAAAGAGACACGAATCACAGTCGATGCGCAGCGTGAGCTGCGCAAGACGTTCGCAGTGCCCGCAGTCTGGAACGAACAGGCTCGCTACACGTTCACGCTCACGCTCGTGAATGCCGACGGCCAGCGCTACGTGCTGCCTGTGAACTTCAGCAATCTGAAGGACATGCAGGACCTGTTCGGGACACGGCTCCTGCACCCGAGACCCAAGCAGATCGTATGGGGCAAAGGCACGTTCGCCGCACGCGCGAACAGCCTGTTGTCCCTGCCGAGCAACGCGTCGGCACGCACGAAGAAGACCGCCGGGATCTTCAAGAAGAAATTCGACGCCCATACCGGTGTGAGACTGCAGACGCGCGCGTTCGGGCCGACCCTCCCGGCTAAGGGAATCGTGCTGCGCGTCGCGCGCTCTGCGATGTTCGAGAAGAGACCGGCAAAGCCGAGAAGAGAAGGATACTGCCTCACCGTCGAACCGGACCGCGTACTGATCACCGGATTCGACGAGCCCGGCCTCTATTACGGCATGATCACACTGTTCCAGCTCATGAAGAACTCCATGAAAATCCAGGAGCAGATGCCCGTGCCCTGTGTCGAAATTCTCGATTGGCCCGATCTCAAGATCCGGTCCTGCCGGCTCTTCCATCCCACGCTCAACCCGTTCTGGAAGGAGCTGCACGGGATCGACTACCTGATCGAATGGGTCGACCGGTTCATGGCCGAGCAGAAGTTGAACTTGTTCTTCGTGGATCTGTCCCGCGCCACGCAATACAAGCGCAGACCGGAAATCGGCGGGTCAAACAGAAAAGCCAGGTACTCGCTCGAGGACCTGGCACGGC
>Ga0272441_10003897_pt1 | contig 27769 bp, 30 predicted proteins | sample SSMProp6N_FD_193582 | JGI IMG/M metagenome (GOLD analysis project Ga0272441, IMG submission 193582) | Marine sediment archaeal communities from Little Sippewissett salt marsh, Falmouth, MA, United States - SSM-Prop-6N | ecosystem: Environmental > Aquatic > Marine > Wetlands > Sediment ... | reverse complement strand
GGAGACATCCGCAAGTGCCTCGTCGCCCTCTCGGACGAGGACCCGGTGCTGGCGGACCTGCTGCGCTACCGCTTCCCCGAGACCGAGGTCGAGGGGCACTCCTTCGGGAATCTCTTTCTCACGGCGCTCATGCGCGTGACCGGCGACTTCGGCGCCGGCGTGCGCGAGGCCGGACGCATTCTCGGCGTGCGCGGGCAGGTGCTCCCGGCCACGCTCGACCGCGTCATGCTCGTGGCGACGCACCCGGACGGCAGCAAGACGACCGGTCAGCGGCTCATCAGCGAGTCCGAGAAGCCCATCGAATCGCTCGAGCTCAAGCCCAACCCGGGGCGGGCCGCCCCGGACATCCTGGCCGCCATCGAGAAGGCGCACCTGGTGGTAATCGGCCCGGGCAGCCTCTACACGAGCATTCTGCCGAACCTGCTGCTCGAGGGCGTGGGCGAGGCGCTCGCGCGATCGCACGGCGTGCGCGTCTACGTCGCGAACGTCGCGACCCACGAGGGCGAAACCGCGAACTACTCGCTCGAGGACCATATCGACGCCGTGACCCGGCACCTGCCGCCGAGCGCGATCGACTGCGTGCTCGTGAACTCGGGCGACTGCTCTCCCGAGGCCGGGGAGCGCTTCAAGTCCGGCCGCTTCGGTCGCGTCGGAGGTGCCGAGCGCCCCGCGAGTGCGCACGGCTGCCGCATCGCCTACGCCGACGTGATCGACCGCGAGCACCCGCTTTACCACGATCCCGAGCGTCTCGCCGCGGCGCTCGTGGGGCTCATCGCGGGGCGGTGAGGGTTCGCGCGCCGGCCGCCCCTACTCCACCAGCACGATTCCGAAATAGTGCTGTGCATCGCGATGCTCGCGCACGACCTCGATTCTGAAACTGCCCGCGCGCCTTTCCCTTCGTGGTTCGCTTTGCCGTCACGCTCAACCCTCCTTTCCGGCTCCGCACCGGATGATGCCCGCGGCACGCTCCGCCGCCTCGCACACCTCGGGCGAGACCGCCCCCCCCAGACCCGTCCCCGCCGGCTCGCAGCCGAGGAGCAGAACCCGCGCACCGCAACGCTGGCGAAGATACGTCGCGAGGAGCTCGAGCGAGGGCGCGTGCGTACCGGCCTGCCCCCCCGCGAGATCCTCCGGGGCGAGGAGCCGCAGCTCGCCGGGCGCGCCCCCGAAGCGGACGGCGTCGACGAGAAGCACGGTCCGGGGGAGAGAGCGCGCGGCGCGCTCGGCCACGTTTTCGGGCGCGACGCCGCCCTCGAGGACCTCGATTCCGGGGACCCCCCCCCCCGGAGGCGAGGGCGCGCGCGACCTCGAGGCCGAAAGCATCGTCCCCGCGCAGGTCGCTTCCTACGGTGATCAGGACCACGGGCCGTTCAAGGTGCGAGGCCAGTTCGCGGGCAAGCGCGTCGTCAGAGAGGAAGGGGGAAGAGGGGGGGCGAGCACCGGGCATGAGGCATCAGGCCTCGAGCGCGAGCTCCTGCCGGCAGCGCGGGCAGAGGATTCGGATGCGGTCGCCGCGCACGAGCGGGCGGCCCTTGGAGGGCGGCACCGGCTCGTCGACGCCGAGGGCGCGCATCTTCGCGAGCATGAGTCCGGGATTGGCGAAGCCCAGGGGCCCAAGGCGCTCGGCGATCCAGAGAAGGTGATCCCGCGCGCCGACGACCTCGCCGCAGTCCTCACAGAGGACGAGCTCCTTCTCGACCGAGGTCTCGAGGCCCGCGCGATCTGCGCTCACGAGGTTCCAGTTCTTCGAGAGCTTGATGCCCTTCTCGGTGATGCAGTACCGCTCGCACTGACCGCAGAAGATGCAGTTGTCGTAGCGCAGGACGAGGCGGCGGGCCTTCTTCCCCGCATCGTCGGTCAGGGTAATGGCGCGCGCGGGGCAGACCTCGGCGCAGGCGCCGCAGCCGACGCAGTCGGCCTCGTGGAACTCCGCCGCGCCGCGGAAGGCGTCGGGAATCTCGGGGGCCACGGCCGGGAACTTGGACGTGTACGGCCCACGGATCAGGGCCAGGATCGCCTCCTTGAGCTCGCGAAGCTTAGGCTTTCTCATCGTCCACCTTTTCCCCGTAGCGGTCGACCACACTCGGGGAGGGCCGGATCCCGGCGCGGTAGGCGCCTCGCGCCAGCGCGTGCGCGGCCGTCGGGCAGGTCACCAGCACGAAGACCGCGCAGACGAGGGCCTTCACCGCGGTCGGCCATCCGCTCAGGGCGACGGCCTGGAGGATCACGCCGAGAAGGATGAGGCACGTTCCCAGGGTGACGCACTTCGTCGATGCCTGCAGGCGCGTGTAGACGTCCGGCAGGCGGACCAGCCCCACGCAGCCGAAGAAGTCGAAGGCGACCCCGATCGCGATCGACAGGGCGGCCAGGAGTTCAATCATCGAACGGCCTCCCCTCGAGATGCTTCGCCAGTGCGATCGTCCCGATGAACGCCAGGAGCGACCAGACGATCGCGATCACCAGGGGAAAGTCCCGCCCCGTGACGAGCGCCAGCAGCCCGCACGCGCCCACCAGGAGCACCCCCAGGATGTCGATCGCCACGGTCCGGTCCGGTGCGGTCGGGCCCCGGACGATCCGATACAGGCACAGGAACGCCGAGACGATTACCACTCCCAGCGCGACCCAGATGAATTGCATCAAGACCATGCCAGTTCCGCCTATTCGAAGATCCGCCGCAGGAGCGGCTCGAACCTCGCGACGATCTCGCGGGTGGCCCCCTCCTCGTCCTCGGCACCCACCGCGATCCAATGCACGTACAGCACGCCCTCCTCGTCGGCGACGTCCACCGTCAGCGTCCCGGGCGTGAGCGTGATCGAGTTCGCCAGCGCCGTGAGCCCCGCCGCCGACCGGAGCGAGGTCCTGACCTTCACCGTGCCCGGCCGGATGGGCATCTCCGGGTGCAGCACGAGGTAGACCACCTGCAGGTTCGCTACCACGATCTGGTACAGCAGCACCGGGACGTACACGAGCGCCCAGAACCAGCGCGCCGGGTTCAGGCACTTCGCGGCGGCGCCCTCGTCCCGCCCGCGCGGCACGAGCAAGGCCACCAGAAGCGCCGCGGCCAGGCCGAGCAGCATCCCCTGCGTATCCAACCCCGCCGCCTCCCCCGGCAACCTGAACGGGAGGATGAGCAGGAACCAGACGACGTACGCAGCTACGAAGACGACGAAGCGCCCCATCATTCGGCCCGTCTCCCCCTCGTCACGGCACGAGCACCTTGCGGGCCGGGTCCAGGATGAGCTCCCGGACGCCCGGCAGCCACAGGAGCGAGAGCGCCAGGCACGCCACGGCGAGCAACACCATCGCCGAGGACATCATGAATGGCGCCTCGCGCACGTCGCGCCACTTGTCGCGCAGCTTTCCGAAGAAACCGTGCCGCTGGACCTTCAGGAGGTACGCCAGCGTGATCACGCTCCCGACCACGGCCACGAGCGCGAAGACGTACCGGATGGGGCCCACGCTCGTCGCTTGGACGCAGGCCACGATCACGAGGAGCTTGCTGAAGAAGCCGCTGAAGGGCGGGACCCCGGCGATCGACATCGACGCGACCATCGAGGTCGCGCCCGTGACCGGCATCCGCTCGCGCAGGCCGCCCATCTCGTCGAGGCGCCGCGTGCCCGTGGCCTGTTCCACCGCGCCCGCGTTGAGGAAGAGCAGCGACTTGAAGACCGAGTGGTTCACCAGGTGGAAGAGCCCCGCGGCCACGCCGAGCGGCGTCGCCAAGCCGATCCCCAGCACCACGTACCCGATCTGCGCGATGCTCGAGTAGGCCAGGAGCCGCTTGAAGTCCCACTGGGCGAGCGCGAGTACGTTCCCGGCCAGGATCGAGAGCGCGGCGAGCGTCATCAGGGCGACCGAGACCTTGTCGCCGGCCGTCAGCCCGAAGACGGTGAAGGCGAGCCGCACGAGCGCGTAGACGCCGATCGTCTTGATGAGCAGCCCCGAGAGCATCGCCGAGACCGGCGCAGGTGCCGACGGGTGCGCGTCGGGCAGCCACGCGTGGAACGGCACGAGCGCGGCCTTGAGCCCGAAGCCGACGAAGAGGAGCACCTTCGCGAAGGTGATGAGCGGCTTCGCTCCCTCCGAAGCACTCCCGATCTTGCCCGCCAGCTGCGTCAGGTTCACAGTGCCGAACCGGCCGTAGAGGAGCGCGAGCGCGAGGAGCACGAAGCTCGAGGCGATCGACCCGAGTACCGCGTACTTGAACGAGGCCTCGAGTTCCTCTGCCTCGCACCCGAACGCGACGAGCGCGTACGAGGCGATGGCCGCGATCTCGAGGAAGACGTACATGTTGAAGAGGTCGCCCGTGATGACCACCCCGCACATGCCCGCGATCATGAGGAAGAAGAGCGCGTAGAACTTGCCGCGTGCCGTGTAGTGGTCCATGTAGCGCGTCGCGTACAGGACGATGCACAGGCTCACGCCCGCCACGACCGCGAGCATCAGCCAGCTCAGGCCGTCGAGCCGCAGCTCGATGCCCACCGGCGCCTTCCAGCCGCCGACCGCGTAGCTCCCCGAGCGGCCGAGGAGGTAAAGCACCACGGCGGCGAGGCCCACCGACGCCAGGAGCGCGATCGCGTTGGCGAGCGCCCTCGATTTCTTGGGCACGAGCGGCACGAGGAACGCCGCCGCGAGCGGGATCGCCACGGCCAGGGGGAGCAGGTTCAGATCCGCCATGGCTAGCCTCGCAGCCTCCTCATCTCGGCGATGTCATAGGTCCCGTAGCGCTGGTAGAGCCGCAGCGCGATCGCGACCATGAGCACCGTCACGCCCAGCCCGATGACGATCGCCGTGAGCACCATCGCCTGCGGGAAGGGGTCCACCGCGCGCGAGGCGAGGGCCGCCGGCGACTCGCCGGGCACCCGGATCGGCGCCGCTCCGCCCTTGCCGTAGCCGAGCACCACCAGCAGCAGGTTGAGCGCGTGCTCCATGATCACCAGCGAGATCACGACCTTGATCACGTTGCGCTGGCTCACGACCCCGTAGAGGCCCACCGCGAAAAGGAGAATGATCAGGCAGTAGACCATCTAGTCCTCCTCCTCGCTCTCGAAAGCGCCGCCGGCGCGCAGGCGGCAGGCTGCGATCACCCCGAACGCCACGACGAACGACATCGACACCTTCACGGCGATCGCAAGGTTCGCGAACGGGATGATGCCCGCGTTGAAGACCTCGTGGAGGCGGCCGGGGCTGCCCTTCTGAATGGTGTTCCGGAAGAACTCCCCCCCGACCCAGAGCCCCAGCAGCGCCAGGAAGAGGAAGGAGAGCGCCCCGACGCTGTCGAGCACGCGCGCGACCGGCCGCGGGAAGACCCGGTCCGCGCTCCGGCCGCCATGCGCCAGCACCAGCAGGATGAAGCCCGAGGCGATCACCACCCCGCCGGGGAAGCCGCCGCCCGGCGAGAGATGCCCGTACGCCACCAGCCACAGCCCCACCAGCAGGATGAACCCGATCACCCAGCGGGCCACCGTCTTGACGACCGTGGACATGCCGTTCATGACGCGGCCCCCCCTTCGCCCGGTGAGGAGGGCGCACCCGCCCCCGAGGGCAGGGACGGGACGCTGCGGCTCCGCTTTCGGAGCAGGACCACCGCTCCCACGAGCGCGGTGAAGAGCACCGTCGCCTCGCCGAGCGTGTCGTAGCCGCGGAAGTCGAGGAGCACGGCCGTCACGGTGTTGGCCGAGCCGGTCACCTCCGGGCCCTTCTCGATGTAGAAGTGGCTCGGCGCGGCAGGGTCGAAGTCCGCGCCCGGAGGAAGCGAGACGGGCTTGTTGGCCTCGGCGTGCATCCCCGCATGGCCGAGCGGCGGGAGGTGCCGGGCGGCCTGGATGGCGAAGATGCCGAAGAGGATCAGCAGCGCCACGGAGAGCGCGATGCCGGAGGTGTCGCGAAGGCCGCTCGTGGTCTTCACGTCCCGGCCGAGCGTGGCGCGGATCAGGATCACGAGCGTCACGACGTCCACCAGCACCTGCGGGATCGCCACGTCCGGGGCGCCGAGCGCGAGGAAGCTCAGGGCCGAGGCGAACCCCAGCGCCCCCAGTGCGATCACGGCCGAGAGCAGGGAACGCATGTGAATCGCCGCGACGGCGCTCACCAGCATGAAGATCAGAAGGACGGTCAGGAAGTCTGTCATGCGTTCCCCCGGACTATCCCCGCCTCATGAGCAGCCACAGCAGCACCACCATGCCCACCACGGTCCAGGTGACGTACTGGTACAGGACGCCGCCGTGCAGCGCGCGCAGCGCCTTGCCCGCGTACTCGACGAGCCGGCGGCCCCACTCGTAGAGGTCGTAGACCTTCTTCTCCGCGCGTTCGTAGAGCGACGCCAGCGGCGGGACGCGCGTCATCGTCTCGTAGAAGTCGCCCCCGCTGAAACGGAAGTCCTCGTCGTGGACCTCCGCGCCCGTGTACGGCGCGTCCTCGCGCGCGTGCGCGACCGTCCCGACGATGTAGATCAGCACGCCCACCGCGAGCCCCACCAGGATCAGCCCCGTCGCCAGCGACGGCTGCCAGAAACCGGCCCACAACTCCTTCGGCACAGCCTTTACGCTACCGACCCCTGCAGCGGGGAGGATCGCCCCGGACAGGGGCAGGAAAGCCGCCACGCCGAAGACCACGCACGCGAGCGCGAGCGCGATCATCGGGATGCGGGTGAGGAGGTTCTCACCCTCGCCCGCCGGCGCGGGCTCGTCCTGCAACCGCTGGGCGAGGTAGACGCCGTAGAGCACCTTCACGAAGCTCGCGAGCGTCAGGGCGCTGCCGAGGACCGCCGCGGCGAGGAGCACGACCCAGAGATGGCTGCCGAGGCCGGAGGCGCCCGCCTGCCCGAACTCGACCACGCCCTGGTAGACCATCCATTTCGAGACGAAGCCGTTGAGCGGCGGCACGCCCGAGATCGCGAGCGCGGCGATGATCGCGCAGACGAACGAGACGGGCAGCAGCTTCGCGAGGCCGCCCATCCGGCCGATCTCGCCCGTGCCCGCCTTGCGCTCGGCGCTTCCCGCCGTGAGGAAGAGGCAGGACTTGTAGATCGCGTTGTTGAGCATGTGGAAGAGCCCGCCCGCGACACCCACGAACGTGCCCGTGCCGATGCCCAGCACCATGTAGCCGACCTGGCTGACCGCGTGGAAGCCCAGCAGCTTGCGCAGGTTGTGCTGCACGAGCGCCATGAACACGGCCGCGAGGATCGTCACCGCGCCGAGGACCATCACGAGGCCCTTGAGGAATGGGGTCAGGGCGAAGAGTTCGAGCGACACCCGCGCGAGGAGGTAGATCCCCAGGATCTTGTCGAGCGACGCGGGTAGGAGCGCCACCGCCGGCACCGGCGCCGAGGCCGCCGCGCCGGGGATCCACGAGTGGAGCGGGATCGCGCCGGCCTTGGCCAGGGCCGCGGCGAGGAAGCAGGCATAGGCGACCGCGAGCGACGCGAACGACGTGGAAAGTGCCCCGCCGCCGAAGGTCAGCCGGCCGGTCTTGATCCAGACGAGCGCGATTCCCAGCACCAGGAGCGAGTCGGTGCCGCCCACGATGATGAAGGCCTTCTTCGCGGCCGCGGGGGCGTCGTCGCTTCCCAGGCTCAGGAGCATGAAGAAGGGGATGCCCAGGAAGCCCCAGAAGATCGCCAGGACCACGAGGTTCTCGGCGTAGAGCGACCCGAAGGTCGCGCCCACCGAGAGCAGGATGCCCGAGTAGAGCCGCAGCGCGCTCGCGCCCTTCTGGCGCGAGAAGCCGACCGCGTAGACCGTCATGATGAGCGCGAGAAGGCCGGCCGCCGCGCCCGCGAAGCCGGAGAGCGAGTCGACGCTGAAGAGCACCTGGCCCGTCCAGTCTATCTCGAGCGCCCTGCTCCTGAAGATGTCCCAGGCGGGCGTGACGACCCTCGTGACTTGCTCCACGGAGCCGAGTGTTGCCGGCGAAGCCCAAATCAGGACGCCCCAGACCGCGGCGAGGATCGTCACCGCGATGGCCGCGATCTCCGCGATCGCGCGCGAGGCGCCCTCCGCTGCGCCCCGCCGCGGCAGGACCGCCACGACGAGTCCCGCGAGGATCGGAACCCAGATGGGCACGAGCAGGGGCGCGTGCAGGCTCATAGCTCGGGCTCCTCCACGCCGTACTCACGCCGCAGGCGCCGGGTCTTCTCCTGCGACAAGCGGATCAGGTCCTTCGCGCCCAGGACGCGCTCGCCCGAGCGGTAGTCGATGGCCGCCGTGCGCTCGGTGCAGCAGTAGCACGGGTCGATCGCCGCGAGAATGATCGTGGCGTCCGTAATCGACCCGCCGATGACCGAGGTGTAGTTGGTCGGGAGGTTCATGAAGGTCGGCGCGCGGACCTTGTAGCGCACCGGACGGTTCGCGCCGTCAGAGCGGCAGTAGTGGAAGGTCTCGCCCCGCGGCGCCTCGTAGTGACCGATACCCTCGCCGGGGCCGATCTCTTTCGGGTCCGAGTCGATGGGGCCCGGCTTCATCTTCTCGACGCACTGTTTGACGATCTTGCACGACTCGATCATCTCGAGCACGCGCACCGCGGCTTTGGCGAAGACGTCGCCGTCCGGGTGCGTGATGACCTTCCAGTCCACGCGGTCGTAGGCCGCGTGGGGATGGTCCCAGCGGACGTCCTGGGCCACGCCCGAGGCGCGCACGGTGGGCCCGAGCGCGCAGTAGTCCAGAACGTCCTGGGCCGTGAGCACGCCGATGCCCTTGGTACGCGCGTGGATCACCGGGTCATCCGAGACCGCGCCGAGGTACATCTCGAGGGCGGGAATGAGCTCGTCCATGCCCGCCAGAATCTCCGGCGCGAACTTGTCCGGGATGTCCTTCCGCACGCCGCCGGGCTTCATCATGGCGTAGTGGTTGCGGTTGCCGCAGATCTTCTCGAAGAGGTCCAGCACGATCTCGCGGTGCTTCCAGGCCCACATGAAGACCGTATTGTAGCCGAGGAAGTGCCCGGCCAGCCCCAGCCACAGGAGGTGCGAGTGGAGCCGCTCCATCTCGCCGACGATGGAGCGGATGTAGAGTGCCCGCTCGGGGACCTCGACGTTCCCGCAGTCCTCCATCGCCTGGACCGAGGCGATCGGGTGGCTGGTCGAGCAGATGCCGCAGATGCGCTCGACGAGGAAGACGACCTGCTCCCAGGTCTTGGTCTCGGCGAGTTTCTCGATGCCGCGGTGGTTGTAGCCGATCTCGATATCCAGGCCCACCACCGTCTCGCCGTCCACGTGGAGCCGGAAGTGCTCGGGCTCCTCCTGGAGCGGGTGGAACGGCCCGATGGGAACAATGGATTTCATGGACCGCTCTCCGTTCCGCATCCCGCCTTGTAGTCGAGCTCCGCGCGCTTCTCGGTCCGCCGCAGCGGGAAGAAGTCCTCCGGCCAATCCTCGGCGCGCAGGAGCGGTTTCGGGAAGGGATGCCCCTCGAAGCGGATGCCCAGGAGATCGTAGAGCTCGCGCTCGATGAAATTGAAGGCCTTGATGTCCTTGCCTACGCTCGGGAGGACCGGGTTCTCTCCCCCATCGGCCTTCACGCGCACCGAGAGCACCACGCCGGTCCGCGGCCCCTCTCCGTTTTCGTCGCCCTCGTTGAACGAGAAGTGGTAGAGGACCTCGAAGCCCCCGGGCGTCTGGTATCCCGAGGCGATGTTGAAGCGGCACTTGCGGTCGATGCAAAGATACTTGGCCGTCTCGGGCCAGTCCTTGGGGGCGACCCCGATGTAGACCCGCTTCGCGTTGCGGACCGTGCAGTCAAGGCACTTGGCCCCGAGCCGCTCGCGTACCGATCCCGCGATCTTTTCAGCCGTCATGCTCGCCATGTCGGCGCTACTCCTTCTTCTTCAAAGCTTTGAGGGCCTCGACCACGCCCGCGATGATCGCCTCGGGCTTGGGCGGACACCCGGGCACGTAGGCGTGGACCGGAAGATACTTGTCGACCGGCTCGCCCATGGCGTAGCTGCCGCGGAAGACACCCTGGCCCAGCGCGCAGGAGCCGATCGCCACCACGAGGCAGGGCTTGGCCGCCTGCTCCCAGAGCTTCTTCACGCGGGGGATGCACTTGCGGTTCATCGCCCCGCACACCAGGAGACAGTCCGCGTGCCGCACCGAGCCGGCCAGGAGCACTCCGAAGCGCTCGACGTCGAATCGCGGCGTCAGGAGGTCGAGCACCTCGATGTCGCAGTTGTTGCACGAGCCCGTCGACACGTGGAAGACCCACGGCGACTTGGCGAGCGCCTTGAGCTTCAGGCCCATCGCAACCTCCGCGCCCCTACAGCCAGCCGATTCCGAAGGACTCGCCCAGAAGGGCGAGCACCACCGCCGCCGCGGCCACCGCCGTCACCGGCCCCCAGAAAAACCGAACGGCGTGCTCGATCCGCACCCGCGGGTTCGTGTTCCGTATCAGCACCGCCACCACCACGAGCCCCACAACTTTGAGGAGGCCGAGGACGAACGGCCCCACGCCCGTCGCGGGCATCCCCCCGCACAGCACGACCACGGCGAAGACCGGCAGCGTGAAGTAGAGCATCGCCTTCGCGAGCTTGAAGGCCGCCAGCGGCGCGCCCGAGTACTCGATGAGCGCGCCACCCATGAGCTCGGTCTCGGCCTCGGCCTGGTCGAAGGGCACTAGGCCCAGCTTCGCCTGGATCACCGGGACCATCACGATCAGCGCCAGCGCGCCGGAGAGGCTCACGGCAAAGGCGCCGTTCGCCGACTGGAACGCGAGGAGTTGGGCGAGGCGGATCTGGCCGCCCGACTTGATGAAGACCACGGTCAGCGCGAGGATGAAGGGGAGCTCGTAGCCCAGCACGAGCTTCATCTCGCGGCTCGCGCCCACGGCAGCCAGCGGGTTGCGCGCGGCCGCGCCGCCGAGGACGAGTGCGAGGCTCGGCAGCACGAGAAGGTAGACGACCACGAAGACATCGCCGACGAAGCTCTCGGCCGGCCGGAGGATCGCCGCCCACAGCATCGCTGAGACGAGCGCCGCGGACGCGACGGCCACGAGCGGCGAGCCGAAGAACGCCAGGCGCGAGGCGCCGCGCGGGACGATCGTCTCCTTGCCCAGCAGTTTCACGACGTCCGCGAAGGGCTGGTACCACGGCGGCCCGACGCGGTACTGCACGCGCGCGGTCACCTTGCGATCCACAAACGTAATGAGGAGCCCCGCGATCGCCGTGCCAATAAAGCCGACGCCGAGCAGCCAGACCAGCCACAGCAGCACCTGCTCAACCGTCATCGCTTGGCTCCGGCCTTCTTCGGGGGGGCGTCGGTCTTGTCCCAGACGCGCCCCACCACGGCCAGCTTCTCGCCGACGAGGGTCGCCCCCTTCTCGTCCGGCGCGACCTCACGGTACGCGAGCGCGCCCGAGGTGCACGCGGCCACGCATCCGGGCACGGCACCCTCACCCTCGGCGCGCTGGAGTGATTCGCAGAAGTCGCACCCGCCTGCGCGAAAGCGGAGGGCTTCATCAAGGATCGTCCCGAAGGGGCACGCGCGCGCACAGCTCATGCAGCCGATGCAGCGCAGGTTCGCCCGCACGACCACGCCGCGCTCGTCCTTCTCGAGCGCCTCGCGCGGGCAGGACTCGACGCAGCAGGCGAGCTCGCACTTGCGGCAGAAGTGCTCAAAGGCCGCGATCTCGCGCAGCGCGGCCACGCCCGGGTTCTCCGGGTGGTAGAGGTAGACGCACTGGACCTCCGGTGCGCCCTCTTCGCGCCACTGATCGAGGTCTACGACAACTCGCTTGGCCATGGTCTAGTCCCAGATCCTCGGGATGTCCTTCACCTGTGCGTAGGTCAACACCGGCCCGTCCTTGCACACGAAGTACGGGCCCACGCGGCAGTGGCCGCACTTGCCGACCCCGCAGCTCATGTTCTTCTCCATCGACAGGTAGATCGACTCGGGCGGAAAGCCGAGCTCGATGAGCTTGAGCGTCCCGAACTTCATCATGATGGGCGGACCGCAGACCACCGCGGGCATCGTCTTGGGATCGAGCTTCACCTTGTCAAGCAGCGTCGTCACGACGCCGACGTTGCCCTTCCAGCCCGGCGCCTCCTTGTCCACCGAGACGTGCAGCTCCAGGCCCTTCTTCGCGCCCCACTCCTCGTAGCTCTGCCGGTAGACGAGGTCCTCCGGCGTGCGTGCGCCGTAGCAGACGAGAATGCGCCCGAAGCGCTTCGGGTCGTCCACAAGCGCGTAGAGGAGCGAGCGCAGCGGCGCGAAGCCCACGCCGCCGCCCAGGACCAGAATCGGCCGGCCGGCGAACTCGTCGAGGGGGTAGCCCTTTCCCAGAGGGCCGCGCACACCGAGCTCGGCGCCGGCCTCGAGCGCGTGCAGGCGCTCGGTCACGAGCCCGGCCCGCATGACCGTGAGATCCATCCGATCGCTCACGGCCGGCGAGCTCGAGGGCGTGAACGGCGCCTCGCCCAGGCCCGGCACGGCCAATTCCACAAACTGGCCGGTGGCGAAGGACACGGGCTCGTCCGGCTTGATGCGGAAGGTCTTGATCGTCGAGGTCTCTTCGATGACCTCCTCGAGCACGGCGCGCACCGGGCGGTAGGGGTTCCCCTTAAGCGCGGCCGCCTCGGCGGGGGCTGACTCGGGCGTCATCGGGCGAGCTCCTTCAGGACCTCGCGGAGGTCGATCTTCCCCGCGCAGGCCTCGACGCATCGGCCGCAACCCGTGCAGGCGAGGGCGTCCATCGTGTCGCAGAAAAAGGAGAACTTCTTCTCGAAGCGGTTGAGCAGGCGCTCGGCGCGGCGCTCGCGCGGGTTGGCCCCGCCGGCGACGCGCGCGAAGCTCGGGTAGAGGCAGGAATCCCAGTTCGCGAAGCGCTTCACGCCCGAGGCGTCCTCCACGTCGAGCAGGTAGAAGCAGTGGCAGGTCGGGCAGACGAAGTTGCAGGCCCCGCACTCGACGCAGTCCTGCGCGCGCGCGGCCCAGACCGCGTGCTCCTCGCGACCGCGCGTGATGTGCCGGACCTTGTCCTTGAAGTCGAGGAGCTGCGAGCGAACCTTGGCCTCGAGCTCGGCCTGGACCTTCCGGCGAGCCTCCTCGCGCCCCGATCTCTCCACGTCCGACGCATCGCGGAACTCGCCGCGGTGCGCCTCGACGAACTTCTCGCCCTTTTCGCTGCCCGTCTCGACGACGAGCCTCCCGGCGACCTCGCTGAGGTTCAGGTCGTAGCCGGCCGTCGGGTGGGGGGCGCCCTCGACGAAGGTGCAGAAGCAGACCTCATACGGCCCGGTGCAGTCGGCCGAAACCACGAGCATCCGCTCGCGGCGCGCGGCGTAGTGCGGGTCCCGGAAAGGCTCGGAGAGGAAGATGTGGTCGAGCACGCGCAGCGCCGCGAGGTCGCAGGCGCGTACGCCCACGAGAATCGCCTTCCCCGGCTCGGCCCCATCGCCTTTCTTGAAGAAATCGGCCACTTGGCCGCGCGGCGGGAAGGCGAGCCCCTTCACCGGCTCGCTCGCCCGCGCGGGCCCCAGCGAGAGGCCCGAGGCGCCCAGCGACTCGGTCGTCGCCCTGCGCCAGGCCCATCGCTCTCCGACGGGTTCGGGCTTGTAAACATCGGTGCCTTCGCGGATTGCGTCAGTCAGCAGGCGCGCAAAAGAAGTTGCCTCAACCGAGAGGAGAGCCATCTACTCCTCGACTCCTTCCGAAGGTGTCACGCCACTTCTGCGCCAAACTTACCCGCGCGCGGAAACCTGTCAAGCGAAAATTCGCCGCCCAAACAAATTTAGGCAAGGTCGCCCGGTGCCTCACTTCCCTAGTATGCCCAACTGCTGCGTGAGGTAGGCGACGTGCCGCATCTCCTCCTTGACGATTTCGTCCACCTTGTCGGCCCCGAGACGGGCGGGGACCATGTCGCGCATGCCCAGGAAGAAGAGGATCGAGTCGCGCTCGAAGTCGAGCGCGAGGCGGAGGATCTCCTCGCCACTCTCCTTCCCCTTGATCAGCGCGGCCGCGTCCTTGTTCGCGACGAAGACGTGCGCGTCGGCGGTCGCGCGTAGGTAGAGCTCCGATTCGCCCTCCGGGTCGAAGGCGGTGGAGGAACGCTCCTCGTCGGTGATTCCCGCGCGCATCTGGGCGAAGAGCTTCTCGTGGCCGGCCTCCCAGTCAGCGAGCTCCAGGAAGAGCTTCTCGAGCCCCTCCTCCTTCGCCACCTCCGCGGCGCGACGGTAGAACGCCTGGCCGTTCTTCTCGATGCCCTCGGCGATGCCGAGGATCTCGTCGGCGTTGAACTGGATCGCCATTTTCCCGCCCCCTTTCGGTGCGCCCGATCGCGCTCGTCACCGTCTAGCATAAGTCCGGATGTCTGTCAAGGTGCTCCCCGCGTTTACGCGGGCGGGCGGAAAAGACGCTTGCGCGAGCGCGTCCCCGCCCGCAGAATGGGGTCTCGGAGTCCGTTCCGTCCCGTCGGAGGTCCGTCCTCGTGTGCCTGGCCGTGCCGGCAAAGATCGTCGAGATGCAGGGACCAAGCGCCCTCGTGGAGGTGGGCGGCAACCGCCTCGGCGCGGACGTGAGCCTGCTGCGCGAGGTCGCGGTCGGCGACTACGTGCTCGTCCACGCGGGCTTCGCCATCCGTCGCTACGAGCGCGAGGAGGCCGAGGAGGTGCTCGAACTCCTGGCCGAGGCCTTCCCGGAGGGGCTCTGATGCACGAGCTTTCCATCGCCTCGGAGGTTCTCAGCGCGGCCGGCGCGGCGCTCGAGAAACACGGCTGCCGCGTCGCGCGGCGCCTCTCCCTGCGCGTGGGGGAGCTCTCCGGCGTGAACATCGAGAGCCTGCGCTTCTGCCTCGAGACCGTCTCGAAGGGCACCGCGCTCGAGGGGGCCGAGATCGAGCTCGCGAGCGCGCCGTGTCGCGTGCGATGCCGCGCCTGCGGCGCCGAGCGCGAGCGGAGCGCGCGCTCCGCCTGGCCGTGCCCGGCCTGCAAGTCGCGGGACATGGAGATCGTCGGCGGCCGGGAGCTTCTGGTCACGTCCATGGAGGCCGAGTAGCCGTGGAGATCGTGTTGGCGAGCAAGGTGCTCCGGGCGAACGCGGAGGTCGCGGACGAGAACCGCGCGCGGCTCGAGGCGCTCGGCCTCGTGACGCTCAATCTCATGAGTTCGCCCGGGTCGGGCAAGACCTCGCTCCTCGAGCGGACTGCCGAGGCGCTTGGCGGGGAGATGGCCATCGGCGTCGTCGAGGGCGACATCCAGACCACGCGCGACGCCGAGCGCATCGAACGCGCGGGGCTCGCCTGCGTGCAGATCCAGACCGAGGGCGCCTGCCACCTGAGCGCGCCCATGGTCCGCGACGCGCTGGGGCGGCTCGACCTCGAGAAGCTCGCCCTCCTCTTCATCGAGAACGTCGGGAACCTCGTCTGCCCGGCCGCGTTCGACCTGGGCGAAACGCACCGGGTCGTGCTCGCGAGCGTGCCCGAGGGCGACGACAAACCGGCCAAGTACCCTGAGATCTTCCTGGACGCGGCCGCCTTCGTGGTCAACAAGACCGACCTCGTCCCCCATACCGACTGCGACATCGAGCGCTTGAAGGCGGACGCCCTTTCGATCAACCCGGAACTGTGGGTCTGCGCGCTCTCCTGCCGTACAGGCGAGAATCTGGACGCGTGGCTCGACTGGGTCCGGGGCCTGGTCCGCACCGGCAACGCGCAGGGGTAGCCCCATGCGCAGGCGCGTTCGCGTGCGGGGGATCGTGCAGGGGGTCGGGTTCCGCCCCTTCGTCTTCCGGCTCGCCACCGAGATGAACCTCGCCGGCTGGGTCCTCAACGACTCGCAGGGCGTGCTTGCCGAGGCCGAGGGCGACGCAGCCGCGCTCGACGAGTTCGAGCGGCGGCTCACCGCCGACGCGCCGCCCCTCTCGGTGGTGAACGCGGTCGAGTCGGAGCCGGTCCCCGCCGCCGGCGGCGGCGCCTTCGAGGTCCGGAGCAGCGAGTCGCTTCCCGAGCGCACGACCCTGATCAGCCCGGACGCGGCCATTTGCGCCGACTGCCTGCGTGAGCTCTTCGACCCGGCCGACCGGCGCCACCGCTACCCCTTCATCAACTGCACGAACTGTGGGCCGCGCTATACCATTATCATGGACATCCCCTACGACCGGCCCGCCACGACCATGTCTTCCTTTACTATGTGCGCCGACTGCCTCGCCGAATACAGGAATCCGGCGGACCGGCGCTTTCACGCGCAACCGAACGCGTGCCCGGTATGCGGGCCGAAGGTGCGTCTCCTCGACGCGGACGGCGGCGAGGTTGCCTCTCCCGACCCGGTGCGCGAGGCGGCGAAGCGCCTCGTGGGGGGCGCCATTGTCGCGATCAAGGGGCTCGGCGGGTATCACCTCGCGTGCAATGCGACTTCGGATGAAGCCGTCACCCGCCTGCGCGCGCGCAAGACGCGCGAGGAGAAGCCGCTCGCGGTCATGACGCGGGACCTCGACGCGGCGCGCCGGGTCGCCTCGCTCACGCCCGAGGCCGAGGCTCTTCTCTCGAGCTGGCAGGCGCCCATCGTGCTCCTGCCGAAGAGGCCGGGACACGGGCTCGCCGAGGGTGTGGCCCCGCGCTCGCGACGTTTTGGCGTGATGCTGCCCTACACGCCGCTCCATCACCTTCTTCTCGCCGACGGCCCGCCCGCGCTTGTCATGACGAGCGGCAACCTTAGCGAGGAACCCATCGCGTACGAGGACGGTGATGCGATCTCGCGCCTCGCGAAGATCGCCGACCTCTTTCTCGTTCACGACCGGCCGATTTACATCCGCACCGACGACTCGGTCGTCTCAATGACGGGCGCGCCCGCGGGCGGCACGGCAAAGTCGTGGGCCGTCTTCCGCCGCTCGCGCGGGTACGCCCCGCGGCCGGTTACATTGGGACGTGATCTTCTGCCGATTCTCGCCGTCGGCCCGGAGCTCAAGAGCACGATCTGCCTCGCGCGCGGGCGCGAGGCCTTTCTCAGCCACCACATCGGCGACCTCACGAACCCGGCCGCGCTCGGGAGCTTCCGGCAGGCGGTCGGGCACCTCGCGCGCATCCTGCTCGTCGAGCCGCGCGCTTGCGCGCACGACCTGCACACGGCCTACCTCTCGACCCGATGGGCGCTCGAGGAGTCGGGCCTGCCCGCTCTCGCCGTCCAGCATCACCATGCGCACGTGGTCTCGTGTCTCGCCGAGAACGGATACGAAGGCCGGGCCATCGGCGTCGCGCTCGATGGCACGGGCTACGGCGAGGACGGCACCGTCTGGGGCGGCGAGTTCCTCGATGCGGCGGCCGGGTCCGGTTCGTTCCGTCGGCTCGGGCACCTGCGGCCCGTGCCAATGCCCGGCGGCGACCGGGCCGTGCTCGAACCGGGACGGATGCTCCTTTCGTATCTGCGCGCGGCGCAGTTCCCCGACGAGAGGCTCGCCCGGCTCGTACCGCTTGAAGCGGGCGAGATCGCGGCGCTCGACCGGATGATCGAGCGAGGCGTGAACGCGCCCCTCACGTCGAGCACGGGCCGGATGTTTGACGCCGTGAGCGCGCTCCTCGGCGTCTGCCGCAGGGCCACCTACGAGGGCCAGCCCGCGATCGAGCTCGAAGGCATCGCGGACGAGCGCGAGGCCGGGTCCGGCGCCGCCTACGAGGCGATGCTGAGCGACGGCGACGAGTTCACCCTCGACGGCCCCGGCCTCGTGGCACGGGCCGCCGAGGACGCGCTTGCCGGCACGAGCGCGCCGATCGTCGCCGCGCGCTTCCACGCGAGCGTGGCGGAGGCGGTCGTGCGCGGGTGCGAGCGAGCGAGAGAGATGACGGATCTTGCGACGGTTGCCCTTTCCGGCGGTGTCCTTCAGAACGTGCTCTTGCGGCGTCTCTGCATCGAGAAGCTCGGCGCGCGCGGCTTCCGCGTCCTCGTCCACGCCGAGGTGCCGCCGAACGACGGCGGCGTGAGTCTGGGCCAGCTCGTCGTCGCCGACGCGATCCTCCGCGAGAGGGGAGAGGCGTGACCGAAACAAATCCGCCCAGGACGCTCGACGCGCTCGTGGACGAGATCCGCGCAAGCGCCGGGGCCGCCGGCCGCGAGCTCTGTCTCATGGAGGTCTGCGGCACGCATACGATGGCGATCTTCCGCCACGGTATCCGTGAGCTGCTCCCGGAGTCGCTCGCGCTCCTCTCCGGACCCGGGTGCCCGGTCTGCGTGACGCCGGGCGGCCTCATCGACGCGGCGATCGGGCTCGCGCGCGGGAAGCGCGCGCTCGTCGCCTCCTTCGGCGACATGCTGCGCGTGCCCGGCTCGACCGGCTCGCTCGAGATGGCGCGCGCCGAGGGCGGCGCGGTCGCGACGGTCTACTCGCCGCTGGACGCCTTGCGCCTCGCGCGCGAGAATCCCTCGCGCGAGGTCGTCTTCGTGGCCGTGGGCTTCGAGACGACCGCGCCCGGCGTGGCCGTCGCGGTGCGGCGCGCGCGCGAGGAAGGGCTCGCGAACTTCTCGATTCTGCCCGGGCACAAGATCATCCCGCCCGCGCTGCGCGCACTTCTCTCCGGCGAGGCGCCGAAGCTCGACGGCTTCCTCCTGCCCGGACACGTGAGCGTGGTCCTCGGTCGGAGGGCCTACGACTTCCTCGCCGAGGACTTCGGCGTCCCGGCCGCGGTTGCCGGATTCGAGCCGCGCGACATCCTCCAGGCAATCGCGCTCCTCGCAGGCGACCTCGCCGCGGGTCGCGTGCGCGTCACGAACGCCTACCCGCGCGCCGTGACCGAGGAGGGCAACCTCGAGGCGCGCGCGGCCTTAGACGAAGTCTTCGAGCCCTGCGACACCGAGTGGCGCGGGCTCGGGACCATTCCGGCGAGCGGCCTCGCGCTGCGCGAGGCATATACCTCTCTCGACGCGGTGCGGCGCTTCGGCGTCTCACTCGCGAGCGCGCCCGAGCCGGCCGGGTGCCTCTGCGGCGAGGTGCTCAAGGGACGCGTGCGCCCGTCCGGCTGCGCATTATTTGGCACGCGCTGCCGGCCGGAGCATCCGGTGGGCCCGTGCATGGTCTCGAGCGAGGGCACCTGCGCGGCGCACTTCAAGTACGGGAAGATCAGGCAGCGAAAGACAGGCATCGGAGGGGCGGGAAACCATGAGCAGAAAAGCGTCCAGCGAGCGGATCCTTCTCGCGCACGGCGGGGGCGGCACGCTCGGCCGCGAGCTCGTGGAGAAGGTCTTCCTCCCCGAGTTTAAATCAAACGAGCTCGCGCGGCTCGGCGACAGCGCGGTGCTCGACGCGCCGACCGGCCGCCTCGCCTTCACGACCGACAGCTACGTGGTGCGGCCGCTCTTCTTCCGCGGCGGGGACATCGGGCGCCTGGCCGTTTCGGGCACGGTGAACGACCTTGCGGTCGCAGGCGCCGAGCCGGTCGCGCTGAGCCTCGGGCTCATCGTCGAGGAGGGTTTTTTGATTGAAGACCTGCGCCGCGTCGCGCGCTCGGTTGCCTCGACCGCGCGCGAGGCAGGCACGCGCATCGCCGCCGCGGACACCAAGGTCGTCGAGCGCGGCGCAGCCGACGGCCTCTTCCTCAACACGAGCGGCGTGGGCCGCGTGCGCGAGGGCGCGGATGTGCGCCCCGAACGGGTCGAACCCGGCGACGCGATTCTCGTCACGGGCAGCCTCGGCGACCACGGCGTCGCCGTGCTGAGCGAGCGCGAGGGCATCGCCTTCGAGAGCGCGGTCGAGAGCGACGTGTCGCCGCTCGCCTCCCTGCTTCTTCCGCTTCTTGACGAATCGCCCGGCGAGATCCACATGATGCGCGACCCCACGCGCGGGGGCCTCGCCGCCGCGCTCAACGAGATCGCTGCGTCCGCGCGTGCGTGCGTCGCAGTCCGCGAGAAAGACATTCCGGTGCGCCCCGCGGTCCGGGGCGCGTGCGACCTGTTGGGACTGGATCCTCTGACCGTGGCGAACGAGGGCAAGGCGGTGATCTTCTGCGCGGCGAGCGCGGCCGGGCGCGTGCTCGAGCAACTCCGCGCGCATCCGCTCGGACGCGAGACGGCCGTGATCGGCGAGGCCGCTTCGATCGATGAAGACGCGCCACTTGTCGAGGTCGTCACCGCGCTCGGGACGAGCCGCGTCCTCGCGATGCCCTACGGCGAGGAGCTGCCCCGCATCTGCTAGCGCCCTCGCGCGCGGCCCGTCGGCCGGAAGACCCGCATCGCGCACATGAACTCCGCAAGGCCCGAGAGCCGCACCGGATAGGGCTCCGGCCCGAGCGGGTCGTTGACGAGATACTCTCTGCCTTCTTTTCCCACGACGAGCACCCAGTGGGGTGCCCCGCCGGGAAGGACGACCTTCACGATGGGCGGGTTTCGCTCGGCGAGGCACGCGTCGATACGCGCGTGGTCCGCGCCGCCGCGGTAGTCGAAGACGGCGCGCCCTTCGGCGAGCTTCTCGCACGTCGTCCAGCGGAGCCAACCACGCTCGGTGTAGCCGCCGTGTGCGCGCAGGTAATCATTAAGCTCGCGCGGCGTAAGGTCGAGGCCGTAGTGCGTGAAGAGCATCGCCACGCACGAGACGACGCACCCCACGCGGCGCATCTCCTCGCCCGAGCCGCCGATGCTCTCGCCGCCCCAGCGCGCGTCCCACTGCTTGTAGAGCGGGACATCTATAAGGAAGCGGGCGGACGCGCCCCCGCGCGTGGGAATCGGCCGCGCCTCGGCGCGATGCCGCTCCGCGCGACTAACGAAAAGCAGAAGCAGCATTGCCCCTGCCGCGAGGGGCAGGGCGAGCAGGTGATGCCAGCGGGGGCCGGATACGCGTCCATCCTCATTCATAGTGAGGATGGATAGCACATCGGCGCGCGCCCTGCAAGGCCCGGGCAGGGCGTGGGAAGGAGGCGCTTCTTCGCTACTCTCCGCCCAGCACCCGGAAGCCGATCCGGATCGGCTCGTCTGCTTTCGCCGGATGCTTCTCGTAGGCGAGAAGCGTCGCGCCCGCGCCGCTCGAGGCTGCGGCCGCGTGGCGTGCGGGGCTCGCCATCTCGCCCGCGACGGGGATCATCTCGCCGAGCGCCTTGCCGTCCTTCGAGACGCGGCGCGCGTAGACCCGGTCGTAGGCCCACTTCTTGGCCCGCTCGCCCTGGGTCCCGGTCGGCCCCTGCTTCATGTCCCAGGCGACGAGGTAGCTCGAACCGTCCCACGCGCCCGCGGGGTTGCGCACACCGGCACCCTTCCAGGTCTTCACGGTCGAGAGCGCGATGACCGCCTGGGTCTTGCCGCCCTTCGCAACGACCTTCGGGTCGAGGAGGACCGCCCCCGAGCAGACCTTGGCCGTGCCCCCGCGCCCCATGGGCCGCGTCGTTGTAAAGAGGGCCAGGTGCTTCTCGCCGTCCGAGACGAAGCGCGGCTCCCAGTGCGAGCGGTGCTCGAGCGCCAGATGCTTGCCCACGGGCTTGTTCCCGCGCACGGCCTGGAACTCGACGTAGCCGCCCAAGCGCGCCGCGACCACAACATCGCCCTTGCCGTTCGAGCCCACGCCGGGCGGGTGGCCGTATTTCTTCCCGAGCCGATGGCCGCGCTCCAGGAGCATCGCGCCCGCGCCGTCGAGGGACTTGCCGCCCGTCGAGACGCGAGCGCCCCACATGTCGTAGGCGTCGCCCTTGCGGAACTCGTATCCGCGCCAGATGACCTGGAACGCCGTCCCCTCCCAGACGACGTCCGGCTGGCACTGGTTCTCCTTCGCGGCCGCGATTGCGAGGCCGTCCGCGTCGAGTACCTTGCCGTCAACGCTCACGCGCGCGGCGTAGGTGTCGTAGTCCGCCCCGTTGCGGAGGTCCTGCCAGACGACAAGAAAATGGCCGCCGCCGAAGGCGACGCGCGGACGCGCCTGCTCCTCCTCCGCGTCCGAGACCACGAACGGCTTCGCGTCGAGCACCTTGCCCGTTCTGTCGACGCGCACGCCGACGAGGTCGGCGTTCTCGTTGCGCCCGGCCTCCCACACGACGAGGTAGACTCCCTTGCCGAAGGCCGCGGCCGGGCGGGCGGCCTCGGTCGCCCCGTGCGCGGGCAGGAGCGCCTCGGCCGAGAGGTTCTCGCCGCCGCGCGCGAGCGGGGGGACGAAGCAGAGGACGAGTCCGGCGATCAGTCTTGTGCGCATGATGGGCCTCCTCTACTTCACCGGAACGATTCGGAACATGCCGCCCGAGGTGCCCCAGCAGGCCGAGCCGTCCGCGGCGAAGTCCGGCGAGCTGGGCCAGTTGACGATCCAGTGGCCCTTGTCCTTCTCGCCGCCGTCGGCCCAGCCGTAGACGCCGTCGGCGAGGCGCGCGAAGCGGTCGATGTCCTTCTTCTCGAGGTCCAGCCGGTAGAAAGAACCCGAGTCCCCGCCGCCGATAAAAAGATACCGCCCGCCGCGACTGATGCCCATCCCCGACGGGCAGTGCCAGCTCATCCCCTCGAAGGAACCGGTCACGTCCCCGGGACGCGGGTTCTTCCCGCGCGTGGTGAGCACACGCGTCTCGCCGGTCTTGAGGTCGCAGACCCACGGCGCGTTGCGGCTGTGCCAGTAGAACTTCATGTTCTCCGCGTCGAGCGCCCATCCGCTGATGAAGCCGCCGATGTAGGCGCCCTTCTTGCCGCGCCCCTTGAAGTCGTGCTGGAAGGGGGCGATCTTGAGCTTCCTGTAGCCGGCGCAGTCGGGCATCTCCTTCCCATCCGCGCGAAACGCATAGACCTCGCCGGATTTGTCCTTTACGATCATCACGTTCCCGCCGTCCATGAACGGGCACACGGTCTCGACCTTTCCGGCATCGAGGTCCACGTGCCGCCAGAGCCTCCGGTCGCGCAGGAGGATGTGCTTCCCGTCGCGCGAGGTCGAGATGTTCGCACCGCCGTTGTAGCCCCAGCCGGCGAATCGCGCGCGCGCGACGGGGCCATCGAGATACCCGCAGGCCGAGCCGGCCACGGTCGTGACCCGGCCGGTCTCGACGTCCCACCGGCGCACCTCGGGCCAGGTGCCTTTCGCGCACCAGTAGGCGTTCCCCGCGCCGTCCACGCTCAGGGCCGGCAGACCGTTGGACCCGTGCGCCTGGGTGCCGGGCCCGTTCAGGATGCCGGGGTTGTCCAGCCGGTTGGCGAACGAGTTCGGCTTCGCGCCCCGCTTGAATCCGTAAACGGGCTCCATGGTGTAGCGCTGGTCGTGCGCGAACTCTCCGGTGGCCCCGCTCGGTGCCTCGGCCGGGAGCGCGCCGCCGCTCCCTGGCAGCGAGACCGCGGCCACGCCCGCGACCGCGCCGGCGAGGACAATTCCCGCGACGAGCTTCATGACGAACCCTCCCTTTACCGCCGGTGCGGCGACCGATGCGCCGCCCGCGCTTCCCGCGCTCGATGTCGCCCCGCGCGCCATCAACGCCTCGACCTGTGAGGCGAGCGACGACGGCACGAGGGGCGCGGTCTCCTTCAGCCCCCCGAGCACGGCGGCGGGCAGTGCCGCGTACCCGGCGCGCGCGAGCGCCTTGCGCAGCCGTTCGAGACCGACATTGACGTACTTCGAGATGGTGCTCTCGGGCATCTCGAGCACGGCCGCGGCCTCGCGCTGCGTGAGCCCCTCCTCGTAGCAGAGCGCGATGGGCGCGCGGTACCTCGGCTCGAGCGAGTCCACGGCGCGCCGCAGGAGCGGAACGATCTCCGCCTCGCCCCCGCCGGGCGCGCGAGCCGATTCCTCCTTCGGCCTCATTGCGGCCTCCCTTCGCTTGCGGCTCGTCTCGCTGCGCAGGCGGTCCTTCGCGCGGTTCGCCACGACCCGAAGGAACCAGGTGCGCTCCCCGACCGGCTCCGCGCCCGCGCGGACCTGCGTCACCGCCTCGAGGTACGCCTGCTGGACGACGTCCTCGGCCTCCTCGTGCGAGCCGGTGAGTCGCACGGCAAGGCGATAGCCTGGCCCGCTCAGCGCCAGAAGCCGCCGCGTGACGCGCTCTCTCGAGTCCGTTCCGAGTCCGGATGTCATGCTCAAGACCGCCGCCCTCAAGGCCCACCTCCAGCGTACACCCCTTCCCTCGGAGCCGCAACCGCAGTCAACACGGGAAAATCCGGCCGCTACGAGATATTTCGCAACCTTTGTTTGGCAAAGGAGTTGCGATGCTCGCGAAGGGCGGGGCTATTTGCCTGCCTCGGCCGGGACCGTAGAATGCGCGCAGGCCGAACGAAAGGACCGACCGAATGACCGACAAGATCGCGTGGGGCATCATCGGGTGCGGACGCATCGCAGGCATCTTCGCGAAGGGGATCGCTCAATCGAAGACCGGCCGGCTCCTCGCTGCGGCGAGCCGCTCAGAAGAAAAAGCCGGGCGCTTCGGCGATGAGCACCATGCCGAGCGCCGCTACGGGAGCTACGAGGCGCTCCTCGCCGACCCGGACGTCGCCGCCGTGTACGTCGCCACCCCGCACACGCAGCACGTCGAGTGGACCGTGCGCGCGGCCGAGGCGGGCAAGCACGTCCTCTGCGAGAAGCCGCTCGCCCTCACCCGCGCGGACGCGGCGCGCTCGGTCGAGGCGGCGCGGCGCGCGAACGTCTTCCTCATGGAGGCGTTCATGTACCGCTGCCACCCGCAAACGGCGAAGCTCGTCGAGCTCGTGCGCGGGGGCGCGGTCGGCGAAGTGCGGATGCTCCGTGCCGCCTTCGGCTACAGGGCGAACTTCGACCCGAAGGGCCGGCTTTTTGACAAAACGCTCGGCGGCGGGGGCATCCTCGATGTGGGATGCTACCCGGTCTCGATGGCGCGCCTCGTCGCGGGCGCGGCGGCGGGCCGCGACTTCGCCGACCCGGTCGAGGTCGTCGGCGCGGGCGAGCTCACCGAGACGGGCGTGGACGCGCATGCCGCGGCGGTGCTGCGCTTCGAGGGCGGACTCGTCGCGGAGGTCGCGACGGCCGTCGACGTGCGGCTCGAGAACGATGTGCGGGTCTTCGGGTCCGAGGGTTCTATACATGTAGCGCAGCCGTGGCAGCCCGGCCGCTTCGGCGAGCCGAAGATCATCGTGCGCGCGAAGGGCAAGGACGAGCCGCGCGAGTTCGCCTTCTCCGGCGACGCGGACCTCTACGGCCTCGAGGCCGACGCGGTCGCGGAAAGTATCAAAGCGCGCGAGGCTCCGGCCATGCGCCTGGACGACAGCCTGGGCAACATGAAGGCGCTCGACGCCTGGCGCGCGGCAGTCGGCGTGGTCTACGACGCGGACGAGAGCGCCGGCTGAGCGAAGGCGGCGACTTGCAATCCCCGTCGCCCGTGATACCCTGCGCGCGGGAAGGGAGGAGGCAACATGGTCCGGCTCAAGCGTTACGAGAAAAACCCGATTCTGACGGGACGCGAGGGCGTCTGGTGGGACTCCAAGTACGCCTACAACCCGGCGGCGGTGATCCACGAGGGGAAGGTCCACATCCTCTACCGCGCCGAGGGCGACGAGAAGCGAAAAAACATAGAAACGCGCTGGCCGGTCTCGCGCCTCGGCCTCGCCATCTCAAAAAACGGATACGACATCGACGAGCGCCTGCCCGACTTCGCCATGGAGGGAGAGGGCCCCGAAGAATTCTGGGGCATCGAGGACCCGCGCGTCACGAAGATCGGCGACACGTATTACGTCCTCTACGTCCAGGTCGCGCCGCAGCATACGGCGCTCGCGCTCGCGACGACGAAGGATTTCAAAACCTATAAACGCCGCGGCCGGATCATGCCCGAGGTCCAGCAGCGCACGAGCGCGCTGTTGCCCGAGAAGTGGAAGGGCGAGTACGTCCTCATCCACCGCATCCGGCCGAACATGCAGATCGCCTACAGCGAAGACTTGAAAACTTGGCACGACTCGAAGACGCTCATGGAGGTCCGCCCCGGCAAGTGGGACGCGAACTACATCGGCGTGAGCCCGCCGCCACTAAAAACCAGCAAGGGCTGGCTCATGTTCTACCACGGCACGAACAAGGAGCGGGTCTACTGCGCGAGCGCGGCGCTCCTCGACCTCGACGACCCGTCGAAGGTCATCGGACGCCTCGATGAGCCCCTGCTCGAGCCCACGGCGCCGTACGAGGCCAAAGGCCTCGTGCCGAACGTGGTCTACCCCTGCGGCGCGGTGGAGCTTAATGGCGAGTTTCTTGTCTACTACGGCGGCGCGGACGCAGTCACCGGCGTCGCGTCGATCGGGGTGGACGAATTGCTGGGGGCGTTTTAGGGGGCGCTACTCGCTCGCGATTTACTCGGGAGGAAGCACTTGACCGACAACGAGCTTCTTCAGGAACTGGATGAAGCCGCCAAGGATCTCTTGTGTGACCTGCGCTTCGGCCGCGGACTCGACGAGAGCAAGAAGGATCGTCTTTGCGCTGTTCTATCTAAATGTGCTGCCCAATGGCGACAACGGGACAGCATCCCTAAGAGAGCTGCCAACTGGTTCGTGGATATGTCGTGCGCAATGATGTGCAGTGCCGATGAATACGAAGCGAAGGAAAGCGAGAGAATTAAACTTGCGGAAGATAGGATCGCGGGGGTGATGAGAGATTGTGTTCGGTTGGAGCAAGATGACTCACCATCCTTTCAGGTTTAGATATAAAGCGGCACCTGATTGACGCCGAGCTTCTTCAGAAATTGGATAAGCCCTAGGTTCTTGACCCCCTAGGCGCGAAGCGCCGGGAATGACCTACCCGCCGAGCGGCTTCCCCAGCGCCTCTTCATAAATCGCGAGCACGTTCTCGAGCGGCGTGTCCGGCTGGATGCAGTGCGCGGGTGCGAAGATATACCCGCCGCCGGGCGCGATCACGTCCAGGCGGTGCCGCGCCTCCGCGCGGCAGTCCTCGACCGAGCCGTGCGGCAGCGTCTCCTGCGTGCTCACGAGCCCACAAAACGCGAGCTCCCCGCGGCACGCCTCGCGGATCGCCTCGGGGTCCATCCCCGGCGGCTCCGGCTGCATCGCGTCGAGGATGTCGAGCCCCATGTCTATAAAATCGGGCATGATCTCGTGCGTGTCCCCGCAGGAGTGCATCATCGCCTTCGCGCCGAACTCGTGCGAGAGGTCGTAAAATTTCTTCAGGCGCGGCCGGAAGACCTCGCCGAAGTCCCTCGGCGAGACCATCCGCCCGTTCTGGTTGCCGCAGTCCTCGCCGATGCAGAGGAGGTCGATCCTCCCGCGCGCGGCCTCGAGCGAGCGGCGCAGCATTTCATAGGCAAACTCCACCCGCCGATCGATGATGGCGAGCCCGACCTCGTCGCGCAGAGCAATATCAATAAGCACTTGCTCCATGCCGCGGCCGCGGCCCACGCCGTTGACGATGTCCGGGTACCCCGCGCCGCCCACGCAGAGGGCGTAGCCCTCGTGCCGCGCGCATGATTCAAGAATCGCCGGGTAGTCGAAGTCGTCCGCGCTCGGCCACGGGTAGCACGCCACGTCGTCCATCGTCTTCAAATCCGCGAGCGGGAGGACCACGGCCTCGTCGTACGCGCCGGCCGAGCCGTGCTCCACCCGGCGGTAGCCCGCGCCCCAGATGTCGTAGCGAATACCGTCCTCCCGCGGCCGCACCTTGCCCCGATAGGGCGGGTTCACGGTGCGGAAGTCCACGCCGAGGCATTCGAGGACGTCGCGATCCTTGAAATGCGCCTTGAGCTTCGCGCGGACCTCGGGCGTGAGATACGTTTGAATCGGGACGCGGTCCGGCTCCTGCCAGGCAAGCGACGTCCGCACGCGTTCGCGCGAGGTCGGCACGACGTTACCCCAGCCGCTTCATGGCCTCGAAGAGGCCCTTCACGGCCTCGGCGGACTTGTCGAGCGCGGCTTTTTCGTCTTTCGACAGCTTCATTTCGATCACGCGCTCGACGCC
>Ga0272441_10003896_pt1 | contig 27774 bp, 53 predicted proteins | sample SSMProp6N_FD_193582 | JGI IMG/M metagenome (GOLD analysis project Ga0272441, IMG submission 193582) | Marine sediment archaeal communities from Little Sippewissett salt marsh, Falmouth, MA, United States - SSM-Prop-6N | ecosystem: Environmental > Aquatic > Marine > Wetlands > Sediment ... | reverse complement strand
TTTTATCTTTTACTTTTTATCTTCAACGAGCTTGTTTGCAGCGGCTACAACTGGAGACTCTTTCTCTTCATCAAGATTAATCTGTCCAGGAAGTACCTTTACATTAGCCGTTATTGCCTGTGACAGCCTTTCAATAATCTCGGCAACGTTCTCTTCTGCATCGCCCAACTTAACGACATCGCCTGTATGTGCCGCCATTCTAATAATCTTTTCCAGTTCGGTCTTCACCGCCGGGACCTTAATATCGGCAATGTGCGCCTCCATTTTTGCAACTCTATTCTCATAATCGGCAAGTTCAATCTTAGCCTGTTTCTCGGCATTAGCCGCCTCAAGCTCCTTTATTCTTTCGTCCTTTTCCTGCATAGACTTTTCAATATCTGCAAGCCTAACTTCAAGGGTTTTATCCTGTGTGTTCTCCACAGATTTCTCCTTTTCAAATTTTTCTATCATTCTTTTCTTATAATCTTCTGGAAGATAGGGGTTTTCTACAACATTATCACTAAACTCTATAATAACAGACTCAATGTCTGGATCGTTTTCATGTGACAAAAAATCATTTTCATTAATATACGAGCCTGCCACCGCCGGACGGGATACTCCCAGTATAGCAACCGCTCCTACATACGGCATTGGAACGCTATTATCTGAATGCTTTGATATAACCTCCCATGAAAAACCGTTATATCTTTTGTTTTCAATAGCTTCTTTAAGTTCACCAGTTACATTTCTGAGTTTCTGCCATATTCTACCGCCTTCATACTTTAGAGCTGCTATTTCTCCAAACTTTGGTATTTCATCCCTGTATCTTATAGTTAATGGGTTTACATCAAGCCCAGAATGACCAACTATTAGAGATGCACTTATAAGATTGGGGTTATAATTATCGGCAAGTTTTTTAAGATACTCTTCAGTATATGGCTTTCCCTTTATTACACTTCCAGCCTTTATATACGGTATCCATCTTGTCTCATATAGGTCATTAGATGCCAGCCTTATTACAGCCGAATCAATCTTGTTATTAACCCCGTCTATCATTTCAGTAATAGTATCTATAATTGTCTTATCGTTTTCTTCCATTATAACCTCGCCATTTCAGGTATTCCCACAAAGCCCTTATCTGGCTGTGGTGTTACATTCTGCCCTTTTCTCTCTACTGTTATATCGTTTATATTAGTAGGTTCAACGCCATACTCTCTTGCTTCGTAACGTGTTATGTATTCAAATATACACCTGCAATTATATCCATTGGGAGGAAACCACGTATTATATTCAGCACCGCCGACTTCCATGATAACCCCGTCCATTGCCAAGTGGTCCGGGCGTGTCCTGTCATCACCCACCGCCGAATAACGAGCAAGGGGGAAGGACTGTTTTACTATAGGGTCATTTTCGATTGCGCTATAATGCCCACCATTGAAAGCTGCATTCATGTTCGTTCTAAACACTGTTTCAATATGGTAGGGCTTTATTTCAGTAATACCAGAATTGATAAGAACCGACTCCAGTTGCCCCTTAAACTCCTGAAAAGTCAAGCCCTTATCCAGTGCATCACCCAACTGTTTTCCCCAAAAGTTATTCAAAAAGCCCGTTTCATCAGTGCCGATTATCAAAGCCTTATTCAATGCACCCGCTGCCAGCCTGTCCCTTATCTTGTCGATGGGAACACGGGGTATAGACTCCGCAAGAATATCAATAGCGTTGTCGAAGTTTATCAGGTCTGTGTCATCAATTACATCAAAGACATCTGTCTGGTATATGGGGTCTGCTAATCTTGTCACCTGTTCAACTGCCTGCGCTGCCTGCTTTGTCATGAAGTCGTAACCAGCGTAAAAGTATGCTACAAGTGAAGTTGCGTAAAAGCTCTGAAGCTGTTTTAATATACTATCCGGCAGTGTAATATCCCTCAGTTTATCGAGCTTCTTTCCCTTTATAACCCCGTCAGCATTGCCGATTATGTCATTAGCTGTATTTAAGTAATAGTCATAAACCTTTTTATAAATCCTGATTCTATCGTCAACTGTTTTCTGCATCAAGGTTTCATTAACGAACTTATCAGTTTTCTTTGCTTTTCTATCAAGGTATTTTAAGAATGAGTCTTTGCTGTCATAGTCTGCAAGTCTAACTATCTGCCCGGCGGACGTTTCGGAGAATTGGGTAAACGGGTTTTCTGTGGGGGTTTGTGTAGTCGTGGTTGTGATTGTGTCGTCTTCGGACTCTGGCTGTTCCCACCCAAATACTTCACGAGCTTGCTTTTCAGATATTGCCAAACCTTTTGCAGATAATGTTTCAAACTCTTTGAGCTTCTGTTCCTTGTCATAAACTTCCCTTGGAATGAGCTTTATTTTAGGATAGTTTTCAACCGGCAATGTAAAATGGAAAGGCAATACAATATCAATTAACTGCTGTAATGCACCCTCAATAAACTTACTATCGGCAATGGCAATCTGTCGCTTTGTCATCACCTGCCCGACCTGCTGCCCACCGAGTCCGCCCTTAGCATCACTTGACCCGGCTGTTTGTCCGGCAATGGTCTTTGTTATGGCCTCATCTGCGTACTTAAGGAACTCATTATAAAAACTACCTATTCCAGAAGTAGCCCCGGAAAGTGTTTCGCCCCTGTCGATGTAAGGGGGAATAAACGCCTTTTGTGTTCCGGTTAATCGCTTCAAATCCCTTTCAAGTTGGGCATCGTCGAATTTATTTTCATCGCCGAATGATATATCAACATTGTCCTTCATATAAAACAGGGTCATCCCCGCCGCCGCTTCAGCACCATAAATAGAATAGTTCTTCAGCATCTCTTTCTTGAAATACCATATCCAGTATGCAGGCAATAGTACAGATTCACCATAGGGAAAAGCACCCGTCCGGGTTATAATGAGCATGTTTTTATCTAATTCAATACCGTTGTAATTCTGCTTTGTTTTTAGGCGTATGTTGAAATCCTTATCCCATTTTATCTTTTCAGCAGGATACTTAACAATGTCATCAATTAAATATGTATCGGGATTGATTATAGGCTGGCAATAACTTGCACCAAATTGCAGGAACGTCATTATATTCTTGACCCATTCCTGAAACCCGGTGTTATCTATTATCTCGTTATTAATGAAGTCTGTTACATCATTGTTCTCTATAGTGCCGTCTGGGTAAACAACTGAAAAGTCCATATCCATTACAGAATAATACCGCTCGTCCAGCGCACCTTTGACAACTGAATCAAGCACCATTTCATTATAGACGCCTATCTTCTTGACGTATTCCAGTTTATTAATGGCAGACGGATTCTGTATAGTCCCCATAACAATGTCAAGAATTTGAGGCAGGACTTTTTCGTATGTAAGTAGTTTAGGATTAGCCTTATCAGCCAAATATGAAGTGCTATTCAATATCAATCCCTTTAATAAATTAATATTCTCTACTTATATTATAGTGATAATTTAGTTTTTGTCAAGTCCCACGTGTAAAAAATACAGCGATTTACCAACTTTTTTCGCTATTTTGGAAACTTTTTTTAATATAGTGTTCATTGACAGGTAAAAGAAAAGGGGCTTTCGCCCCTATATGTTTTTTACTGCCTTAGCTTTTTTTCATTTCTTCTATAACAAGCTCAAGCTCTCTTATCTTCTCTTCGTTCGCCAGCAGGTTCATGCAGTTGTCACGGTTGCGGGTGTTGTTTTCGACGTGGTGGAGAATCGACTGTGCTATCTGTGCGTTGTCTGCTTTCAGTGCTTCGATTCTTGCTTCGATTTTGTTGATCATCTGGTTCATGGTGTCCTCCTTAAAGTTTTCATTTCCGTCTTGCTTAAGATCAATTTAATACATTCATTGGCAAAAGTCAAGACCTTTCTAAACTTTTTTTTCGATTGAGTAAAGTTTTTTTCGACACCCCCAAAACCCCTATACTATATTATATACCCCAATATAAACCCATACCTACCCCTTGCCACCTACTTAGATTTGCCACCATGCCCAAAATACGGCCCCATATATCCAACAGCCTTGAGATATTGTAATAAGAAAAACAGCCTTATATGATTGTAGTCACCAACTCAACACGGGCGATTTATGACTGTAGACATATTCACCTAAACTTTTTTTATTTTCACCTTGACTTTTTACCGCCGCCGGGCTATATTTCTCTAAACAAAAGGAGGATAAGATGAAGTACAAAAGCCATAAGGGTACAACATACAACAACCTTTACATTGAGCTGGAAAAAAGGGGAATAACCCAAAAGGATTTAGCGGACTTACTTGGAGTTTCTACACGGCACATAACACAATGGATGTCCAGACGTGTTTCGCCAAACATATTTTTTGCCCTTAAAATAGCGGAAATTTTAGGAATAGACGTGTCAAAGGTTTTCTCGCTTGAACCATTTCCCATTGAAAAGCCAAAACATAAAAGTATGTTATACTCATTAATAAAAAGCAAAAAAATGAACGTCCGTAAACTAAGTAAAGCAATAGACATACCTGAATCCACAATCCATAAATGGGTAAATAAAAGGAGCTATCCCAACAGAGAAAGATCAAGAATACTAATGGAGTATTTCAACTTACCAATCGAAAAAATAATGGAGTAACATTACCGAGTTAGAGGGCATAAACACCCCGCATATATTTTTCCAAGTGGCCCTTATTCGCCGCCCTTAGCTTCTGACTTGTCAAGGATACAATACTGAAATAACCTGTCACCATATAGCCCAGTGCGTCCGAGATATGGGTTAACAGTTTATTGGATGGGTCAATTTCCCGCTTGCCCTCTTTATATGAAACCTGCTCCAAGTCCTTAATTAAATACTTACAGGTGGGTGAAATCCAAAGTCTTATATTGCCTAAACTATCCCGCAGGAATCGGTTTACAGTTGCATACCTGTCTATAGTATCATAGTTTTTCGGTCTATTATGGACGATAAAACCATATTGAGATTGCTGTAATATCGTTATGTCTGTTTGGTGTAAGTCGGCATTGGTTGACCTGTGCTTCCCTGTATTGTCTGGATGGATGTGGATTTGCTGATTAGGATACCTTGCTCTTAATTCCTTGGCAAACGCTTCGGTGTTCCCAGGTCTCAGGAATATCTCATCAAATACATACACATTATCGTTTTCGATTTTAGCTATAACGGCAGTCATGGGGTCAACATTAAAGTCCACGCCGACATGGATAGAGTCAGGTAATGGGAAGTCCATCAACATGTGATTATCTTCTCTATAACTGTAATATACTACGCCGGATGAAAGGTTTTGTGGAATCCCGTTAATGTATTGTTCAACCATTTTGGGGTCATAAGACCGCAGCATGTTCTCGATATAGCTTTTAGGCAGGTATGGGTTATCAGTTGTCTTTGATATAATTAACCGCTTGCCTTCAGTCGCCATCTCTTCCGGTGTCTTAACATAGAACTCATTATAGATAAATGCGTACCCTTCCGGCGTTGTCCCGATTGCGTATTGAACCCCGTCCATACCACGAGCACGCCCAATCATTTTATTGAAAACCGCTTCTGCTTTATGGTGCGGCAGTGTATCTAATTCATCTGACATGAGAAATGTAGCTGACGACCCAACAATAACAGCTGGGTCCATTGGATATATTGCTATCTTGCCGTAGTCACTCACGAATTTATGCTGTTGTATATTGTACTTATATTTAATCCCGTATTGATCAAGTAGCCTTGCAAATTCAGGGACAAACACGTCGTCTGCAATCTTATATGTAGGATATGTTATAATGCCGAATGACTTACCATTTTTAGGGTCAATAGCTGTAAGATGTTTACAGAATGAATCTAATAGCAATGCCGATGACTTACCTGCCCCCATGCCGCCCATGTAGACGATAAAAGGAGTAGTGTTATCGGATATAAACTCATACTGTGCTGGTATTCTAAAGTCTTGTCTTCGTAGTTTTAATGTCCTGCCCAATTATTCATTATTCCAATCCCCTCCTATTTCCTCGCTAAATGACTGTTGTCTACCTTCATTTTATCGTAGTATTCAGAAAGCCGTATCATGTTTCCAGCTTTTTTTATTGCCAGTTTACTCAAGTGGTCTGTCAGCTTTTCAAAGGCTTCCTCGTCCGTCATTGTTTCAGGATACACATAATAACCCCCTGCATTCGGGGTTGTTTTTTGTTCCGGCTGGTCAAATTTACCAACTTCAATTGTTACAATAATATCCTCGTTATTCCTGCCAATGTATTCAAGTTTCATGAGTTTGTATTTCATTATTCACCTGTCATTTGGTCATAAGGACACCACATTTGATTTTCATCTTTAAATACAATTGCATAATATGAGCGACCACGAATATAATCCTTCATTTCGTCATTAGTTAGATGCAGTATTGATATTCCATCACCGCTCTCCATAAGGAAACGGTCGTCTATTTTTACGCCCTCCCATATTATTTCCCCATTATCTCTGCGTATCACAGCACAGCGTTGCATGTGTGACCGTGTTATTATCATTATGTCCTCCTTAAAGCGGTGCAGGCAGGACTCGAACCTGCGACAATCGGATTAACAGTCCGACGCTCTAATCCAACTGAGCTACTGCACCTGTGTTCTAATTACTTGTCAAATTCTGAAAGGTCGTATTCGTTTATGTTTTCGGCTGTGATAGATTCAAGGTCTGCACGAGGGTTTTTACGAAGTAGTTCACTATTTTTTGCAGTTATGGGGGCTGCTTCTTTACATACACCTATTCCCTTAGCGCGAATTGGATAGCCTGATTTAAGGTTTGGACCAATTTCTATTATTTCTGAAACTTCCCATGCCCCAGCAAAGCGAGTAAACACCCCTTCCCCCTTCTTAAAAGGCAGGGGCTTGAGCGTTGCCTTGCGAATCTCTTCAGGCGTGGCATGGCGTTCTATCTTGCACCTGAAACCAGTGCCGGAAGGAAGTCCATCGAGCCAAATAAGATATGGATATTTAAGTGTTCTATCCTTTGATATTATCTTGCCAACTGCATCCTTGCGCATAATTATACCTGTCTCATTTTCAGCAACAATCACCCAATCACCGACCTTATATTCAGGTTCCGGGATATTGACATAACCATAAAAACTAATGGTTTTTTTGTTTACCGTGTTGACTGGGTAGGCATGGCAAGCACAATCCTCCCCCGGAAAGTGTTCATGAAGTGCCTTTTCAATTACTTCCGGTACTTCATTTGTAGTTACATCTTTCACTTCATCCTCCTTTTTTGGATACCTAAAATTCATTAAATCATTACGTGGACTTGAATGTTTAACTATTCCGCCTTCAAGAAATTTACCGAACATCTTCCTCCTGTTTTCATCCAACATATCATTAAACTCTTTATTAGTCCCTTCAAGTAATTCAATATATGCCTTTATTTTATCACATGATTTTGCCAACATTCCTTCAACCGCAAGGCTAAGATAGTTATTTACTTTTGCAAACACAATCCTCCTTTTATGCACCCCCCTACCCCGCCAGAAACGGCAGTGCCGTTGTAGCTACATCCGACGAGGCAGGGAAGCGGGTCGCCCCAAGTGTTAACACCTAAGGCTCCTAAGTGCGACTGAGTACTATTACAGTAACGAGACGTTTTCAGTAACCCCATTCACTGGATGCCACTCCATCTGTTACAGGGCTTCTTAAGCTAAACACGGGTTCCCCTTGGCAGGGGTCCGCTGCTGCAACTGACGACTCTCCCAGACGCTTTTAAGAATCACTTTTCAATCTATGGACAATTTAACTAATTCACCTGTACATGTCAAGCAAAATCTCACCTGTTCGCAAAGTTTTTTTCTATCTCTTCTAAGTGCACACTATAACAAGACTTATCCAACATACCTAAAAGATAATTTAGTTTACTGCCCAACTCCTGTAAATTACCAGCCTGTAATTCTGGTATAGCCTTCAAGGAAACGCCTATAAGTTCAGTGCCGTTCTTATAATGCAGGTTCACGACATGATTTAGGGGTTTAACATATTCTATCATAACCTGTTTAGCTGCCAATTATTCCCCCTTTGCCTTTAAGTAAATCGCCCCTAAAATATTCCTGAATAACTGACGCCATGTTATATCATTCACACTGCCGATAAGGGTGTCTTCTCCATAGCTCATTAATTCCAACATTTCATCATAGGTTAGTCTTTCAGCTAAGTTACTGTTTTGCATTCACCTGTCCTTTTATACTTGATCTATAGTTTCCAATTTCAGTAAACGCCTTTAAGTATATTTCTGAAAGTAGTTTATATTTACGGGCTTCATGTTTTGCCGATAAGTAGAATAGACCTCCAACTATAACACCAAAAGCGAAACTAATTGCTGTCATCTTGCTCACTTTCATCGTCTAAAACGAATACTATCTTGTCAATCTTATTCGCCATTGTATCACCTGTTGGCATTGGAGTATAGACCTGTAAACCGAACGATTTCACATAGTCACGTATCACCGCAAGGGCTAACTTGTAATCTTCAAGCTCAATTGCCTTATCATATAAAAAAAGAAACTTGGATGAGAGTTCACTAAACATGTTTTCAAGCTGTTGTTCTACAACTTTAGACATTAACCTGATTGCGCTTTCAACGTATCTATAACCCTGCCTTTCAGTTACACCATATTTTTTAGACAGGATAACAGCTATATCGCCATAAGATTTACCCTCATTAAGTAGCTTGACAGCCTCCAGCCTCCTTTGCTTTGTAGTATTGTCGCCTTTCGGCATATATTCACCTTTCTAAAAAGTTGTTGACATCATAAGACATTATAAGACATAGGTTTATACCTACACGCTATAAATATAAGGATATTCACAGGAGAAATAAAGCTCGGTCTCTGCCTGTCCATCCTCGATTAGAGTATCACTATAGTATTGAACCCTGTAATATTCCTCTGCCTTGTCTAACTGGTCGATGTAATCAGTTTCCAGATATTCAATGAACTGGCTAAGGTCTATCTCGTTAAGAACACTGCCGGACGGTGAATAGGTTACTGGTATAGTGATAGTGTAATTCCTATCCTGTATTGATCTTCTGATATTATCGCCGTATATCGTTACTGTTATTCTGTTCATGGTTTAATCATTCCTTGACATCCTTGTTTATTGCAAGGTTTTCGGGTGCCCAGTAAAACCAGATAGATGGATAGTAGTCAAGCGAATAATCTGTGCCAATCTTTAGAACTACTTTTTGTGTTACTACATCAATAAACTCTATACCTGAAAAATCTTTGTCATCTATAATAGACCCCTTTACTTCATGGGAAGAAAATCTATTTATAATAGGCTCAGGTGTTGTCCTAAACTCATTCAAATAAGACCTAAATCCATTATCTTCATCTTCTATAGCCTGAAGAGAAATCCCATCAAGTATAAAGGCATATTCGCCTGAATCACATCCTGTCAACTCATGCAATCCTGTAAGTTCCTTCATATCTATTTTCATAGCTGTATCCCCCTTATATTCTTTTTATTTTTTCCATTATTTTATCTATAAAGTCGGTTGTACACCTGCAATAATAGCCTTTCGGAATAAATGGTTTCCACATATCTAAAATATAGATACGCCTATTGATAACCTTATACTTCACTACTTTTTCGTCAACAAGTCGATTTAACCGATGCTCTATTTGTGTTCTTGGTCTTTCCCTTGAGTCGAAATAAAGGGTTTTCTTGAATAGCAACTTAACTTTTTCCCAAAGACTAACCGAGTGAACATCCATCTGCGTAGCGGGGATACTTATAGGGGAAGTATAAACCATAGCATAATTTGAGCTTTTCATTTTACTTCTATCCCCCTTATATTTTTTTCGTGTTCCCTGCGTATCATCTTAATCTCTTTCTTAAGTCTTGCCAGTGCCGTCCTGTGAGCCTGTTCATAATATTCGATGTCAAGTATAACCTTCATGCCCTTAGTGGCTTCTGGAATGTCGTCTGGTAGGATTCTATCACTGCCGATTATGAGACTGCCATCACGTAGAAGTTTACAAAGCTGACCATTGTTATTTTTCCTGTTTTCTGAAGGTTGAAACACCTTATATCTAATTTCTGGTATCAAGTTCACTTAGTCCTCCATCCATATTCCCCATGCTACTTTTTTTGCGGTTTTCAGGTCAACCGAACCCCATTTATATTCGGGAACTGTATATTTTATCTGTAGTCTATCCAAAAAGCACCAAAACGGCGTCCATAGCTGAAACATTAATATTATTGCCCGATATAGATAATGTAACTTTTTCACTTGTCCTCCTGTTTCTAATGTATAATATAGTCATTTTTCAGTTTTTGTCAAGTCCCTCGTGTAAGAAAAGTGGGGTTTTGGGGTATTTTTTAAGTTATTGGCTCTATACAAAACTCACCCGGCGATGATTCATAGAAGGTTATTCCGCTTCCATTGCCGTTTGTCTCTATTTCTATGCCCTTTTATTCCCTTAAATATTCCTGCACCGCCGTTATGACTTCACATTCTGAAAGAAATACTGATTTAATCTTCATTCTTAACCCCCATAAATCTCATTGCTCAGGTGTTCAAATATCGCCGCCGCAAGTTCTTCATTGGTGTATTTTTCGTTGCTATCTGGACGCCTGTTGTCTTCTGGAAACATATCATCAAGGTCTTCTTCAATGCCGTCTTCTGTATAGTCACTCCATGATTCAACTATAGTCTCCCATGAGCAACCAAGTAACTCACAAATCTCTGCTTTACTGATTCCAAGGTCTATCATTGTCATTTTGATTCCTTTCCCTCTGGACTGTAGCAAATACCCAAAAATTCTTGCTTTGATTTCTCTTTTATTTCTCCCCATAGTTCTTTTGATGCAAATTCATGAGTCCATATAGGACGCCCCAATATCTTCTCTACATATTCATGTACATCTTCAAAAGGACCACAAACTATTCCAGTATATGCTCCAATAATAGCAGCCTGTTCTTTTGTTAACATTGTCATTATGGCTCCTTAGTGATTAAAAAAGCATCTCAGCTTTTCAATAAATGTTTTTGGGGGTTCAAACCATTTTCCGTCATCGCCGCAAAGATTGTCGTATCTCCGATTAACGGCACATTCTTCATACTTTTCTCCGTTTACATAAGAAAGTCTTCCTGTAACAGGATGGAAATATGCCCTGTTTTCTTCTCTTGCACATCTGTATTCATGTTTTATAATACGAAAATGCCGGCAATTTACACACGCTTTAGGTTGCGCTTCGCTCATCTTGACTCCTTCCCTTCATCATTCCACGCCCACCCGATTATAAATAACAGTGCCGATACTGATAAGATGAATAGACTATCCATTATACGCCCCCCACATAATAATTAAGGATACGGCCCCAATAAGTGAACCGAAAATAACCCGCAGGAAAAACCCATCTAAATCCTTTGAGTTGGATATAGAGATACCAGCAGCAATATAACAACATATCGACATAACTAAAAGCACAATGCCGATTATAAACTTAGCTGCTACCACTTTAGATTCCTTCCTTTGTTTTTATTCTGCCTCTATCGTCGAACATATTGCCGTGTTCATGGGGGTCATATCCCTCTTCCCTTAACTCTTCGGTCACATCTTCATAAATAACTACTTCGCCTGCTGGTAAAAAACCTATAATGTGACTTATTGTCCTGCCCGTATAGGCATCAACTGCACAAACATCAATATCACCGTCATCGTCACGAAGGGTAATCGCCCAACTTTTTCCTGCGTTCTGTTTTTCTGTGTACATCTTCATTATACAAACTCCTTTACGCCACCGTGATTGTTAATTATGTAGAGAACAAGGTTTACTGGAACCTCTGCATATACTGTATAGCTTTCTGTGACATGGTGCCGGGTTACTGAATATGGAAGCAGCTTATATTCTATTTCTGAAGGGTAAGCAAGCTCAAAATGAGTATAGGGGCCATCAAGATTTCTCGGAATACAGAAATGGTCATCACTTGCCTGCACAGACACCGTAAATCCATCATTGCACTCTATCCACTTTGCGCTTTTTCTCGTATAGTTCTCTATCCACCATCCACCACTCTTTACATGTGCCTGAAGTTGTTCGTTTGTCATGTCTACTCCTTTTCTTGTTCTTTTTTCAATCTACAGGAATATACAACATAGAATTGGCGTTGTCAATAGTAAACTTCACTTTTTTCTTCATCTGGACAACTTTTTTTCACGGGGAAGCAGTGCCGATATTGAAATTAGAGCTTTTTACGCATAAACCCACCATTCGCCTGTACTTACACCCAAAACCCCAAAAATACCTGATTTTACTTTACAGGTAACAAAAAAAACAAGGGGTAGTATTTTTCTATTCCCTACAATATAACAGTTAAAAACAGCTCTTTCTGCATAAGTCTTTATTTTTAGGTTACATCACTGCATTACTTAAAGTTAAGGTGACACGTATCATACCGGCATTGCTGGACTTACAAATTTAGAGGCGTCATGAAAGAATTCTAAATTCTCGATAACACCCCCCTAACTATTCACTTTTTAGATTGAAATGGTTTTCGATTTTTGTCAAGTTTTTGTTTTTCGCAATCTATGGTAAACTTTTAGCAACATCGGAACTTCACTAATTCACCTAAATCGTTACATTGCTTTGCCATATACCGGCACTGCATTCTTGACACACTTTCCAAGTTTTTCGTTTTCTTGACAGATTTTAGAAACCACTGCAAACTTTACTTAAATGCTTAATCGTGTCTATTATCCATATATCACTATAAACATGCAACTTACAAGAAACAGCATATAATATATTAATCATTCATTTTTTCAAAAAAGGTTGCGTCGTATGTCATGAAACTAAAATTTTGTCAAGTGTTTTTCTTCACTGTGTCATCTGTGTCACACTTTTGGCACATATCGCCCAATTGGTTGCATACTTAGTAGGCTATATTTACACTTAGACAGGCAACTATCACTTGTTACTTTATTCACAGCATAAAAGCGGCGAAAAAGGTGGCTATTCTCCTGTTAATGCAGTGTTAAGGAAATGTTAAATAGGTGTTTTCTTGACAAGTTGCAAAGTTATGCATATGGTTTTTGGGGGTGTTTTTTGGGGGCTGTCCGTGTAACTACAGGTGAATGCTGAATTTATATGTCAGCTATAGAAAATAGTTGCTTGACAAACTATCTGCTTTTTGTTGCATATTTCATGAAAGAAAGTTGTTATTCTGTCAAGTGTTTTTATTGCGCCGTCAGAAGTCTTTATCTGTAGCAAGTTTACAGTCTTAACAATTCAGGAATATTTCAAAAATGGTTGTATTTTACTTGTATAGAACTTTTGCTTGTTAATCGGCACTGATTCTAAAAACTGAATAGGATTTTGGTTTATTATTCATTTTGTCGAACACAGTAGGGTATTGGTTGACCTTGAATTTTGCGTGTACGTCGAAAACAAGAAGCATTATTTTTGCCAAGATTGGAAAAGTTACCGGAAAAGCGAGTAATATTCGGTTAATGGGGTTTTTTAGGTTATGATTGATTTACAGGTGAATGCCGATTTTAGTTATTGAGTTGATGGTGCTGTTGACGGTACATAATACCTTATATATATGGGTGTCCAGAAAAAAAACTTTTGTCCAGACTCAGATTTTCCTTGACTTCTGCCGATGAACATATTAACTTGTACATTGCACCGTTAACAAGTAAGAAGGAGGTTAAAATGATACCGGGGGACTAAAAACCCCCACCTCTCAAAAAACTAAAGACAACAAAAAAAGGAGAATTACATGAAAAACCCCGAATCCCAAAAAAGAGGACAGCTAACCGATAGAATTAAAAAAAGGTCTATAGCGTTATTTGGATACGAAATATCCCAAGTAGAACTAAGGCTAATGCCCTACATACAATATCAACTTGTGAATGAACAGAGGTTAAAGCCCGACCATCTAAACCAATGTGAGCGTGATATACTTGTAAGGTGGGCAAAGTTGGGACATATTCTTGATGGAGTGTCGCCTGAAAAAGGCAGACCAATGATAAGCAATGGAGTAAAGTTAAAAGTAACCAAGGAATTTTGGGATTCAATTCTTGAAATAATTTGGTTGGGATATGTGGATTTGCACTAAAAAAACTTCGGCAGGTGCAAAAAAACTTTCAGAAAGTGCTTGACATTGCCAATATATTGACTATCTTTACTCTTGAAGGTTGAAACAAGAAACACGGAGGACGAAATGACAACAGCCAACGCAGAAAAGAAGCTCGCAAAGCTGACAGGTGAGAAGGTACTGAGAGACGGAAGAACAAGCTATGTCATCTATAAGGGTCATGTAGTGAGTTTCGGGAATCAGCGCAACAACGGCGAAGAAACGGCCTCCATGTTCCATACACGCAGAGTAAACGACCACAGCGACCCCATGACAGATTATTTTGCAGGCACATTTCACAAAAACCTTAATCAGGCAATCAGGTTTATCGACTAATAAAAAACAGGACTTCCCCCGTCGAAAAGGCGGGGGTTTCCAATAGGGGAATAATGCACACTATAAACACAGGAGGAACCATGACAAAGCAAGAAGCAAGACAGGCTATGCTGAACGGCAAAAAGGTAACACTTGGAAAAAGCACATTCAAGGGATACTCTACATGGAGCTATCTAACTGGAAAAGATTATTTGTGTACTATCTGTGCCGAAGGTGATAGCTGGAATTTCGTGGACTGGTTCAACCTATACGCACCGGAAAACGGATGGGAATTAGCGTGACACAACAAGAAAAACGGGCAAATATAAGGGCAGCCCTTGAAATGGTAAATGATGCACTTGTATTATTGGAAGAGGTTCACGACCATAATCCCTATTTAGGTGATAGCATTACAGCAATGGCTAATATAGTTGGTGATATGGCAGAATATTGTTGCATTGAGCTTGACTAAAAAAGGAGATATAATGTATGATGATTTGATTAAACAGGTACACACCCTCGCCTATCTTGTCGGGGGGAGTGTGCTTGTATGGGACTGTAATGACAATCAAATAATAGAATTACAGCAAGTTTTTATATTTGAAAGAACATTCAATTATTCACTTCTCAAAAGGATTGCCGAAAATGCCCAAAAAATCTATATTGGCAAGTGGAGAGAATGGACTGTTAATATAACATTCGATGACTTTATGGAAATAACCAACATACGAACAATCTTAGAAAAGGAGTAAAAATGGTATGGTTTTATATAATTCTAATGTTTCCAGTGTTCGGCATTGGATACTTTTGGGCAACTAAACTAAAGCTAAAAGAGATTGTCCAGAATCACCCAAATGTATTGCGGTACAAAAAGGCTGTTGAACTGGCGACCGAAAAAGCAAAAAAGGAAGCTAAAAAAATATCACAGATTGCAGAAAAGAAAGAATGTGAAAGGGCGTATGGACGGTATATTAATCCTAATAATAACCGTTATTATGGCACAAAATATGATTGGGAACGTGCTCAAGAGTATCGCAATGAAGAATTATTTTTTCAAAAAACAATAAAAAAACTATCTATACTTCAGGAATTCGTAAAGGGCAAAGAAGATGAATCGTGGAGGCTGAAATACGAAGAGTTACAGGAAAAGCATATAGAAGAGAAAGGACTATGGCAGAGAGAAACCCAAAGACTTCACGAAGAAATAAAGGCACTTATCCCATACAAAGACGAGGTTCACAGGTTAGGCGGACAAATGGCATTTTGGAAAGAGATTATGAGACAGGAATCAGGTGGAAATAAAAAATAAAAAACCCCTTGACAACCGCCGCCCAATTCCTTATCTTATTCACAGGTAAAGACAAAAAAAAGGAGTATAAGATGAAAATTAGTGAATTACCTTGGGAATACAGGGAACTTGCGAAAAAGAATGCAGAAACAGCCGCTCTTTATTCCGAACCAAAAGAAAACCCTAATCCTGATAGTTTAGTTTTTTCCTTTATGTGGGGAAAATCTCCTGAAAAAACCTCTTTCTGGGCAAGGTGCGCCAACGCAAAAGATATTTCCGAACTTCCCCCTCTTCCGGCATCGGAGGAAGTATGACCTATATCACTTACGACTCAGACGACAAGCCAAAGTTAAAACTCAGGGGGATGAACTGGGAATATATCGCATCTTTGTTTGTGTTTACCCACCACGAACCCGCTGAGCCGTCAGTCGGTTATAATGGTAGTTACTATGTTGAGTCTATACGTATTGAGGAAATAGAAATGTTTTGCTATCACGATGAGCTTGAAGATGATCTTGTCGGCTATGTTGAGAGTAAAAATGAATTGACACTTGACGAAAGAAAGGATTTGGAAAAGCAGATAATAAAAATACTCAATAATGATATAAGATTAATAGAAGAACTTGAAGAACAATCAAAAGAAGAATGGGAGTTGGGGAACGTATGAAAAGCGAACAGCGGTTTTTTGTAGACTTAAGGTCAGGTATTGGGGCTGTAAGGGACAGACTACATCCCTATTATGACCCAGAATATAATGGATTGCATTCCGATACCCCTGATGTTATAGAACATAGAACGGGATATAAAGACCTAAAAACGGGTGCATGGATAATGGAACAGGAAGCTATTGATTTCCTGAATGAGTATTGCAACAGTCTAAACGAAAAAGAGGAAGAAGAAAACCCCAATGAAAGAACAATAAGCGTACTCCTTACGTATCTCGACGAATCCTATAACCTACTTATAATGTCACGTGACAAGATAAAAAGGACATATTCAATCTCAAACCCCGTTGAGTCACTTCTAATAATGAATGTTGCTCAGAAATTCCAGAATACAATCAATGAGCTTTCACTTATAATCGCCGCCATCGACGACCTTGAAAGGGCTAAAAAATGAAACACACGAAAATTCTTGACCATCTTATAAAAGCATATATTAATCTTACTCTCGCTAATAATGAAGTCATACATGCCTTTTATGACCCCAATGCACCCAGAGATATTTTAATGGATGTAACTATCGAAAAAATCGAATCAGCAATAAAAAATGTTCGTTCCGCTGTTGATATAATAAATGACCTTGAAAGGAACAATGAAACGCCTTACCCTCACAAATAGCAGCATGGAGACATTCGCCTGCCCTTACCGCTATAAACTGGAATACCAACTCGGCTATAAATCAGCAGTCCTGCACCCGGCGATGGATTTAGGGTCAACTGTACATCAATTACTGGAATGGCATTACAGGTACGGATATAATCGTGCAATGGAGTTATTCGGAACGATTCACAGCACCAAGGAAGTTAATCGGATGAAAGCCCTTGCCAGTTATGAGCTATATCTGGAAAAGTATGGCAGTCGATTCATTGACCCTATACCTGAATTACAGTTCAACTATCCACTGTTTGATATAGGAGAATGGGAGGTTTACAGTGCCGGTAAGATTGACCTTATAGACCTACATGGGGTTCAGGTTGTCGAGTTCAAAACAACATCCTTTGACATTTCCCTGTCTAAATCAGATGAACGCTATAACTTCTGGCATGGAATTGAACAGAAAATGCAGCATGTGAATTACTACAAAGCCGCTCAGGAATTGGGCTATCCTGTAGACAAGGTTCTGTATATCGCTATAAGTACAAGTGACATAAAACCAAAGAAGGGCAGTAAAAAACATCCTGAACCTGAAACAGTTGACGAGTATATTGAAAGGTATAAGTCTAAGATAGATATAAGGGAATTACCGATTGTCGTTACAGAATTTGACATAAAGCACCATGCCGAGATAGTTTCAAAGGTTACCCGTGAAATAATATGGAACATCGAAAATGACATTTGGAACAAACGCCCGACTCTCTGTCCCGGCGGTGAGAAACAGGCCCGTTGCACTTTTTTTGCGCATTGCAATTTTGGGCTTGACTTATCGGAAGAAGATGTGTATCTTAAGAAAGACAGGATGTTTGAAGAATTAGACATAGAAAAAGAAACAGTGCCGTTTTAGCAAAGGAGTGAATAATGCTGATAAGTGAATTACCGCCTCCATATAGAGAACGTGCCGAAAAAAACAGGGGACTCGGTAAAGATTTAAGGGATTGGGTTGACCCCGAATCTGACCACATAGGATCTTGTTTCTTGTGGACAAAAACACCAGAAGACTATATGTTCTGGCTTAGCTGCAAGGATGCAAAAACCCCCGCCGACCTCCCACCACTTCCCGGAACACCCAAAACCGAATTTAGGGGCAGCTTTGATTTGCATGATGAGTTGGGCAAAATTGCAGACAGGTACGTTATTCAGGTGATAAACGAACTGCACGAGGACATAAAAAAGGACATAGCAGGATTGAGGTATGACATAGAAGAGGATTATGATATGGGGTGGGAAGATGCGCTTGATAGGGTACTGAAAAAAATACAAGACAATGTTGAAATGTACACCTAAAAAAGGATTGAATAATGAGCAAGATTACTGAAATCTTAGAACGCCTAAAGGACAAGATTCTTGAAATCCAGACTTACAACGGTGAGGAGGATGCACTTGTCGATTGTATGATTGATATGATAGACGATGAACTTGAAAAGGAGGAAAATGGCAGTCCGAAAGATAACTAATTCGACACATTACTTTCCAGTTGATACCCGAAGTAATGATATAAAAGAAACCCTAAAGCGTATTGACGAGTTACTTATTGAGAACGCCGGGAAGATTGCCAGACTAAAAGCCGACTTTAATCTATTGAAAAAATCTGTAGCAGCTATGGAAAAAGACATAAAGGGGAAATAATGAGTGAACGTAAAATGAATGATAAAATAAAACAGCTTTGCGCTCCCCTTGGATTAGATGCAATAGAACTCAGGATAGGTGCGCAAGGTGTTGGTAGGGGATTCCAGTTATTGGCCTATAAGAATAGTCGTGTCGATGTCGAAAGACTAAATGAAGTGTTCGGTATACAGTGGAAAAATGACTTTGACTTTGACGAAAATGGAAATCTTAGATGTACAATCTATGTATGGGACTCAGAAATAAAGGAGTGGGTTTACAGAAAAGATGTCGGCACTGAATCGACTTACGAGAAAGAGAAGGGGCTGCATAGCGACGCATTTAAGAGGGCAGGCTTTAGGTGGGGAATTGGGATTGAACTCTATAGATGTCCGTTCATCTGGATACAGTGGGACAAGTGGATACAAACCAAAAACAGCAAGGGGAAAATGACTGATGCTCCATCTTGCGCAAGGGATATAAAAAACTGGTCTATTGAAGGTGCATTCCCGGATGGTGAGTTCAGTATAATCGACAATAAAGGAGTGACTGTATGGAATAGTAAGAAATTCACAAAGTATATTCCAGAAAAGACAGAATCAGCAGAGGACGAAAAGGCAAAGGTTAAGGCACTTATTGACGAAGCTAAAAGCCTTATAGTAGAAAAAGATACAGTTATTGAAAAGGTAATGGAACACTATAACAGCAAGTATCCGGGCAAGGGTATGAAAGGAATTGACGACTTAGAGCTTGTGATGCTGAAAGACCTTGTAAAAACACTTAGAGACAAGAAAGCAGGTGCAAAGTGATAGGTGAACATGGTTCTTTTATTGAACTAATTACAGTAGCAAAAGAAAGGGTTTTGGTAAACATAAACCTTATATCTACCATAACAAAAAAGAAAGACTGTTTAATAATAAATATGGAAAATGGATCATGGTTTGAGGTAGATTTGCCATTTCTTGATCTGCAGTCTTTAAGGGTATTAAATGAGTATAATGGTGATTTTTCTCAATCCAAATTGGATGACATTGAGATAGCAGAACTATACTCACTTATAGAAGAAACAAGTAGCGATATTTCTAAAATAATAAAATGGCACAATAACGAGGTTAGTGATAGGTTAAAAATAGATAGAATTGAAGACCTAACCCAATACTATGCTATTAGTATTAGAAACCATCTATTAGAAAAGAAAGCAGGTGCAAAGTGAGTATAAAAGTAAAAAGCCCCAACTATAAACCCATAGATGGGCTTATTCCAATGGGAGAACTTAATTCCGGTCAAATGGGACAGGTTATTTCTTGCTCAATGAAAGAATGGATTGGCGATATACTAATAAGAACAGGTTTCATCGACGGCGACGAATCCGACACTTACCTTAATCTAAACAAGGGCGAAGTGGTTTACAGTGAATATGTAGGGGATGACGACTATGGCATTATTGTAAAGCTACTCGAACCCGGCGAAATAGTGACCTGTGAATATACGCAGGAAACCCCAAAAGAAAAGGAGTAAAATGATAAACAACGTAACACTAATTGGGCGTGTCGGCAAGGTTTATAACCAACCAACAAATGACAAAGCCCCCGTGAAGTTTTCGCTTGCGACAAGTGAACGGTGGAAAAACAAAGATACAGGCGAATTTGAGGAATCAACTGAATGGCATATGGTTGTTTCATTTACATCTAAAGAGTGGCTTTCTAAGAATCTTGCTGTTGGAATGCTGGTTTATGTGGAGGGAAAAATCCATTATGACAAGTACACCGATAACGACGGCAATGAAAAAAAGTCGACAAGCATTATTGCGTATAAGGTCAAGTCACTACAGAGAAAAAACACATCTGATGACAATAATAGCAACGACGTACCATTTTAATCAAACCAACAGGAGGCAACCATGACAAAGAGAGAATCCATCGACATCCAGAAGATTGTGAAGGGCATTGCAGCCAACACTTCCCCAAGTGAAGGGCATTATATCGACCCGGCAATAAACGAATATCTCGGCAGGCGTGAAGGCAAGAGAGTACAGGACGCCGTTTTCCACAACATCAGAAGGGGTTAATAATGATAACTGAATACGTATCACAGAGCATGGCTCAGAAATCCGACAGGACAACTCCTTTTATGGGGGTTGAGTCCGGAGACAGAAAAAGATATTTTGCAACACGAATAGACACCGATAAATATTGTCTTACTGGAACAAAGCCAGTGGGAAGTCCTAAATCTTACGTAAATTGGGTTTATGACGGTAACGAATATAGTTGCATAAGTTCAATTGCTGAAAAAATGCGGAATAATGAAGAAAAAATAGTATATGCCGACTCCTTTAAGGAAATAGTCATGTGGGCATTTGAGAATGTAGGCGATTAATGAACTACAAAGTCATAATAGACACCAGAGAAAAAAAGCCATTCAGATTAGCGGGGCTGGACACAATCCGGCAAGGGTTAAGGGTGGGAGACTATTCTATAGATGGCTTTCAGGATAGAGTTGCAATCGAGCGCAAGGGAATGTCAGATTTCTACTCCACTTTCGGCAACCGAACCAATTACAATAGGTTTATTCAGGAAATGAGCCAGATAAATAAAATGGAATATGGGTACTTGGTTGTAGAGTCGCCCCTTGAAAAATGCAGTCAGGCGAACAAGTTAGTCCCTAAACTGAAGCCCGGACTAAGTAACATGGTATTAATGAATTTCGATGACTTCAAAAAGCGATTGCCTAATGTCAAGATTTACTTTGCGGCGAGTAGGTGGGGAGCTGATAGTTTTACAGGCGAATTACTGAAATCAATAATCAAGAATTTGGAGATAAAATGAGAGAAATACTATTCAGGGGGCTTGCGAAGGATGGGACAGGATGGGTGAATGGTGACTTGATTAATTATGATAAAAATGATAAGAGAATATTGCCTCAGAATTTCAGGGCATGGGATATACAACACGATGGAGAAGAAATAATACCCGAAACCATTGGACAATATACGGGGCTTGACGATAAAAACGGAACAAAAGTTTTTGAGGGCGATATAATCGAAAATACCAACCGCCATAAATATAATAATATAATAAGTAGACATACAATCTATATTGGAAAATACGATTATGAAGACACTTATAATTTCTCTGCCGATGAAAGCCAACATGGATATGGCGTAAATATAAACCACACACTATCGGCATTATACTATATTTCAGCGGGTTATACTATTATTGGTAACATCCACGAGAACCCGGAACTTCTAAAGAATGATTGAAAACCACAACTATAAACTGATTGTCCGTTGGGATGGAAAGCAGCAGATATATTCAGGCACAGGCACAAGCCGAATGGGTTTTATAGGCAGTTTTTTCAGGGACTTTCTGCAAGACAAGCCAAACATTTCAGGATTCAAGGTTGAGATTATAGATATGGACTTACAGGAAAAGCAAATAAGGGAAGCGAAAAGGGAAGGTAAAAATGACAAATAAAGAGATTGTAGAACATATACAAATATGGGGATGTGATGATATGTTTGATGAATTATGTACTGGATGTCCATTACTTATTAATGGTGTTTGTCAGCGTCCCCACGTATGGCTTGCTGGCTACGAACAGGCACAGAAAGACGACGAATGGCAGCCCATTGATACTGCTCCGAAAGACAGATATGTGTTTTTGGGTTGGGTTGACGATGAAGGGGAAACTGGAAAATTTAATAAAATTAAGCGTAAGTGGTATGATTCACAAAACAGAGAGTTTTTTCCACAGCCTACCCACTGGAAGCCACAGCCTAAACCCCCAACAACAGAAAGCAACCCTATAAATGAATGATATAAAAGGCGTCACCACTGCCGATATTGCAAGGGTATTCTTCGGTATTGACCTGAAACATGGAAAACAATACTGCCCACTGCCGGGACATACGGGCAAATCTGCATCGTTTAACTATAACTCTACTAAGGATTTATGGTTTTGTCACAGCGAAAAAATAGGGGGTGATGGGCTTGAATTTTATAGGTGGATGACGGGCAAGGGTATGGGGAGTTGTTTTGCCGATATAAAAGACAGGTTTGGACTTGACGACAGCAGCCTTGAACAGAAAGGTTACTATACAAAAGAGCCAGAAATGAACCTGTATATTAAATTCTGTGAACAGGTTATGCAGTTGGCAGCCGAGAACCTTACAGGCAAAAACCATATCCTGAACTTTGCTTTTGAGAAATGGGGGTTTACTAAAGAGATATTGCAGAAATATAGTGTTGGATATATGGACTATTCACTATATTCAAAACTGGAATCCCTTTTCGGCACTGCGAAATTAGAGGAGTTTGGTTTCATTGGTAACACGAAGACGGGGGGTAAGTGGAAAGTTTTTCAGGATAGGGTAATTTTTCCTTATTTTAATTGGAGCAGACGACCGATTTACTTTATAGGCAGGGAGGTAAAATGAGTAGACCTATTATATTTAGAGGCAAGGCTATAAACCGAAAAGACACTTGGTTTTATGGAAGTCTAAGGCAGTATCAAGGTGAATATTGGGTATTGCCTTTTGATGAGCACCCCGGAATTGATAAACATAAAGTTGACCCTAAAACCGTTGGGCAAAAGTGGAGTCTTAATCAAAGGACAAATTGCTACACAGACGACCTTTTTATGGGTATTTGCACCCCGACCGGTATGGAAAAAGACGGGAAAAAGCGACTTGCAAAAATCACAAAATCTAATTGGGGAATGACAATAACGGTATGGCACGAAGGAGAATGGTGGGGATTTGGATATGCTGATTTATCCTCATTTGAGTTAGTTGGAAACATCCACGATAACACCGAACTAATAGAAGGTTGAGCTTGCTTATATGAAATACGTAAAGCAGTTGACCAATACACCTAAAAACCCACAAGTAGCAGAGTATATCAAGAATCCCCTATACTTTCTACACGGCAAGGGTAAAAAGCTATATGTCACCGAGGGTATCGCCGATTCAATCTCCCTGTCCGAAAATATAGGTTGTCCTGTAGTGTCCCCTGTCACGACCCGAATAAATGAAAACGACATTGCCGATATAGTTGAAATAGCGAAGCTCTATAGTAGTTTAGTGTTCGTTAATGACTCAGAAGAAAACGACCAAGGCAAGCAGGGGGCTATTGATACCATACAGCGACTACAGCAAAGCGGTGTAAACAACTGCTACCTTATAGAATTGCCACGAGGCACGGGCATAGAGAAAATAGATGTAAACGACTACTTTAGAACGCACTCCAAGGATGACTTTGCAAAGCTAAAAGAGTATTCACTTTGGGAGTATGAGATTGAATCACTCGACAAAGACGGCATTATACAGAAAATGGATGAAATTTGCAGGGATGTATTGCGGCAATCGACTTCCCCTAATCAGGCAAAACTAAAACTTGGTTCAGCATTAAAGGAAAAGGGGTTTAAGGCTTCGGAAATTAAGGAGTTCTCATCCTTGTTAATGGCAAAAAAGCGAACAAATAAGAAGAAAGCACTTGCCTTAGATGAAATAAACATGGATGTCCCTGATATGGAAACAGTTAAGAAGGAAGTTAGAACAATCCTGTATTCACCTGACGGCAATCTTGCAATGACTCAAGACACAATATATCATACAGTTATGCCGCATCTATCGGCAGTGGGCAGGTTTTTATTCGATGGCAATTACACATATTATCTGGACAGTAGAAAAAAACTCCATATAGTCTCAGAACGTGAAGAATCCTTTCAAACTGTACTTGGGGAATACGGCATTGTCAAATCAAGAAAGGGAGTCTATGATTATATTGTACAAACGGCAATGGTTGAAACACAGATAAATGCAATTAAAAGCGGTGAAAAGGCTACAGTTTACAAGTTTTCCCATTATGACCTTGCAACAAATACGCTCTATATCAATAATTCAGATGGCAGGATAATCAAGGTAACGACTGACAATATAGAGTTTGTGGATAACGGACACGACAATATAATTTTCATTGGTGAGCGGGATACAGTGCCGTTTATAGAGTCAAGTGAGATACCATCAAAACCAGAACAAGCAATGCGGAATTTCGGTTATGAGATAATGGATAGTTTGAACTTGCAGGATAGCCTTATAACGGTTGAACAGCAAAAAGTTCTTGCAACCTTTTACTATCTGGCGACGTTCTTTGATACCCTAAACCCGAACAGGATTCTACTTATATCAATTGGACCAGCAGGAAGCGGCAAGACTACCCTGTCTAAAAACATGCTTTACTCAATCTATGGAAACAAGACTAACCTTCTAATGGTGTCGAAAAGCACACAGTCAAATATAGAATACATCGCCCACAATAACCACATTTCAGTATTAGATAACTTAGATACTTACATAGAATGGATGAACAACTTTCTGGCAAGTGTGGCAACAGGCGGGACTATGCAGGTGCGTAAACTGTATTCTGATAGCACATTAATGAATATTGAGTTAAACACATGGGTCTCTATATCTTCCCGTATCCCTCGGAGCTTTACCCGGACAGACATTGCCGACAGGTCGTTATACCTAAGTTTTTCTCGTTTGCCTGAAGATGACAAGATTTCCGATGAGCAATTCCATAGCCGAATAATGAAAAAGCGTATCCTTATAAATGCAGATGTCATATACTACTTACAGGAAATACTTAACTCCATAGAGCAATTCTATAATGATAACCCTGCGACGGATGAACCAGAAAACAGGAAAAACCCGCTGCCGACTCCTATAAGAATGGTGGACTTTAGTAATTTCTGTTTAATGGCAAGCTATAATAACAAACCCCTATATGATTTAACCCTATCGGCACTGAAATCTCTAAAAGAAGAGCAAAAGACTTACATGGTTGAAAACTCCAACATCTATAATACAATGATGGACTATGTCAATATAACACCAGATAAAGACTCGACTGGATGGACGCACAAAAAGACGGCAAGCGAACTCCACAAAGACCTTTTATCATATAAATTTAAGGGGGATGTAGATTACAATATAACGGCGGCGTCGAATCTCGGAAAGCACTTGATGGAACTGAATGACTTGAAAGACTTTATAGAAATGGAGGTCAGTACAAAAGGGCAAGGCAGAACCAAGTTCTATCGGTTTAGGTTGGTTGGAGTACAGGAAAATGAGGAGGTCGATGAGATACCTTTCTAAAAAAAAGTTTGGTCAGGTGAAAGATTTTGCTTGACATATACAGGCGAATGAGTTAAATTGTATATTAATGAATGAAACAACAAAAAAGGAGTATAATGCTGATAAGTGAATTACCACCCGAATACAGAGAACTTGCAGAAAAAAATAGGGGGAGTGGTATAACGCCGGATTCTTTTAATGAAATGAACGCTAATTCAGATGACCTATTTTATGCTTTTAAATGGAGTAGCACACCAGAAAAAAATGGTTTTTGGAGATACTGCCGCAGATCAAAGAGCCTATCCGACCTCCCCCCGCTTCCGGCATCGGAGGAAGTAGCATCGCAGGAAGTAAAAGATGAATTTGAAAATGAAAAGTATGAAACAAGAATAACCCAGATTACAGTTATACCTACTGGTAAATCTATCTGTCACTATTCAGCCTTTTCCATCGAAATAAGAAATGAATCCGGTGAAGAGTTTGTTGAAATTATAAGTCACCTAAATGCTGAATCAATAAAGGTTGACTCCGGAGAATGGCCCTTCCTACGGGCTGCAATTGACCAAATGATAAGTGAATGCAGAAAGGACGATATATATGAATGAGTGCTATAGAAAAGAGAAGTTCCGCAAATGGTGGCCTCTTATTGAGCGTATAGAGAAACTTGAATCCAATATATGGGATTGGGCTTGTGAACGGGGTCTTGATAATTCAACTATAGAAAAGCAATACAACAAACTCATTGAAGAAATAGACGAACTTAGACAGGCGATTGATGACAACAATATCCCGGAAATATACGATGCTATAGGTGATATAACAGTTGTTCTTACAATTATGGAGCGAATGTATAAGGGGTGTGTAGTTGGAGACCTAATAAAATGGATGGGAGTTGAAAAAGAGAATATACCTTCTGTTATTAATAGCAGCTATCAGATAATTCCAATAACTGAAGCAGCTAACTTTCTTTCTCAGCAAATCAATCGCAATACATGTCCTGAACTTGCTATGTCAATTGTATCCGAAGATATAATATACCATTTGGATATACTTGCAAACCGATATGGCAGCCGGGTTCTGGAGTGTGCCGAGCTTGCGTATAATGAAATCAAAGACAGAAAAGGCGAAATGGTAGATGGGTATTTTATAAAGGAAGGAAGGAATAATGAATATTGAGAATGTAATGATTGCCTTACAGATTGACGGTGAATTGTATTCTGCTAAAGTAAATGGAATTGACATGGACTTACTGGTTAATACAATAGCCGCACTCACAGAAACCGGAAAGCTCGGAGTAGTAAAGCTGCCTAATGATTATAAAATACACCAACTAACAGCAGATGAATTTGAAAGTGAGGATAATTAATGGAATGCAATTACAGTAAAGGCTCATTGGTAGCCTGTAGTAACAACAAAAAGGATTGGGTATTGGGTAGGTTCATGGGTATCAATCGCCTTGGCGAATATCTCATCGCCGGGTGTCCCGCATCTTTCGAGTTTATAACTAAGTTCTCGATTGACCTTCTATCTAAGGACGGCGGTGTTAATTCAAATAAGGGGAAATCATGAATGATATATTAATAAAATCACCATACTTAAAACGGCGACCAAGGATAACGATGGCTGAGGAAATGGCGATAAAGCTATTAAGAAGTGAGCATAATATTGCGCTTGTGTCCGACCCACATCTGCCATTTATGAAAAGGGGATTTGATGACTTTCTTGTCGGAGAATTCCATAGATATAGCTGTAATACTATTATTTACACGGGCGATGTTTTTAGCTTTCATGCAACGTCACGGCACGTATCTGAAACTAATGCCATGTCTCCATCTGAAGAACTGAAGACAGCCCTTGAAATGTTTAGAGTGATGGATAGTAAATTTCCTAAGTTTAATCAGTATGGAGAACCAGTAAAACGATATTATATTTTAGGAAACCATGATTTAATTCCATATAGACAGGCAAAGGAGAAAGGA
>Ga0272441_10003895_pt1 | contig 27779 bp, 18 predicted proteins | sample SSMProp6N_FD_193582 | JGI IMG/M metagenome (GOLD analysis project Ga0272441, IMG submission 193582) | Marine sediment archaeal communities from Little Sippewissett salt marsh, Falmouth, MA, United States - SSM-Prop-6N | ecosystem: Environmental > Aquatic > Marine > Wetlands > Sediment ... | reverse complement strand
GGCCGACCACCCCGTTGTTGCAGAGACCGTAGCCCAGGAGCACCTCCGCGTAACGGCCGGGCGCCTCGACCGCGGCGTCGATGCGGCGCTGGAGCTCGGCGCTCATGCCCTCGGCGCCGAGGTCGTTGAGCCCCTGCTGCACGAGCTCGAGGTCGACGGTGCGCCGCGCGCGCGCGACCGCGGCGTGGCACTCGCGGGCGAGCACCTCGCAGGCGATGAGCTTCACTCGGGGGCGCTTCTCTCGGTGCGGCTCGGCGCTCTCCGACAACTCATCTCTCCCTGGGGGGCGCCGGGGGCGACATCGCCTCGTGGATGTCCTGGTCTCCGCTCTTGTGGTAGAGCGTCTGCGTCGGGAAGGCGAACTCGATGCCCTCGGCGTCGAAGCGGCGGAGGACCTCGAGGTTCACCCGCTCGGAGATCTTGAGGTACTCCTCGTACTTCAGCTCCTTGCACCAGTAGATGCACAGGATGTCGAGCGAGTGCGAACCGAAGTCGGAGAAGTAGACCCAGTGGTTCTCGAAGTTCTCCTCGTTCCCGTAGACCTCGCGGAGGATGCCGAGGGCCTTCGCCATCTTCTCGTAGCCCGTGTCGTATGTGAGGTTGATGGTGAAGAGCTTCTTGATCGTCGGCCGGGCCTGGACGTTGTTCACGTTGGCGTGGGCCATCTTGGCGTTCGGAACGGTGACCAGGGTCCCATCGAGGGTCCTGATTCGGGTCGAGCGCAGGCCCACCGATTCGACCGGGCCGTCGAAGCCCTCGACCTGCACGCGGTCGCCCACGCCGAAGGGCCTGTCGGCGAAGATCGCTATCGACCCGAAGATGTTGGCCAGGGTCTCCTGCGCCGCCAGCGCCACCGCCAGGCCGCCGATGCCGAGCCCCGCGATGAGGCTCGTCACGTTGTAGCCCAGGTTTTGCAGGAGGAGGAGCCCCATCAGCGTCAGGGCGAATATCTTGGCGAGCTTGCCCATGATCGGGAGGAGCTGGTCGTCGAGCTTCGACTCCGACGCCGCCACCTTCGGCCTGAGATACGCGATGACGATGTCGATGATCTTCACCAGCACCACGGCGACGATGAGGCCGATAAGCACCAGGCTCGCGCGCTCGAAGAACTTCCGGAAGCCGGCCTGGAATGCCGGGTCGTCGGGGAAGACGAAGACGAGGGCCGAGTAGCGCACGGCCAGCGTGTAGACGACCAGCTTCGCCGGCCAGCGGAGCGCCGCGAGGACCAGGTCGTCAAGGGCCGTCTCGGTCCTGTCGGCGATGCGCTTCAGCGCCTTCCTGAAGAGGAAGTTGATGATCACGCCGGCGACCAGCGCCGCAAAGACGATCCCCAGGAATATCGCGTAGCGCCAGACTTCCTGGCCCAGGAAGCTCGCGGTCGCGACGTAATCCCAGATGCTCTTCAGCCGTTCCATTGGCGCCCCCCGCGCTCGTGTCCCGGCGGATTATAAGCCGCGGCGGGGTTCCCGCAAGTCAAGCGGGGCCTCGACCGGCAGCGCGGGCCCCTTTCCGAGCGGGGATATTCGCCGACGAAGCCTTGCGCGGCCGGCACCGTGCTGTTAGCATTCGGGGTCATCCGGCGCTTGCCGGGGGGCCTGCCATTGAGTGACTTCCAACTGACGAGCGGCGCCCTGATCGTCCTACATGACCTGTACTGGGAGCTCGAAAAGGAGTTCGACGAGTTCTGCGAGCGGCTCGTCGACTCCGCCGAGGACGAACTCACCCTCGACCTCACCGAGGTCGGCTTCATCTTCAGCCCCTACGTCAGCCGCATCGTCAGGCTCTTCGCCGCCGCGAAGAGCCGCGGCAAGGACCTGCGGGTCGTCATCTCGCCGCGCCTGGTGGAGCTCTTCGAGATGGCCGGGCTGACCGAAGAGCTGAACATCGAGGTCCGCCAGGACGGCGACTAGTCTCCGCTGCCCGCGACGGGAGCCCCGCCAGCCCGCCGGCCGCGGGCGATCCGGGCCTCATCGCGGCAGGGGGTTGACTGCGGGCGGGCCTGCCTCTTATATTCTGGCCAGGCGAGAGGAGGCCCGGCCGATGTCCCAACCCAACTTCGTCTTCATTCTGCTTGACGATTACGGCTGGGCGGACACGGGCTGCTACGGCAGCTCCTTCTACGAGACGCCGCGCCTCGACCGCCTCGCCACCGAGAGCGTGCGCTTCACCGACGCCTACGCGTCGTGCCCGGTCTGCTCACCCACCCGGGCGAGCGTCATGACCGGGCGCTATCCGGCGACGGTGCAGGTGACGAACTACATCGCCGGCCAGGCCAACGGGCAGCTCCTCTCGGCCCCCTACCTGCACTACCTGCCGCACGAGGAGAGGACGGTGGCCCGGGCGCTCGGCGAGCTCGGCTACCGGACCTGGCACGTGGGCAAGTGGCACCTTGGCAGGGAGGAGTTCTGGCCCGACAGGCACGGCTTCGACGTGAACGTGGGCGGCTGCAGCTGGGGGATGCCGCACGACGGTTACTTCAGCCCGTGGGGTTGCCCGACGCTCGACGACGGCCCCGAGGGCGAGTACCTCACCGACCGACTCACCGACGAGGCGATCAAGCTCATCCGGCGCCGCGACGACAGGCCGTTCTTCCTAAACCTGTGCTACTACGCCGTCCACATCCCCATCCAGGCGAAGGCCGAGCTCGTCCGCAAGTACGAGGCCAAGGCCCGGGCTCTGGGCCTGAGCTCGAAGGACCCCTTCGAGCCCGGCGAGCGGTTCCCCTGCGAGCACAAGAAGGACCAGCGCGTCATCCGGCGCAAGTTCCAGTCGGACCCCGCCTACGCCGCAATGGTTCAGACGGTGGACGAATGCATAGGCCGAGTGCTCGACGCCCTCGACGAGGCAGGGCTCGCGGAGAACACGGTCGTCTTCTTCACCTCCGACAACGGGGGCCTCTCGACCGCCGAGGGAAGCCCGACCTGCAACGCGCCGCTCTGCGAGGGCAAGGGCTGGATGTACGAGGGCGGCATCCGGGAGCCGCTGATCGTGCGCGCGCCGCACGTCGTCCGACCGGACTCGATCTGCGAGGTGCCGGTGACCAGCGTCGACTTCTTCCCCACCATGATCGAGATGGCAGGAGGCGAGGTCTCGGCCGAGCCGCAGATCGAAGGCGTCTCGCTGGTGCCGCTGCTGAAGGGGGGGGGCGCGGACTCGCTCGACCGCGAGGCCATCTACTGGCACTATCCCCACTACGCCAACCAGGGCTGCACGCCCGCCTGCTCGGTGCGCCGGGGCGACTGGAAGCTGATCGAGTTCTTCGAGGACCGGCACGTGGAGCTCTACAACCTGCGCGACGACGTCTCGGAGGAGCGTGACGTGGCCGCCGCCGAGCCCGAGACCGCCGGCCGGCTCCAGGGCCTGCTCCACAAGTGGCTGGAGAAGGTGGGAGCGAAGATCCCTCAGCCCAACCCCGACTTCGAGCCCTGGGAGGAGAGGGGCACCGGCCGCGCGCGCGGCGGGCCGCTGAGAGAGGGGACGTCGTGAGCGAGGAGCTGACGAGCCTGGCGCTGTCCTTCCTTGCGTTGATGATCACCATGGACCCGGTGGGGAACGTGCCGTTCTACATCTCGCTCACCGACGGCATGACGGATTCCGAGAGGCGCCGGGTGCTCGTCGAGTCGGTGGCGACGGCCTTCGTCGTGGGCCTGGGCTTCCTGCTCGTGGGCAAGGGGCTGCTCGCGGTGCTGGGGGTGACGGTCTCGGACTTCAAGATCGCGGGCGGGCTTCTCCTCGTCGTCCTCGGCGTGGCCGGCCTGCTGGCGGCGGAGCACCCCAAGCGCGACCCCGAGGAGTCGTCCGTGGGCGCGGTGCCGATAGGGGTGCCGCTCATCTGCGGGCCGGCGGTCATCACGCTGCTGATCGTAAGGGCGGAGGAGCTCAGACCGCTGCCGGTCGCTCTGACGGCCGTTGCCTACGTGGCGAACCTGGCGATCGTGTGGGTTGCCTTCTCGAACGCGGCGCGCATCGAGCGGCTGCTGGGGCGGCCCGGCTCGCGTGCGGTCTCGCGCGTCGTGATGGTGATACTGTCGGCCTACGGGGTGATGCTGGTCCGCGCAGGCGTACAGGAGGCGATCGCGGCGGCCGCGTAGTGCGCCTCCCATCCGGCTACCTCTGGGACTGGGCCCAGCCGAACCACTGCTGCGTGAGCTGCGGGTCCTTGATGCCGTAGACCTTCTTGACCGCGTCCTCCGAGGAGGTGCCCTTGGCGATCTCCTCAAGCAGCATGAGGTACTTGTTGTCCCTGCCCTTCTTGTTGCCCGCCGAGCGGACCATCATGGTGTTGAGGCTCCACATGAGCTTGTAGTGCTTCCCGGGCAGCGAGATCAGCGAGAAGTTCATGACCAGGCGGGCCGGGCGGAAATCCTTGTCCCTCCGGCGGATCATGGAAGCCACGTCCATCGACCAGCTGCCTCGCATGTCGGGGCTCGACATCTCGTAGGAGATCGAGCTCCACAGCACCTTCTTCGTGACCAGCCTCTGCAGGTCGGCCGACAGGCCGCAGACCACCCAGTTCGGGAGCGACGCCTTGCCGCGCTCGCGGAAGAAGGCCGCGATGGCGCTGCCCGTGATGCTGTGGATCGCGAAGTTCGCGGGAGCCCGGGCGGCCTTCTCGGCCGTGGTGATGATGGACCGGGGGCCGTTGAAGTTGTCCAGCTTCTTGATGAGGTCCTCGTGGCCGCCGGGCGCCGGCAGCACCTTCTTCTCGCGCAGCCAGTCGACGAACGCGCCGAACTGGGCGCTTCCCTGGAAGAGGACCATCACGTAGTGGAAGCCCATGTCGCCCTCGGGGCCGAAGAACACCCCCTGCGAGCCTGTCCAGACGTCCAGGGCCTTCAGCGCCGTGTTGGCCGCCTCGATCGTCTTGTCGGCCGGGGCGTAGGAGGCGCCGCCGACGAGCAGGATCATGACGTGCCCCGGTGTCTCGCGGCCCTTGACATCGATCCTCAGGCCCTTCTCCTTGCAGTAGGCGCCTACAATGTTGACGAGGCCGGTGCTCTTCACGGGCTTGGGGCCCTCGTCGGCCGGCTTGGGCGCCTCGCCGGCGAGTGAGAGCCCGGAAAAGCAGCCTACGGCCGACAGCAGCGCGATTGCGCGATACGGCCTTCTCATGTTCCGCCTCCATATCCCGGCGACGCCACCGGATGGCATCTTACCCGTCGTGGCCGCAGAAGCAAGGGCATTCGCGGCCCGGCGAGCCCGGGCGGCCAAGGGCGGCGTCGACGGGCAGCCGGGTACGGGTATAGGTATATATATAGTATAGCCTTGCGGGCCTCCTTCCGTATGGACTGGCATTCAAGCAGCCCATCGTGACCCTCCCTCAGGGCGCCCGTCCATAGGATTCGCGCGAGCGCACTTGCCCGGGGTGATCACCGCTCGGCCGGGGGCGTCGTAACGCCCCCGGCGCCGGGCACACTCGCACGGCTCCCCCCGGAGCCCGGGGTCCGAGAGGCACGGCGCCCTCGGGCCGGTCAGCTCCGGGCCCCCGCCCGGGGAGTTTCCGGCGGGGGAGTGACAGGCCTGCATGTCTCCATCCGGGGGCGGCCCAGTGCACGCCCCCCTCACCCTAGGACATTTACGTTCCATTTCTGGAGAGTTCTTCACGGATTCTTTTGAGAATTTTGCAGACCGCCGGGCGCTGGACGTGGAGCACGCACGCGATGTCGCTCATGGTGAAGCCGAAGCGGAAGTAGAGGCGGGCGACGAGCTTAGGGCGGCGCCGAGGGGTTGACCTCGGGGGCGGTGAGGGGTAGGATGCCCGGAGTGCGATTGCGCGCGCCGAGGCCGTCGGGGCGCCGAAGCCGCTTATGGGGGCCGCGCGGAGCGCAGCCGACGCGCGGCATTAGGCATCAGCTCCCTCTCCCCCGTGGGGGAGAGGGAAGCTGGAGTGGCTCTGCCCTCATCCGCGTGACGTCAGAGGCAAGGAGTCTCAAATGGGCAATCTTCTCCGCCTAGCAGTTGCAGGAGTGTTTGTCCTCCTAGTCTCTTCGTGCGATCCAGGCACGGCGCCCAAGAAGCAGAAGGGCACTGCTCCGCATGATAAGGCTCGCAAGCACCTAGCCTTCCCGCAGCAAGAGTCGGGAAGGCTGTCGGGCGACCCAATTGCGTCAGTCAAGGCAGCTCTGCCAGAGGGATATTACGTTCTACGAGTGGAGAAGGAGGTCTCTCCCTGGCACCGCAAGCCGGGCAAGGGCACCGCCATTTACGTTGCCGCACACGGCAAGCAGTATGCCAAGGCACAGTTCTCGGCCGTTGTTTTTGTCATGCCTCGGGACTATCAGGACGATGTCACCGTCGCCGTCGGAGCACAAACCGGGCCTCCAAGGCTCATAGCTACAACGTTGGACGCCAAGGTCTATTGCTGGGGCGGCACTGGCACGGGCCTCAGCGGCAGCTACAATGGCGTCAATTGGCATGGTGATGATCTGGAGATTGCCATTCTTCAAGAGATGATCGAGGAGTAGCTTCTAACCAGCGGATGGAACGAGTTCATCCGCGTGACGTTATGTTGCTGAAAGCCAGAGACGAGCGAGCATGAAGGCCGAGCGTACGGATTTCAGAAGGCCGGTTGACCGCGCTAACCAGAACCTGCTCTGCGGCCTGGTGCTGGCCGGAGGAGTGACCGCTCTTGGGCTTGTCCGTGGATTCACGCCCGGCTATGGAGCTTGGCTTCTGCTGGCGGTGGCATGTCTCGTCCGTGGCTACTGGGAGCGCACCACCCCGTACGTGCGGGTGACGCCGGCAGGCGTCGCCGTCTTGCACAGCGTCCTGATGTCTCCGACGGTCATACGCTGGACCGACGTTGCCGGGCTCGACACTTCCGACTACGATAATGAGGTCCTTGCCCTCCGAGACGGAGGCAGGATTGTCATCCCCCTCGAGAAGATGGAGAAGGAGGACTCCGGGTTGCTCCGGGCGTGTCTGCTCAATGGGCTGAGCGAATCAGGCGGCAGTTCCGAGGTGGACCGCACGACGGTTCGTCCGCTGCCTTGGATGTGGTTGAGGCAGGTGGAGTCCGTGATTCTCTTGGGAGGGCTTGTCGCGTACGTAGCGTTCTTCGTCTTCTAGTCGAGGGCGGAAGCCGACAGGGCAACATAACCAGCGGATGGAGCGCTGAGTGCGATTGCGGTCGTCAAGGTCGTCGGGGCGAGCCCGCCGCAGGCGGGGAGCACGCGGGAGCTGCGGGCAATCGCCGATAACAGCTCATCCGCGCAACGTCGGGAACAAGAAGAATGCCAAAGCAATTCTGCACCGCAATCAGCTGCATGGATGGGAGGATTCAGCTCCCCGTCATCGCGTACCTGCAGGACCGCTTCAACGCGGAGTTCGTGGACGTGATCACCGAGGCGGGGCCCAACCTGATACTGGCGACCCGGGAGCGCCCCGAGCTGGTCGAGTCGATCCTCGCCAGGGCCAGCATCTCCGTCAACAACCATCATTCGGTGGGCATTGCGGTTACGGGGCATCACGACTGTGCCGGCAATCCGGCGCCCGAGGCGGAGCAGGTGGTACATGTCGGCGAGGCCGTCGACTTCCTGCAACAGCATTACGGAGAACTGCCGGTCATGGGACTGTGGGTCGACGAGAAGTGGCAGGTGTACGAGGTGCACGGCCGGCACCCCGAGCATGAGCACTGACCGGCGCGTTCGGACCTGGCGGCCTCAGCGGCGCCTGCGCGCGGGCTTCTTCCACTGCACCACGGCCACGCGCTCGCCCTTCTCGACGTAGGGGTGCAGGTCCTTGAGGGCGACGTCGGCGTCGGGGCGCATCGCGCCGTAGTGCCGGAGGTAGCCGGCCGCCGGCGAGCGCACTTCCCGAACCGAGAGGTCGCGGTCCGAGATCACACGGCCCAGGAGCTGGCCCTTCTTCACGCGCGCGAGGGGCGCGAGCGGCGCCTCTTCGACGAACAGGCCCGTCGCCGGCGCCTTCGCGGCGGCCGTGCGGCACTCGTCCGAGAAGAGCACCGGCCCCGTCGCCTTCAGGAGCGCCCCCCGCAGCAGCCCCACCTGCTTGGCGAAGTTGACGACGACGCGCAGCCCCGTGCGGACCTGCTCGTCGGTGACGGCGTACTGGCCGGAGAACTCGTAGGTGACGCCGAGGCGCCCCGTCCGGCAGAAGTGCGCGGCGATGGTGGAGCTCTTCGAGTCGAGGGGCCCGACGCCGACGAAGCGGTGGCCGAGGCCGCGGGCGATCTTGCGCACGTCGGGCAGGTCGCGGATCAGCACCGCAGGCGCGACGCAGCGCTCCCACGTGTGGAGGTCGAGCGCGCACGTCGCCTCGTCGCCGAAGGCCTCGTATATCGCGTGCGACACTCGCGCGGTGTCGTTGCCCGACGCGCGGCCCGGCCAGGTGCGGTTCATGTTGTGTCCGCGCGCGTCGCCGTAGGACTGCTCGGGCCCCATGCGGATGTGCGGGCGCCTCTCGCGGACGGCGGGCAGGTTCGTGAAGGGCACGGCGATCAGCCGCCCGTGAGATATCTTCGGGCCGTAGGTCTCGACGAAACGCCTGATCGCCTCGGAGCCCTGCACCTCGTTGCCGTGCTGCGCCGCGGTCAGCAGCATGCACTCGCCCGGGCGCCCCGAGTCCAGAATCCACGCCGGCACGGTGACGGAGCCCTGTCGGAGCTTCGCCTTCACGCGCCGGAGCTTGGGCTTAGGCTTGGCTGCCATGTCGCGTTACTCCTTCGCCAGGGCGGCCTTGACGGCCTCCACTTCCTTTCTCAGGGCCTTGAGCTCGTTGGCCAGCTCCACGAGGACCTTCGTGTGCGCCTCGTTTGATTTCTCCATCCCCTCGGCGACGCCCAGTGCACGCTTCCGGTTGGCGATGACCTTGTGCATCTCGTCGATCTGCTTGTGGCGGCGGTCGAGCTCCTTCCGCTGCTTGTCGATGAGGACCTCGTAGGCGGTGGTCGTCTCCTTGGCCTTGAGGATGTCGTCCTTCAGCTCCTTCATCATGATCTCCTGGCGCTTGAGGGTGCTCACCAGATCCTTGAGCGACTGCACCTTGAGCGAGAGCTCCCTGTCGAGCGTGTTGACCTTCTGCTCGAGGTCTTCGCTCCTGGAGAGCTCGACCTCGAGCTTGGCGGTCAGCTCGCGCACACTCGCCTCCGCCTCCTCGCGCTTCTTCTTCTGCGCGGCGCTCTCGACACAGCCGGAGAGCAGCAGCGCCCCCGTCGCAACCACGACCGCCATCGCCATCGCCCGGTTCATCATCGCGCACCCCCTGCTCTCTGCGCTCCAACGTCGTCCGAAGGGCTACTTCAGCTCCTCGATCAGCTCCGCGATCCTGCGCCGCCACATCGCGGAGTTCTCGGCCACGGGCGTCTCGATCCCGGCGCCCACCAGCGCCCCGTCCTCAGCCGAGGCGATGCCCTTGACCTTCGGCAGCTCGGGGATGGCCTTCCGCAGCGCCGCGAGGAAGTCGCGCGCCTTCGCGGCCGCGGCCGGCTTCTTCGAGGCGGCGATCGCCTTCTGGAGCGTCACGAGATAGGCGTAGTCCGTGATCCCCTGCGCCATGTTGAGGTAGTCCGACTTGAAGAGCATCCCGCCCGGGTACTCCCAGTACGGCGCACGGATGGCGTAGCCGTTGTGGCCGGTGAAAGACGTGTACCGCTCGTCCGGGCACGGGTAGTCGGCGGCGCCGCCGCTGCCCCAGGCGAAGTGCCACTCCCAGCGGCCTTTGGACGCCATGCGCCAGTTGTAGAAGCCCCACGAGAAGCGGTCCTTGCCGGTGTTGTAGAACCAGAGGATCTTGCCGAGCCGCTTCGTCTTCTCGATCATGCGCCGCGACGAGGCCGTCGCGTGGACCGAGATGATGTCGTGGTGGTCGACGAGCGCGGTGTAGTCCTTGCCCGACTGCGTGTCGCCCATCGGCGTGACGAAGGTCTTGAGGCCGCCGACCTCCCCGATCCAGTCGGCGTACTTGTTCGTCTGCACCATGTTGCGGTTCCAGGGGTTCGGCATCTCGCGCGGCTCGTCGACGGTCTCGACGGCGAAGGGGAGGTCCATCTTGGCGGCGAAGGCCTTGTACTGGCGGATGGCGTCGAGGTAGTAGGGCTTGAGCTCCGCCTCGCGGGTGAACTCCAGCCCCGGCTGCTGGTCGACGGCGGGGCTCATCCCCATGCGCCGCGCGATCTGCCGGGCCATCGTCAGCGAGTTGCCCATCATGCGCTGCTCGGGGTGCCGGCCCATGCCGACCGCCTTGGCGATCTCCCAGACCAGCGGGTCGAAGTTGACCCTCACCTTGCCGCCGCCGCGGAGCGCGATGCCGCGCCCTGAGCCGACGCAGGTGGCGGTGAAGCCGACCTCGCGCATGAAGCGGTGCTGCTCGAGGATCTTCTGCCGCCGGTCGACTCCGGCGGGGAAGCTCCACGGGCTGTAGTACATCCCGTAGCTGACCGGCAGCCGGTCGTCGAGCTCGAAGTCGTGGACCTTGAGACTCATCCGCATGCGGCGCGGGCGGCCCTGCTCGGGCGTGAAGGTGACGGTGCCGCGGTAGTCGCCCGGCGCGGCGTCGGCGGGGACTTCGAGCCAAAGCCAGTAGGCCCAGGTGATGCCGGGCTCGAAGCGGATCTTCGTCCACGGCAGCAGGGCCATCTCGGTGACGCCGCTGCCCGCCTGCCGGTAGTTCTGGTAGTAGGCGCGGACCTTGTCGGCCGGAATGGTGCCGGGGCCCTTGAGGTCGGAGACGGCGATCTCGCCCGTGCCGAGGTTCTCGAAGGCGTGGACGCAGACGCGCCCGACGACGCGCGAGCCTCTGGCGGCGTGGAGGTCGAGCGCCCGCGCGGCGCGCTCGGCCGGCGTGGGGGCGGTCCACGGCCGCACGGTCGTGGCGAAGTGCGGCGACCACATGGCGTAGGGGCCGTCGCCGCGTTCGGGTTTGGGCCTCTCGTGCTTGTCGAAGAAGAGCGGGGCGTAGAAGAGCCTGATCCGCTGCGCCTTGATCTCCTCGACCATCTCGTCGAAGGCCGGCTTCCCGGCCGACGGCACCGCGACCAGCGCCGCGAGGCGGTGGTTCGAGGCCCTGACGACGAGCTTGCCGCCCGCAGCCGTCGCCTTGACCGTCCGGCTCCGGGCCACCGTGTTGACGTAGTCGAGCCAGAGCGCGTTCGGGCGCTCCGAGTACTGGGTCCTCAGGTGCCGGAAGATGCCCCGCTCGCCGTAGAACTCGCGCGCGGTGAGCGTCTCGTCGACGAGCGTCTCGTCGCCTACCTTCAATAGGTAGGGCCTGGTGCGCGACTTCTCGTCGAGGATGCGGCCCGCGTTCAGCCAGACCCAGTAGTCGCCGTCGGGCGCGGCGAGCTCGTAGGTCACCTCGCCCGTGAGCGAGCCGATGGCGTCGCCGGTGAGAGGGTCGGGCCAGAGCTTGCCCATCTCCTGCACTCCGTTACCAGAGACGCCGGGGGCGCTCGCCCCCGCCCAGGTGAAGCCGGGCGTCGTCGAGCCCTTGTTGCCGAAGTCGACGGCAATGGCGCCGGCGGGGAGCTTCACCTTGATCCTGCCGCCGACGGCGTCCTCCTGCATGAAGCGCATGTTGTCGATCCAGAGGACCGTGTTGCCGCCGGCCTTGAAGGGGGTGAAGAAGATCTTGATCATCTTCAGGTTGGCGCGGTCGATCTTGTCCTTCGGCTGGAGCTCGTGCCACTCGAGCCCCTCCTTGTTGTTGCGCTTGGGGCGGTTGATCTTCCAGAGGAGTGTGTTCTTGCCCACGTGCGTCCGCTCGTTCTCGAAGGTGCAGCGCGTGGCGTAGTTGGTCGAGTTCTGGTCCCAGAGCTCGAAGACCATGCGCAGCTTCTCGGTGCGCTCGGTGTAGACGTCCATCGCGAAGTAGTCGAAGTCCGAGACGTCGCCGACGGTGTCGCCGCGGATGACCATCGCCGCCCACGACTTGCCCATCTTGCCGACGACGCGCAGGCAGTTCGCGCCCCTGGTGACGCCGTTGTCCTGGACGACGTCGAGGGTCATGTTGTCGTCGGCCTCGATCTTCTTCGTCTCGCCCGCCTCTTCGAAGTCGAAGATCACCCGCACCTTCTTGCGCTCGGCGCCGCCCGCCGCCGCGAGGCCAGCGAGAACGATGACCGCCGCCAGTGAGCCGGCCCGCCTGGGAATCGATGACATCTTCGCTCCTCCCGTCCATCCCGGATGGTGTGGAGGCCCTCCGCCCCCGACGCATGCATATTACGGTCACCCCCGGCGGGCGGTCAAGCCGCATTGGGCGCCCGTGGCGATATCGCCCGTGACGGCCCGGCACGGTACTCCGGCCCCCCAGCTTTCCTGAAACACCCGGCCCGGCGGCGGCCATTACATGCCGGGGAGGTCCCGGCGGTCGTTGCCGGAGACCCGTCCGCCGGTGTATAATCTGGTGTCGCGCGTCGTGGCAGGAGGAGGAACGCATGGCGAGGAACGCACTCGTGGCGCTCGGGCTCCTGGCGGCCGTGACGCTGGCGCCGGCCCAGATCGGCCAGGCTGGCGAGGAGGAGGGCGGCGCGAAGGCCGACGAGCTCGCCGCCAGGCTTCGGAAGAAGATCGTCGACGGCATCGCCGGCGGCAGGAAGCCGCAGGTCTATCTCAAGCTGGCCGGCCGGCCGATGCGCGTGAAGCTCCTCTCCGCCGACGCCGACGGCGTTACGGTCTCGGCGATGGGCAGCCAGGTGCCCCTCTCCTGGAAGAAGATACCTCCCGCGCGCCTCGGCGGCATGGCCATGAAGTTCGCCGAGGGGGGCGAGGACATCCTCCTCGTCGCCCGCTACTACGCGCTGAACGCGCTCCGCGACGAGACGGAGAAGGCCTGCCAGGCCGCGCGCGAGGCCGACCCGAAGCTCGAGCCGGCGGTGCGCGAGGTGCTAGCGCTCCTGCCTAGACTTGAGCTCCCGAAGGTCGTCATCCCCAAGTCGGCCGGAAAGCCGAAGGCCGCCCCGCGGGGGGCCAACCACGAGGGGAGAATGCTGCCGCCGATGCCCGAGATAAAGAAGCCCGTCATGTTCAACACGCCCGAGGCCGACGCCATCGTCTCGGCGATGCAGATCTACCCCAGGAACAACCCGTGGAACGAGGATATCTCGAAGCTGCCGGTTCACGAGCGCTCGGAGGCGTTGATCAACAACATCGGCGCGAACGGCACGCTCGAGTTCAACTGGGACATGTGCTACATCATCGTCCCGGCGGACCAGCCGAGGGTGGACGTCAAGATAACCAGCTATCCCGGCGAGTCGGACAAGGGCCCGTTCCCGATGCCCGACAACGCCCCCATCGAGGGCTGGCCCGTCTCCGGGGGCGAGCTCGAGCGCCTCCAGCGCGTCGGCCGCGGCGACAGGCACGTCATCCTCGTCGATCCGGCGCGGATGATGCTCCACGAGTTCTTCGTCGGGCGGAAGGTCGGCGGGAAGTGGCAGGGCGCCTGCGCGGCGACCTTCAACCTGCGCTCTAACAAGACACGCCCGCGCGGGTGGACCTCCTCCGACGCGGCCGGACTGCCCATCTTCCCCGCCGTCGTGCGTTACGACGAGGTCGAGCGCGGCATGGTCGAGCACTGCATGCGGGTCACCGTCCGCCGGACCCGCCGCGAGTTCATATATCCCGCGACGCACCACGCCGGCCGCACCGCCGACAAGAACGTCGTCGCCATGGGCGAGCGGCTGCGTCTCAAGGCCGACTTCGACGTCTCGAGGCTGCCGAAGCACGCGAAGGCGGTGGCGCTGGGGTTGAAGAAGTACGGCATGTTCGTCGCCGACAACGGCGGCGACTGGCGCATCTCGGTGGCGCCCGACAAGCGCATCCAGGGGATGAGGTCGCTGCGCCAGATCCGCGGCCGCGACTTCGAGGTCGTCAAGACCACCGGCCCCAACGAGGGCCCGCGCGGGCCCGGCGGGGGGGGCGGGGGGCGGTAGGCCGCCTGTTCAGGCCGAATGTGGGGACGCATGTTCACGACCAGCAGGCCCTGGCCGTTCGTGGTGGCGGCGTTCCTTCTGATGTCGGCGGCGGCGGGACTGTGCGGCGAGCCGGCGAACCTGGTCGCCAACGGGGACTTCTCTCGGGTGGCGGCGGGCTCGCCCGTCGACTGGGCGAAGTCCGGCGACGCGAACGTGCGGCAGTCGCTCGAGGTCCGCGAGGAGGCCGGCAACCGCTACGCGCGCCTGACCTGCACGGCCATCGAGCGCAAGGGCCCCGCCAGCCACGCCATGATCGCTCAGGTCGGCAAGGTCTCCCTCGAGAAGGGGAAGACGTACGAGTTCTCCTGCCGCGCGCGCGTCGAGAATCTCGCGGGCCGCAGCGTCTCCGTCGCGATCAGCGACACGAAGGCCTGGGCCAACTGCGGCCTGAGGTCCGGGCTGGCCCTGTCGCGCAGGTGGAAGACCTTCCGCCGCGTCTTCAGGGCGGCCTCGACGGTGAGCGCGTCGACGCGGCTGCAGCTCTGGTACGGAGAGCCGGGCACGCTCTGCCTCGACGACGTGAGGATAGTAGAGGTCTCGGAGGCGACCGTTGCCCTCGCCGACGTCATCGGCCCGGCGCCCCGCAGGAACCTGGTGCCCAACGGCTCCTTCGAGGCGGGCGGGTCCGGCTGGTCGTCGATCGGCCGGGGCTGCGGGTGGGGGAACCTGTCGAGGCTGCACGGAGAGGTCCTGACCGGCGGCCGGGCGCCGCACGGCAGGAGCTTCCTGCGGATACCCCTCGGCGGCGACTCCACGCCGGTGATGCACTTCGATTACCTGCGCCCCGTCGTCCACCGCGAGCTCCGGCCGCTCGCCGCGGGGCTGGGGTGGATTCCGGTCGAGAAGGGCTCCCGCTACACGCTCTCGTGCTACATGCGGTCGAGCGTCGCCGGCGTGAAGGCGCTCGTCGGCGTCCGCTCGAAGAACGCGGCCGACCCGTCGGGCAGCTGGCCGGGCCTGACGCAGAAGAAGGAGTTCCGGCTGGCCACCGGCTGGCGGCGCTACACGTTCGCCTTCAGGCCGTCGAGGTCCTACGTCGCCGTGAGGATCGGCCCCGAGCTCGACGAGGAGCGCCCCGTCACGGTCGACCTCGACGCGGTGCAGCTCGAGAAGTCGGCGTCGCCGACGGAGTTCGCCCCGAGGGCCGCCGTCGAGTGGGGCGCCGCCGCGAGCGCGCCGGGCGGCATCTTCACCGTGGGCGACGAGGCGGCCGGCGTATCTCTCCGGGCGTGCAACCACGGCGGCGAGGCAGCACGGGCCGGCTTCTCTCTGAAGGCGAGGGACTTCTTCGACGAGGAGGCCCGCCTCGCGCCGGTCGCGGCGCTGAACGTCAGGCCCGGGGCATCGGCCGAGACGGTCGTGAAGATCCCCCCCGAGTGGCGGGGCCACTACCGCATCGAGGTCACCTGCAGGGCGGCGGGCCTCGAGGAGAAGAAGATCCTCCGCGTCGCGGTCGTGCCGAAGCGCGCACGCACCGAGACCGTCCTCGGCATCAACCACGCCTTCGTGTCGCCGTATCTCATCGACCTCGCGAAGAAGTGCGGCGTCACCTGGTACCGCGACTGGACCCTCAAGTGGCAGGATATCGAGCCGAGGGAGGGCGATTACCGCTGGGAGGTGGGCGACACCCAGATCGACCGCGTGATCAAGGCCGGCGTGAAGCTGATGGCCCTGCTGCCGCCCTTCGGATCGGCCAACTGGTCGTCGGAGGCCCCGGCCGGCATCCCCACGAAGGGCTATCCGGGCAGCCGGCTGAGGGAGGCCTGGGGCCCGAAGGAGCCGGCGAAGCTCGGCGGCTACGTCGAGAAGGTCTCGCGGCGCTACCGTGGCCGCGTCGACGTCTGGGAGTTCCTCAATGAGCCCATCAACACCGACTACTCCCTGCCGGGCAGGAAGCACAAGGGGAAGTACCCCGAGCCGCTCTACGAGGTCGCCGACTACGTCAGGCTGCTTGGCGTGGCCGCCGCGGGCATGCGCAAGGGCAACCGGGACTGCAAAGTCATGGGAGGCCTGGGCGCGGGGCCGACCGGCACCACGCTCGAGCTGGTGAAGGCCGGCGTCCTCAGGCACTGCGACCTCTTCGACCTGCACGCCTACCCCGGGGCGAAGACGCCCGAGAGCTTCCTCGCCGAGATGGACGGGCTCCTGGGGCTCATGGACCGCCACGGTGGCCGGAGGCCCATCTGGTTCACCGAGTTCTCGTACTACGGCGTCGACGACCTGCCGCGGCGGCCCTTCATTCCGGGCCGGGGCTGGGCGGCGAACCGCCTGCTCGAGTCCGAGCGACAGTGCGCCGAGTACACGGTCCGCTTCATGGCGGTGATGCTCGCCCGGAACGTCGAGCGGCTCTTCATCCACTCGGGCGCGAGCGGCATCGCCAATGAGGGCCAGTTCGAGTGCTGCCTCTTCGGCTACGGCGGCGAGCCGCGCAAGGTCTTCCCGGCGGTGGCCGTCTTCACGGAGCTGATGGGCCCGAAGCCGAAGCTCGTTGGCGAGAGGCGCTTCGGCACCGCCGGCCACGCCTTCGCCTTCGAGACGGGCGGTTCGTCCGTGGTGATCCTCTGGGAAGCTGACGAGGACGCCGAGACTGAGCTCACGGCCTGGCCACGGGGGCCCGGGGGCGCCCGGCCGATCGACTTCATGGGCCGCGAACTGCAGCCCCCGCGGCTCATGCTGGGCGTCGCGCCCGTGTATCTCGTCGGCGGGCCGGGGCGCGCGGGCAGGACGCTTCGCGGACTGGCCCTGGCCGGCAAGTGAGCCCGGCGGGCCCGACTTGCGCTGGACTTCGGCCGCCCCGCACGGTATTCTATCTGACCCCCGGGCCTGAGCGCCCGGCCCATCCCGAAATGCAGGGAGACCGGTCGGAGTGACGTCGCCCGCCTCATCCGTGAGCCTCAGGGCCGTCGCCGCGGCGGTGGTGCTGACGGCCCTCGCCGGGACGGCCTTCGCGGGCGGCTGGGTCGAAGAGCGAGTCGACCGCACTGTCATCCACGTCTCGGTCTACCAGCTGCCCGACCCGAACAACACGGGCACCGCCAACCGCGCCGACGTGGCCGCCGTCCGCGAGTTCGTGCGCCGTTTCCCCGAGACGTTCGAGAAGAAGTACAAGGCCAGGTACGAGGCCGACCCGGCGAAGTACGGTGACCACAAGTGGGGCCGCGTCGAGGTCGAGCTGCACCCGTTCTCGGGCATCCAGGTCGAGGGCGTCGAGAACGACCTGCTGGCCATCGCCGGCGACATGGCGCCCGACATCCTGTACGTGAACTTCCGCAAGTCGGACAACTACATCCAGAACGACTTCCTCTACCCGCTCGACAAGCCCGAGGACGGCTACCTCGCCGGGATGACCGAGGCGGAGAAGGCGTTCCGCGTCTTCCCGAAGATATGGCCGGTCATCAAGCGCAAGGGCCCGAGGGGGAAGATGCAGGTCTGGGCGCTGCCCTACGGCGGCGCCGTGGGGCGCGTGCTCGTCTACCGGAAGGACCTCTTCGACGAGAAGGGGGTGCCCTATCCCACGGCCCAGTGGACCTGGGAGAAGATGTACCAGGCCGCGAAGAAGATCACCGACCCCAAGCGCGGCATCTACGGCCTCATGTTCACGCGCGGCAAGCACGAGTCGTGGTGGTGGGTCACCTTCCTCTGGTCCGCCGGGGCCGAGGCGATGACCTACGACGAGGAGAAGGACGAGTGGCGTTGTGCCTTCGGCTCGCGCGAGGCCGCGGTCGCGCTCGAGTACTACACGCGCATCTGCAACGAGAGGTGGGAGGGCGACGAGGGCAAGATCCGCCGCGGCTACGCCTATATGGAGACGGGCGCCTGGAGCAAGTGGGACCGCGGCGAGATCGGCATGATGTTCGAGTACATCGACGAGAAGCTCTTCTCGCAGATCAACCCCGAGGTGACGGGGATGGTGCCGGTCCCGCTGGGGCCGACGGGCAAGCGCGGTGGCGAGCTCAACTCGCGCATGATGGGTCTCTTCTCGGGCATCAAGCACCCGGCCGTCCGCGACGCGGCGTGGGAGTACATGCGCTTCTACGACTCGGAGGAGGCGGTCCGCATCAAGACCCGTATCATGGTCGAGGGCGGCTTCGGGCGCTTCGTCAACCCGAGGTACCTCACGATGTTCGGCTACCCCGAGGTCGTTCGCCTCTCGCCGAAGGGCTGGAAGGAGACCTTCGAGATAGCCGTTGAGACGGGCAAGCCCGAGCCCTACGGCACGAACTCGAACCTCGCCTACGACATGATGACCTTCCCGATCCAGGAGGCGCGGCAGCTCGCGATGAAGGACAAGCTGCCGGCGGATTACGACGAGCGGGTCGACGTGATGCACGACATCGTCCAGCGGGCGAACCAGCGCGCCAACGAGGAGATGATCGGTCTGATCCCGCCGCGGGAGCGCATGATCAGGAACGCCGCAGCGGTCGTCGTGCTGATCGCCATCGCCATCACCTTCGGGCTGGTCTTCCGGCACATCGCCAAGGTCTTCAAGCCCCCGGCCCTCGAGGGCTTCGAGCAGCTGACCTGGGGCTTCCGGCGGTACAAGTGGGCCTACTTCCTGCTGATACCGGCGATGCTGACGATCCTGGTCTGGCGCTACATCCCGCTGATCCGCGGTTCGGTGATGGCCTTCCAGGACTACCGCCTCGTGGGCGAGTCGGCCTGGGTGGGCGTGCGGAACTTCGGCGACCTGCTCTGGGACGGCTTCTGGTGGCGCTCGGTCTACGACGCGCTGCGCTACAGCTTCCTCATCATCTCGCTGACCTTCATGCCGCCAATCATCCTGGCGATCCTGCTGCAGGAGGTGCCCAGGGGCAAGCTCGTCCTCCGGACGATCTTCTACCTGCCTGCGGTCATCACGGGCCTCGTGACGGTGCTGCTCTGGAAGATGTTCTACGACGCCTCCGAGTCGGGCGTGCTGAACGCGCTCGTCCTGAGCATACCTTCGATCGTCTTCATCGTCGTGGGGGCGATGTTCCTCGCCGTCGCGCTGCTCTTCGCCAAGCGCCTCTTCTACCACGAGATGCTGCTGCCTGCGTGGCTCTTCGTCATCGCGGGAGGGCTGCTCTTCATCACCTGCGCCTGGCTGGTCAAGCCGATACTCCTGCCCCCCGATGAGTCCGTCTTGACGACGCTGACGTCGCTGCCGCGGAGGCTCTTCGCCACCGCGCCCGAGGCCTACCGCTGGCTCGACGACGAGAGCACGGCCATGCTCGCCTGCGTCATACCGATGGTCTGGGCGGGCATGGGGCCGGGGTGCCTGATCTACCTCGCGGCGCTGAAGGGCATCCCCGACGACCTTTACGAGGCGGCCGACGTCGACGGCGCGACCTTCATCGACAAGGTGATGTTCATCATATTCCCGATCCTGAAGCCGCTGATAATCATCAACTTCGTCGGCGTCTTCATAGCCTCGTGGTACGGGGCGACGGGGCGCATCCTCGCGATGACCGCGGGGGGGGCGAAGACCGAGGTGGCCGGGCTGCACATATTCTACAAGGCCTTCATATTCCTGAAGTTCGGCCCGGCGACGGCGATGGCGTGGATGCTCGGCTTCATGCTGATAGGCTTCACCGTTTACCAGCTGCGGATCCTCTCGCGGCTGGAGTTCAGGACGACCGGAGACAAGAAGTAGCAAATGGCCATCATCTCGAGGATAGGTCACCGGCAGCTGAAGGCGAGGGCCCTGATCTTCGCCATCTACACGGCGCTGCTCCTCGGCGCGGTGACGATGGTCTATCCGTTCCTCCTGATGGTCTCGGGATCGACGAAAAGCAACGTCGACACGCCCGATCCGAAGGTGATCCCGCGCTTCCTCGTGAATGAGCCCGCCCTCTGGCAGAAGCACGCCGAGGGCCTCTTCAACGAGTCGATCGAGATGATGCGGCAGGTCTACGACGTCGACACCGCCGCCTTCGACAAGGTCGAAACGCCGGCCGTCGTCAACGCGAAGTTCGCCGACGCGTGGCTCGCTTTCCTCGAGAAGCGCGCCCCCGAGCACTACTACTACTCGGTGGGCTACATCCGCTGCCCGGCCTCGCGCGGGACCGTGCCGAAGGCGATGCGCGACTTCAAGAGCCAGCTCGCCGGGCGCTACGAGCACGACATCGACAAGGTCAACGCCGCGATGGGGACGCAGTTCGCGTCGTGGAGCGCCTTCTGGATCGCCCCGGAGGACTACATCCTCCGCCGGAACAAGCCGGGCACCAGCGCGTTCCATCTGGAGCTCCGCAAGTTCAAGGCCGAGCAGCCGGAGGTGAACCGCTACTACTTCAGCGTCGACGGCGCCTACAAGGTCCGGTTCATCAAGAACAAGTACTCCAAGGATATCGAGGGCTACAACAAGGAACACGGCACCGCCTACGCCTCGTATGCGCAGGTCCACCTCGACCGCCGCCTGCCGGCCGGCGAGGGGCGTACCGAGCTCGAGCGCAAGGACTGGGAGGACTTCGTCCGGACGCTGCTGAACCTGCTCTGGATCAGGGCCGACGAGTCGGCGGCGCCGGCCTACCGCGGCTTCCTCGCGGCCAAGTACGGCGACATCGCCAACTTCAATCGCAGGTACGGCACCACCTGGAAGTCCTTCGATGTCGTGCCGCTCATCCGCTCCGCTCCCGAGGAGGGGCTGGCCCTCTCGGACTGGGACGCGTTCCTGCAGGGATGGAAGGACCCCGACTCGGGCGTGGAGCACACGATGCCGGCGGAGTCGATCATCGTCCACAGCCTCGAGCTCCAGTTCCGCGACCACCTGAAGGAGCGCCACGCAACGCTCGATGCGGTCAACGCTGCGCTCGGCACCTCCTTCGAGGACTGGATGGAGGTGATGCCGCCCCAGGAGTCGGCGCACTACCTCGCCTTCAAGGGCGAGACCGGGCGGCTCCGCAAGGAGTTCGTCGTCCGGAACTACGTCACCGTCGCCGACCACATCGTGCTTCACGGGCGGGGCGTCTTCAACACGGTCGTCTACTGCCTGCTCGCGGTCCTCTCGGCCCTCATCGTGAACCCGCTGGCGGCCTACGCCCTCAGTCGCTACAAGCCGCCGTCGAGCTACAAGGTGCTCCTCTTCCTGATGATGACGATGGCCTTCCCGCCCATGGTGACGCAGATACCGGTCTTCCTGATGCTGCGCGACTTCAACCTTCTCAACACCTTCTGGGCGCTGATACTGCCCGGGCTCGCGAACGGGTACTCGATATTCCTGCTGAAGGGCTTCTTCGACTCGCTGCCCCAGGAGCTCTACGAGTCGGCCGAGATAGACGGGGCGGGCGAGTTCCGCATCTTCTGGCAGATCACCATGAGCCTGTCGAAGCCGATACTCGCGGTGATCGCCCTGAACGCCTTCACGCTCGCCTACTCGAACTTCATGTTCGCGCTGCTTCTGTGCCAGGACCAGAGGATGTGGACGCTCATGGTCTGGCTCTACAGGCTCCAGTCGCGGAGCGGCCAGGGCGTCGTCTTCGCCTCGCTCATCATCGCCGCCATACCGACCTTCCTCATCTTCGCCCTCTGCCAGAACATCATCATGCGCGGCATCGTCGTCCCCGTCGAGAAGTGACGCGGCGGCCGGATGTGCCGCCACGAGCGAGAGCGGGGCGGGTTGACGCGCCCGTCAGGGCCGCCGCGCCCCCGCCGCCCGGTCACGCCCTCGCGCCTCGTCGAGCATCCTGCGGATCCACTCGATCTCCCCGGGGTGGCCGGCCGCGTAGGCTTCCCGGTCCGACCGTACGCCAGCGAGATGCCCGGCCAGATTCTCCCTGGTGAGCTGAAAGCCGAAGCCGCCGCCGTCGTCCGGGCCCTCGGCCGCGCCGAGGACTCTCGCGATGACGACGGATCCGAGGCGAGGTGTGAAGTGGCTCGAGTCACCGAACCACTTCATTGCCCTGTCCTTCTCGTGGTCCTGCGGCACCGACTCGGTGAGGGGGCCACGGAACCCCGTGAAGTCCCACGCGGCGACGGGCGGGGCCGTTGACTCAAGGGCGTTCGCGTCGTCCGCCGCGCGCACGACTTCCCGCTTCATCCTCTCGAAGTCGCCCCAGAGCCCCATGATCCGGATGGTCTCCAGCTGCATGGCGTGCACCGGCGAGATCACTATGATGAGCCTGACGTTTCTCCTGCGGCAGCTCTCGGCGATGTGGCGCATCGCGGCCACCCGGTCCTGTCCGAACCGGAAGCCCCTGTAGGTCTGGCGATCGCGCGAGAACCGGCGTATTGTGTTGGTGAACCACCGCCTGTGATGGCCCGCGCTCGCGGTCACCGCACGGACGTGTCCGTTCCTCCAGGTAACGCGCCGGGCCTCGGCCCCGGAGCATCTCATCAGCGCCCTGAACGACTCGTGGGTGGAGCGGTAGCCGATCAGCGAGAGGCAATAGTAGCTGAGGGCATTGAGCTCGGGATTGAAGAGAGAGGTGTCGAAGTCCGCGCTCGTCGCGCGCCGGGAGCTGAAGGCCAGCAGGTCCGCGCAGAGAAGAACCAGTCGCGGGCCGCCGTGAGCCAGGACATGGTCGTAGACGCATCTTGTCTCGAGCAGGTTGGTCCCTGCTAGAGACGCGTTGTAGACGCTCGCGCCGCCCCAGCTCGGGTCCGCCGGGTCAAGACCCATCTCGGCGCGCGAGCTGCCGAGGATGATCACGTCGTGACCTCCTCGCGCCAGCATCTCGGCCTTGCCCGCCCTTGACCCCTGGGAACGGTGCTCCGCCAGGCCGAACAGGTCCCTCCCGTGGAAGGACCAAAACGGGTCGACGACCAGGTTGAGCGCCGCCGATCCGAGGGCCAGCAGGGAGAAACCCGTTGCCGCGATCAGCAGGTGCCGCCTGAACATGTGTTCGTTCCCCGGTTCAGAACTGATAGTAGATGAACTCGCTCGCCCTGGCGAAGAGCGCCACCGCCGCCATCCCGAGAGCGCCGGTGAGCAGCGCCCACCGCCAGTCGGGTTTCCACAGCACCCAGGCATGGCGCCTGCCGGAGCGCAGCGAGAAGCCGTACTTCGCGTCGTAGTCGAGCGCCGGCTTGAAGCGTGACATCAGCTCCTGAGTGTTCGGAAGGAGCCAGCACGCCGCCATTGGAATGGCCAGCCACGCTCCCTTCGCGGCCAGAGCGCGCGACAATCCGATGCCCGGACCTCCGCAGCCGAACATGCCCTTGTATATGAGGAGGGCCCCGGAGAGGGTCTCGGCCCGGAAGAGAACCCATGCCAGCACGACCAGCAGGAACGTCGCCCCGCAAGCGAGGGCCCGCCTTGCGGGCGAGCGCTCCCGGCTCCCCCCTTCCGTGCCGCCCAGGGCCCTCGACAGGGCCGCGCCGGCGCACAGGTACAGGCCGTGCAGGGCGCCCCAGAGGACAAAGGTCCACCCCGCGCCGTGCCACAGCCCGCCGAGCAGCATAGTCACCATCACGTTCAGGTACCGGCGCGGCTTGCCCTTCCGATTTCCGCCGAGAGGGATGTACAGGTAGTCCCTGAGGAAGCGGCTGAGCGTCATGTGCCACCGGCGCCAGAAATCGGCGATGCTCTGCGCTTTGTAGGGGGAGTGGAAGTTGAGCGGCAGCCTGATGCCGAAGAGGCGCCCGAGGCCGATCGCCATGTCGGAATAGCCGGAGAAATCGAAGTATATCTGCATGCCGTAGGCCAGGGCCGCCACCCAGGCGCCAGCGAACGTCGCGCCGACGCCGAGCTCGGCCGCCTCGAAGACCGGGCTCGCCAATCGCGCCATGGTGTCGGCTATCGCCACCTTCTTGAAGAGGCCGAAGACGAAGATCGTCACCCCTATGGACATGTCGCGGGATCTGAGCCCCGACGCGCCGCCTCGCATGAACTGCGGCAGCGTCTCCTTGTGATGGACTACGGGCCCTGCAATGAGCTGAGGGAAGAACGTGACGAAGAGCGAATACTCCCCGAGCCCCGGCTCCCGCGTCTCGCCGCGCCAGACGTCGACCAGGAAGGCGATCTGCTGGAATGTGAAGAAGGATACTGCGATGGGCAGCGTAATGCGGCCGACCTGCAGGGACGCTCCAGTGAGCGAGTTGGCGGTCTCGACGAAGAAGTTGAAGTACTTGAAGTACCCCAGCAGGGACAGGTTCACGGCCACGCCGGCCGTCAGTAGTGCCTTGCCCGTCCTGCCGCCCCCCCGGCGGGAGATGCACCGCCCCAGGACGAAGTTGAGAAGGATGGAGGCGAGGATCAGGGCGAGGTACTCGGCTTTCCACCACCCGTAGTAGACGAGCGAGCATATCACCAGCCACCAGACGACCACCTTCCGCCCGGCCAGCTTGGAGAGAATGTGGTAGCCCAGCAGCGTCGCCGGCAGGAAGGCGAAGACGAAATCGTAGGAGTTGAAAAGCATCCCGCCCTGTCCCGGGGGCCGGGCCGACGTTGCCGGGGCCCGCCGCCAGAGGAGTCTCGCTCTCCGGCAGCCACGTGCGATGGCTGTGGGCCCGAGGTCATTCGCCGCTGTCCGAACAGGATGTTATGCCATCGGGCGGCGGACGGCAAGGGGATTCTCGCGAGCCGCGCGGCCCGAAGCCCGGGCACACCAGCCGCAGTGCCTGTGCCCTGAGCCGCCGGCCTCCGCGCACGGCGGACAGATTCCCGTTGATGGAAGAGGCTCCGTGGAGTATACTTGCGGAGGCCGGGCTCTCCCCCCGACGCCGCCAGGGAGCCGATGTCGGACCTTCCGGACAATCCTCTCGAAGCCGCGAGCGACGCCGGGGCCGAGCTCGTTTCGGGGCCCGACGTCTCGCGGCTCGGCTCGCTCGCCCGCAGGGGCGCGGCGTGGACCCTCGGGCTCATCATCAGCCGCCAGGTGATCGGCCTGGGCGCGACGGCTGTGCTCGCCCGCCTGCTCTACCCCTCCGACTACGGCATCATAGGCATGGTGGCGACGCTGACGGCCTTCGTCCGCGTCTTTGCCGACATGGGCCTCTCGATGGCCACTGTCCAGAGGAAGGACCTGAGCGCGGGTCAGGTCGCGAATCTCTTCTGGATCAACGCCGGCCTCGGGACGCTCCTCTGGGCGGCGTGCGCCGCGTCCGGGCCGGTGCTCGCGTGGTTCTACGGCCAGGAGGAGCTGGCTCTGGTCGCCGCGGCCCTGGGCGCCTCCTTTGCGCTCGGCGGCGTCGCCGTTCAGCCCATGGCGCTACTCAAGCGCCAGATGCTCTTCGGCCGGCTGTCGGTGGCGGAGTTCGCGTCCTTCGTCGTGGGCGCTGGGACGGGCCTGTCGCTCGCCTTCGCGGGGTGGGGCTACTGGGCCCTGGTGGGGCAGAGCCTGGCGGCGCAGGCGGGCCGGGCCGTTTTCCTTCTAGCGGCGAGCGGCTACCGGCCGGCGCTGCCGAAGCTTGGCCGGGGGACGCTCTCGCTGCTGAAGTTCGGGGGCTCACTCGCATGTTACGGGATCGTAGTCTGCCTCACTCACAACCTGGATCGTGTGCTAATAGGCAAGGTGTGGGGTCCCGGGGCCTTGGGTTATTACGGCCGCGCCTACTTCCTTATGAATCTGCCGACGATGGTTACTACGGGTGCCCTGGCGCAGGTCATGCTTCCTGCTCTCTCGGCGCTGCAGAACGATAGCGAGCGATACCGGCGCGTATACCTGAGGACGATGAGGCTGGTGGCCTTCGTGTCGCTGCCCATGGCCTTCGGGATGCTCGCGACGGCGCGCGAAACGGTGCTGGTCATATACGGTGCCAGGTGGACCGAGGTGGTTCCAATATTCCGTCTTCTCTGCGTGGTGGCCATCGTCAGCCCATTCGCGATGAGCATGGGCTGGCTATATGTCTCCCTGGGGCGGACGAACCGGTTGTGGCGATGGACGCTCTTCAGGGCGCCGGTGACCTGTGCAGCCCTCATGATCGGATTGCCCTACGGGCAGCGGGGCGTTGCGGCGGCATACGCGGCGGCTGTCGCGGTCTTGGTGGTGCCCTCCCTTTGGTACGGTGCCGGCACGGCGGGAATACGGCTCCGGCAGGTGCTGGCAGCCATCTGGGCACCGTCCGCCTCTGCCGGGCTTATGGGAGCGGCGGTCTGGGCTCTGGGGCGTGTGTCACAGGTGCAGGTGATGCCCGCGCTTGGCGCCTTGGCGTTGAAGGTCGGCGCAGGCGCTACCGTCTATCTCTTGTGCTCACTGCTCCTATCGCGGCGCCACTTGGAGGAACTCCGCCAGCACCTCCCTGCGCCATTGAATCGGTTGACTGCAGCGGCTCTGCTTCCTTTGAGGCTACTCCAGGAGATACTGCAGGCGTCGGTCACGAGAGTCAACCCGAGTCCGATCCTCATCCTAGGCAACCAGAAATCAGGTACGACCGCCGTAGCGGCGCTGCTGGCGGAGGCCACTGGCTGTTCGGTGACTCTGGACATCGTAGAGGAAATGCGGAGGCCCATCCTCCCCCTGGTAAGGCGCGGGGAGCTTGCATTCGCCGATTTCGTGGAGAAGAACAAGCTTGCTTTCTCCAGGGCCATTGTGAAGGAGCCAAACCTGACTCCGTTCCGCGAAGAGCTGGCGGCGCGCTTCCCTGATGCGAAGTTCGTGCTTGTCGTGCGTGATCCCAGGGATAATGTCAGGAGCATCCTCGACAGGCTTGGCGTGCCGGGGGACTTGGAGGGGGTCAAGCCCGAGGAGCTCGACGCTCCTTCCCCGTCCTGGCGGCATGTGATCGACGGGCGTTGGCTGGGGCTCAGTGGCGACGATTATATAGAGATGCTGGCCGCGCGGTGGAACTTGGCCGCGGACTCGGCCTTGCACAGCAAGGGCGACCTGATTCTGCTGCGCTATGAGGACTTCGTGAAGGACAAGGTCGGCGAGATTGCACGGCTTGCAGGGAAGCTGGGGCTGCAAGCAGTCAATGACATCTCGTCGATGGTGGACACGCCCTTCCAGCCTCGCGGGAGAAACAGGGGGATTGACTGGCTCGCATTCTTCGGGGCCGAGAACCTTGGCAAGATCGAGCTCATCTGCAGAGAGAGGATGGTGTTGCTCGGATATGCTGTTGAGGCCGAGCATTGACCTTAGCAGCGTGTCCGTGTTGGCGAGTGTTATGTGTCGGCCACAGCCACCCCTTCTGATCGGCCGCCCAGGTAAGGGGGTGTGCGATTCGACAGCCTAGGCAGTGCACTGTGAAGCCGGCGATAGTGACGCCTTGGCTTGGCAAGCTCTCGGAGACCTTCATCTACAACCACGTAATGGGCCTCATCGACTTGGATCCGATGGTCGTTTGCCTTCACCGGGAGAACGAAGACATCTTCCCGGCCGACGGGGTGGACGTTCGGGTGCTTCCAGCATCGCCGCCTCCGCTACTGCAACGCTTGTGGGAGCGCATCCCTGCGAAGATCCGGGGCGAGTGGTGGAGCTGGTATGCGAGGGACGCGAAGCTTGCAGCCGAGTGGGCCGTCGAGCGGGGTGCGACGGTGGCCCTGGCGGAATACGGCAGCACAGGGCTCGCCATCGCGAACGCGGTTAGGGATGCCGGGATACCCCTCGTCGTGCACTTCCATGGACATGATGCCTCGAGGGCCTTGCGGCATGCCGGATACGTTCGAGGTCTTAGACAGTTGTACAAGCAGGCGGCGGCGCTCATCGTTGTCGCCGACAAGATGAAGGCCAACTTGGCTGGCGCGGGCGCCCCTGAGAGCATCATCCACAAGATACCTTACGGAGTCGATACACTTGCGATCCGTGTTCCAGAAAGGAAGGGACGCGACCATGTGACGTTCCTCCACGTGGGCAGGCTGTGGGAGAAGAAGGGCATCTTCGAAACGCTGAGGGCGTTCGCGGCGGTCGCGGAGGGCAATTCCAACGTGGGCCTCAGAGTGATTGGCGAGGGCGGCCTACGCGCCTCCGCGGAGGCAATGGCCATGGAACTTGGCATT
>Ga0272441_10003894_pt1 | contig 27780 bp, 26 predicted proteins | sample SSMProp6N_FD_193582 | JGI IMG/M metagenome (GOLD analysis project Ga0272441, IMG submission 193582) | Marine sediment archaeal communities from Little Sippewissett salt marsh, Falmouth, MA, United States - SSM-Prop-6N | ecosystem: Environmental > Aquatic > Marine > Wetlands > Sediment ... | reverse complement strand
ATCAGGTTTCTTCGTCTATCTTGTATCCTATGCCTCTTACGTTCTTGATAATATCGCCTTGCTTGCCCAGTTTTTCCCTGAGATGCCTTATGTGGACGTCAACGGTCCTTGCTATTACGACCTTCTCTTCCCCCCATAGATAATCCAGTATCCTCTCACGCGTGAAGACCTGGCCTTTCCTTGAGGACAAAAGCTGGAGGATCTTGAACTCGGTCGGCGTCATCTCTACCTTTTTGCCGTCAACAGTCACCTGGTATTTCTGCAGGTCCATGACGATCTTGCCGCCTATATTTATGACCTTTTCCCCTCCTTCGGGCTCAAGGCGCCTTAGAACGGCCTTTATCCTTGAATGCATCTCTTTAAGGGAGAAAGGCTTGACTATGTAATCATCCGCTCCGATATCAAGCCCCATGACCTTATTGGTCTCCTCGTCCCTCCCGGAAAGGATTATGATGGGGATAGCCGAGTACTCTTTCTTCTCCTTGAGGATCCTGCAGATCTCGAAGCCGTCCATCCCGGGCAATATAAGGTCCAGAAGTATAAGGTCCGGCTTCTTTTTTGAAAGATAATCGAACAGACCCTGGCCCGCTGAAAACCCATTCACATGGAACCCCTCGTTAGAGAGGTACTCTGTTACTATATCGACGATGCCTGGATCGTCGTCCACTACCGCAATATGTTTATCTTCCATAAATGTCCAGCTTTCTTTTTTTGTTAAATTCCTATAAATTATACCCAAACCTTTTATTTAGTCAAGGTTATGCTGGCTTTTTTATGACTCTCCGGATATTCAACTTTCCGCCGCTTCTGAAACGGCCTTTAACGCGGCTTCATGATCCGGCTGGGAAGAAAGTTCTGATACATACTGTACATATGTAATTTTATTGCCCCTGTCGACAACAAATACCGCCCTTGAAAGAAGCCTGAGCTCCTTTATTAACACCCCGTATTTGATCCCGAAATCCGCGTCCCGATGATCGGAAAATGTCTTGACCTTCTTGATGTTATACGCCTGGCAGAACCTTTTCTGAGCGAACGGAAGATCCATGCTTATAAAAACGATCACTACGTCTTTTGATATCTTCGCCGCCTCGTCGTTGAAACGTTTTATCTGCAGGTCGCATACCGGGGTATCCAGCGAAGGGACTGAAGCTATAAGCCTGATCTTGCCGTCCAGTTCCTCAATATTGAATTCTTTCAGGTCACTGTCAAGGACCTTGGATCCCGGCGCTTCCTGCCCAGCCTTTATTTCCTCCCCTAAAAGGGTCAAAGGGTTCCCTTCCAGGGCCACTATTCCTTTTCTTTCTGTCATTGCTGCTCCTCCGATATTTTATCGAGCTCTTCCTTTATCACCTGCATGGCCTGTATGGTCTTGTTCAGCTTATCGCTCAGGTCTTTTGTCAGTTTTTCCTGCTCCTCCTGGCTCGGCCCTAACGGCTTGCCGCCGCCAGCGGGGGCGGTCGCTTTTCTTATTTTTCTCCATATTCTAGCCGCTCTTTGTATCCACGCCTTCAGGTTGCCGGCCCAGTCCTGTTCTGACGACGCCGCCCTGCCGGCGCTTGTCTTAAGCGCCGTCGGCGGCGGCTCAAGATCCTTGACCTCTTCCTTGACGACCTGAAGTATCTTTATTGTAGTGTCCAGCTTCTTGTCTATGTCTTTGGACCAATCCTCGTCCTGCTGCTTTTCCGTTTCCTCCTGTGCTTCCTCCTGCCCAAAACGGCTGACAGCCACCTGTCCGCCTTCAGCGACGATCGCCGGGCTGAACGCCAGAAAAACAGAGATAACCAGAAATAAAGAAATCAAGCATCGGGACCTGCGGTATTCGCGCATTTCGCCTCCTAATAATTCGCTATGACCTTATTAGCCATGATCATTACCATCGCGAGCGCTATAACTACCTTTGCAGCGATGGATCCCATTCTTCCAAGCACTCCGCCTGCCCCCGCTTTAAGCGAAATAAGCATGTTTCTTCTTAACACCAATTCTACCAGAAACGCGCCGAGAAAAATACCCAAAAAAGCTCCGACTATTATCCCTACACCGAGAATGGGGACTCCCAGGACCGCCCCTATAATGCCGCCCACCAGCGCGCCTCCGGCCGCGGCGTTACTCGCTCCGAACTTTTTAGCTCCCGCGATCAGGAAAACATATTCCGCCGCCTCTCCCACAAGGTAAAGAACAAAAAGTAAAATAAGGGTTTTAAGGCTTATAACGGAAAACCCGGTCAATATCGAATAGATAACAGCTCCGGCCATTATTATAAGCGTGCCGAAGGTAGTGAAAAATATCGCCGCGAAACCGGTAACGGTGAAGAGCGCCAGTATGATAAGCGAAATAATATTTATCAGCATCTCTAAAACCCTAGATCATGATCATCATAAGTCCGAGCGCGAAAAAAAGGAGCGCCAGTACCCTGAAGAAATAGACAGGCCTTTCGCCCCACCAGGCAGTGAATTTTTCGGAGGCTTTTGACGTCAGGAGCATGATGGCCTTGATTGTGATCACCATGCCGATGATCCCTATTATCTTGGGGGTAATGCCGGGTGCCCTGATGACGCTTCCGGCCATCAAAAAACCGAACACGATAAGAAAGCCGTAAACTATCCACCTGGTCCTTCGGCCCATCTTCCTCTGCAGGCGGTTCTTGAGGGAATATGGTTTAAATATCCATAAAAGCCCGAACAGCACCCATAGGGATCCTATTATCTTTGAAAGCATGTTCTAAAAACTTTTCTGTTAGTTCGTATATCCATGCGTATATTATGGTTAGAACGAGGAGAAACGTCCCCTTCCATATACTAATACCTATAGGGGGTTTTGGCAAGATTATAAATGATGGTACTGGAGGCAGAAGAACTCATCCACTTCCTCTTCGGACCATCCCATGGCGTAACCGGGTCTGCCGGGTTCGCCGCGCAGGTCTGGTCTTTCGGGTTCTTCCGATATGGGGGGTATACCGGGGGCGGCTTCTGTCCATGGAACTGAAGGCAGGCATACTATCGCGTCGCGCTGGAAAGCGAGTGTCCTGTTGTGCCCGTCATAAAGCACATCATTTTCGAACCATCCTATATGCCTTCCGTCCATTGTATAAACGTTGTTGTTCACGAGCCACCCCACGGTATGGCCGTACTTATCTATAAAACGGTCATAATATAGAAAAAGACACGCTTTTCCTTTTCTGTCGAAAAGCCATTCCGCCATCACACACCTCCCTCTATTTAAATAATATACTACTATATTTAAGGAAAGGTTTTTAATGGACTAATTTTATGTTAATTTTTTAAAAGTCCCTTTGAATAGGCCATAAGGGTTCTCATCTCGTCGCTTTCGCCCTTGCCGACCTTTATAAGAAAGGAAGCTATGCTGAGGTTAGCCCTTATCTTGAAAAGAGTTAGATGGCTGGTGAAAAGATCCCGCTCAACGCCTTCGGCCTCTTCCAGATACGCCTCTATGAACAGCTTTTCCGGATAGCGCTCTATGACCTCCGGCGCTGAAAAATACTGGCTGCGGAACTGCGCAAGGAAATAGCCCGCGTCGAAGGCCCTGTTGAAGAGCAGCGAATTGTCAAAATCGATCACGGATACGAACATGGTGCTTATATCCTGCATGATGTCCTGCCCGATTATTATGTTCTTCGGGTGGTAATCACCGTGGTTCTGGACAAAAAGGCCCTCTTTATCATCGAATATCCCGGTCTCCATGCCCCTGACGAAAGCTATCATCTCTCTCGCGTTCTCCGTGTAAGGGCTTGAGCTTTCGGTGAAAGACCTTAAATAGGAATCGAACCTCTTGATCTCCTTTTTCACGGTATCTTCGCGAGGGGACACTTTCAGTCCAGCGTTGTGGAATTTCGCCAGCCATTTCGCCGAGTGTTCCAGGTACCGCTTGCCCACAGATGGGTCAACCCTTAAGAGCAGGTCATACAGCTTTCTTCCCCGCTGCCCTTCCTCTATCAGCATCATGTCCTTCTTTTTAACGTCTATGATCTTAGGTATCCTGTAAGCGCCTTCCCCGAAACCCTTTTTGTGGAGTTTTTCCATTATCTCTATGGAGCTTTCCAGCTTCTTCCACTTTGCCTTTTCCTGGAAAGATTTTAGTATCACGCGGTCGCGCGCCTCGTCCTCGCCTTTTGTCCCGAGTGTTATCTCGGTCACCACGATATTGGTCCCGGCCTTGGGTATCTCCTTGAAGAACGGGCGGCACCTGGCCTTCTTTATCTCTTTCACAAGACCTTCGATATTTTCCACCGGATGATCCAGCTGGGTGGGGAACTTCCCGGCTACGACGCCGTCATGCGTGTCAGTGCCGCCTATCGCGGTGAACTTGTGCCTGTGCCAGGCCGCCAGGCCCAGGTAATTCTCCTCAACGGTCTGGTTGTTGTTGAATATCTCCACCGCGTCGAGCCTGGGATCCTTTAGTTCCCGGCCTTCGGGCCGGGCCCCTCCCCTGAACGGGTGGGCCCATACCAGCGCGGCTTCCGGGAATGTCTTCCTGAGCTGTTCAAGGCTTATCTTGTCCTCAATGCTCCTGTCCGCCCCGAAAACCAGAACGTGGCCGATATCGGTCTCCGCTTCCTGGCCGGCCATTATCAGGAAATTGTCCTCGACCTCCGCGTCGCGCCTGAGTTGCTTTATCTCCTCCTCGCCCCACAGGTAACAATGCTCGGTTATGACTATGCCCTGCAGGTGCTTTTTCACGACCTGCCTGACGAGCGTCACCGGGTCCACAACGCTGCAATCGGAATGTTTCGAAGAGTGGCAATGCAGTTCCAGCAGCATCAGGGCCTCACCTTTATAGCCCTTTCCGGCCTGACCGGGCACTTTGTCTGGCAGATACCGCAGCCCACGCAAAGCTCCGGGACCACTACCGGCCTTTTCACTATCTCCCCGCCTATATTGATCTCCTGTATCTTTATGGCCTTTTCGGGCACCGGGCAATGCTCCTCGCAAACGAGGCACTTCTGGTTGAGCGCCCAGGCTATGCAGGTGGACCGGTCCACCCGCGCGACCCCGAGCTTCCTGCTGGTCTTCTCTTCGACCGTAAGCCTCGGTATAGCCCCCGTAGGACAGACCGTTCCGCAGAGATTACAGTAGTATTCGCAGTAACCGACCTCGGGCACCAGCTGCGGCGTCCATATGCCCTCAAGGCCGGACTGCAGCATGACCGGCTGAAGCCCGTTTGTGGGACAGACCTTCATGCAGTTGCCGCACCTTATGCACCTGGATGTGAACATGTCCTCTTCAAGCGCCCCCGGCGGCCTTATAACCTTCCTTTTCACCGTTCTCTTCCCCCAACCGGCACCTGTGATGAATATTGAGGACACAATGAGAAAAAGAAAATCGCGGCGGGAAAGCCCGCTTTTCTCTTTTTCATGGGCCGTTACCTGCGATCGCCGGCCCTGTCGCCTGAATGTGAACATCGTGCTTTTAACTGAACAGGCATAGACGCAGTCCATGCAGAGCACGCACTCGCCTTTCAGATAATTCCTCCCGTCCGTGATGGCCCCCATCCGGCAATCGCTTACACACTTCAGGCAGTCAACGCACCCTTCGACCTCGCGCCGCATAAGCGCGAACCTGGCGAAATACGAATAAAGCGCGCCGAGCGGGCAGACAGTCCTGCACCATATCCTGGATATGAAAAAGGCCGATACGCACACGGCGGCGAAGAACAGGAATATCAGCAGGGAACTGTCGAAATAATGCACCTTGACGCCCAGCAGGGATCCTCTGAGAGCCCTGTAGATATCGTGTACAGGGCCGGAAAGACCCAGGTCCCTTATGAGGAATATAAAGGACCTTTCAACAAGAAGCGTGGCGGTCGGTATGAGGTTGAGCGAGACAAACCGGGCCATTATGCCCATAGGGTCTAATATCCAGGCTATCTGGACCCCGGCCGCGGCAAAACCGAGAATAACGAAAAGGAACAGATACTTTATATTCAGGTAAAGCCGGGGCAGCCGCTTAAGGTTATCCCTTTTCCTTCTCAAAGAGCCGGAGATGTCGATCATAGTTCCCAGCGGGCATACCCATCCGCAGTAGAACCTGCCGAAAACAAGCGTCAGTGCCAGCATCCCCAGCGCGAAGGCAAGACCCGGCAGAAGCAGGCGCTCGCTTATGGACGTGAAGATCATGATGCTGGGGTTTGTCTTGAAAAAGGCCTCCGGGGGGAGCAGGCCCTCGAGCGGATAGGTGGTGGACCACAGTATATATATGAAAAGCAGAAGAAAAAAGGCCTGGGAGGACCTCCTTAGAACGACGAGCTTTTTCATTAAGGCTGACGGCCCTCCGTTCTATATTCCAGGATATCGGCTTTGGTGAGGTCCGCGCTTCCAAACCCGCGCTCGGAGGCGTTCCTTATATAGGATATGGACATGGGGTCCCTGCCGACAAGTGCTGCGGCGTAGGCGTCCGTGAGCGTGGGGTCAGTGCCCGCTATCACCTTGTTGAACGTTACAACGTCCTCAAGGTTCCCCCCGCTCGGTCCGTGGCGCGTGAGAACGCGCGTGGCGTCGATCACGGTCAGGTCGGGGCTTATAAAATCCGTAAGGTCCGCCAGTTTCCTGCCTATATCCATGTGTATCAGCCCGCGCGTCCCGCCGCATACGCCCATCAGGTTCTTCATTGAAAGCGTGAGGCCCGTCAGGCCGTGGTGCTTGAGCACCGGCACGTTTATGAACGTGTCGCATTTTACAGCGTCGGCGAAAACGGGCCAGCCCTCCATGGGGCTCTTGTAAGGGAAATTCGCTTTCACGACGTTCCAGTGGTCGGCGAAATAGACTTTCGCCCCTTTTTCCCTGGCGGCCCTGGCTATCCCGCTGTTATCATAGCAGCGCCTTTCCTCGTTGCATGTATTATCAAAGACGTTGACGCGCCTGGCGCCGGCCTTGTAGCAAAGATCGACTATGGCGGCCACGACCCGGGGCTCGGTATTGGCCGCCTGGGCGGGCGTCCTGTCCCACGCGATATTCGGCTTGACGAGAACGGTGTCGCCCTTTTTCACGAAGCGGCCCATCCCCCCCAGCTCTTTTACTGCGCTGACCGTGTTCTTATACGGGTCCTCTCCCTCCGCCACCACAAGGTCGTGGTCGCCTCTTATGCCTTTTTTTGGCCGTCCTTTGGAAGAAGCGCTTTTGGCGAAAGCGTATTTGAGGAAACTGTTCGTGGAGATGAAATAGGCCAGCCCCCCGAGGCATATTTTCAGGAACCTTCTTCTCGAGATGTGGCTTTTCAGAAAACACTCAAGTTTATAGAATATCCTGTCCATTTTATTTTTTTAGATCAGAGCGGTCAGCGTTCAGGCGGAATAATCCGGGACCTTGTCTACCTTCGCGACGCCTTCTTTTATCGCCGCTTCAGCCACGGCCCTCGCCTCCCACTGCCTTATGCGGGGGTCGAACGGCGTGGGGATGAGATAATCGGGTCCGAACTCGAAATCCCTCCCGTAAGCTTCCCGCACCTTTTCAGGTATATCGCCTTCACGGGCCAGAGAGGCCAGCGCCTCGGAAGCCGCTATCTTCATGCCCATGGTGACCCTTTTGGCGCGCACGTCAAGCGCGCCCCTGAAGATGAACGGGAAGCCGAGCACGTTGTTGATCTGGTTGGGGAAATCGGACCTGCCTGTGGCCATTATGAAATCCTTCCCCTTCATGCAGCTCTCCACCGCCTCGGGCATTATCTCGGGAACAGGATTGGCCATCGCGAAAACGGCCGGGAAAGGCGCCATGGACAGGATCATCTCTTCTTTAAGGCATCCGGCGACCGAGACGCCGATGAAGACATCCGCCCCTTTCAGGGCTTCCGCGAGGCATCCTTTCGACGTTTCCACGGCGTGTCTTTTCTTGTGCTCATTAAGGTCGTCCCTGTCCTTGCTCACGACGCCTTTTGAGTCGCATATAAGGCACCTCTTCACGCCGTCGGCCTTTATCATGTCCGCTATCCTCAGCCCCGCGGCCCCTGCCCCGTTTATAACGACCGAGATGTCCTCCGCCTTTTTGCCGGTCACAACACAGTAGTTCTTCAGCGCGGCGAGTGTTATGATAGCCGTCCCCCACTGGTCGTCGTGGAAGACCGGTATATCGAGCTCCCTGTCAAGGCGGTCCTCTATCTCGAAACAGGCTGGGGCCGCCACGTCCTCGATGTTGATCCCGCCGTACATGACAGCGAGCTTTTTTGTCGTCTCAATGAACTTCTCAACATCCGTGCGGCCGTCGCCGCCAAGCACGCCCTCGAGAGGGACGGGCCAGCCGTCTATATCCGCGAACGCCTTAAAGAGGACCGCTTTCCCCTCCATGACGGGGATCGAGGCCTTTGGCCCTATATTGCCCATCCCCAGGACGGCCGTGCCGTCAGTGACGACGGCGACGGTGTTCCCTTTTGAGGTCAGGGAATAAAGAAGGTCGTCCTCCTCGACTATCGCCTCGCATATCTTTGACACGCCTGGAGTATAGGCCATGCTGAGGTCCCGCTGGTCGGTCAGTTTTTTCAGCATTTCAAGCCCGACCTTGCCCCCCAGGTGGTATTCGAATATCTCGTCGTCCGTTATTTTGAAAGTCTGCCGCATTATTCCGCCTTCCCGGGCCCGGCGTAAGCGCATCCGGGCCTCAGGGTCCCTTTTAAAATATGCTCCCGTATCGGGACGCAGTTGAAAGAGGCCCCTGAAACCGTCTTTTGAGGGCCGAAACGGTTCTCGTAAACGGCGCAGTAAAAGGTGTTATCCTCTTTTTTGACCAGGTTCACGCACGGGTCGTCCGCCGAGCCGCAGCAAAGTCCGCACCTTTTGCACCGGGCCTCGAACGCCGCTTCTTTTCCGCTCATGTGTTCAAGGTATGTAAGCCTGTCCATCCGCTCATTGAGGCCTGTTGCCGCGCACGATCTGCCGCACGATGTATCCCACCAGCACTATGACGTAAAATATAAGGACGATCAGCAGGACCGCCGCTACCACGGAAAGGACTATCGAGCTTATGCCGATAAGTACCGGCCAGGTAAGAAGGACTATACCGATGATGATCAGCGACATGAAAAGCGCCGCGATCCCTATAAGAAAGTTCTTAAGCGTCTCCATGGTTCTCCCCCCGCTTTCACTGCCCTTGGGTCAGGTCGCTTATCTCCTGTTCGGACAGGTCTTTCTTCCTTAAAAAGCAGACGCCGACATCGAAAGACTTGCCGGGTTCCCCTTCGGCTATCCTTACCACCCTGCCGTATACACCGTTGTTATGTATCAGGAGATCCTCCTCTATCTCCGAGCAGATGTTCATCATCTTCTCGTCGAGCTCTATCCATACGACGCTGGAAAGCGCCGGTATCGACGATTCGCTCGAGGTCCTGAAAAGAAGGCCGCTCGCGCTGACATTCCGCGCAAGCACATCCTGCTTGGAAGAAAGCTTTTCACCGCTCAAAACCTTAAAGTTCAGCTGTTTCTCGTAATCCACCCTCAAAAACTCGCGCTTTTCCTCAAAGTCGGCATGCATCTCTAACTACCTCCTGTGTTGGCGTAGAAATCATTAACGAAACTCAATATCTTTTTGGGGTCGTCCAGTATAGCGAAAATGTTGAGGTCCTCCTCGCTTATCGCGCCCAGCTTCAGGCACCTTGTCCTGAGCCATCCCATCAGGCCCTTCCAGAAATCCCTGCCAACAAGGACCACCGGAAAAGGATCGATCCTCTGGGTCTGTATCAACGCCACCATCTCGAAGAACTCGTCCAGCGTGCCGAACCCGCCCGGGAAAGCTATGAACGCCTTGCTGTATTTCGCGAACATGAGCTTGCGCACGAAAAAATACCTGAATTCCAGCGGCATGGTGACGTAATTGTTTATCTTCTGCTCCAGCGGGATGGTTATGTTCAGGCCTATGGATTCGCCCCCTGCCTTCTTGGCGCCCATGTTGGCTGCCTCCATGATCCCTTCCCCGGCCCCGGTTATAACGGAATAGCCGTCTTTGGCGAAGATCTCCGCGGTCTTTCTGGCCATCCTGTAATATTTGTGGCTTTTTTTGAGCCTGGAAGAGCCGAATATGCTGACAGCCTTCTCCACCTTGTGAAGGGACTCAAAACCGTCGACGAATTCGCTCATTATCCTGAATACGCGCCACGGCTCCTCGATGGGAAGCTTGTCCATTATGTTCTTTTCGGACACTCCTGGATCCTCCTGTTTTAATATTATATATGATTACGGGCTGATTTCACACCATTTTTGAACATCCGGAGGCCGACCCCCATTTCCGGTGACCGGCCTTTTGCCCCGATCCGGCGCCAGTTCGGGTGCTGCAGGTATGTCACGTGCCTTTCTGGATGAGGCATCAGGCCCAGTATGCGCCCCGACGTGTCGCATATACCCGCTATGTCCTGCACTGAACCGTTGGGGTTCTCGGGGTAAGAAGGGGCGCTCCCCGCGCCGCCGGAATACCTGAACACGATCTGGCCGTTGTCGTTAAGCTTTTTAAGCACCCGGCCGTCCCCTGGCATGAACTTGCCCTCGGCGTGCGCCACCGGAACATATATGATATCCGGCAACCCCTCCGTCCATATGCATGAAGACGCTTTTTCCTTTCTAAGGTGGACCCACCGGTCCTCGAACTTGCCTGAATCGTTCAGGCTCAGCGTCGCCTCTATGCTGTAATCCAGCTTACCCTTCAGATCCGGAAGGATGCCCATTTTTACCAGCACCTGGAAGCCGTTACATATACCGATGACGGGTTTTCCTCTTTTCACGAACCGGGTGACCTGGGCCTTGAGCGTGGACTTCAGCTCGTTAGCCAGGACCTTGCCGCTGGCGATATCGTCCCCGTAGGTAAAACCCCCGGGAATAGCCATGATGTGATACTTATCCAGGAGGCCGCGTTCCCTTTTCAGGGAATTGACGTGCACCAGGTCCGCTTCAGCTCCGGCCATGCGGAACGCTTCGGCGGTCTCCCTGTCGCAGTTGGTTCCGGCCGTCCTGAGTATTATCGCTTTAACCTTCTTCATGCATCAACCTTTTGAAGGGGCCCTTCCAGGCTTTCTTGAGCGTCTTTATGTCGGTCTTTATGGCAGCTTTCCCGGACGGTCCGGTTATGACGAGAGTCGTTCCGCCGGATACCTCGCCGAGTAAGCCCGCGGGAAGACCGCGCATCATCTTCTCGAAAAGTCCCTTTTTCGCCCTGGGCACCTCGACTATGAACCTCGAGTTCGATTCTGAGAAAAGCAGCACGTCGCTCCTTTTAACGCCCTTTTCCCTCGGAACCTCCTTGAGAGAGACGTCCGCGCCGTGGCCGCCCGCGAAAAGCATTTCGGCAAGCGATACCGCCAGCCCCCCTTCGGAACAGTCATGCGCCGAGGCAACAAGGCCCCGCCTTATCGCCTTGAAAAGTCTTTTCATCAGCTTCAGCGAGGATCTCGGGTCCACTCGCGGCACAACTCCGCCTTTCCTCCCGCGTACCAGAAAATACTGTGAGCCGCCTAATTCGAGGCCGGTCTTCCCAAGGATATACAAAAGGTTCCCGGGCCTCTTCACATCGGACGATATCGTCTTGCGCACGTCATCCACAACGCCTATCGAGGAAATAAGCAGGGTCGGCGGTATGGAGACGTTCTTTTTGCCGGTATTGAACTCGTTGTTAAGGCTGTCCTTGCCTGAGATGAACGGCGCGCCGTAGGCTTTCGCCATATCGTAGCACGCCTGTGAAGCCCGGACAAGGCCCCCCAGCTGCTCCGGCCTTTCGGTGTTGCCCCAGCAGAAATTATCCAGAAGAGCTATCCTGCCGGGATCGCCTCCGACGGCGGTTATCTGCCTGATGGCCTCGTCTATGGCGCTCGCCGCCATCCAGTAAGGGTCTATGTCCCCGTAGCGGGGATTTATGCCGTTGGCGAGCGCTATGCCCCTGTTGCTGCCGAACAGCGGTTTTGTGACCGACGCGTCGGCCGGCCCGTCGTTCTCCACCCCCACGAGAGGTTTAAGGACGCTGCCGCCCTGGACCTCGTGGTCATACTGCCTGATTATCCACTCCTTGCTGCAGACATTCCAGCTGGAGAGGATCTTGAGAAGGTCTTTGGTATGGTCTTTTCTTTCTGCGGGAAGAGCTTTCTTGTCTTCCCTGGGCTTCTTCCAGGTCGATCTTCTGGTCACCTTCGGCAGCCCGTCATGCAGGAAATCCATGTCAAGGTCAGAGACCTGGTGCCCCCTGTAAAAAAGTTTCAGCTTTCTGGTGTTCGTGAACTTTCCTATCACTGTCGCCTCGACGTTCTCGCTTTGGAATATCCGCATTATGCGCTTGAGCTTGGAGGGCTTGACCGCCAGGACCATCCTCTCCTGCGCTTCGGACACCCATATCTCCCATGGTTTAAGGCCCTTGTACTTCAGCGGGACCTTGTCAAGGTGGACCTCCGCGCCTGTCTTCTCGCCCATCTCGCCCACGGCGCTGGAAAAGCCGCCCGCGCCGCAGTCGGTTATCGCCTCGTAAAGGTCAAGGTCGCGCGCCTGTATGAGCGTGTCCAGCATCTTCTTCTCGGTTATGGGGTTCCCTATCTGCACTGCTGTTGATGAGATGGTCTCGGACTCGTGGGTAAGCTCAGCCGATGAGAAGGTCGCTCCGTGTATCCCGTCGCGGCCGGTCCTTCCGCCTACCGCCACTATAAGGTCGCCCGGGGAGACCTTCTTTGAGGCGTACTTGTGCGGCATTATCCCCACGTTGCCGCAATAGACCAGGGGGTTTCCCGTATACCTCTCATCGAAGCACACCGCTCCGTTGACCGTGGGTATGCCCATCTTGTTCCCGTAATCACGAACTCCGCTTACCACGCCTTTTAACACCCTCTTCGGGTGCAGCGCGCCCTTTGGTATGGAGGCCGTCGGAGCGTCCGGCATGCCGAAGCAGAATACGTCCGTGTTTATTATGGGGCGGGCGCCCCTGCCCGTGCCCATGGGGTCGCGGAGCACGCCGCCTATGCCCGTTTCGGCCCCCCCGTAGGGTTCGAGCGCCGAAGGGTGGTTGTGCGTCTCCACCTTGAAGCAGATATCGTTATATTTGTCGAACCTTATCACGCCGGCGTTATCCTTGAAAACGGAAACGCACCAGGGTTTGTCGAGGTCACGAGTGACCTTCATGACGGTCTCTTTCAGGAGGTTCTTGAAACGCCTGCCGTCGTGATCTATGGCGCCCATCATGGTCTTGTGCTTGCAATGTTCGCTCCATGTCTGCGCCAGCGTCTCAAGCTCGCAATCGGTTGGGTTGCGCCCTATTTTTCTGAAATAGTCCCGTATGCCCTTCATCTCGGTCAGGCTGAGATAAAGCTGGCCCTCCCTGCTCAGCCTGGCCAGTTCCTTGTCCCCGGCCCCGAGCAGTTCGACCTCCACCTTCTCGAAGCCGTAGGGTTTAAGCTCTTTATGCTCTTCCTCGCCCCTTACGATATGCTGTATTATCTTGTTATAGAGAAGCTTTTCCGCGATATGCCCGGCCTGAGTCCCTGATATGCCGCCCTTTATCACGTATTTCTTGGATGTGCTCACGGAAGTTATGCCCTTGAACCCCGCGTCCCGGACGGCTTTGATCACGCTTTCCTCCACGGGATCCATCACCCCGGGATTGTAAGCGACTTCCACCACGCGCGTGCCTGAGGGGCGCGGGATCTTGAAGCCCGTGTTGAGCGCGTATTCCTGGGAGACGGTATCAGCCAGGATCTCTTTAGCCGCGCGGTCTATATCTTTAGCCGAGAAATTACCGCGGAAGGTATATACCTGGATATACTCGACGTCCTTTACGCCCCTGATGCCTATGTCCTTTATGTCCTTTTTAAGGCCTTCGGCTACGGCGTCGTAGATCCCCTTCTTGTCGCGTACTTCTACTCTGGCGCTTCGCACTTTTACCTTTCTCATCACTCCCACTCGATGGTGCTTGGCGGTTTTGAGCTTATATCGAAAACGACCCTGTTGATGCCTTCTACCTGGTTTATTATCCTGTTGGACATCTCGGCGAGAACATCGTAAGGCACCCTGGCCCAGTCAGCCGTCATGCCGTCGACGCTTGTAACGGCCCTTATGGCCAGGACGTCCTCATATGTCCTGGAGTCCCCCATGACACCCACGCTTTTAACGGGCAGCAGGACCCCGAATATCTGCCAGATCCTGTAATATATCTTATGCCTTTTGGCGATGTCTATTACTATCCAGTCTGCTTCTTTCAGGGTGCGCAGCCTCTGCCTGTTCACTTCTCCGACTATCCTCACGGCGAGGCCGGGCCCGGGGAAAGGCTGCCTTTCAGTGATCTCTTCCGCCAGGCCGAGCTGGCGGCCCACCTCCCTCACTTCGTCCTTGAAAAGGTCCCTGAACGGCTCAATAAGCTTCAGCCCCATCTTCTTCGGAAGCCCCCCGACGTTATGATGCGATTTGATCGTGCTGCTGGGCCCCCCGAAAAAGGACCGCGACTCTATAACATCCGGGTAAAGCGTGCCCTGGGCCAGGTATTCGGCGTTCTTTATCCCGCGGGCGGCGTCGTCAAAGACCTTGATAAAAGTCCTTCCGATGATCTTCCTTTTTTTCTCGGGATCTGTCACCCCTTTCAGCGCGTCAAGGAAGCGTTTTTCGGCGCGTTCGACCCTCAGGTCGAGTTTTATGTTCTTTTTAAAAAGCTGCCTTACCCTTTTGACTTCGTCTTTTCGCAGGAGGCCGTTATCAACGAAAATACAGTGTAATTTCCTGCCCAGGGCCTTGTGCAGAAGGACCGCCGCCACCGTCGAGTCCACGCCCCCCGAGAGCCCCAGGATAACGTCCTTGTCCCCGGCCTGCTCCCTTATCTGTCCGACCTTCTTTTCGATGAACGACTTCATCGTCCATGTTCTTTTGCACCCGCATATATCGAACAGAAAATTCCTGAGTATCCTGGATCCGTTCTTTGTATGCACGACTTCGGGATGGAACTGGACGCCGTAGATCTGTTCAGCCCTGCTGGAAAAGCCCGCGCACCTGGTGTTCTCGCTTTTAGCTATGGACTTGAAGCCTTTCGGCAGCCTGGTCACCTTGTCGCGGTGGCTCATCCAGGTTACGCTCTCTTTGTCGATGCCCTTGAACAGCGGGTCATGGCGGTCAAAACTCACCACGGTATGGCCGTATTCCCTCTTACCGCTCTTTGTTATCCTGCCGCCCGAGAGTTTACCGATAAGCTGCATCCCGTAGCATATCCCCAGCACTGGTATGCCGAGTTCCAGCACCCGTGGACCCGCCTTAGGGGAGAACCTGTCGTATACGCTTGAAGGGCCGCCGGAAAAGATTATCCCGCGGGGGTTCATCTCCTTGATCTTTTTTATCGATATCCCGGGGGGCGCGACGATTGAATGGACACGCTCTTCCCTTATGCGCCTTGCTATCAGCTGGACGTACTGGGACCCGAAGTCTATTACCAGTATTCCCTCGCTTTTATCGTTAGCCTTTTTTCTCATTTACCGGCAAATCCGTTCCACTTCTCTTCCAATGACGGGTCATCCGCCCGCTCCAGAAGATAGCTTGTGAACTCTTCTCCCGTCGCTCCGTTATCTCTTCCTGTTATCAGGTGCTTCTTCTCGAACTGGCCGCATACCTCAAGCGCCATATCAAGATGCCGGGCCCTTTCCGAAAAACCAATGTGCCTTAAAAGCATCGCCGCGGCCCTTATCATCGAGGAAGGATCGGCGTAAATATCGCGGCCCTCCTTGACCATGCGGGGGGCGCTTCCGTGTATCGCCTCGAACATCGCCCACCTCTTGCCTATGTTCGCGCTCCCGGCTGTCCCGACGCCTCCCTGCAGCTGCGCCGCCTCATCGGTCAGTATATCGCCGTAAAGGTTCGGTAGAACGATCACCTGAAAATCCCGCCGCCTGGACGGGTCAAGCAGCTTGGCCGTCATGATGTCGATATACCATTCGTCCTGCTGTATCCCGTGCTCCTTGTACTCCTCGGCTATCCTTTTAGCCGCCCTGGAGAACCTGCCGTCGGTCGTCTTTACCACATTCGCTTTTGTCACCGCCGTGACCCTTTTAAGTCCGTTATTTTTCGCGTATTCGAAAGCCATGCGGATAATGCGCTCCGCTCCCTGCTCGGTTGTCACCTTGAAATCCACGCTCAGGTCTTCGCTTACGTCCATTCCGCGCGACCCCAGCACATAAGCCCCTTCGGTGTTCTCCCTGAAGAATATCCAGTCTATTCCCTCGCCCGGGACTTTCACGGGCCGCACGTTTGCGAAAAGGTCCAGCTCCCGCCTCATCGCGACGTTAGCGCTTTCGATGTTCGGCCACTCATCGCCTTCCTGCGGCGTTGTGGTCGGACCCTTGAGTATGACGTGGCATTTCTTTATCTCTTCCAATACATCCGGAGGGATGGCTTTTCCGCATTTTGCCCTGTTCTCTATAGTAAGGCCCTGTATATCCCTGAACTCGACCTTTTTAGAAGAGACTTCCTCTTTTAGCATGTGCTCGAGTACCCTCTGAGCGTGCTTTGATATGATCTTTCCTATGCCGTCCCCCCAGCATACGCCAATTATTATCGGGCGAAGCTTTTTATAATCGGTCCATCCGGCTTCTTTTTTCATGGCCTCAACGCGCATCAGCTGCTCGCGGACCAGTTCGCCGAAATGCTCTTGCGCCCTTGATACGATCTTATCTGTGTCCATATCTACCGCCTGTCCTGAATTTTTGATATTAACAGATTTGGTAAGCAAGTATTATATTATTTTAATATTAATAATTCAATGGGAAAAGCTTGTTTCTTCGCATTAACGAGGGAATAGATCCCCGTATTTCCCGGGAACGGGAAACACGAAAGAGATGGTATTGGCGTGTTCGTCCGTACGCTGTTTCCTTAGTCTATCACGGCTCTGTACAAAGCCGAAACCTGGTCCTTGTAGTATTTTCTGTAAACCTCGGAAAGCGCTCTCCTGTCCACACCCTTGTGAAGCGGGCTGACTTTCTTGCCTCCCGGCTGCCTCTTAACGAACAACGGATTCGTAGTATTACAGGCCTGTACATGATGCTGTTTCTTCTTCTTCATATCTCACCCCCCTTCTTCTTGCAGAATACCACCTGACCGTCATCCTCGACGATGAACTTCACCTTATCCCTGCTTTTGATATGGAAATAGTTCTGCAAGGGCTTCGGTATGAAGATCTGCCCCCTGTCCGACACGGTGGCATAGAACCTGAACTTATTCTTTTTCGTCATTTCTCCTCCCCTACATAAGCAAGTATATAGCAAGTAATTCTACTTGTCAAATAAAAAAATTTATGGGGACGTTTCCCCTCATTGCAACTTCTTCATTTTGAATTAGTTCTGATGCATGACAATACAGTTTTTTTTATTTTGTTAGGTGATAAATAGCCAAAAAACTATTTTGTCATGACTTGTAACTTATTTAGATTATTATAGTTGGAGGGAGGGGAAACGTCCCCTTGCCTATTGCCGAGCCGTCCCCTTACCTATTGCCGAGGGCGGTCATGTAGAGGACACTTTCATCGCTTCCGTCGACGCCGAGAAGCGAGTTTACTTCGTCATCGTAGAGAGCGGCTATCTGGCAGCTTCCAAGCCCGAGGCTTACGGCCGCCAGCGAGAGGTGGGCGGCGATGTGGCCCGCGTCAAGATAGACGTAACGGTACGCCCGCTGCCCGTATTTCCACTTTGAACGCTGGAAGATGGCCGTCCAGATGAAGACCACCTGTGCCCGGGCGCACATCTTCTGGTCAAGCGCGGATGACGCCGCGATATCGCCGAATTCCCCCGCCTTAAGTCCCTCGAGGGAATGATCTTTTACTGAATAATGGTAAACGCCTTTCGCGAGCTGTTCTATGTTATTGGCTACCAGGTAAGTCTCGACAGGGTATAACGCACCGGCTGAAGGAGAAGTGCGGAAAGCATAGCCGTCTTCCCTTCTCTGTATGCCGGTCGAAGCCCATAACAGGTAGGATATCTGCCGCAAACTCAACGGTTCAGGTGAAAAATCCCTTACGCTTTTTCTCGACAGAAGGCAATCGTTAAGGGTCGTCAAGCCGGCGGCGTCATAAGACGGCAATCTCGTCTTTTCAGCCGACGGGTATTCTTTGTAGAGGTCCGCCCTCCCGGCCCAATTCACCCCGCCCGCAGGCGTCCTGCCCCGGGCGTATTTTGTTTCTTTCTGGAAGCTGTCGCCTATACCTTCGACCATCATTAGGATATCAGCGGTCCTTGTCAGACCCCTCGGACTTCTCCTTCAGCTTCTCGATCTCTGCCTTTAAGCAACGGATCTCCTGCCTGAGGTTGTTGATGTTATGCTGTATCTCGTAATACTCCCACCAGTTAAGCGCCATATATCTCTCCTTGACGATCAGCCCGTAAAAAGGCTCTTTGTGGAAAAGTTCGGCTCGCTTGTAAGGTTAACTCCCAGTTTTCTCAGCCCTGCCTCGTCGCCCGGGGTCGGGATGTGCGTTATGTGAACTTCGCAGCCCCTGAGCTCGACGAGTTTTTCCATCGCTTTTTTGGCTTTCGCGTCGCCGGTCGCGCTTATGCTGAGCGCTATCAGGGCTTCTTCCAGGTCAAGGCTTACTATCTTGGCCTTGAGAACGTTGTCCTTGAGCTCCCCGATCGACTTCAGGACCTCCGGCGATAAGAGGTGCACATCATCCGGGATACCGGCCAGTTGTTTTATGGCGTTGAGTATGAGGCTCGAAGCCGCGTGCATCAGCGTGGAATTTTTGCCCTTTACTATGGTCCCGTCCGCCAGTTGTATGGCGGCCCCGCAGAAGATGCCCTCGTTGCCCTTACCCCCTTCACGGGCTTCCTCAGCCGCCTCCCTCGCGGGGGTCACGACGCTCCTGTCCTCGGGCCTGACCGACAATTCCTCCAGGAGAAGCTCGATCCGCTGCACAGTGTCCTTTCCCACGAATCCCATAATATGCTCGCAGGACGCCCTGAAAAACCTGCGTATTACCTCCTGCCTGGCGGCTTCCCTTACGGCTTCATCATCCGTTATCCCGAACCCCGCCCTGTTGACGCCCATGTCCGTGGGAGATCTGTATATGGACTCCTCTCCTGTGATCTTCTCGAGTATCCTTTTAAGCACCGGGAATACTTCCACATCGCGGTTGTAATTCACCGTCGACTCGCCGTAAGCCTCAAGATGGAACGAATCTATCATGTTGAAATCCTTTATATCGGCGGTCGCGGCCTCATAAGCGGCGTTGACCGGATGCTTTAGAGGTATGTTCCAGATGGGAAAAGTCTCGAATTTGGCGTAACCTGACTGGCTGCCTTTCCTGTAGTCGTGGTACAACTGCGAAAGGCAGGTAGCGAGCTTTCCGCTGCCGGGCCCAGGGCCCGTGACTATGACAAGCGGTTTGCTGGTCTCGATGTATTCGTTCGCTCCGTACCCTTCGTCGCTTACGATAGTGTCCACATCGGTGGGATACCCCTTTGTGAACCTGTGGGTGTAGACCTTCAGGCCCCGCCTCTCGAGCTTGTTCTTGAATATCTTGGCCGAAGGCTGGTTATCGTAACGGGTTATCACGACGGCCGTGACCTCTATTTCCGAATCCCTGAGGTCATCGATAAGCTTCAAGGCGTCGACATCATAGGTTATCCCGAAATCGGCCCTGACCTTTCTTCGCTCTATATCTCCGGCGTATATGCAAAGGATTATGTCCGCCTTATCTTTCAGCTTGCGGAGCAGCCTCATCTTGACATTAGGGTCAAAACCCGGAAGGACCCGCGAGGCGTGGTAATCGTAGATGATCTTCCCGCCGAACTCCAGATATAACTTATCGTCGAAGCGATTCACCCTTTCCAGGATGGCGTCCGTCTGCTGTTTGAGGTATTTTTCGTTGTCAAAACCGATCTTTTTTGTGGCGCTTCCCAAGCTGGTCTTTTCCGCCATGATCACTCCCTTGTGATTGCCCGCCCGCTTCGCCGCGGGCGATATTATTTTTTGAACGGGTCCTTTATCGCCCGGTTTTTTACCTTTGTGGGGTATTTTCCGTTGAAACAGGCCGCGCAAAAACCCCCTTCGCCGCCTACCGCTTCCAGCATACCCTCAAGCGAAAGATATTTCAAGCTGTCCACGCCAATAAAATCCGCTATTCTTTCCACGCTCCTCATCTCGTTGGCGATAAGCTCTTTCCTGTTCGGAAAATCGATGCCGTAAAAACACGGGAACCTTATCGGGGGGCAGCTTATACGCATGTGTATCTCCCTGACCCCCGACTCCCTTATGGCCCTTATCCTCCCGCTTGTAGTCGTGCCCCTTACAATAGAATCTTCCACCACGACGACCTTTTTTCCCTTAAGGACCGCCTTTATAGGATTGAGCTTGATCTTTACGCCGTGCTCCCTCATCTCCTGTGAAGGCTGTATAAAGGTCCTTCCGACATAGTGGTTCCTTATCATGCCGAACTCGAAAGGGATGCCGCTTTTTATGGAATAACCCAGGGCGGCGTAATTCCCGGAGTCAGGTATTGACATCACCATGTCGGCTTCAGCCGGGTGCTCTTCGGCGAGCTTCATGCCCAGGCGCTTCCTCACCTCATACACGCTGTCGCCGAATATACGGCTGTCCGGCCGCGAAAAATAAATGAACTCGAAAACGCACTGTGAAACGCTCTCTTTATTGAAGGGTTTTCTGGACTCCAATCCTTCCTGGTTGATGACCACCATCTCCCCGGGCTCGACGTCGCGCACGAGATCCGCCCCTATAAGATCAAGCGACGAGGTCTCGCTCGCGAGGACGTGGGAGCCGTCCTTTACCCCCAGACACAGCGGCCTGAACCCGCGCGGATCGCGCACCCCAACAAGCTTGTCCTCAGTAAGAAAAAGCATAGTATATGCCCCTTCGCACTGAGAAAGGGCATCTACCAGCCTGTCCTCAAAAGCGTCCTTCTTTGAGCGCACGAGCAGGTGCAGCACGATTTCTGAATCCATCGTGGTCTGGAAAATAGCGCCGTCTTTTTCAAGCCGGCGCCGCAGCTTTACAGCGTTGGTAAGGTTACCGTTGTGGGCTATCGAAACTGAGAACTTGTGGTGGCTGATCAGAAAGGGCTGGGCGTTGCGTATTATGCTCGAACCGGTGGTCGAATACCTTACATGGCCTATCGCGAAGCGGCCTTTCAAGTCCCTCATCTTTTTCTTGTCAAGGACTTCAGACACAAGGCCCATCCCGGTGACCTGCCGTATACGGCGGCCGTCGGAGATCGCTATCCCGCAGGACTCTTCTCCCCTGTGCTGGAGGGAATAAAGCCCCAGGTAAGCGAGGTCAGCGGCCTGTCCATGGTCATATATACCGAAAACACCGCAATATTCTTTTTTTTCAGCGGGCGTATGTGTCATTGCGCTTAAAACGGTCCGATGCCGCCTTTCAGCCGGCTGTCACGGCTTCTTCAATGACGACTTCCTTATGATATTCCTGCAGGGGTTTGGGATAGATCTCCCTTGCTTTGACGGCTTTTATGCCCTCGACGCTGGCTTCAGCCGCGGCCATAGATGTTATATAAGGTATCTTGTGCTGTATAGCCGTCATCCTTATGTAACTGTCGTCATACTTGCCGCTCCTGCCTACCGGGGTGTTTATAACAAGATGTATCTCCCTGTTCTTGATGGCGTCCATGATGTTCGGCCTGCCTTCATGGACCTTCTTTACCATCTCGTTGCTGACGCCGTTCTTCGCGAGGAACGCGCTGGTCCCTTCCGTGGCCAGAAGCCTGAAACCCATCTCGCTCAGCTGTTCAGCTATCTTGAGGGCAGCCTCTTTATCCTTGTCCGCGACCGTCAGCAGCACGGTCCCTTCCACCGGAAGTTCGGCCCCCGCAGCTTTCTGGGCCTTGTAAAAAGCGCCTCCGAATGAATCAGCTATACCCATGACCTCTCCCGTCGCCCTCATCTCGGGGCCGAGCAGCGGGTCTACCTCGGGGAACATGTTGAACGGAAAGACAGCTTCTTTCACGCCGACGTAAGGTATCCTGCGGCTCTTGAGCTCCGGAAAGTCCTTTATCTTTTTGCCGAGCATTATCTGTGTTGCGATCCTCGCCATGGGGATACCCTTGATCTTCGACACTATGGGTACGGTGCGCGAAGCGCGCGGGTTCGCCTCTAGTATATATACCTTGCCGTCGCAGATGGCGTACTGTATGTTCATGACTCCCACGACCTTCAGCTCTTTCGCTATCGCCGCGGTATATTTCTCTATCGTGTTCATGTGCTCGCGGCTTATGGTCCTGGGCGGTATCGCGCACGCGGAGTCGCCGGAATGCACACCGGCAAGCTCTATATGCTCCATAACAGCCGCCACGTAAGCGCCCTCACCGTCGCAAATGGCGTCGACTTCAGCCTCTATAGCGTTCTCAAGGAACCTGTCTATCAGCATAGGGTGCTCGGGGCTGACGTCGATAGCTTCCAACGCGTATTTGCGAAGCATGTCCTCATCATAGACGATCTCCATGCCCCTGCCGCCCAGCACATAAGACGGGCGCACCATAAGAGGATACCCTATCCCGGAAGCTATTTTAAGAGCCTCTTCCAGAGACCTGGCGGTGCCGCTTTCCGGCTGCGGTATGTCCAGCTTTATCATCTTTTTCCGGAAATGCTCCCTGTCCTCCGCGAGATGGATGCTTTCCGGCGTGGTGCCGAGTATCTTCACGCCGTTATTTTTGAGCTCCTGCGCTATGTTGAGCGGCGTCTGCCCCCCGAACTGCACGATAACGCCTTCGGGCTTTTCCTTTTCGTAAATAGCGAGGACATCCTCGACTGTCAGCGGCTCAAAATACAGCTTATTGGAAGTATCGTAATCCGTCGATACTGTTTCGGGGTTGCAGTTCACCATTATCGATTCAAACCCCTCGTCGCGCAGCGCGAAAGCCGCGTGGACGCATGTGTAATCGAACTCTATTCCCTGGCCTATCCTGTTCGGCCCGCCCCCCAGTATCATGATCTTTTTGTTGCTGGATACCGGAACGCTGTCCTCGGCGTTGTAGGTGGAATAGTAATAGTCAGCTTTCTCGACGCCGCTGACATGAACGGCCTCAAAACACCCGACCTTCCCTGCGGATATACGCTTCTTCCTCACTTCATGTTCCTGGACCTTGAAAAGGCCCGCCAGGTACTTGTCGGAGAAGCCCCACTCCTTCGCTTTCGCGAGCATTTCGTCGGGAAGATCTTTCCACTGGCGCTTTAAAAGCTCTTCCTCGTATTCAACAAGCTCTTTCATCTCGTTGATGAACCATTTACCTATGCGTGTCAGCTGGCGCAGCTCTTCTACCGTTATACCCTTTCGCAGCGCCTCGTACATCAGGAATATACGCTGGCTCGAGGGATTGGAAAGTCTCTGCCTGAGCCTGTCAGCCGAAAGCGCCTTGAACTTCTCGACCCCAAGTCCGTACCTCTTGATCTCAAGCGACCTGATGGATTTCTGGAAAGCCTCCTTGAAGTTCTTTCCTATGCTCATCACCTCGCCGACGGCCCTCATCTGCGTGCCCAGCACGTCCTTTGCCTGGGGGAATTTCTCAAACGCCCACCTGGCGAACTTGATGACGACATAATCCCCGCTTGGCTCGTATTTCTCGAGGGTCCCCTCCTTCCAGTAGGGTATCTCGTCCATGGTAAGGCCAGCCGCGAGCTTCGAGGACACTCGGGCTATCGGGAACCCCGTGGCTTTTGACGCGAGAGCGGAGGAGCGGGAGGTCCTCGGATTGATCTCGATAACCACGATCCTGTCGTCCTCGAGGTTATGCGCGAACTGTATGTTCGTCCCCCCGACAACGCCGATGGCGTCCACTATCTTATAAGAAAGGTCCTGCATCTTCTTCTGCAGCTTTTCAGGCACGGTCAACATCGGCGCCGAACAAAAACTGTCACCCGTATGCACACCCATCGGGTCGATGTTCTCTATGAAGCATACCGTTATCTTCTGGTCTTTCTGGTCGCGGACAACCTCAAGCTCCAGCTCTTCCCAGCCCAGTACAGACTCCTCGACCAGGACCTGGTGTACAAGACTCGCCGCGAGCCCGCGGCTCACGATCGTCCGGAGCTCCTCAACATTGTACGCTATCCCGCCTCCCGTGCCTCCAAGCGTATACGCGGGCCTTAACACAACAGGGTATTTAAGCTTTTCCGCTATCTTTTCCGCCTCCTCAACGGAGTGGCAGGGCTCAGATAAAGGTATAGGGATGCCCAGCTTCTTCATGGTCTTCTTGAATTCTATCCGGTCCTCACCTCTTTCTATCGCGTCGGTCTTCACCCCGATCACTTCCACATTATGCTTTTCAAGCACGCCTTCCTTATATAAAGATGAAACAAGGTTCAGCCCCGTCTGCCCGCCGAGATTCGGCAGTATGGCGTCCGGCTTTTCGATCTCGATTATTTTGGCTACCGTGTCTAACGACAGCGGTTCGATGTATGTCTTGTCAGCCATGCCGGGATCCGTCATTATGGTCGCCGGGTTAGAGTTGACGAGAACTACCTCATACCCTTCTTCTTTAAGAGCTTTGCATGCCTGCGTGCCGGAATAATCAAATTCACAGGCCTGCCCTATTATTATCGGTCCCGACCCCACGATCAGAACTTTATGAATATCATTTCTCCTGGCCATCTTTCACTCCTTTGTGTTCGATCATTCTAAAAATCCAGCCTACTTCCTTGTAGACCTATATCCGTAAAAAAAGAAAAGGCGCCCCCTTCTTTAAAAGATCGAGAACGCCTTTGTTCCGATATCATCGTCATGCTCAAGTGAAATTATCCACATTTTATGGATATTGTCAACCAAGTAATGAACCGCGCCGTATTCTCATACGATCTTTTTGTTAGTCTATAAGACAGTGAGCATGAATTGGCTGTTATTTATATTATGCAAGCTTGAATAAGAGCATGATATAATGTAAACTTACTTAAACAGGTCTTATATATGAAATTAATTGTTAAGATTACTTTAATAACCCTGGCCGCGCATTTCTTTCTTTTCTCTTTATGCTCATGCCCTTTTTCACATTCCCAGCCAAACCTTGACAGGGCTACTCTTGAAACGGACCGTTCCATGAGAGAAGAAGCCGAGAAAATGATGCAGGCCCCTCCAAAAAAAGCGCCTAAGGTCGAAGAGGAAAAAGTCGTTGAAAAGCCCGAAGGACCTAAATTTTTACTCAAACAGGTAAAGATCGAAGGCTGTGAAAGCGTCTCCCCGGACATCTTTGATTATATAGTTGAAAAGTTCGTGAATCGCGAGGTAACGATGAGCGAGCTCGAGGTACTCTGCAAGGCTATCGAGAGGGAGTACCTGCGACAGGGCATAATCGCGGCTTGCTTTGTCCCCCCCCAGGACGTAAAGGAAGGGGTCGTCATCCTGCGCGTTGTCGAGGCCAGGATGGGCGAACTCCAGATAAAGGACCACCCTTTTTTCGATAAGGACAGGCTGGCAAGCTACTGGACCATCAAACCCGGGGAGGTTCTCAACTACAATGAGATGAGCCGCACCGTCCAGATCATGAACAAGAACCCTGACAGGGACGTTAACGCCACTCTTCACGCCGGCAAAAAACCCGGCACCACCGACGTACTATTGAACGTAAAGACCTTTTATCCCATACATGTTTTCGGTTCGCTGGACAACGAAGGGGTCATATCTACCGGCAAATACCGCTGGGGCCTCGGGCTTAAAGACAATAATACCCTCTTCGTTGACGACACACTGATGTTCGGCACCACTTTCGGCCAGTCTTTTTTCGGCTGGTATTTTTATCACTCGGTCCCCCTTACGAATTTCGGCACCAGCATGATGTACGGTTACAGCGACACGACATCCCTCCCCAAAAAGGACTCAGCCCCCTTCGGCATCGAATCCCGCATGCAAAGCAGCAGCTTGTTCCTTCACCAGGATATATACAAGAAAGCGGAATACATGGGCCAGCTATCTATCGGGATGGACGCCAAGGACAAGACTACCACATCCCAGACGGGAACAATTAATCGCGACAGGCTCCGCGTTCTGCGCATGAAGGCCAACATCATCCACAGGTATCCCGGCTGCATCACTTACATGACCCCGCAGCTTTCGCAGGGATTGAACGTTTTCGGGGCGCGCGGAGCCCATCTTTTGTCGTCCAGACAGGCCGATGACGCTTTCACTAAATTCAACATGGGGATAAACCACCGCAGGGCCCTGCCCGGGAACGTACAGGCCAGCGTGAATTTCCAGTGCCAGATAGCCGAAGAACGCCTGACCCCGGCCGAAGAGATGCAGCTCGGCGGGATGGATTCCGTCAGGGGTTACCCGGCCGGGGATTACCTCGCTGACACTGCCTTCCAGACGAATCTTGAGCTTCATGTCCCCTCTTTCTGGATACCTGAAAAGGTGAAATTGCCTTACGCCCCCCAGCCCCTCAGGGACTCGGTGACCGGGGTCCTCTTTTTTGACCACGCTTACGGTCAAAGGCGCGGCAAGATGGGCACCGAAAAAGAACAATCCACCCTCGCGGGGCTCGGGGCCGGAATTAGAGTGCGGCTTTTCAATCAGGCTACCGCCCGTTTTGAATGGGGGTTTCCTATCGGCGACAAACCCGTTTCCGAGGTCGCCAGCTCCCGCTTCCATTTTTCTATTACATTCGAGGACCAGCTTCATAAAGAATTCGAGCGGATAAGCAATGAAATGCGTGAACAGCATATCAGTGACCTCGCGTGGAAGCTCGTTGACGAGGAGATGGAAAGGCCGGGAAGCCCCGTAAGGGCGCGCATGCAAAGCTATCTTTATATGGCCAGGACCGCCGAGGAGAACGGCGACCTGAAATCCGCGAGGCTTTATTACGCTAATATAGAGCGTACCGGAAGGAATCTTTTTTCCCAGGCGGAACAATATGTGCGCCAGACATACGCCCAGCGCGAAGAGCTTAAAATGACCAACGAACGCGCTATGAGCCTTTATCGCGAAGGCGATCTGGATAAAGCCAAACAACTCTGGGAGAAGGTCAAAAACGACGCACAGATCAAGCCTCTGGTTTTTGAGATCTGATCGTGTTTTTTTTCTTTTAATTTAGCGGATTATCTGTTATAAATTATCATAATTTAGTTATAATAATATTTATTATTTTACTTCACGGAGGAACAGATGAGAGTACTTAAAGTACTTCTTGTATATTTCACGCTTACCGCTTTTATTTCCACCCAAGCCATAACGGAAGAAACGCGAAAAGATCAGCCGGCTGAACAACGATCCAAAGACACCGTGGTGGTCGACAAGTCGACTATCAAGGAAGAACTTCCCGCCTATTCCCTCTCTATAAAGGAGATGATCAGAGAGGCAGAGAATAACCTTGAAAAACTTGACTTTGAGATAAAAGGCCGCGAAACTGAAAGAAAAGCCCGCCAGCATTTCGAAAAAGCCCAGGAACTTTATAAGGCTGGAAAACTTGAAGAATCCCGTCTTGAGTTCGATAAGTTCCTTGAACTTACCCAGGATAAAAAGTTCAAAGAATACATTCCTATTTCAGAAAAGCGCCAGGCGCAGGTCATCAAACAAAAAGAAAAAGATGAGCGTTTAAAGCAGCTGGAAGCGGATCGAAAACAACGGGAGCTGGAGAAAAAACAACTTGAAGCGGAAAAACAAGCTCGACTTGAAAAAGAACGGCTTGAGTTCGAGAACAAACTCGCTGAAAAAGAACGTCAGCGCGAGCTCGAACTGCAGCAACGTGAGGCCGAAAGAAAGGCCCGCGAGGCCGCACGTCAGGCCGAGATCGAGAAAGAAAGAGCCGAGCGCGAAGCGCGCGAGGCCGCCCTCGCCCAGCAGCGCGAACAGGAGCGCATAAAACGCGAAAGGCAGCGAGAGCTTGAAAAACAAAAGCGCGAG